>Ga0209039_10003727_pt1 | contig 11695 bp, 13 predicted proteins | sample BogFormECP12_OM1_FD_188238 | JGI IMG/M metagenome (GOLD analysis project Ga0209039, IMG submission 188238) | Bog forest soil microbial communities from Calvert Island, British Columbia, Canada - ECP12_OM1 (SPAdes) (version 2) | ecosystem: Environmental > Aquatic > Freshwater > Wetlands > Bog ...
GTTATCTTATTCCTGTACTGCTATACATTATGTTTTATCATGTTTTGATTTGAAAAAGCTTGACAACAGTTGAATAAAATGATATTTTCTCCTTCAGCGACAAACCAAACCTAATCCTTAATTAAGTCCGTTCAAAAAACGGGCTTTTTTTTGCCCATTTGTCGTGTCCTTGGGACCCCATGACCTCATGAACCGGAATCGAGGAACTGGAAAGAAGTGCCTAACGATGAATGAGGACCTCTCGGATGCACGAAAAAGACCCAACTCAGGCTGGGTTGAGTAGTTGGGAGTAGGCGGGAGCGGGGCTTTGATCAGATAAAGAAGAGAATACCCTGCGCTCCTGCTCTACCTACGAGGAGAGACAGCAGCAGCGCAGGAACGAGTCATAAAACAGACACACCCAAATATAAAAAATCCATATCCAATCCGCCTTCACAACACGCTCCAAGAATGCCAGGGTGACCCCCTTCTCCCTCCGCTAGCATGGGCTGGAGGAGGGAACGACCTTCTCAGAAGCGAATGAAACAAAAAATGTCCCCCCCTCATATACGCTGAAGGGGATTTGGTCAAGAAAATTCGGTCGGAGGCAATTTCTCCGATAACTCAAATTGAACGTCTTTTTCCGTTTTTCCTTTAGGTCAGACGGACTGGATAAGTCCATCATCACCCCGGCCCTGGATACGCATTTCAGCGTCGCAGGGTCTCGGCGTTCTATGATAACAACCAAAGCCCCTTGACTTTCCGTAAGTTGGGCCATAATCTTAAAGTTAAGTAAGAGTACCTACCCTAATAAAGCCTTCGGACTTGCTACATTACTGGAGGCTTTCCCCATCATACCCACCCATACCTCCACGATAATCCCTTCAGACGGGCAACCATCTGAAGGGTTCTTTTTTTTGCTGAATCCTTCGTTGACCACCCGCATCTTATCAATCAGACACTGTTCTGTTTGATGCCAGTCTATCCCGGCACATCTCCGATGAGGAAGACCCTTTGGACGCCGGGATAGACACTCCCTCAACACAACGGCAGTCCATTGTTTTTAGATTGACTTAAACCCTTGCCTCCTGCAAAAGACTTTCGAAACCAACTATATCAAACGGTGCCGCGGTGTGTCTGAAGGCAAAACCAGAGAACTGAATACAATAACCCGAGGGCTTCCCCACCGAAATTCACGTTGACTTGCAACACTCGCTACCATACTATTATCTTTTATAACAATACTGTTTTTCTAGTGGGGCATCTATGGGTTCACTAAGAGACCTTAAACGAGATAACAAGAAGTCTGAAGCCGCCTCTGACACGGTGAAACTGTACTCCAGGCTCCAGGAACTCGCTATTGAATACGGTAATGCCTGGACGAAGATTGCCGAGGCTATCGAGGCTGAAGGATACCGTGAGCGGGGAGAAATTCTCACGTCGAACGCTTTGAGAATGCGATACAGACGTTGGAAAACGTCCGATCCAGCGGCACGCCTTCCCGTATCCAGTGCATCCCCAGGCTCAACCGAACCTGTGCCTCCCCATAGTCCTGTGCAGGGGCTGGAGGATCTCATCTCCATCAATAAGCAACTACTGCGGCAAATCCTAGAATCCCACAGGATGATGTCCCGATTGGAGAAACGGATTGAGGAGCAGGAACTTAAAACTAGACATACCGAACATACCGATGAGCAGCCCGTCTCCTCAAGAGATTTGCTCGAATTGATAAAAGAGATGGGCGCAGAGAGACAACAAATGCGGATTCTTGAAGAAGAAAGAAAAGATAACGTATCACGGGACGAAATCCAGCAATTGATCGAAGAGAGGGTGCAAGACCGGATAGATGCCGAACTGAAAACCATGTTGTCCGAGGAGGGCGGGGTCTCGCAAGATCTCGCTCGCCTTATCGACAAAAGACTGAAAACCCTTTTCTCCGGTGGTGAACCCGTCGTGAAAACTGCTCATGCTGGTCCCGGTCGTGGCAAGCGAGGAAAAACCCATAAGAAGTTTTCCGCCAGTTTGGAAGAGAGTCTATTCGATAGAGTTAAGTCATTGCCCGGGCAATTTTCCGGGCATTTGTCTAATGCATTAGAAGGGTACTTGGCTCTCTGGGAATCAAAGAAAGAGGATTGAATAGGTATCGCGACTAACCAGATCAAGACGATACCGTTTCGTCAGCAGAAGGGTTAGGAACGTGATCTCTCGCCCGCTCTCTTGCTAGAATCATTCATTGGTAGGACATAATCGTCAAGTTCGCATCACATCTTTAACCGAAACCCTCTTCAAGAAACGATTGACACAGTATGGTTCGCGTGGTATCCCCGGAATACCGTTTAAGGGGGTGTTCCTTGGAAGCCACAGCCCATAACTTCTCAGAAGTAATACCGCACAAGACCTCTTATCTCCCCGCCCTTCAGCGGATTGGCGCAGCCGAACTTCTCTCCACCTGGTGGGACTCTCGTTCTGAAAGGACAAATTTAGCTTACAAGCAAGATATAGAGTCATTCCGTAAATGGCTTCAACACTCAGAGGGATTACCTGTTGAAACGGCAGATCAGGCTGCTCAGGTTATCCTCTCAGCAGGGCAAGGAACAGCCAACAGGCTTGCTCAAGGATTCCAGAACTATCTTCGTGATTCAGGTAAAGCTCCTACGTCTATCAATCGAACCTTGAGCGCACTGAAGAGCCTGATACAGCAGGCAAACCTGCTCGGTATGGTTCCCTGGACGCTTACCCTTACCAGAATGAAGTCTCAGTCCTACCGAGACACCAAAGGGCCGGGACTTCACAATTATCGTAAGATGCTGGAACTCTGCAAAGACAGAAAAGATAGCAAAGGTATCCGCGACTACGCCATCCTCTGTACCCCGTATAGCCTGGCTCTGAGGAGGTCTGAACTCGTCAATACCCGTTTGGAACATCTCGATTTGGATGAGGGAACCCTGTCCGTCCTTGGTAAAGGCAAAACTCAAAGAATCAAACTTACTCTCCCGGAGCCTACAAAGAAAGCTCTTGCCGTGTGGCTTGAGGTACGAGGGCTTCACGAAGGCCCACTCTTTTATGGAATAGATAAAGGAGGAACACTAAGGGGAGGGTTGACGGCTAATGGACTGTACCACCTAGTAAAGACCCTCGGAAAAGAAGTCGGCATCAGTACTCGTGTTCACGGGATTCGCCACACGAGCATCACCCAGGCGGTGAGAGCTGCGAGTGCCGCGAACCTCGATCTGTCCAAGGTGATGCAGTTCAGCAGACATTCTTCGTTGAATGTTCTTGAAATTTATTTGGATAACGAGCGTAATTACCAGGGGCAGATTTCTTCTCTTGTGGCGGTGGGGATGGAGGGGTAATATTCACTTCTTGCCAATACGATTACCGTAGCTGGTGAGGGGAACTTCTCATGCTTCTTCATTCCACTGCTGAATCCGTGGACAAAGGCGAGATCAGCCTTCTTGCCATCCTGGAAACGATCCTCGCCACTGCTATTGCCATTTACTTATCAGTGAAGTTTGACTCATTGAAATGGATTGCTTGGCCTGCTTGCGTTGCGCCCTTTTTCCTGCTTCGAACCCAAGATTCAATCAAACTGGGATTTAAGCTCTTTTTGAAGATTGGTTATCAATTCACAGATAGAATCGAGAAGCCGAGAAATGAAGTTCGTAAAGCGGAAAACCGGGTTAATTTAATAAAAAGCATTGGTGGGCAAATGCTTTTGACTTGCTCTCTCGTTATTGGGGTGGCCTTAATTCGTTTCGTTTCAGTTCTCTTAACATGTTGTAGGCACCCATTCATCAGTATTTCGTCAATACCCGCAAATTGGTCTCGCGCTGCCCTGATTATCGATTTCTGCTATCCCTTAGAGTTAATACCAGGTTATCCGTATAAAACCGGAGATGAACCATTTACGGTGTCAGAGTATTTCGTGACAATGTTGTCAGATATATCTTGGCGAAAAACATCTCAGTGGAAGCGGTTATTGTTCTTGATTCCTTTCATGATGCCAGTAGTCATCATATGGTTTGCACCACTGCTACTCTATCGCTTGTCTATGAAGGCAACCGCTATCGTCTATACTCCATTCCTGTGGATTGTCGGGTCCACCTTCCGTAAGATGCCCGACATCGCTGCTGCACTAAGACGAATTCGGGAGAGCGATCTCACTAGAATCGTAGTACTTTATTCAGCCCTCGTAATTGCTGCATTCGCTGCAAAGTTCGTTCTGATGGTAAAGTGGTCTAATTTCGTTGTCTGGTGGAACACCAATCCAGTAGCCGATTTTCTTGCTATTTATGTCGTCCCCGCTGAAATCCCCCTGTGGCAGTTAGCAGCCTTCATCAACGCTTTCTGGGCAATTGGAATTTTTATCTTTGCCGGAGAAGCTCTGCTGCGTATAAAACTTGGTGAGCCTTGGTCGCCCAAGATTGTCGAGTCTGTTGTTAGGACTTCATCATTCGGCAGGTGTGCCCTGAGTGTGTACACGATCGCGTGTACAGGCTACATCACGGGGCGGGCAGCATGGCACTGGGATTGGATATGGGTCTGGAATTTGATGCGGCTGTATCTGGGTCCGTGGGTCCCTTGGTCCTGAACTGTGGTTGGGCCAGATCAGTCGGGCTTTACTGTTTTTAACCGACGTTATCAACAGTAATCGTCGGGGGGAACGATTCGCTCTCGAACCCCTGTACCAGGTATCTTCTCCTTCTCATGCCGCATCATCATGGACGGCATCCAAGACTTTTCCGATGTGGAATATCCGTGACCGCCAGCACTAAGCGAGAGTATAATGCGTGACGGAAATTTGCGGTAGAAATGGTTGGGCGTCTCGAATCGCTGCTATAATCCTGTTCGGTCGAACAAACAGACGCAAAAGGCCAGGGAGGCGAGCAAGATGAGAACTGAAGAAGTCAAGCAGGTGGTCAAGAGCCGTTACGGTAAGTTCGTTGAAACAGGAGGGAACAAGGAGTGCTGTTGAGCCAGCAAACAAAAGCCCGGTTCGGGCTATGCAGTGGATCAAGGATTGTATGGAGAAGCAGAACTCTCCTCAATCCCAGACCTCGCCCGCAACTTGTCCAGGGGTTGCGGCAATCCGACAGGTTTCGCTAACCTTAAACCTAAGGAGACCGTTGTGGATTTTGGCTGTGGAGGCGGGATAGACGTTATCTTGGCTGCTCAGAAGGTAGGTTCACAGGGGAAAGTGATCGGGATAGATTTTGCCGAACAAATGATCGAGCAAGCGAAGCAGGCGGTGTACAAGGCGGGATTACACGACAGGAACATTGAACTCTATGTCGCTGATATGGAGAATTCACAGATCCCAGAAAGGCTCGCTGATGTTGTCATTTCTAACTGCGTCATCAACCTGTCTCCTGACAAGGAGGCGGTGTACAAGGAAGCATTTCGTATCCTGAAACGAGGCGGACGGCTCGCCATCTCGGACATTGTTCTTACCGAGGACATTGTTCCGAATCTTAGAGAGCATTTTCAGTCAACCTGGGCAGGGTGTTTGGGAGGGGCAGTTACTGAACAGGACTACTTCCAGACGGTGAGCAAAGTGGGTTTTAGCGCTGTTCAGATTGTGGCTCAACATACCCTTACCGCCGAAGAACTGGAAGCAATGGCTACCTGTCCAGGTGGAGAATTCACTCCCGCTCCTGCGAAAGAGGATCTTGCAGTGGTACAGGGGAAAGTGAAGAGCATTAAGTTCACAGCCTTTAAGTGACCCATGTAGAACAACTCAATGGAGTTTTACTCAGACCAGGAGGCGTTCATGAAGTTCCACGAAGAGCCTCACCATTATGAAATGACCATTATCTCAGACCTACAGGGGGCTTGGGAGAATTTACGGGCAGCGGTAGCCGACAATCATCCATTCCCGGAATCCGAAAGGCTCCTGCTCCACATAGATGAAGGGATGAGCTGGGAAAGTGTCCGCAACCTGCCAAGGATGAGAAAGGCTCTGCTCTTGATTCAAAATATCGCAAGCATGAATGAGATACCGGAGGAAGTCATCATGGAGATAGAGGACGTACTGGGCATACTGAGTGAGATTCCGGACCAAACATGACGTTCAATGTAGCCTTCTTCCTCTCAGACAAGGGAGACCTGATCCACGTAGCGGATAGTCACATCAGCACGGTCATTGCTGACTCCGAGAGATTCGGGTTGACGAAAGAAGAAATTCAAACCGTTTATGACCGGCACGGGGAAAAGATAGGAGTTGAAGGCGAGGCTAGGAAGGAACTCCTGCTTAGAATCGTTGCTGAATGCTGGATTCGTATCAGAAGATACCCGAACAAGTATTGGTCAATCACAGCACCCTCCTTCAGCCCCGTCGTCCAGGGATACCTCCGCGACTGGGCTGAAAAAATGCTCGCTGGCACAGAAGGTTTCAAGGAGATTGACAGATACATGCCCGTGAAAATTGACACACCGGAAGGACAAACCTACTCTACGATTGGAGAGTTAGTTGACGGCTCCTGTCCCCCTTACGAAGAGGGGGCGCAGATGAAACATAACTGAACAACAATTTGAGAGGCTTGCAAAAAAATGAATAATAAATCCGAAGACAGCCAATCCGAAAACATCAAAGTTGAACCCGGATCTTGGGAAGATTTAATCATCCAAGAACTCCAGAGAAGGATACGTCTGCAAAGGGAAATCCAGGAAAAGCCTGACGACGAATATCTCCTAAATCAGTTAAGGGCGCTCGATACGGGACTTCAAATGATGATAGAAAAGGTGGAGGTTTCCTGTTTATGCCTTCCGAAAGAGTGGGCGATTGCTCTTGATCAATGGGTATGCGAACAGGAGATGTGAGGTTCGCACGGATGCCGGTGAGAATTGACACTTCACCGACATGCCGCTGATCATTATTGCCAGCTTCATGGATGCTAAAAGCGAGGAAGAGAATCCTCGTCGTTTTCCGAGACCTCTATTCTTCAAATTCTGCCTCTATATGTGAGCAACCCGCAGCCACTGCCTTGCAGAATTTATCAAAAAACCCGTACGCACGCCTTACGACAACCTGGGATCAGTATTTTACCTTTATCAATCCTCTCTCACCGCTTGCACATCAACCCTGCAATCCTTCGCCTTTTTCAGCACAACCTGTCCGATCAAATGATATAATTCATCAACTTTGTCCTGTATCCTGATGCCAGGTGGCAATGGCTTAAACAGTCTTGGACGAACTATGATAGCGACTTTATTCCCTTCTCTTGCTCCAACATTTGCTGACAAATAAGTGTCGGCTTCTATTGAGCGGATAGTCGTTGGAATTTGCGTCCGAACGCCCATAATAAGAGTAATTATCTTGTCAGAATCATTCACCATAGTGTAATTCTCCTTTGGCTTAGTCCTTACCAAGTCTTAGTCGGCACTCTCGTAGACTTAAAAATCTCGGCTGTCAACAAAAGTGCCTGGGAAACAAACTGCTCGAACAAAAATATTTCACCTCGCCTCCAAGAGTCCCCGTGATCACGATTTTCCTTCAAAAAAAAGCCTGTGAGCCAATTACCCTTCTCTTGGCGTAGTACACCCCACCCAAATCCCCTCACAGCGCATCTCGCTTCCGGTTGACATCCATTTATTGTTGACTCTCCGGTCTTGTGATGGATAAAATGGAATCCCCTTCTCAAGTGAAATAAAGAGACAGAAAATATGGGCAAATCTCTCAGGGTGTAGGGGTCTTCCTTGTCCAAACCGCGAATCCCCAAGGTTCCAGAGGAACTCAAATCTGAGATTTCTTCCAAGGCGCAACAACTGATTGAGCAGCACTTGAAGCCCGCGCACGTAGAACAGCCAGAAAACCCGCAGTGCAATTATATCGCCGACATCTACGCCAGATGGCATCGGGAAGATCTTTACTTCTGCGCCACGTATGTCGCTCCTTTTCCTGACGCTGTTTCCCCGACCTTTGAAGTCCGCTTTGCGAGAATGGGCTATTTAGGTAATGGAAAGTTTAACCTGGCTTACAAAGGGCAGACTGGCAGGTGGTGCCAAATGTACCCGTCTTTGTCAATTGACAAATGCCTCCAAGTCGTCCGCGACGAACCTCATTTCATTCCCTGAAAAATCAAGTAGAGAGATTGGTAGGCGTAATGTTGATATCAAACTTGTTGGGATGTGTGGAAAGATTCATGATGGCGTCTCAGTTGCGAAAGTCAGCGGAGGAACCTCACGTCGGGATATTCTTCTACGCCAACAGTTCCCTCCATATCGAGTCCACTCCCCTATCCCAAGCCGAACAACGAGGAGAGGATTTTCTTATCCATCCAGGAGACCACAAGTATTACTGGGAAAACACCTTGGCTCCGTCCATATCGGGGCATAGAGATAAGTCCTACGATTTCTTCCCCCGCGGCAGGGTGGTGTATTCAATTAAAGATAGCAAATTTCACCTCTACCACGACATCTGCATTCCCCAGACGCAGATCACGGAGGTCATGGCAATTATGAATCTTCCCGAACCTCCCGCCACTGTCATAGAACTGGATGTCCATTATCGGTGCGCCTCTTGTAATGAGAACTATGTATCCGATTCGGTCTGGGAAGAGGATTGAGGTGGAAATGACTGCATCTTAGGGCGAGTTCCACTCAAAAGCCGTCCAGCCGATTTGTATTTGTTTGACGGAGGAAATCATCTTAAAGGATGCGTTATCTACCCCTTCTGATATGGCGCTATCCGTTCCTTAGCCTCCAGAATCTTCTTGACCCAATCTTTTCTATCCTCAACCACAAATTTCTCCGTGTTGCCGTCGATAGTTTTGATTTTCAGTCCATTTGGTATGATTCCGAATGTCTTGCAGGGTGTTGCCTCGCTGATTTTCTGGAGTGGAATTGATAACTCATGTCTTTGGACATTTATTGAATGAGATCTAAAAAGAAGTCTTTGATCAGTGAGATAAATCCATCCCCCGACCGCCTCAATATTACTGAAATGATTCGCTCCACCTTCCTTTACGAGGCCTTCACCTGCAAAAGAAGGACGTTCCATCTCAAATTTCTTCTTTTGATAGCCAGCAAAAGCACCCATCAATGCTCCAAAAAGCACGCCAGCTACTATGCCCATCGCAACTCCGGATTTTGCTCCGTATAGAAATGACCAAAAAATTCCCATGAAAAAACCAAAAGGGATCCCAGTCAACAGCATCATCTTCAGAAATTTGTTTCCAACACTTGGATCTATTCCGTGTCTTAGAGTGCCGACGCTCATCTTCGCTTCCTCCCTATCGGCTTACGTTCATTATTCTATAAGCATGGATGCAGACCGATGCCTTTCGGATTCACAAATCGATATAGGTTTGACTGCAAGCGTAATTGTCGTTGTGGCTCTCTAAGGATTCTGGTATGAGTCCCAGGCGGTGTTATACCGGGTGGAATCTTGGCTTCCGATAGGCAATCAGAATGAGAGACGAGAACGGCACATTGAAATTTCGACCTCCTGCACCAGTACATCAGCCACCCCTGGTCCATTTTGAAAACGCTCGCAGGGAACTTGCCCTTGCCTCAAGAATTGATGAGGTGAAAGTGATAAGGGATCGTGCTGAGGCTCTTCGGGTTTACGCCAAACAGGCGGGAGAGAGCCTGGAAATGCAGAATTTATGCGCGAGATCAAGATTCGAGCAGAGAGGCGTGCCGGTGAACTCCTCTCGGAAATGGACAAGCACAAGGGAGGGCGTCCCAAAAAACATTCTCACGATGATAACGGTTTCCCAAGGCTGCGCGACCTTGGAATCGACGGCAATAAAAGTTCCCGATGGCAGAAGATTAGTGAAATTCCAGAGGACTTTTTTGAGGACTACATCCAAACAACGAAATCAAGACAGGCGGAACTCACTAGTTCCGGGGCTTTGCTGCTGACTCGTGAAATAGAGCGGCAGAGAAAGATTCAAGATATTGAAGAGCAAATTGAGAAATCACCGCGTCTCCCCGAACAGCGCTATGACGTGATTGTGGTAGATCCTGCTTGGGAATACCGTTTAAAACATGATCAAGGAGATCGGCGAAATGCTATTCTGTACCCGACAATGACGACGGAAGAAATCAAGGCTATACCAATCCAGCAACTGGCAACAGCAGACTCAATTCTCTGGTTGTGGACTACGAATTCGCACTTGCCGGATGCTTTGGAAATCGTGAAGGGGTGGGGATTTGAGTACAAGGTACTATTAACTTGGGTGAAGAACCGGATAGGAACGGGCTATTGGCTCCGTGGGCGTACTGAACACTGCATAATGGCTGTAAGAGGACATCCCATCACGAAATTGACGAATCAATCGACTGTGCTTCATGCACCCGTGAGAGCGCATTCACAGAAACCGGATGAGTTTTACCGATTGGTCGAAACGTTATGTCCTGGGAGGAAAATTGAACTGTTCGCACGGGAAAACCGGGACGGCTGGGATACGTGGCTGACGTCAGTAAATATTTCGAAGACCGTTGGAATGTGAGGGGGAAGCGGCGCCAATGATGATAGAGACCCTCCCACACTTTCTCTCCATAAAAATCCTCTGTGAGCCGATTTCCATCCATTTGACGTAGTACACCCCATCCAAATCCCCTCACAGCGTGTCTCCTGAGTCGTCCTTAGTTATCCCAAGGATACCTCAACCTTCTTTGGTTCACCTTGGTTATTCTCAGATGTTCTCAGGCTAATTAGTCTTGACTTAATCAGCCTTGCTGGGTTATTCTCAGTCTGACCAAAGTATAACATCCGCATAAAAGCAAATGGAGTATCACCAAATGCCCAGTAAGAAAGGGAAACTTGTCGCCCTCGCAAAACACATAGCAGATTATGTTGAAGAGGTTCCCCGCGCCTGGGATGCATATCTAAAGGAAAAGGAAAAGGGAGCCGAACAAGGAAAGGCAGAAAGGGCTGCTCTGAGGAGCGTCTACCCCGGAGACACCAATATCGGTGTTCGTCTTGATACGTGGAAGAAGCACAAGTTCTGGCCGGAATCCGCAACAGAGGAAATCAAGAAAACCTTGGAAGTTTACAATGCAATGTTGTCGAAAGGCATCGAACAAGATAAAGCCGAATCGGAAGCAGTGGAAACCGGCCTAAAAGATTATCCCCACGCATTAGAGGCACTGGAAATTTGGAAAAGATGCGGCGTTTGGGCCATCGAATCTTCTCGGTTTCCAGAGGATAACCAAGTACAGCCGAGGATGTCTAAAGATGTCATAGGTCTTTCTGAGGCTGCTTCTACAATGGCTGGTAAGAAAAGAAAGCCTCAAGATAGACCAAGAACTTCTCAGGACATTCCGAGTATGTCTGAGTCTGACTTAGGATTAATCAAAGAAGAGATTATGGCTCATATGAGAGAGCTGCTCGCTGGAATAGATATCGAAGAGCGCAAATGGTGGGGTAAAGCGACCGGCAAGGCTCCCTACGAAGAGAAATTCGAGCAGATTGGTGCAAGACTGCCGCCGGAGTTGGTCTCGGAGATCAAGAGTCTGCCCGGAAGACACGCCCATCATCTTGAGAGGGCATTGAAACTGTATTTGATGGTCTTGAGGTCTGCTAAGAGATAAGCGGATTTTGGTAAATATTCTTCTCCGGATGTACGCGGGTGCATCCCCGGACTTAATCGAGTGGGGCCTTTTCCCTGTGAGGAAGGCGAAGGACAAGGATGAATATCGGCTTAGTAAATGCGAATGGCAAATCCTTCGAGGTCTGGATGAACCCGGAAAGAACGGAATTCTCGCGCAT
>Ga0209039_10003728_pt1 | contig 11691 bp, 11 predicted proteins | sample BogFormECP12_OM1_FD_188238 | JGI IMG/M metagenome (GOLD analysis project Ga0209039, IMG submission 188238) | Bog forest soil microbial communities from Calvert Island, British Columbia, Canada - ECP12_OM1 (SPAdes) (version 2) | ecosystem: Environmental > Aquatic > Freshwater > Wetlands > Bog ...
GTCACGCCGACGATAGCGAACGACTCCTCGCCGGTGAGGCCGTTGGTTTCGGCGGTCTCGTCGTCGAGATACTGCAGTGGCAGAATGCCCATGCCTACTAGGTTCGAGCGATGGATGCGCTCGAAGCTTTCGGCCAGCACCACGCGCACTCCGAGCAGCAGCGGACCCTTGGCCGCCCAGTCGCGCGACGAGCCTGAGCCGTATTCCTTGCCGGCGAGCACAATGAGCGGCACGCCCTCAGCGCGGTACTTCTCGGCAGCGTCGAAGATGAACATCTCCTGGCCATCGGGCAGGTGGCGGGTATGCGGACCCTCGCGCTCGGGAACCAGCTTGTTACGTAGGCGCACGTTGGCGAAGGTGCCGCGCATCATGACTTCGTGGTTGCCACGACGCGAGCCGTAGGAGTTGAAATCCACTGGCTGCACGCCGTGCGCAATGAGGTATTGCCCGGCCGGGCTGTTGTGCTTGATGGAACCCGCAGGCGAGATGTGATCGGTGGTGACACTGTTGCCGAGATAGCAGAGCACGCGCGCGCCGGAGATGTCCTTCACCGGGGCAGGCGTCTTCGGCATCTTTTCGAAGTAAGGAGGATGCTTGACGTAGGTCGAGCCGGCGTCCCAGGCAAAGGTTTCGCCCTGGGGCACGCTGAGGCTGCGCCAGCGTTCGTCACCTTTGAAGACGTCACTGTAGCTCTTCTGGAAGAGGTCGCCAGTAATGTATTTCGCAACGACGTCGTTCACTTCTTTGGCGGTCGGCCAGATGTCCTTCAGGTAAACCGGCTCGCGCTTGCCGTTGCGGCCGTAGCCGAGCGGCTCGTTGTACATGTCAATGTCGGCACGTCCGGCGAGCGCGAAGGCCACCACCAGCGGCGGCGACATCAGGTAATTCGCACGTACCTCAGAGTTGATGCGGCCTTCAAAGTTGCGATTGCCGCTCAGCACCGACGCCACTACCAGGTCCTTGTCCGTGATGACGCTGGAGACTTCCTGCGGCAGCGGGCCGGAGTTGCCGATGCACGTCGTGCAGCCGTAGCCGACGAGGTTGAACTTCAACTTCTCCAGGTAGGGCATGAGGCCGGAGCGCGTGAGGTATTCCGTGACCACCATCGAGCCGGGCGCCAGAGAAGTCTTCACCCAGGATGGAACTTTCAGCCCCTTCTCGACTGCTTTCTTCGCCAGCAGCCCCGCGGCGACCAGTACCGACGGGTTTGACGTGTTGGTACAACTGGTGATGGCGGCGATCACCACACTGCCGTGGGTCAGTGCTTTGTCGAGCACGACATGCTCTTCGACCACATCCTTCTGCGAATCCATGCCCGCGGGATGTCCACCTTCGCCTTCCCAACGCGCCGCCTGCTTGGGCGGAACGCTCTGGCCGGGCTTCAGCAAACTGGGTAGCGCCTGCTCAAACGACTTGGCGGCAGCCGAGAGCGCTACGCGGTCCTGCGGACGCTTTGGTCCGGCGATGCTCGGCTCGACTGTTGAGAGATCGAGGTCGAGAACATCGGTGTATTCAGCGTCAGGTGTCTCGGCGGTGTGGAACAGTCCTTGCTCCTTGAAATAGGCCTCGACGATGCTGATGTGCTCTTCAGTGCGTCCGCTGAGGCGAAGGTAACGCAGCGTCTCCTCGTCCACTGGGAAGATGCCACAGGTGGCGCCGTACTCGGGGCCCATGTTGGCGATGGTGGCGCGGTCGGCGAGCGGGAGCCTGGCCAAGCCCGGCCCGAAGTACTCGACGAACTTGCCCACAACGCCGTGCTTGCGCAGCATCTCGGTCACGGTGAGGACGAGGTCGGTAGCGGTCGAGCCTTCGCGCAACTGGTTCTTCAAGCGCACGCCCACGACCTGCGGGATCAGCATAGACACAGGTTGGCCGAGCATCGCCGCCTCGGCTTCAATTCCGCCAACGCCCCAGCCGAGCACGCCGAGTCCGTTGATCATGGTGGTGTGCGAGTCGGTGCCGACCAGCGTGTCGGGATAAGCCAGCGGCTTGCCGGTTTCGCCATTGGCGCCGACGAAGACCACACGCGCCAGGTACTCGAGATTGATTTGGTGAACGATGCCGGTATCGGGCGGCACGATGGCGAAGTTCTTGAATGCGGTCTGTCCCCAGCGCAGGAAGGCGTAGCGTTCTTTATTGCGCGAGAACTCAAGTGCGGCGTTGAGCTCGAACGCCTGTGGCGTGCCGAACTCGTCCACCTGCACGGAGTGATCGATCACCAGCTCTGCCGGTTGCAGTGGGTTGATCAGCTTGGGATCGCCGCCGAGCGCCTTCATGGCGTCGCGCATGGCCGCGAGATCGACCACCGCCGGGACGCCGGTGAAATCCTGCAGCAGCACGCGGCTGGGCATGAAGGCGATCTCCTGCGAGGGAACGGTTTTGCCGGTCCAGAAGGTGAGAGCGCGCACATCATCGGCCTTCACCGATTTGCCGTCTTCGCGGCGCAGCAGGTTTTCCAGCAGAATGCGAAGCGAGTAAGGCAGGTGCGCGGTGCGGCATCCCTGCTTTTCCAGCGCGTCAAGACGATAGATCTCAAACTCCCGCTTACCTACGCGGAGGACGGAGCGACTGCCAAAGCTGTTCATGGATGAGTCCCTTCTATATTGAGGAGCTGTATGAGGGCGCGGATTCCAAGTAATGCGGAACTGACTATCTTAAATCGGGCGGCGCGGAATAGGATAGTGTTCCATTCACGGCTAAGCCCACGACTTTGCCGGAAATGGTTATACCTACATATGTCAGGAAAAGGGTCCCAGGGCAACGCTCTGGCGAACAAGCACAATACAGCGGTGATCCATCTCCGCCCGGAACGCGCCGAAGACGAGGCGTTTCTGTTCGCTCTCTTCTGCGCCTCTCGTGAAGCCGAATTCGCTGCGCTCTCGCTGCCGCAACGCGAAAGCCTGTTGCGCTTCCAGTATCAAGCGCAATCCCGCGACTACGCTGCGCGCTTCCCACACTCCCAGCACTCTATTGTTGAATTTGGCGGACAGGCCGCGGGCAGGCTTCTACTGAATCGCGAAGCCGACGAAATTCGGGTCGTCGATATCGCAATCGTTCCCGAACTGCAGCGCCGGGGGATTGCTTCTGACGTGCTGAGGTCGCTGATCTCCGAGGCCGAGGACAACGGTATGGCCTTGCGCTTGAGCGTCTGGCGCAGCAATCCCGCCTTAGCTCTCTATCGGCAGCTTGGGTTCTGCGTGCGAGCTGAAAGCGCTACTCACCTGGAACTCGAATGGCGCCCTCACCTTGATTAGTTTCGGGACGGGTAGATTCCTTGCAGCGCGATGATGTAATTGATTACGAGATACGGCTGCACAATGCTGAACGGCTGCCCGCCTCCGCTTTGGCCGATCATGGCGGCATTCATTGCCGTCCCGTCGGGCTTTGCTCCATAGACGTGCGGGGCCGCACCGACCGCAACGCCCACAGTCTTCGCCGGGACCGAGCCCTTCGGGTCGTTCGTGGTTGCAGTCTCGGTTGCGCCCACCGAGTGCGAGTGCGACGGCATCTGGGCCGCGGTCAACTTCTCGGACTCTGCGCCACCCACCTGACCCTGCTGGTAAGGGCTTAATCCTGGGCCCTGTCCGAAGCTCACTACCACCCGCCCCCGCAAGTCTGGGAGCGCGAAGTTGGTTTGGCCATTTCCGCCGTAGGTCGTACCCAGTATCGAAAACAAAGCCGTGTTCTGTGATACAGGAAGCAACTGCCCCTCGCAGAGGGCCCAGCCAGTCGGCGCGAAAGTTCCAGCAAAGATTCGAATTTCACCCAAAAACGGTTCCGCCATATACTCTCTCCTATCTTCGATTGTTGGTTCCTGATTCTTCCCGGCGCTCGCAACCTTATACCAGCAGTGGACGCCGTGGTAAACCAACAGCGCAAAGGCTGAGGCGTCATACAAAATCTTCATGCTGCCCCATTGTTAGCCGACGATACAAACATTGGCGTCGCTGAGGCATAGCGTCTTATAATTCTCGCCGCGTCAGTTCGATCTGACGTTCAAAGGGAGACCGCGATGGCAGATCACTCACACAACCACACCCACGAGGGAGTCACACATACGCACGAGCACTCTCATGATGATGGTCATCACGATCATTCGCATGAAGGCCACTCCGAACACAGTGGCCCGCACGCCCACGAGCACACCCACAAACCGGTGAGTCACTCCCATCCGCATGAGCACGACGAGCACCATCAACATGGTCACGAGAAATAGTCTTGGTGTCTATTTAGTGCGGCATCCAGTGCGGATGAGCGGTGAAGAGACCGTCCACAAAGCCGATGTGAAAGGTGATAAATAGACCGAAGGCCACACTTATCAGCCCCGACACAACTCCAAGGCCGCGATTAAAGGGCGCAAGTCGCTTGCCTGTGTAGGCAAACGGCGCGCCGATAACAATCGTGATCAGCATCATTCCGGCAATCGTTCCGACGCCGAACACGAGAAGATAAGCAATCGCCCAACGTGGATCACGAATTGTGCTCAAGACCAGCAGAGCCACGGCAGCCGATCCAGCGAGTCCGTGCACGATTCCCACCGCCAAGGGCCGAAGAAGCTGATATAGCCCTAGCCTTTGCAGAGCCTTCTGGAACGGACTTTTCGGCTTCTCCTCCAGATGGATGTGAATCTCCGGGTTGTGCCCGTGAACGTGCTCGTGGGGACCATCTTCATGTGCATGGATGTGGGAATGGATGTGGGAGTGGATAACTCCTTCGTGGCTGTGAACGGGGGTGAAACGATTGGTGATCCCCTGCGTGATTCCGGTGAGATTCAGCACTCCAAGAAGGATCAGCATCAGTCCAACGGCCAGTTCCATGGCCAGTCCAATGCGAGGCGGAATCGCCAGGTTGAAAAGGATAATGGCTGCGCCCACGAAGAAAATTGTGATGGTGTGGCCCAGGCCCCACAGCGCTCCAATGAGGCCCGCGTGCCGGATGCTTTTCTGGCGGCTCACGATCGTCGAAACGGCAATGATGTGATCAGGGTCGGTCGCATGGCGAATTCCCAGAAGAAACCCGACGCTAATCACCGCCAGCAAGCTCACCATGCAATCTGCCTCGTCTTTAGAATAATCCGGCTTAACACCAACCCGACTCGAGTGAGCGCTACGGCACTGGGGAGTACCACCAGCGCGGCGGGACATGGAACTATACCAGTTATACCAAGGGTAACATTTGGCGATATAACACATCGCCTGGTGTCTCGATGATGGCCGGCATGGCCATGATTCTAAGAAAGCGGGAGAGGGGGCAGTAATCAGAAGTAATTATGGCGACGCTCTCGATGAACGTGCTGTTACGATAAACTACGTGCCGCTGCTCGAGGTTTGCAATCTCACAGTTGAATTTTCCACTACCCAAGGGAGTGTCACCGCAGTCCGCGAGGTGAGCTTTCAGATTACTCCAGGCGAGGTGCTTGGGCTGGTGGGCGAGTCGGGATCGGGGAAATCGGTCACCGCGCTGGCCATCTTGCGGCTGCTGCCGCCACAGGCGCGCATTCTTGGTGAGATTCGATTCTGCGGCGAGAACCTCCTCGCCATGCCCGAGCCGCAATTGCGCCATGTTCGCGGCGCGGGAATCAGCATGATCTTCCAGGAGCCGATGACCGCGCTCAATCCGGTGATGCGCGTGGGCGACCAGATCGCCGAGGCGGTGCTGGCGCATGCAGATCACGGGTCTTCCGGGGCGAAAGCCCCGCAGAATTTGCACCGGCTAGACGCGGGCCTGAAAGCCCGCTCTTTCACCAGCAAGGCCCACGCCTGGCATCTTGCGGTCGAGGCTTTGCGCACGGTTGCCATTGCCGATCCTGAGCGCCGCGCCCGCGACTATCCTCACCAGCTTTCCGGCGGGCAGCGCCAGCGCGTCATGATTGCAATGGCCGTGGTGAACCGGCCCTCGCTGCTCATCGCCGACGAGCCTACAACCGCCCTCGACGTTACCATTCAGGCGCAAGTGCTGGAACTGCTCGGCGAGTTGCGCGAGAAGTTCGCGCTCGCGATGCTGTTCATCTCCCACGATCTCGCCGTCGTCTCACAGGTGGCGCATCGCATAGGAGTGATGTACGCGGGAAGCATGGTCGAAATGGGAGCGGCGCAGGACGTTTTCACTCATCCCGCTCATCCCTACACGCGCGGGCTGTTACACTCTGTGCCGACGCTGCGCAGCGATCGCAGCCGACCACTTCAGACCGTCGAGGGGACTGTGCCTGCCATCACCGCTCTGCCATCGGGATGCGCGTTCGAGCCACGCTGCTCCTCCCGCATCGCAAGCTGTTCCGTCGCGCTCCCGCCGTTGGTGGAAGTAGCGCCCGGCCATCTGGCACGTTGCCCGGTAGTATCGGCGGAGGCCCGCTGAACCATGCGGTTGCTCCTCCTTAGCGACATACACGCCAACCTCGAAGCGCTGGAGGCCTGTCTCGCCGTCGTTCCCCCTCATGACCTGATCGTCAACCTTGGAGACATCGTCGGCTATAACGCTTCACCCAATGAAGTTTGCGAGCGCGTGCGTGCCCTGGGGGGATCGATTGTGCGCGGTAACCATGACCGCGCCTGCTCCGGGCTAACCGACCTGGTGGAGTTCAACCTCGTGGCTGCAATGTCAGCGCGCTGGACGCAGACCACGCTCCTGCCCGAACATCTGGAATGGCTAAAGGGGCTGCCGCAAGGCCCGCTGCGCCTCGGCGAACTGGAGGGAGTCGAATTTGTTCACGGCTCACCACGCGATGAAGACGAGTACGTGCTGAATCCGTCCACCGCTGGCGCAAATCTTCGCATGCCTGGTCACGCCGACAAGATATTCTTCGGACACACTCATCTGCAGGGGGGCTTCGCTTTCCAGAATGGGCAAATGCGAGCCTTTGCGCCGGTCTTCCCCACCGGAGAGGATGTCGTGAAGTTCGCCATGCCGCTGGCCAGCGGTGAGCGGTACCTCATCAATCCCGGCTCGGTTGGTCAGCCTCGAGATGGCGACTGGCGAGCGGCGTTCGCCCTCTACGAGCACGATGGCGATGCGCCCGGCGTAGTGACGTTTTATCGCGTCCCGTACGAAGTTGATGAAACACAGCAGCGAATTATTTCCGCTAACCTTCCCGAGCGTCTGGCCTTGAGGCTGAAGCTGGGGCGGTGAGCGAACATGCGACGGACCTGAATTTCGCCCCATCCAAAAATCGGGGGTAAACTACACGTCATGCCATTCCGACCGTTTCCCGGAAAGTTCCCGTATCGCTCGCAAGAATTTCCTGGCGGCACCATCAGCACCGCGGAACGAGGCTATCTTATCGCCTACATTGACGGCGGCGCTCGCGGGAATCCTGGTCCCGCGGGATATGGCGTCGTCTTCGAAGATGAGATCGGGCGGCCGGTGGCTGAGTTAAGTGAGTTTCTGGGTCACCAGACCAACAACTATGCCGAATACTCGGCGTTGCTGGCCGCACTCAACTACACGTTCCGGCACGGCTTCAAGGCGCTCAAGGTCATCAGCGATTCGGAGCTGCTGGTGAAACAGATCAACGGAGAATACAAGGTCAGCAATTCCACATTGAAAGAGCTGCACGGCCGCGCGATGAAGATGCTGGATCAGTTCGACTACTTCGAGATCAAGCATGTATTGCGCGAAAAGAATCGCGAGGCCGACCGGCTGGCCAACCTTGCGATGGATCGCGGGATTGCCAAGAAAGCTCCAGCGGTCACTGCGACGGACGTCGGCGGTGTGGCCTCTGTTGTTCCTGAGGTCAATGGCGTGGTGCGCAACGGAGTCGTCGAGTTTCTCGGAAAGCCTTTGCCCGACGGCACTCTAGTCAAGATTCGAGCAGCTAAGCCGCCGTCGAAGTAATAACAGACATTCCTCACGGCAATGAGGTGACCGTGGAGCTATTCATCTTTGCGCGGTTTTATTCCCTCCCTGGCCAGGAGAGCGCGGTCGCCGAGGCGCTACGCGATGTGCTCGGCCCTTCCCGCGAAGAAGAAGGTTGCCTGAGCATTCACGCTTTTCGCTCTATCCGCGATCCCCGTCTTTTCTATGTTCATTCACGCTGGACAAACGCAGCTGCGTTTGACCTCCACGCAAAACTGCCGCATACAGTGCACTTCATCGAGCGGGTGGAACCGCTAATTGATCACCCGGTTGATGTAACGCGAGCGGAACTCTTCTGCTGAGGTCTTCTTCGGGTCAACTTGCGCTGACGGTTCACGCTGAGGCGGCTTGGCCGGCAAGTGAGGCAGGCGTCATACCAAGCGAGTGCCGGACACGAGCAATCCGAATATCTTTGGGAATCATTGGCTTCAGCGTCGGCATCTTTTGGGAAAACCACGAGGAGGTTCCACGTCCATGACTCGCGAAGCCAGATTGATTTCAGGGATCATACTCATCACCGTACCGAGCATCCAGTATGGCGGATATTTCCTGCTGACGTCGCTTATGGACCGCAGCTCCGGTTACATAGACAATGCGCTGCGGCAGAATTTCTTTCGCGCCGGACACGCACATGCAGGCGTCATCGTAATTCTGTCGCTTATCTGCCAGTTGCTGGCTGATGCGGCCGTACTTCCGGATTCGCTGTTGTGGATGGTTCGCTTGGGCGTACCGCTCGCTGCGATCCTAATCTCGGCCGGCTTCTTCTTCTCGACGCTGTTGCCGACCGCGAGCGAGCCGGGGCGAGCGGTGGGATTGATCTACATCGGGGCCGTGATTCTTGCAGTTTCCGTTGTAACGCTGGGCATCGGACTGTTGCGCGCTCCGCAGCAGGTTTAGGCGGTCGAGCTCTTACCTTCACTAATCGCGGCGGTCGTGCGGCAATCGGATGAGCGATGCGTCTTGGATGTGAAGAACATCCTGCAGATACTCGCGAAGCGCCATCAGTATGAAGGCCGCTTCCGCTGTGACGAACATTCCGAGATAGCAGACGGTCAACTGCAGGCTGTCCGGAATTTCGCGATAGTCGGCCTGCTTTAATAGATCGGCGGTAGCGTTCATGACGCCACGTTCTGAGAATGCGGTCAGCGAAGCCATCAGGTAGTAATGGTAGAGGAACACCAGGCTGAGGGACGCCAAGATGAGCAGCAGTGGAACGAAGGAAACGAACATCCGAAGGGTCACGTGTCCGTCCGGCTTGGTATAGAACATCAGTCTTCCCAGCGAATGCCTGATGTAAAAAAGGTAACCCAGCATCAGGAAGCAGAACAGCGAGGTATAGGTCGAGAGGAACTTCTCCTGCGCCGCGTAAGTGGGGATCAAGTGGAACGCCGCAAGCGGTATGGGAAGCGATGCGGTCACCACCGAAGCGGTTCCCATGTATGCCTTAAAGAACTGTGCGAAGGCGGCGAACCGTACAGGTTCGTGTGGCTCATTTTCCGATCGTTCGTGTCGTAGGCCTACGGAACCGGTATCTCGCATTTGATCTTTTCATTCTGGAAAGCGGACACCGTAATCGGCTCCGTCTTTTTTGTGGCGCCACCCACTTGCTTGGTGGCATACACCGCGTACACGCCGGGTGGCACCGCCTTCGAAGTCGGCGTACTGATCTGCGGGAAGGACAATTCCCCCGAATTGAGCCCGCTGACGGAGACCCACTTGTACATTACCGTCCACCCTGCATCCGGGTGACCATCCTTGACCGTGTTCGCAATGACTGTAATAAGTCGCCCTGCCCCCCAAGCACGACAGTCGACCACCTTGATGTGGAGGTCGTTGGCGATGCTCGCCAAGACCTGTTTTGCCGCCTCCTTTTTGTCAGGTTGTGTGTTCAGCACATTCGCCACCTGAACACACCATCGGGCTTCATGTGACAGAGCCTCTACATATTCTTTCGGCGGCGGGACCAATAACCATTCGCCATTTCGTTTGTAGTTGCCACCGCGGTTGTACCCGGATCCGCCCGTTGCCTGGTTGTTCGAGTAGCCTCCTTTTAGGAGCCCACTTGTCAAGTCCTGTTGCGCATTGAGAAGATCGGACGAAATGCCCGGAGCGCTGCTGGAGATATTTTTCGCGCACTGCCGTATTTCATCGAGTGCAATGGCGGTTGGCTCAAGCCGGGGCGGAGGCGAGAGCACTTGCGCAGGCAACCGGAGGACAGCCGCGATCACAACCAGTAGGACGTAGCCGAAACCAAGGACCCACGCGTGACTTCTTGTCCGCGATTTGTGCTGGCGTGTGACGCCGAGGCTGCCGAACTCGAGTTGGGGAGTTGTAGGCATCCTGAAATCCTCCTGGATAAGCCGCAGGGATGAATAGAAGGATATAGCAATTTTCGATGCTTGAGCATGCTTCCCAAGGTTCACAAAACCTTCAGGCGCAAGTTTGGACGCAGTCCTGTAGCAGTTAGAATGGAAGGTTGTTCTTCCTGCTGTTATTGCGGCTCGTAAAGGAGATCTCGCTTGATCGCTCGTTACACGCGGCCCGAGATGGGACGCATCTGGAATGACGAAAACAAGTTTCGCACCTGGCTAGAGGTAGAAGTCGCCGCTACCGAAACCCTCGCCGAAGCCGGGATCGTGCCGCAATCGGCGGCCAACGCCATTCGCGAGAAGGGCGACATCGACGTCGCCCGTATCAACCAGATAGAAGCCGAAGTGAAGCATGATGTGATTGCCTTTACGACTGCTGTCGCCGAAAAGGTCGGTCCGGAATCGCGCTGGCTGCACTATGGCCTCACGTCGAATGACGTGGTGGACACTGCGCAGGCATTGCTGGTGAAGCAGGCATCGGCCATCATTCGCGAAGACCTCACGAAGCTACGCGAGGTGCTGAAGCGCCGCGCATTGGAGTTCAAGGACACCCCGGCGATCGGCCGCACGCATGGCATCCATGCCGAGCCGATTACATTCGGCCTGAAGCTGGCTAACTGGTATTCCGAAGTGCAGCGCGACATTGAGCGTTTTGAAATGGCTGCTGAGCAGATGCGCGTGGGCAAGCTCTCTGGCGCCGTCGGAAACGCAGCCCATCTCGAACCCGAGTATGAGGAGAAAATCTGCCAGCGTTTGGGTCTGAATGTTGCTGCGGTCTCATCGCAAGTAATTCAGCGCGACCGCCACGCCTTCTATGTTGCGACCCTGGCGGTGATCGCGTCCACGCTGGACAAGATCGCCACCGAGGTTCGCCATCTGCAGCGCACAGAGGTTCGCGAGGCCGAAGAGTACTTCAGTGAGAAGCAGAAGGGTTCGTCGGCTATGCCGCACAAGCGCAATCCAGTGACCTGCGAGCAGATCAGCGGGCTCGCTCGCGTTGTGCGCTCCAACGCGCAAGCTGCGCTAGAGAATGTCACCTTGTGGCACGAGCGCGACATCTCGCATTCCTCCGCTGAGCGCATCATTCTGCCGGACTCAACCATCCTTGTCGATTACCTGCTCAACAAGGCGACGAACCTCATCGACACGCTGCTGGTTTACCCGAAGCGTATGATGAAGAACCTGGAATCGACGGGCGGGCTGGTCTTCAGCGGACAGTTGCTGCTCGACCTTGTCGAGGCCGGCATGCTGCGCGAGGACGCTTACCGACTAGTGCAGTCGAATGCCATGCGGGCCTGGAAGGAAGACCTGAACTTCCGCGAGCTGATTATGAGCGATCCCGAAATCACCTCGAAGGTTAGACGCGAGACGCTGGAGCACGCGTTTGATTTGCAGCGTCCGCTGCGAAACGTGGAGAAAATCTTTAGGCGGGTGTTCGGTGAGTAGTTGGGATCTACTCCAGCCGATTGAT
>Ga0209039_10003729_pt1 | contig 11688 bp, 7 predicted proteins | sample BogFormECP12_OM1_FD_188238 | JGI IMG/M metagenome (GOLD analysis project Ga0209039, IMG submission 188238) | Bog forest soil microbial communities from Calvert Island, British Columbia, Canada - ECP12_OM1 (SPAdes) (version 2) | ecosystem: Environmental > Aquatic > Freshwater > Wetlands > Bog ...
GTACTAGTCGGAGAGGTGGCCGAGTGGTTGATGGCACCGGTCTTGAAAACCGGCATACCCGAAAGGGTATCGGGGGTTCGAATCCCTCCCTCTCCGCCAGCAACTCACCCTACAGGCTTTACGAAGTATTTCGCTGTGGTTTGTGTTCTTTGATGGTGCTGTTATGGACTCCGAAATCAAGCTGACGATAGCACCGATCGAGCAGGGGACCGCTAGGACGCACATTCCACAGCTATCGCGAAGATGAGCGAGAAAACTTCCTAGTGCCGTGACCGCATAATTTCTTGCCGTTTCACCACTGGGAGTAGCGCCGCCGTCCCGGCGGGCGTCCGGCGCTACCTTCCGGCCGCAGACGGCAATCATCATGCGGTCAGAGACCTGGGCGAACGCAAAACGCGAAATTGCTGGCCAGAAGCACCTGCCGCTGTCCCTCTTGGCGTTTGAGCCTTAGGTCATGCGCCGTACGGCCCTCATTGCAAAGCCGCCGATAAATCCAGACGGTTCCAAAAGCCGACCACCGCAGAAGTACAGGGACTGCAGGACGCGGTAATCACGCCGAAGGGCCAAGGGATGGCCATATCGTCTGGGCAGCCAGGGTCCAGTTTTCCACTAAAGGTCGTAGACAGCTTGCCGATGGCGAAATATGCGACGCCAAGTCGCGGTGCTGTCCCATGTCAGGTATCCCGATTGCCCAGTTCAGACGGACGGGAGGCTCAAAACGTTAACCGTATCTAAGGATGCACACGATTCAGGCCTTCCGGCTGTGCGCGGCCCTCGGCAGGCCACTGGACCATCGCAGACAAGTTTCAGCGTGAGTGCCGCTAGAGCCATTGCGCCGGCTACCGTTGCGAAAGGCGCGTGCGGCGGGTTGCCTGAGGAACTCGACAACGCCACAAAGAAGTTGCGGGCGTTGATCGTCGAGGATGAGCCTGCCGACGTCGAACTGGCGCTGTGCGCCCTGCGGCGGGCGGGCTTGGATGCCGTCTGCGACGTTGCCCAGACGGCAGAGAGATTCACCGACTTGGTGCGGAAGAACGCGTATGACGTGATTCTGGCGGACTACAAGTTGCCGAATTGGAATGGAATGGAATCGGTCGAGATCCTTCGCCAGGAAGGACTCGACGTTCCAGTCATCCTGGTCTCGGGCGCGCTGGGCGAACTGACTGTGGTGGAGTGCATCAAGCAGGGCGCGGCCGACTACATCCTGAAAGATCACTTGGCCCGTTTGCCGGAATCGGTACGGCGAGCCATGCGGGAAACAAAACTACGCCAGGACCACCGGCAGTCGCAAGATGACTTGGCGCGCTCCAATCGGGACCTCGAGCAGTTCGCTTACGTGGCATCGCATGATCTACAGGAACCCCTGCGTATGGTCGCCACCTATACCCAACTTCTGGCGGAGCGCTATCGGGGCAAACTCGATTCCGACGCGGACCGATACATTCACTACACGGTTGACGGCGCCCTGCGCATGCAGAAACTGGTGCAGGATCTGCTGGCTTTTTCGCGGGTCGGGCGGCACGGCTTGGCTCTCCAGAACTCCGACTGCAATCTGGCGCTGCAGGTGGCATTAAAGAATCTGGAGGCGGCGATCCAGGAAAGCGGCGCTATCGTTGAGCACGCTCAACTTCCCGTGCTGGTGGCCGATAGTTCCCAATTGGCGCAGGTATTTCAAAATTTGATTGGAAATGCCATCAAGTTCCGCGGTTCCGAACCGCCTTTGATTCGAGTAAGCGCGGAGTTGTCGGGGAAGGAATGGGTATTTTCGGTGGCGGATAATGGAATAGGCATCGCCGCCGAGCACGTCGAGAGCGTGTTTGTCGTTTTCCGTCGCTTGCACACTCATGCGGAATATCCCGGCAACGGGATCGGGCTTTCGATCTGCAAGAAGATACTCGAGCAACACGGCGGCCGGATCTGGGTCGAATCCAAAATCGGCCATGGATCCACCTTCCGGTTTGCCGTTCCCATCAAACCAACCACGAAACAATGAGGACGAACGGCAGCGATGAAAAACACGCCCGAAATTCTGATGGTCGACGACAACCCGGCAGACATTGACCTGACCAGCGAAGTGCTGGCTCAAAGCGAAGGACACTTTCATGTGAACGCGGTGAACGACGGGGTGGAAGCAATTTCGTTTCTTCGGCGGCAGGGGAAATATGCCAGGGCTCCGGCGCCGGACTTGGTCGTGCTCGACCTGAACCTGCCGCGCGTTGATGGTTGCGAGGTGCTTTCAAACATCAAATCCGACCCGGCTCTGGCCAGGATTCCGGTCGTCATTTTTACTACCTCGCAGGCGGACTCAGATGTCAGCCGCAGCTACAAGCTGGGAGCGAACTGTTATCTAAGAAAGCCGGGAAATCTTCAGGAATTCGTCGCGGTGGTCCAATCCATGGCGGAGTTTTGGCTGGGCTTCGCCACGCTGCCGCAGAAGGAGAAAAAATGAACGACCATCCAACCCACGTCTTACTGATCGAGGACAATCCGGGCGATGCGGATCTGGTTCGCTTGCGGCTAGTCGACGGCAAAACGAAGGTAAACGTCAACTGCGTCGGTCGTTTGTCCGACGGGCTCGCTGCACTCAAGGAAAAATCGCCCGGCGTCATCTTGCTGGACCTCAATCTCCCCGACAGCCAGGGAGCGGAAACATTTCGCAAGGTGCTGGAGAAAGCGCCGGACGTGCCCGTCGTCATCCTGTCCGGGCAGGACGACGAGGAGCTCGCGATCAAGGCCCTTCATCAGGGCGTACAGGATTACCTGGTAAAAGGCGCCATCTCCAGCAGTGGGCTGGACCGGGCCGTGCGCTATGCAGTGGAACGGCAAGCGCTGCTGCGCTCTTTGGAGATGAGCCGGAAGCAGCAACTGGAATTTAAGAACCAATTCCTTTCCCATGTTTCACACGAACTGCGAACCCCGCTGACCTGCATTCATCAGTTCGTCACCATCCTGCTGGATGGCCTGGCGGGAGAAGTCACCCAGGAGCAGGGCGACCATCTCAAGACGATTCTCAAGAGCGTCAATCAGCTGGGAGCCATGGTTCGCGATCTACTCGAAGCCAGCCGGGCGGAGTCAGGGAAAATTCGCATCGAACCGCGCTGCGTCGCGATTGGAGATCTTATCGGGCAGGCAGTCGCCATGATGCAACCGATCGCCCACGAAAAAGAAGTCGGGCTGGAAGTGGGAGTGGACACGAGGATTCCGTTCGCCTATGGGGATCCCGGTCGGATTCTCGAAGTGCTCATCAATCTTATCGAGAATGGCATTAAGTTCACGCCCCAAGGCGGATCGGTTACCGTGCAAGCCTGCCTGGTGCAAACCGATCCCGACTTCGTATATATCTCGGTGGCCGATTCCGGTTGCGGCATCGCTCCGGAAGCCAGGGCGCTGGTGTTTGAACGGCTCTACCAGGATCCAAACGCCGTCGATAACCGTCGCAAGGGCCTGGGCCTCGGGTTGTTCATCGCGAAAGAACTGGTCAGTCTCCACGGGGGACGCATCTGGGTCGCCAGCGAACCCGGGCTCGGCAGCACCTTCTCCTTTACCTTGCCCTTGTACTCCTTGGCCAAGCTGCTGTTCCCGGTCGTCACCTACCAAGAGCGGCTGCGGGAGGCCATGGTTCTGGTCAAGGTCGTCTTGCGGCCTCTGACGAAGCCCGTGCGTGCCAACTGGAAAGAGACCTGCCAGCGCTGCCTCGAAGTTCTCCAGCGCTGTGTGTATCTCGACAAGGACCTGGTTTTACCTCCGATGACCGGGGTCGGTGCGGACGAGACATTTCTGGTGGTGGCGTCTACCGACCTGCAACGCTCCGAGATCATGATGACGCGCATTCGTGAACAACTGGGGAAAGTGCCCGCCCTCAAAGGTGCTGGCGAACTGGAAGTGTCAGCCATGGCTGTCCCTGTTCCCGATGGCGGCTCCGAGCGCTCGTTGGAGGAGCAGGTGCGTCAGGTCGCAGGCGCCGTAAGCGACATGGTTCGAACGGTTTTGGCCGGAGAACAAGGTAACACCGAAGGAAAGTAACACGCGAGGCGCGGCACACTGACAAGTCTGCATGAACCTCGGAATGGAGAAAGGACAATGACAAACTCAAAAATCATGATTGTGGACGATGATCCCGATCTCAGGCAGGCGCTGAGACTGCGCTTGCGAGCCAACCACTTCGATACGGTGAATGCGGTGGATGGTTACTCCGCCATTGCGCTGGCGTACAAGGAGCGCCCCGACCTGATCATCCTTGATCTCGGCTTGCCCGCAGGAGACGGCTTTGTCGTATTAGATCGCCTGCAAAAGGATGACAAGCTCTCGACGATCCCGGTCATCGTGCTGACGGCGCGCGATCCGCAAAGCAGCGAGCGGCGCGCTCTGCAGGCGGGAGCGGCGGCATTCTTCCAAAAGCCGGCGGACAACGCGGAACTGCTGGATGTGATCCACGCCAGCCTGTCGCAGGCCGCGGCACAGACAGGCCTGCCGTCGTGAAGAATCGGCAGGCCGGTGCTTTCACCGCCTGACGAGAGGTTCACGGGCTGCTAGCGGCGCACGATCTGGAGAGGAAGTGTGCCAGAGCCGAACCATTGGTCATCAGGACAGCACCCTGCGCCCGCCAGCGGCCGCCCCCGCGTGGACGATGAGCGCAAGGAGGGCATTGCCATGTCCGCCCATATTCATCCTGCACTCCAACCTCACCAGGCGCATGAACCATCTCGGCGCCATCCTCGAATTCTGTTCAGTGTCCCCATCACGGTCCGTCACTTATGCCGGGGAGGCGTGCGGGCGACCCATGGCATCAGCCTCGATCTTGGAGAAGGCGGTCTGGGAGCCATCGTTCAAGGAGATGTCCATGTCGGGGACACTGTTGCCATTGATCTCCGGCTAAATGAACAGTTGGTTAACACCGTGGCCATCGTGCGCCACTGTTCGAGCGTTAGCTCCGGGTTCGAGTTTGTAGGCTTAACGCGGGAAGAGCGGCTGCAGATCACCAGCGTCATCGGGCAGTCTTAAGCGGTGAACCGCGCCTTCGTCGACCCGCCTTTGACTGCAAAGATCGCGAAGAGAAGCCACGAAGGACGCGAAGAAAGGCAGTCATAGTCTTCCTTTGCGTTCTTTGCGGTTCTTCTTCGCGATCTTCGCGGTTAAAGGCTTTTCCGCGAATATCCACAGTTCCACTTCGGGAAGCAGCGCCTTTCGTGTGACGTTTATCACCGCTCGGCAACACATTCCTCCCCCGATAATGGCCTTAGTACTGTGCTGCGTGTCGAGAAGCGCTGGCTGGCGCACGCCAGGAAAACTCCATGACGACTCGATTGGACCCTCGCACTGCTCGGAAGCTGAGTCTCTTCGTCGCTTTCTGTAGCCTGTTCTCGATTGCGGTCGGGCTAGTCGGCCTGACGGGCTGGGTATTTCAGATCGAAACTCTGAAATCAGTTGTTCCCGGCCTGGTGGCGATGAAAGCAAACACCGCGGTGTGCTTCGTGCTGATCGGCGTTTCCCTTTGGTGGCTGGGAGCACACGACAGACCAGCTTCGGTCTCAGACTGGATCGCAAGAGCTGCCGCGGCGATGGTCAGCACAGTAGGACTACTGTCTTTCCTGGAATTTCTGGGCGGGTGGAACTTTGGCATCGACCAGTTGCTGTTCCTGGAGACGGCCAAAGGAGCAGCCGGCAGCGTCCGGCCCGGGTTGATGTCTCCGATCACGGCGCTAGCTTTCGTGTTGCTGGGGCTGGCTCTCCTGCTGCTGGACTGGACCAGAGGCCGCGACGCCTCGCCAGCGCAGTCCTTGGCGTTTGGCGCGGGATTGATTTCCCTGTTTGCTCCGCTGGATTTCATCGTTCAGCCCCACGCCTTTCACACGCACATGGCTTTCCCTACGGTGATCGCGCTGTGTCTGCTTGCGTCGGGCGTGGTGTGTTCCCGGCCGGAACGCGGGTTTGTGGGGGCGCTGCTCAGCACGGATTTCCGGCCCGGAATCGTGCGCGGGCTCTGGGCAGCGGCGATCTCGGATGAGGGGCCAGCGTGGCGCCAGCCTCTACGCTATGGATCGTCAGCGCTGCTGGTGTTCGTAGCCACGCTGCTGCGTTACATTCCGGGGGGCTTTGTCCCAGCAAGACTCACTTATCTCACCTTTTATCCGGCGACCATGATTGCCGCTTTGCTGGGCGGCTTGGGACCTGGCATCCTGGCCACCCTGCTCTCCGACGCTTGCGTCGATTACTTCTTTCTGGAACCGAGGGGGCAATTCGGCAACAAGAATCTTCCCGATTTGCTGGGGCTGATCGTATTTACCTTAATCGGAGTCGGCATGAGCTGGCTGGCCGGGGCGGTGGACCGGACGAGGAAGCGGTCGGCGGACGAGACACGCCGCGCCAAAGAGGAGTGGGAACGCACCTTTGATTCGGTTCCTGAAGCGGTTATGGTGCTGGACACAGAATTTCGCATCCAGCGCGCCAACCGGGCGATGACAGAACTCCTGGCCCTGCAACCCGAGGCCCTCCTGGGCAAACATTGTTTCGAACTCGTTCACAACCGGACTTTGCCGCTTCCGGATTGCCCTCTTCGGGAGATGCTGCGGAGCGAGAAGCAAGAGCAAAGAGAATTGGTCGAGCCGCGGCTGAACAAGATCTTCGATGTTAGTGCCACTCCGCTCTGGGAGGGCAAAACTCTGCGCGGCTGCGTGCACGTGATTCGCGACATCACCGAGCGCAAGCGAGCCGAGGATAAACTGCGGGCCAGCGAAAATAGATACCGCACGCTGGCTGAGAACCTTCCCCAGATGGTGTTTGTCAAGGACCGAGCCTCGGTCAATGTGTCCTGCAACCAGAGCTTTGCCCGGTCCTTGGGAATCCTTCCAGAGGAGTACCCCGGCAAGACCGACTATGACTTTTTTCCTGCCGAGTTGGCGGAAAAGTACCGCAGCGACGACCAGCGAGTCATGGAGTCGGGAAGGACGGAAGAGATCGAGGAGGAGTACATTCGCGACGGGAAGAAGTTTTCGGTTCAGACCGTAAAGACACCCCTCCGGGACGCGGCCGGGAACGTAACTGGCATTTTGGGCATTTTCTGGGATTTCACCGAGCGCAAGCGTGCCGAGGAGGAGGTCCGCCTCAACGCCGAACTGGAACAGCGCGTCATTCAGCGCACCGCGCAACTCGAGGCCGCTAACAGGGAACTCGAAGCTTTCACCTATTCCGTCTCTCATGACTTGCGTGCCCCCCTGCGCCATATCAGCGGGTTCTCGAAAATCCTGACCGAGGAATATGGTCCCAGCCTCGCGCCCGATGCCCAGCATCATCTGCAAAGAATTCAGGAAGGCACGTGCCGCATGGGACAACTGGTCGACGACCTGTTGAGCCTTGGCCGGGTCGGCCGCCACGAAGTGCGTCTTCAAGTCACCGGTCTGAATTCCGTGGTGAACGAAGTCATTGCCGAACTGAAGGCGGAATGTGAGGGACGGCAGGTGGAGTGGAAGGTAGACGATCTTCCCTTTGTGGAGTGCGATCCCGGGTTGATGAAGCAGGTCTTCCAGAACCTGCTCTCCAACGCGGTCAAGTTCAGCCGCCCGCGCAACCATGCGGTCATTGAGGTCGGACAAAGAGATCAGGACGGGACGCCAGTGGTCTTGGTGCGCGACAACGGCGCCGGTTTCAATATGAAGTACTCCGACAAACTCTTCGGCGTGTTTCAGCGCCTGCACCGTCCGGAAGATTTTGAAGGCACGGGCGTGGGCCTGGCTACGGTCCAGCGCATCATTCAGAAACATGGTGGCCGCATCTGGGCGGAAGCCGAGTTAGACAAGGGCGCAACCTTTTACTTCACCCTCGGAGCACCCGAGAAAACTGAACTCAAAACCAGAGCCGCAATGGCGGGAGATAAAGCATGACGAGTCGACAAGTTGAGATTTTACTGGTGGAAGACAATCCCGATGACGTGGAGCTCACGCTGCACACCCTGCGCAAAGAGAAGCTGGCCAATAACATTCACGTTGCCCGTGATGGCGAGGAGGCGCTCGAATTCCTGTTCTGCAACGGAGCTCATGCCAACCGCATCTTCGAGTACCCGCCGAAACTGATTCTGCTGGACCTGAAGCTGCCCAAGGTGGACGGCATGGAGGTCCTGAAGCGCCTGAAAGGGGATGCCCGGACAAAAATTATTCCGGTGGTGATCCTGACTTCGTCGAAAGAGGAGCGCGACCTCGTCAATGGTTATGGCTTGGGCGCCAACAGCTATATCCAGAAGCCGGTAGACTTCGATCAATTTCGGGACACGATCAAGAAAGTTGGCTTGTACTGGCTGGTCATTAACCAACCCCCCGCGACGAACGGCCTGTTGCAGGCAGCGTCCACCGGCAACAAATGACTCTGACGTATCGACCTTGGCGACGCCGGGTCGAAAGCGCCTTGTGGCGCGCGCGAGGACACTGAGCGCAGCGAACCGGCGGGAGCCCGCGGCCGAAGCGTAGTCGAAGGGGAAGAGACTCTGAACGCAGCAACAAAGAACAATGGTCGGGACGGCGAGATTTGAACTCGCGACCCCTTGCACCCCAAGCAAGTGCGCTACCAGGCTGCGCCACGTCCCGACTGGAATGGATTCCGCCGTTTCGACGTCTGCCCTCAGGCAGCCGCCAGCCTCCAGCGGAGGGGTTCACTTCGCAATTTTACACCACAACCCAGACATGGTACGCGTTGTCATCCCGACACGCATTGTCATCCCGAGCGCAGCGAGGGACATGGGTTTTCTTGCCCACCCAACCCGAATGTTTCGGTAAGTCGCTACTCCAAATCCCTCCAGTTCGCTCCCACGCCCATCTCCACTTGCAGCGGCACGGCCAGCGCGTGGACTTTCTCCATATGTTCCCGGACCAGCAACTTCATGGTCTCAACTTCGTTTTCAGGAACTTCAAACACGAGTTCGTCGTGAACCTGCAACGTCATGCGCGACTTCAATCCTCGTTCGCGCAGCGCCGCATCAATGCGGATCATGGCGATCTTGATCAGATCGGCCGCCGTGCCCTGGAGCGGCGTGTTGACGGCCGTGCGCTCAGCGAATCCGCGCTGATTCACGTTCTTACTGTTGATGTCGGGAATCGGCCGCACCCGTCCGAACAGCGTTTTCACTTTCATATCGCGACGAGCTTCTTCCAAAGTCTTATCAATAAACGCGCGCACGCCCTTGTACTTCTCAAAATAGTTCGCGATGAACTGCTTGGCTTCGCCGGGCTCAATTCCGAGCTGCTGCGAAAGGCCGAAGGCAGAGAGCCCATAGACGATGCCGAAGTTCACCACTTTCGCCTGCCGCCGGTGGTCGGGCGTGACCATCAACGGAGGCACGCCGAAAACCTGCGACGCGGTCAGCGTATGGATGTCGTCGCCGCGGCGATACGCCTCGACCAGCAGCGGGTCGCGCGAGAAGTGCGCCAGCAGGCGCAACTCGATCTGCGAATAGTCAGCGGTCAGCAAGACGTGGCCGGGTTCGGCGATAAAGGCCGCACGAATGCCCCGCCCCAGTTCGGTCCGGATCGGAATGTTCTGCAGGTTGGGATTCGCCGACGACAAGCGTCCCGTGGCCGTTCCTGTCTGGTCGAAAGTCGTATGCAGCCGTCCGGTTGCGGGATTAATGAGCGCGGGCAGTGCATCCACGTAAGTGGACTTGAGCTTGGTAAGCTGGCGATAGTCGAGCACCATCCGCGCGATGGGGTGATTCTCCGCCAGCTCTTCCAGCACATCTACGGCGGTTGAAATCGTCCGCCCTTTGCCGTATTTCACCGGCTTGGGCAGGTTCATGCGGTTGAACAGAACGTCGCCCAGCTGCTTGGGAGAACCAACATTGAACTCCATCCCCGCGGCTTGATAAATTTCCTTCGCTTTGGTGGATATCTCCCTTTCCAGTTCGGCCGACATCCGCGCCAGCGCGGCGGTATCAATTTTCACGCCAGCCTGCTCCATGCGCGCGAGCACCGGAACCAGGGGCAGATCCATTTCCTCGTAAAGCTTGTCGAGGCCCGCCTGCTCAACTTCGCCGCGCAGCGTCCCCGCCAGCCTTCCGGTAATATCAGCCGACTCGGCCAGTTCGCCGGCCAGTTTCAAATTGAAGTGGCGCAGAGCGATGTCCGCGAGGCGATGCGAGGAATAGGTTGGATCGAGCAGATAGGAATACAGCATCGGATCGTGGCGCACGCCAGCGAGCGTGACCCCGAGCGGTGCCAGCGCGTGGATCGCGGTCTTGTAGTCATGAACTGCCTTCGGCAAATCGGCATTCGCCAGCGCAGAGCGCAGTTGATTGGCGGCATCACTCGAATCAAGTTTCACGATTGTGGCCGAGCCTGCCGCCGCCGAGATGGCGACGCGCTGCACCGCAGGCGCGGGCGCCGCTCCCCGCATGAGCGAAAGTTGCGCCTCCTCCGGCTTTTCTTCTCCTTCCTCACCTTCTTGGGTGCCCCACCCAGAGCCTGCCCTGAGCGAAGTCGAAGGGCGGCTTTCGTTGGGTGGGGATTTCTCCTGTTCCACCGCAACCGCCAGCACGCTTCCCGCCGTCACTTTAACAACCCCTTCAACCTCTTCCGCGGACGCGGCCTCGCTGTAGTGCGCATCACTGACCTCAACCACCGGCAGCAGCTCTTTCAGCAGCGAAGTGAATTCCAGCTCGGTGAAGAGCGCGCGCAGCGCATCCACGTCCGGTTCCCCAGCGTGCATGGACTCGACATCAAGCTCCACCGGCACATCCGTGTCTATCGTCGCCATGCTCTTGCTGAACAGGATGGTCTCGCGATTGTTCAGCAGCGACTCGCGATACGTTTTCTTTTCCACTTCCGCGGCGCGCTCCAGCGCCTGCTCGACCGTTCCAAATCGCTTGATGATCTCAACCGATCCCTTGTCGCCAATGCCGGGTGCACCGGGAATGTTGTCGATCGCGTCGCCGCGCAGAGCCATCAGGTCCACAACGCGCTCCGGAGGCACGCCGAGAATCTCTTCCACCTTGGCCGCATCGCAAATCAGATTGTCCTTGGGCGGATTCAGAATCTGCACTTTGTCGTTGACCAGCTGCATCATGTCCTTGTCGCTGGAAACAACGTAGACGGGATGCGCCGCCTCGGCCGCTTTGCGGGCCAGCGTTCCGATCACGTCGTCGGCTTCGAACCTGGCGACTTCCAGGATCGGAATGCGGTAAGCCTCCAGCGCCCGCCGGATGTAGGGCACCTGCTGTGCCAGGTCCTCCGGCATCGCCGCGCGGTTGGCTTTGTAACCCTTGTATTCCACTTCCGTGAACGTCTGCGTCTTGATGTCGAACTTCCGGACAGTGGTTACCGTTTCGGCCTGCTCGTCGCGAAAAGTCGGCCCGGCAACGTCGAAAACCGCGGCCAGGAACTCCGGAGAAAAATCCTCCCGCAGCTTGCGCAGCATGTTCACGAAGACATAAATCGCCGCCGTAGGCAGCCCGCCCTTAGTGGACATCGGCCGCTGCCGCGCCATGGCATGGTAGGCACGAAAAATGAATGACATCGTGTCGATGAGGAAGATGCGGCCTTCGGCGGAAGATGGCTGACCTGGTGTGCGTCCTGCCGCAGGCGTGGCGGCCGCACGGTTTGCGGAGTCCGATGATTTCTTTCGCGGGGGCACCGCGGTTAGTTTAGCAGCAGCGTGTGGCGCTAGAGCTGCCTTCATAAGTAGCTTTTGGGTAGGGCACGGCTTCAGCCG
>Ga0209039_10003730_pt1 | contig 11685 bp, 5 predicted proteins | sample BogFormECP12_OM1_FD_188238 | JGI IMG/M metagenome (GOLD analysis project Ga0209039, IMG submission 188238) | Bog forest soil microbial communities from Calvert Island, British Columbia, Canada - ECP12_OM1 (SPAdes) (version 2) | ecosystem: Environmental > Aquatic > Freshwater > Wetlands > Bog ...
CGCTGGATGCCGCCGCGGCGGCGGCGGATTTCTCCCAATAGACGTTCACAGCAACCATGTAGCCGTGCGAGTCCTCGGGCCCTTCGATGGAAACCTGGTCGCCCGGCTTGAACTCCGGCGATTTCAACTCTTCCCCGCCCTTGTAGAACTTGGTCTTGTCGGTGCGCTTGAATTCGAGTACGCGGTTATCGCCCAGTTCCAGGGTGATGGTCTTGGCGTCCATCTGCTTCAGCTTGCCGCGGAAATTGGGGAGCGGCTGGGAAGCGTCCTTGCTTGGCTGCGTGCTGCCTTTCCGCGGAATGGGGATGCCCGGCACCGTCGGCCCGCGCCCACCCGGATACGGGTACTGCCCCGGATAGCCGCCGCCCGGATACTGGCCGCCCGGGTATCCGCCGCCGGGGTAGATTTGCGCCTGCGCGGCCGCCAACGCGATGAGGAAAAGAATTCCAGCTTTCAATTCACTCATTGAGATGCCTCCCATTGCTTCCAGGTTACGTTACTTCCGGTAGCGCCGGCGATCTTGTCGCCGGTGTTCTTCACCGTCCGGACAACCCCACCGGCGGCATAGACCGCCGGCGCTACGCCAGCAATTCCTGCGCCCGCCGGATGCGCGCGGCTACCGCTACCCCGTTCGGGCACCGTACGGCACAGGCGGCACAGTCGCCGCACCGTACCTCCCGGACACGCTCCGGCAATTCCAAATACTTCTCCCGGGCCAGCGGAAACTGGCCGTAGCCGTCCGCATAGGTCAGGATTCTGAGCATATCGGCCACCGGGAGCCCTTGCGGGCACTGGCCCGCGCAGACGCCGCACATGCGGCAATAGAGCGGCCGGATGCGTTCCAATTGAGCGCTGAGCTGCTTCTGGTCGGCTTCCGTGAAGGGCGCCGACATGGCGGCGAAGTTCTCTTCGAGCTGGTCCGTGTCGATCATACCCACGATGGCTGTATCCACGTCCTGGTTCCGCAGCGCCCACCGGAGAGCGGCCGGCATGAAGCCCGGTTGCTTGAGCTTCCCCATGATCGTCTTGGGATCCTCGAAGACGACTTGCGATTCCCTGCCGCGCGTCGAGCCGTCATCCCAGCGTTCGACCCGGCTGTAGCCGCCGGCCATGGTCTTCATCGCGACAATCCCTATGCCCGCCTGGCGTGCCGCCGCGAGGGTCTTCTCCATCCCCATCTCCGGCGGCATGGAGAAGTTGTACGAGGTGAGGATCACGTCCGTCTGGCCCAGCTTCTGCAAGTAGGAGATGGTGCTCCGCACGTGGGTGCTGACGCCGGCGAAGCGGATCTTGCCCTGCTGCTTGGCGATTCTCTGGGCCTCCAGAAGCTCGTCCTTGACGTCTTCCGGGTTGTTCTTGCTGTGCAGGTACCAGATGTCTACGTAGTCCGTGCCCAGTTCCTTGAGACTGGCCTCCAGTTCCTGAAGGACGGCCGCTTTGGTCGGGGCGGTGGACTTGGTCTCCAGGATGACGTCCTTGCGCCTGCCTTTCAGGGCGGCTCCCAGCATGCGCTCGCTGTTGCCGCGCATGTAACTGCGAGCGGTGTCGAAGAAGTTGATCCCCATGTCCAGGGCCTTCGAGATCACGCTCGAGTCGGCCACCGCCAGGCAGCCGAATCCCAGCCTGGTCACCTTCAGGCCGGTCTTGCCGAGCACCCCGTACCGAAGCGCCGGTGCGGCAGGCGTTTGGCCCGGCTCCCCCGTCCGGGAAGCGGAGGCAACCTTTGTCAGTGCAAGTCCCGAAGCCAGGAACCCGCGGCGGGAAGATCGGCTGGAATTCTCCATCTATGCAGCCATGTTAACCTAAACTCGGCTGCACTAATAAGTGGAGATGCCGTGAGTTCTTCGCGCCGTTTGCTTCTGGTAGACGCGGACCCCGACGTTCACCACCTCCTCACGGACCTCCTGAAGCGCGAGGACCGCGGCATTCAGGATGCCTACGACGGGCGGGAGGCCCTGGACCGCGTGCGTAGTGTGCCCTACGACCTGGTGGTGGCGGGCCAGGGCGGCAACGGGTTCGACGGCCTCAAGCTGCTGCGGCGCATGCGCGAGATCCGCCCCGAAATCAAGGCCATTATCACCGGGGAGGAGAACCCGGCGCGCGTCATCCGTTCCATTCGCGAGCGCGCCTACAGCTACTTCCATAAACCGTTTCCGGAAGGCCCGCTGGCCGACATGGTGCAGCAGGCCCTCGAGTCCTCTTCCTGGCGCGACGATATCAAGCTGCTCTCGGCGCGCCCCGATTGGATCGCGCTGGATGTGCGCTGCAAGCTGGAGGCCGTCGAGCGCATGACGCATTTCCTGCGCGAGGTGGAGGCCGCCATCCCACCCCAGGCGCGCGAGGACGTAGCGGCCGCCTTCCGCGAGTTGCTCCTGAACGCCGTCGAGCACGGTGGCGGCTCCAACCCCGTGAAGCGCGTGCACGTTTCGCTGGTGCGCACGGCGCGCTCCCTGATTGTGCGCATTCAGGACCCCGGCAAAGGCTTTTCGATGGACCTGCTGCCGCACGCCGCCATTTCCAATCCCGACGATGCGCCCATCCGCCACATTGAAGTTCGCGCCCAGCGCGGCCAGCGCCCCGGCGGTTTCGGCATCCTCATGACCCGCAGCCTGGTGGATGAGCTGGTCTACAACCAGCGCGGCAACGAGGTGCTGTTCGTCAAGTACTTGTAACGCCGGGCCCAGAGGGCACCCCCTTGTCGCCGGTGGGGTTGGCGAGGGAAGAACACCGGCGACAAGATCACCGGCGCTACTGCACCGAAACCGTCACCCGCGCCTGTGTGTTATAGCTCAATCCGGTGACCGGGTCGGATAGGGTCACCATGATCGGCAGGTCACCCGAGGCAGCGCCCGCGGGGATCTGCACGTTGACCTGCATCACCCCGGAAACCATGCCCGGCGCCGAACCGTAGTACTCGACGGCGGCCGGAAGACTGCCGACTGTCGCCGTCGCCGTCAATTGCGGCTGTTTCCACGGAGCTTGGACATTCACCGGCACAATCGCCCCGGTAACGCCCGCGGGGTTGGTCTGCCCCTCGCCAGTCATGTAAATCGCCACCACCGAGCCTTTCGCGGCCGGCGCACCCGGCCCGTTTAAGGTGACGCCGTCCTGGTTCAGAATAGCCCCCGGTCCAAAGCCCTGCAGGTTCTGCGTGTAGATCCCCGGCACCGCTGCAGACACGTTATATAGCAAGGGGGCGGACTGCACTCCCTGGTACTCCACTACGGCGTAGGTGAACGCCTGGCCGGCAATCTCATAGGGCACCATCACGCTGGTCTGCTGGTCCGAGGCGTAGACCACGGGCGCTGGAACGCCGTCGAACAGCACGCGCGTATTGCCCGCGTTGGTGTCCAGCGCGCCGCTCGCGGTCAGACTGCCGTACGTGAGCTGGGCAGGCCCGATGCCGGTCCCCCACAGGACGATATTCTCTCCCGGTGAAACCGAGCCCGTGGCATAGCTGGCGGCGTTGGTGATCGCCGCCAGGTTCACGGCAGGCAGCGTCGCGGTGAGGTTCACCGTCACCGATCCCGACGAGACGCCAAAGCCGGTGCTCCCGCCGTAGGATGCCGTGATGGTGTTGCTTCCGGCGTTCAACTGGCTGGCGGCGATGGTCAGCGGAGCGGTGGCCGTGCTACCGGAACCGACAAGGTTGGCGGCGCCTAGCGAAATGCCGCCCAGCGTGAAGGAAACCGAGCCCGTGGGCGTGAGGCCGCCGCTCGAGGCCTTCACCGTGGCCGTCAGCGTAATGCTGCCGCCAGTCGTAACGATGGCGGGACTGGCGGTCACCGTGGTTGTGGTCGCAGTGGGTGGGATGCTGTTCCACTTCGTTGCCAGGATGTACACGTCCACCGACCCCAGTCCCGTCGCCAGGTCGTATCCCTTACCGGCGCTGTAGCCCATTGTTCCCGTGGTGCAGTTTGGCGTACCCTGCTTACACGGAACATTGTTGTTCCCGGCGGTAATATCGTGAAAAGCACTGGGGGCGCTCTGCGCCAAGCGATACAGCACCTGGTTGATATTGCCCAGACCTTTCGCCGCCAGGTACTGATTGAGCAACGCAACCACGCCGGCGAACACCGGTGTGGAAATCGAGGTCCCGCCATACAGCCCCCAACTACCTTTCGAATACGCATTATAGGGATCGTGCTCGTTGGACGCGTCCAGAGAGAGATCCGGCACATCGCGGAAGCCACCGTTGGGCACGCCCGACCCGGCCTGCCAGCCTGGCTTGGAGTACAAAGAACTGACGCCGCCGCCGGTAGCGGCAAGCCCTTGTCCTGCCGCCACGTAGGCGGTCGTGTCGTTCCAGGCCATTTCCGGAATGTAGGATTTGGCGGACCCTCCATTGGCGCTATTGCTACTGTTCCAAAACGTCCCGATTGTGTCGTTGAACTCGGTGCCGCCCACGGCGGTGACCTCCGGGATGCTGGCGGGAAAGTTCACAGCCAAGCCCTGGGTTGCGCTTGTGATCTTGGGGCCATTGTCGCAAGCGGCCGCCCCGCTATCGCCCGATGCAGCCAGCCAGGTAATGCCCTCCGCATTCGCCTGCTGAGCCCTTGACCGATACAACGACGGCAATTGAGATGGGACCTGAGCCTCGCACCCGCCATAACTCTCACTGATGACCGGTGCGTAGTCCTGGTCGATGGCATAGAACACCGCGCTGTCCACGTTCGAACCATAGACGTAAATCAGGGTGGCATTCCTTGCGACGGCGCCGGCCCACTCCAAGTCGAGGTCCGCTTCCTGCATGTCAGCGCTGATGGTTTTAGGGTCAGTGCCATAAAGCACAGGTGTCAGGTTAAGGGTCGGCAGATTGTAGTTGCTGCGGAACGCCTGAATGTCCGTGGTATCGATAGCACTCTGGCCAACCACGACGATGCTCTGGCCCGTACCGCCGATGCCCAACTTGCCGATGTTGTAAATGGTGGCCAGATCGCCCGGCGCCAGTGAGTGCGTGCCGGTGGCCGACGTATAGTCCGGCGCCGGGTGCCTGGGCGCTTTCGGATAGAAGTCGTCAAGCCCCATGAACCCCGCCACAATCGCTTCCAGCGACGCCGGAACGGAAGGCTCCGCCGCCGCCGCAGAGTGCATCTCGCCGTCCACCGGATACCGATGGATCTCGGTATGGAAGGTGGCCCGCACTTGCCCCGCCGTGCCGCTGAACGCCAGCCAGTTGCGCCCGCGCGCCGTGTATTCCACCGTGAAACCTTCCGCATGCAACCAGGCGGAGATCTTGTCCAGGTCATGTTGGCTCACACCGAAGCGATCCGCATACTGTTCGGGCGTTAGCCAGTCACGGTAGTTCGGCGATGCCGGATCTTGCTGCTCCTGAAGCAACTGCTCCAGCGCCGCCTGCTGGGCGTCCGTCTTCTTCAACATCAAGGTGATATAGCCGACCCGGAAACCGGGTTCCACCGCTCCCTGGTCGAACCGCGGCTGTGCGTTGGGATGGACGTTGCCTCGAAGGACTACCGTCCGGCCGCCGTCAATGGGCGCCGTGATGCGGTCCGGCTGCGCCGCGAGGGCGCACGGCAGCAAGAGAAGCAGGCTGATGATGCCGGGTGAACGCATCACCCGCATCATAACGCGATTACCGGCTTCGCCCTGGTAAGTGCCTGCCCTGAGTGCCTTCACTGCAACACGGTGAAGGTCGCCGCCGCCGGGCTGGCGGCCGAGCCGACCGTAACCACCACCGGTTGCGCACCCAACGGAGCGTTTGGCGGCACCGTGAAGTTGACCTGCAGGGTGCCCACCGACCAAGTGGGGAGGCCGACATAGTCCAGGGTCGCCGCAACGCCGCCGACCGTCACGGAGACCGCAAGCAGCGGCACGGGCACCTTGGTCCCGGTCGGCACCGCCCCGGTGGCGATGGGCGGCGACACCTCACCCGCTCCCGTGACGTAGAGCGCGAATTCCTGTCCCCGGCGGCCGCTGGAAGTGGCGGTGATCGGCCCGGTGCCCTGCTGGTTCCCAGTGAACAGCCCCGGCGCGGATGTCGACACCTGGAACGAGTAGGTGGCCACCAGCCCGTTGTTCCTGACCGCCAATAGAGCCGTACCGGTCGTGGTTTCGTAGGGGATTTGAATGTTCAGTTGCGTCGGTGAGATGTAAAGGAGAGGTGCCGCAACCCCATTAACAGTTACCGAAACTCCGGCCATGACCAGCGGCAGGGGGAGAACGGATGCCAGTTGTTGTGCGCTCGCCATGTTCGTACCAAAGACGCTTACCAGCATCCCAGGGGCGTATACGTGCTGATACGTCGCCCCGTGGGTGACGGCTCCGATGGCGATCGCGGACGAGCCGCCGATGGTAAACGTTAGCGGCACGTTCACAAACTGCGGAATGGTGTTCATGGATTGAACGACCAACGTGGCCGTGTAAGCGCCATTCGCTATCCCTCCGGCCGAGGCCACCAGGTTTACCGCCGCCGGCCCGGTCCCCGAGAGCGGAAATACCACCAGCCAACTGGTCTTCTGATTGGCCGGAAACACCGAGACCGTCCACTGCTGCCCGGCGGGAACCGTCACCTTGACCGAGGATGTCGCGGTTTGAGATGGGCTGGCACTCATCGCAACCGAGGCCGGCGAAACCGAGAGTGCGCCCGGGTTGGAAGCCGGACCCTGAAAGGGAATGGACGCCGTGGCAACGATCTTGTGGCCGGTTGTGTCTGTGCCGTCGATCTCGTAGCTGAACGTCGCCGGCGGGTTGACGCTGGGCCAGCAGAGGCCGGCTTGAAGTGTTCCCAAGGGCGCCAGGCGCCAGGAGCCGAACCACGGCTGGATGTCGCTGGTGAGGTCAAAGCCGTCGGCCACAAAACGCGTTAGTTGCACTTCAAATCCGTTCTGCTCTTGCAGATCCACCTGCTGATAGTACTGGCATTTGGGATCCGAAGCATTGACGTTTTGAAGGACGGTTGCGGGCGAACTGGCGAGCGCCATGGACGCCGCTAATTGCTGGCCATAGAAGGGAACGGAAACCTTCTGGCTCCACGTTGCGCCGCTGTCATCCACCCCGGAAAACAGATAGCTCCGGGTTACCGGAACGCTTAATCCTTTGGAGCGTATGGAAGCGGAGAGAGTCCCATGCGCCGGTATCCTGGAGCTGCCAAACCAACTGGTGATGTTCGAGGAATCGTCGTTGGTGTCTATTGAAAAACCGGTCAGGGTGGTGGCCACGCCGGCGATTTCCGCCAACCTCACGGTGTAAAACCAGCTATATCCGTCCGCATCGGCCGCCTGCTGATAGACCGGGTTGGGAACCACCGAAGGAATGATGGCGGAATTTGCGATGGGGACGGTGACGGTTACGGTGACGGATGAGGACGAGGGACTGAAGTTGGTGCTGCCGCCATAGGACGCCGTAATCTTGTTGCTTCCCACCGTCAACTGGCTTCCATACACGGTAACCGACGCGCTGCCGGAACTGCTGAGGGCCACGGAGCCGAGGACCGCGCTGCCAACCGCGAATGTTACCGACCCCGTGGGCGTGGCGCCACCGGCGCTGTTCGCCACTGTGGCCGTCAGCACGCTGGTGGCGCCTACGGTGAAGCTGGCGGGCTTGGCGGTCACCGTGGTGGTGGTGGCGCTGACCGGGGTAAAGTTCCAATTGGTGGCCAGGTTGTACGCGTCGACCGATCCCAAACCCGTGACCTGGTCGTACCCCGTGCCGGTCTTGAAGCCCAGGCTGCCGTTGACGCAATTCGGACTGCCCGCGACGCAAGGGACGATATTGCCGCTGCCCGCCGGAACGTCGTGAAAGACAACCACTGGCGTGGTGCTCCGCGCCAGCCGGTAGAGCGTCGGATTGATGTTGCCGAGGCCCGGCTTGGACGGGTTCAGGTATTGGTTGAGAAGGGCGACCACGCCGGCAAACATAGGCGTGGAAGCGGAGGTGCCGCCATAGGGAATCGCCTGGCCGCCCGTGACAAGGATGTAGCCGTCGTGGTCCGCAGAAGCCGTAAAGGCCACGTCCGGCACATCGCGGGCCCCGTCGTTCGGCACTCCAGTGCCGGTCTGCCATGCGGGCTTGGGGTAAAAGAGGCTGGCGCCACCGCCGCTGCTGGAAAGATCCCCTCGCGCAGCCGAATCGTTCCACGCCATTTCCGGGATGTAGCGCAGCGCGGAGCTGTTGTTAGAACTGTTGTTGGTGGCGCTCCAGTACTGGCCGCTCCCCTCGTTGAACTCGGTGCCCCCCACGCCGGTCACTTCCGGAATGGAGGCGGGAAGATTGACGGCCAGTCCATTCGACGCCGCACTGACGTTGTCGCCAGTGTCGCAGCCGGCCGCGCCCGCATCCCCCGAGGAAGCCAGCCACGTGATGCCCTGGGAATTTGCCTGCTGGGCCACGCTTTCGTAGGCCGAGGCGACGGACGCGGGCGTCGCGCTGACCATCTGCTCGCAATTGGTATAGCTCATGCTGATCACCGGAGCCAGGTTCTGGTCGATGGCATATTCCACCGAGGTTACGACGTTGGTGGAATAGACATAAAGCACCGTCGCATTATAGGCAATTGCGCCCGTCCACTCGAGATCCAGGTCGGCTTCGTCGAGGTCGCCGGTGATACCCGGATCGGTGGCATTCTGCACGAGAACCATCTGGGGATCGTTCTTCGGGAGACCGAACGAGCTGCGGAAGCTCTCGACGTCGGACATATCGATATTGGTCTGGCCGACCACCACGATCTTCTGCCCCTTTCCATCGAGGCCGTGGCTGTAGAAACCGTTGATGTCGTAGATGGTGGCCAGGTCGCCGGGGGCCAGGTAGTGCGATCCGTTGGAGGCCGTGGCATCCGGGTGAGGCCCGGCCAGGGGCGGCCGCTTGTGCGGCGGTTTCAGGCGAAAATCGTCCAGGCCCCGGATGACCCCGGCCAGCGGCGCCAGGGCCGCCGGAATGGAGGGCGCCGTGGCGTTGGCAAAGTGCATTTCGCCCTCCACGCGATACCGATGGATCTCGGTATGGAACGTGGCCCGCACTTGCCCCGCCGTGCCGCTGAACGCCAGCCAGTTGCGCCCGCGCGCCGTGTATTCCACGCTGAAGCCTTCGGACTGCAACCAGGAGGAGATCCGATCCATGTCGCTCCGGCTCACACCAAAGCGATCCGCATACTGCTCGGGCGTGAGCCAGTCGTGGTAGTTCGGCGATGCCGGATCTTGCTGCTCCTGAAGCAACAGCTCCAGCGCCGCCTGCTGGGAGTCCGTTTTCTTCAGCATCAGGGTGATATAACCGACCCGGAACGCGGGTTCGACCGCTCCCTGGTCGAACCGCGGCTGTGCGTTGGGATGAATGTTGCCTCGAAGGACTACCGTCCGGCTCGCGTCAATCGGCGCCGTGATGCGGTCCGTCTGCGCCACCAGGGCGCACGGCAGCAAGAGAAGCAGGCGGATAGCACGGCGTGAACGCATAGTAGCGCCGGCGATCTTGTCGCCGGTGTTCTTCCCAATCCGGAAAACCTCGCCGGCGGCAAGACCGCCAGCGCCACTCCTACCGCATGGCGTAAGAGTTCAGCACCTTCATGTAGTTGGCGCGCTCGAAGGCGCCGGGCTGCGGCACCGCGTTGCGGCTCATGCTGCCTTGCATCTGTTGGATCGAGTCGTACTCGTGCTCGCCCATCCAGATCAGCAGCTCCGTCGAAATGGTGTCCAGGAACGTGATGCCGCGTTTCAGCAGCGCCGAGGTCATCATCGCCACTTTGGCGCCCGCCATCATGGCTTTCACCACGTCGGTGGCGCTGTGGACCCCGCCCGTCAGCGCCAGGTCCGCTTTCACGCTGCCGTACAACACCGCGATCCAATGCAGCCGCAGCAGCAGCTCGTGCGAGTTGCTCAGAATCAGGTTGGGCACCACTTCCAGCGCTTCCAGGTCGTAATCCGGCTGATAGAAGCGGTTGAACAGCACCAGGGCGTCGGCGCCCGCGCCATCCAGCTTCTGGGCCATGTTGGCCATCGAGCTGAAATACGGTCCCAGCTTCACCGCCACCGGAATCCTGACTTCGGCCTTGACGGCCTTCACCAACTCGACGTACTGGTTCTCCACCTGCTCGCCAGTGACTTTGGGGTCCACCGGGATGTAGTAGATGTTCAGTTCGAGCGCGTCCGCGCCGGCTTCCTGCATCTGCTTGGCGTAGTGCAGCCAGCCGCCATTGGTGCTGCCGTTGAGGCTGCCGACGATCGGAATGCTCACCGCCTCCTTGCACTTCTGGATGTGCTTGAGGTAGGTCTCCGGCCCCCTGACCCGATGCATCAGCTCGGGGAAGTGGGTCGTGGACTCAGCGGAGACCTCCGAACCTGCCATTAGGAAGCGGTCCAGGTCCGCGCTCTCCAGCTCGATCTGCTCCTCGAACAGAGAATCGAGCACCACGGCGGCGGCGCCGGAATCCTCCATGCGGCGTATGTTGCCGATGTCCTGGCACATCGGCGAGGCTGACGCCACCAGCGGGTTCTTCAGCTTGAGTCCGTGGTATGTCGTGGAAAGATCAATGGTCTTGGTCAGGTCGATCATTTCTTGTCACCTCCGTTGGCAGGCTCATGGGCCATGTAATCGTAAAGCCGCCAGCGGGCGGCCACATCCTGCTCCGCCAGCCCCAACAGCTTCTTGGCTTCCTCGGGATTGCTCTTGACCAGCATGGTGTACCGCGTTTCTTTATAGGCGTAGTCTTTGAACGATGTGCTGGGCGGGCGCGAATCGAGCTGGAACGGGTTCTTGCCCTGCGCCCTAAGTTCCGGGTTGTAGCGCATCAGCGGCCAGTAGCCGGAACTCACCGCCACCTTCTGCTGTTCCATGCCGAATGAGAGGTCGTAGCCGTGCGCGATGCAATGGCTGTAAGCGATGATCAGCGACGGCCCGTCGTACGCTTCGGCTTCCAGAAACGCTTTGACGGTGTGCATGTCGCCCGCGCCCATGGCCACCTTCGCCACGTACACGTTGCCATAGCTCATGGCCATCAGGCCCAGGTCTTTCTTGCCCAATGGCTTGCCGCCGGCGGCGAACTTGGCCACCGCGCCGCGCGGCGTGGCTTTGGACGCCTGGCCGCCGGTGTTCGAGTAGACTTCGGTATCGAGCACCAGGATGTTGACGTTGCGCCCGGTCGAGAGCACGTGGTCCAGGCCGCCGTAACCGATGTCGTACGCCCAACCGTCGCCGCCGATCAGCCACACGCTCTTCTTCACCAGCGTGTCGGCCACCGCCAGCAGATCGCGCGCTTCCGCCGTTTTAATACCGGCGAGCTTCTCTTTGAGAAGTCTGACGCGCTCGCGCTGCTCGAAGATGCCAGGCTCGGTCTTCTGATCTGCTTTCAGAATGGCGTCGGCCAGGTTGTCGCCAATGGCCGGGTTCAGCCGCGCCACCAGCTCGCGCGCGTACTCGTTTTGCTTATCCACGGCCAGCCGCATGCCCAGCCCAAACTCCGCGCAGTCTTCGAACAACGAGTTGGACCACGTTGGTCCCAGGCCTGCCGCGTTCACGCAATAAGGCGTGGTGGGCAGGTTGCCACCGTATATCGAGGAGCAGCCGGTGGCATTGGCCATCAGCGCGCGGTCGCCGAATAACTGCGTCAGCAGCTTGAGGTAAGGGGTTTCGCCGCAGCCGGAGCAGGCGCCGGAGAACTCGAACAGCGGCCGCAGCAACTGCACGTCCTTCACCTGGCTGGGCGAGAGAATCTTGCGGTCGGTCTCGGGGATGTTCATG
>Ga0209039_10003732_pt1 | contig 11673 bp, 13 predicted proteins | sample BogFormECP12_OM1_FD_188238 | JGI IMG/M metagenome (GOLD analysis project Ga0209039, IMG submission 188238) | Bog forest soil microbial communities from Calvert Island, British Columbia, Canada - ECP12_OM1 (SPAdes) (version 2) | ecosystem: Environmental > Aquatic > Freshwater > Wetlands > Bog ...
GGCCATGACGAACGGGAAAGTGCCGTTCGAAGAGGCGGTGAATGAGGCTGCCTTCTACGGTCCAAAGATTGACGTCCAGATCTGGAGCGCCATCGGGCGCGAATTCACCCTGGCCACCAATCAGGTTGACTTTGCCCAACCCGGGCGTTTTAACCTCGTTTTCATGAACAAGAATGGGGTCGAAGAGACGCCGCTGTGTATCCACCGCGCCCCGCTCAGCACCCACGAGCGTTTCGTGGGCTTCCTGCTGGAGCACTATGCCGGCAACTTCCCGGTCTGGCTCTCGCCCGAGCATGTCCGCCTGATCCCGATTACCGACTCGCAGAACGAGTATGCCGACCAGATCGTCCGCCAGCTGCGCGATCAGGGCATCCGCGCCAGCGCCGACCTGAGCGCCCAGCGCATGAACGCCAAGATCCGGGATGCCCAGTTGATGAAAGTCCCTTACATGCTGGTGGTGGGCGAAAACGAGGCCAAAGCCGGGACGGTCTCCCTGCGCGTCCGGGACGGCTCGCGGGCAGATCACATCCCGCTGGCGGAGTTCGCTGCCCGTGCCCGGGAACGCATCGCCTCGCGCTCCAGCCAGTTGTAACGAAACACCCTTTAAGATGAAGGACGAACGACGAGTGACCGAGGTTCGTCCTTCATCCGTTTATTGACGATTCGTGCAAGTTCATGGTATCATCAGCCCGCTTAACCCAACCCTGTGGCTGGGGTGCATCTATTTTGCAAGGAGAGACGTATCAGCGCCAACGAGTTTCGAGTCAACGAGTCCATACGAGTTGCGGAGGTCCGCCTGATCGGACCCACCGGGGAAAATGTCGGCGTGGTAGCGACGCGGCAGGCTTTGCAGATGGCCCGGGATGCGGATCTCGACCTGGTGGAAGTCGCTCCAAACACCGCCCCTCCGGTCTGCCGAATCATGGACTTCGGCAAGTTCCTTTACGAACGAGAGAAGAAAGAACGCGAGGCGCGGAAAACACAAACCAAGATCGAGGTCAAGGAGATCCGCCTGCGCCCCAAGACCACCGACCACCACCGGGATTTCAAGGTGGAAGATGCAAGGCGCTGGCTGGAACATAATATGAAAGTCCGGGTGACCGTCCGCTTCCGCGGACGTGAGATCACCTACCCGGAAATTGCACTCGAAGACTTGAAGGAAATTGCCCAGGAACTTTCGGATGTGGGCACCGTGGAACAGGCGCCCGCCATCGAGGCCCGCAGCATGTCCATGTTGCTGGCACCCTCCAAGGGCGCCAAGAAAAAAGGCAAAGAAAGCGTTGAAGAAGTTCCTGAAAAGCGTGAACAACCGCAGGAGGCAAGACCCGCGGAATCTGGTGTGAAGGAGTAAGGATCGTGCCGCGCAAGCAGAGAGTCGGAAAGTTTAAACTGAAGACCCATAAGGCCACCTCGAAACGATTTAGCATCACCGGGTCTGGTAAGATTATGCGCACCAAAGGGGGTAAGGCCCACCTGCGCCGGAAATCCTCCCATCGGGTGAAGGCTTTGTTCGGTGAGATGGTCCCGGTTCAAGGACGGGGATTCATCAAGCGCATTCGGCGCCTGGCGCCGACCATGAAGCCGTAGGCTGCGTGGGTCGTGTTCCTATGATTTGCGGCTACCGGGTGCACACAACTGGATCGCAGGGCCCTGCCCTGGACCGGCGCCCGGAGGCTTGCAGGAGGTAAACAATGTCTCGTGTCAAAGGTGGACCCCACGGTCATCTGCGCCATAAGAAAGTCTTAAAATACACCAAGGGTCAGCGCGGCTCGAAGCACCTGCTCTTTAAACGCGCCAACGAGGCCATGCTCAAGAGCATGTGGTACTCCTCGCGCGACCGCCGTGTGCGCCGGCGTGACCTGCGCAAGCTGTGGATCGTCCGCATCAACGCCGCCGCCCGGCTGAACGGCGTGACCTACAGCCGTCTGGTGGCAGCCATGAAAAAGGCCGAGATCACCCTGAATCGCAAGATGCTGGCCGATCTGGCCGTGCGTGACCCGCAGGCATTTGCCGCGGTGGTCGCACGGGCCAACCAGGCCTAAGGAAGAGATCGTTACCCATCAGGGCGCAGGAAGGCTGCGCCCTGATGGTATGTGCAGCCTGACAGGGGTGTTGCCTAACGGCTGGAGGATCCTGTGGAGGTCGATTGCGCCAGCCAGCCACTGAAAGCCAGGGGGAAGATGGTATGCCTCGCTGCCCGATTAAATTCAGTGACGTCCGAATTGTGGTGATCGATGGGCGGGAAAGGCAGAAATCAAGCGATCGCGGTTTCTGAAGGAGCGGGTCCGTAGACTGTTGAAGCGAAGGAGCCGCATGAAAACGAGAGACGGCCTGTCCTCATCCTATGCAGCGGATTAGAAATTCTGGCATATTGCAGGACCTGTTCCTGGCGGGGGTGGGCCTCCTGGCGCTTTTGGGTGCCTGGCTGGTCATCTACAGCACGGTCAAGGGGTTAAGTGGTTATAGTGATCCTGTCGCTTACCTTGTGTCCGCACGCAACTTCGTCAGAGGAATAGGGATCGGCTATTATTATCCCGATGGCCGCTTTTATCAGTCCACCATCGGGGTGCCTTTTTATATCATCGTTCTTGGAGCGGCTGCTTATTTTACAGCGGATGTCCTTCAAGCCGCCCGGGTCCTGGACGTCATTTTTCTGGTTGTGACCTTGTTAAGCCTGGGGGTCCTTTTTCGTCGCTTCAGCGCTGTCCCTTCCTTTGCACTCCTCGCCAGTTTAATCCTCTTCTGTTTTACCCCCTTCTTCGGCAACTTTATCACGGCGATGACGGAATCGCTCTACATCCCCCTTTTTATCGGATGTGCCTTGTGCCTGCTGTTTTTTATTAACCGTGGTCGCATCCTTTGGCTGGTCTTGTCTGCGGTCTTGACTGGCCTTTTGACCGTCACCCGCTATGATGGGATTCCGATTATCCTGGTGGGGGTGATCTGCCTCCTACTATTAGATCCTGAACTTCCCGTGCAAAGACTAAAAAAAACCGCCTTATATGCCGTCCTTGCCGCCCTCCCGCTTTTGATCTGGGGTGTTTCCATCCGGTTCCATATCGATCAATCGACGGTCGGCATAGAGATCCCGTTCAGCGGAGGGCTGCTGGCGGGTCAATTGCAACAATTCAGGCTCCTGGCTGTTAATTTGATCTGGAACTGGATCCCATTTCACGATCTGCTGCCATTCTTCACCTACCGCCTCCGGCTGATGCTGCTCCTGTTTGTCGGCGCCGTTGTCCTCGGAGTTACCCTTTTTGCTTCGAGATGGGACCGCTCACGGCTCAAGAGGGGTGATTTCCAGATCTTCATTTTTTTTGGCCTATCCGCCATCGCCGGTCTTGTTTTTCTGGTCTTCACCACCCTCGTTTTTGGACTCCCGAATCGCCTGGATGATCGCCAGTTATTGCCGTTCGGAATCAGCACGTTTTTGTGCTTGATCGCGGCAATTGCCTGCTGGTTGACTGCCTGGTTTCGGGAGCATGGCTGGGTGCAGGTATTCCCGTGGTTGATCGCCGGGGTTTTCATCTATGTGTATCTGCCGGGGATGGTGACGCTGGTCGAACAGTCCCATCAGGAAGCGGCCGATCTGGCTTACCGCTGGAAGAGTTCAACCTTGATTCAAGCGGTGCAGGCTTTGCCAAAGGGCGTTCCGATCATATCGAATGGCCAAGATTTGCTTCTCCTTTGGGCTGATCGGTCCCCCTACGATCTGGTAAATGAAATGCAGTCCGGTTTCATCAGCCAAACCACACCCTATGGTTCGGATTTGTCCGACCGGGCACAGGTTGCCTTTCGCGAGCGAGGGGGAGCCCTGGTAATCTTTGGCGGTGACCGGGTTTTTGCTCAGGAACTTGAAAACTCTTTTGGAGAACAAGGCCGCCTCAGAGAACCGACCCTGCTGAATGGGCTGGTGCTGTTTGGAAAGTACCCGGACGGCAGGATTTATTTTGCTTCCAAATAGTCGTCTCCGTTCTGTCGTGGACGGTGCTTTTGTCCGACCATCCGGTGTCGACCTCCCACATCCGGAGCGTTCCTGCCGGAAGCGGTTGGCAGGCTTACCTGCCCAGCGGTCGGCAAGGGATTTTTATGCAGAAGGCCAACGAATTTTTATCTCGACCGGATTCGATTCTGCAGGCCGCGCGCCGCATGATCTGGATTGTTATTGAACTTATATTTAAAGACAAACCGACGTCCGGTTTTCATGGGAAGCTGCGGACGGGTCCCGTTCGTATCCCCCAGACCACCCATCCGAGCCGCCCCCTTGGATCCATCATCTCTGTGTCCGACTAAATCCAATCGGGGTAAAATGTTCCTATGAACACGACCCTGGCGGAGACCGCTTTCCCCTCCGGTCAAAGCCTGCAACTAGTGCTCGGGGATATCACCACTGAGGAGACCGATGCCATTGTCAACGCGGCCAACCGGCATTTGCAACACGGGGCGGGTGTCGCCGGGGCGATCGTGCGGGCTGGCGGGCCGATCATTCAGCAGGAATCTGACGGCTGGGTGCGCGCCCACGGCATGGTTCCCCACTCGTCCCCGGCCTGGACCTCGGCCGGGGAGCTGCCTTGCCGGTTTGTGATCCACGCGGTGGGACCCCTGTGGGGGGAAGGGAACGAGGCGGAAAAGCTCGGCGCGGCCGTGGAGGGGTCATTGAACGTGGCAGAAGATCTTGGCCTCAGCACAATCGCCCTGCCCGCCATTTCTACCGGCGTTTTCGGCTTCCCTATCGAAGCTGCGGCGCAGGTCATTTTGAAAACGCTGGGCGATCATTTTTCCCGCCGCCCGGCGTCTGGGCTGAGACAGGTCAGGCTGGTGCTCTTCGACCGGCCTTCCGCGGATGCCTGCATGCAGGTCTGGCATGATTACTTCCACTCATAATTCCAAGGTCCAACTTGTCCGGGCCCTGCTGGGGCGTGTCAAAGAGCGCGAGAAGCAGAGGGCCTTTGTCGCCGAAGGCGTCCGTCTGGTTGAAGAGGCCCTGGCCGCTGGCTGGACCTTCCGCTTTGTCCTGCATGTACCGGACTTGGCGGCCCGTGCCCGGGGGCTCCTCCGCGACCTGGCCGCCGCGGGTGTGGAGCTGGTACCGGTCACCGTGGAGGCAATGCAGTCCATTTCGGAAACCGAGACGCCGCAGGGCATCCTGGCCGTTCTGGAGCATCAAAAGCTCCCCATCCCGGAGCCGCTTTCCTTTGCCGTCATCCTCGATTCCATCCGTGACCCGGGGAACCTGGGCAGCCTGCTGCGGACGGCCGCGGCGGCCGGCGTGCAGGCCGCCTTCCTGTCGCCGGGAACGACCGATGCCTTCGCCCCGAAGGCGGTTCGCTCCGGGATGGGCGCGCACTTCCGCCTGCCGATCCAGGCTTTGGACTGGGAGGCGATCCGGCTGCAGGTGAAGGGCCTGCAGGTCTTTCTGGCGGACGCGGCGGGAACGGTCCCCAGCTGGCAGGCGGATTTCCTCCCGCCTTTGGCGCTGATCGTTGGCGGAGAAGCCGAAGGGGCCAGCGCTGAGGCGCGCAAACTGGCCCCGCAGCAAGTGTATATCCCGATGCCCGGCAGGGTCGAATCGCTCAATGCGGCCGCCGCCGGAGCCATTCTGATGTTCGAAGTGGTGCGTAGGAGGACGAGGTGATCATTCGTTCAATCACTTATTTTTGCAACCCAGGCTGGCCTCTGGACCAGGGTAAACTTCAGACGGCAGGCACGTTCCTGGCCGAAGCCAAGGCGGCCTTCGAAGGGGCTGGCTATCCGGTCCAATCGCTGCGACTGGCGACCGTGCCGTTCCTGCAGATGGTGGGGGGCGACAAAATCGGTGAGACCCCCAAGCTGGCGGAGGCCATGGAACGGGCGACCCGCTCCGTGGGGATCGCCTATGCCGCCCTGGGCCCGGCCCAGCCGGAGCTCCCGGCCAGTTATGCGGTCATCCCCGAGGCGATTGCCGCCTCCCAGAACATCTTTTTTTCCGGTGTGGCAGCCGATGCCCGCTTCGGGATCTCCCTCTCCGGCCTGCGGGCCTGTGCGGAGGTCATCACACGCTGCAGCCGGGTCACGTCAGAGGGATTTGCCAACCTGCGTTTTGCCGCCCTGGCGAACTGTAAAGCCGGGTCCCCGTTTTTCCCGGCGGCCTACCACGATCGAGACGATCCGTCCTTCGCCCTTGCCATGGAAGCGGCCGATCTGGCGGTGGAGACCTTTACCAACGCCCGCACGGTGACCGATGGACAGTGGGCGATGGTGTCCGCCCTGGAGGAACACGGCCGGAAACTGACCGCAGTCGGTGATGCGCTGGGACGCCGCTTTTCGATCGTTTTCGGGGGTATTGATTTCTCCCTGGCGCCCTTTCCGGAAGAATCCCGCTCGATCGGGACAGCGCTGGAACGGATGGGGGCACCGAAAGCCGGTCTGCACGGTTCGTTGGCCGCGGCGGCCATCCTGACAGAATCTCTGGAGCGGGCCAAGTTCCCACGCGCCGGCTTCAGCGGACTGATGCTGCCCGTGCTCGAAGATGCGGTCCTGGCCAAACGAGCGGCGGAAGGCGTTCTGTCCGTCAAGGATCTGCTGCTGTACTGCGCGGTCTGCGGAACCGGTCTGGATACCGTTCCCCTGCCGGGGGACACGACCTCCGAGCAGATCACGGCGGTTTTGCTCGATCTCTCCGCCCTGGCGTTGCGCTTGAACAAACCTCTTACGGCGCGCTTGATGCCGATCCCCGGAAAGAAGGCGGGCGATCCGACGGATTTCCATTTTGATTATTTCGCCAACAGCCGTGTGCTGGCCCTGGAGTCCGGCGGGCTCAACCCGATCTTTACGGAGACAAGGCGCTTCACCCTGGCGCCCCACCATTCCTGAGCTGCGCTCGGGGGGTCGCCCCTTTGCCGGTGCTCATGGATACCGGTCCGCTCTGGCTGGAGCGCCGACCGGCCCCGACCCTCCTCATCCAGCCCCTCGAACGAGGGTTCGATCCCCTGGGCCGAATTCTCATGGTCGGTGAGGGGCCCAGTCAGGTTTGACGCCTTCTTTCATGAGGGGCGGGTCATCCCCGTTTCTCCTCATTTGCCTCCCCCCCGTCTGCCGTCCGCCAATAATTGCCTCCGCCTCCGGCGCGGCCCATGAGCCCGGATCCCACCAGTTCGCGGCGCAAGGTGGCGGTATCGGCATGAAAGCGGGAGAGGATTTCGTTGACCCGTTTTTCGCTGTACAGCACATCTGGTTCGAAGGCTCGGACCACGTGGCGCAGGATGACCTCCAGCTTCTTGCGCTGAGCGGGGAGGGTCTTCAAACGGCCGTCGCGGCCGGTAAAATCGGCAAGCACTTTCCGATCGAAAGCCCCCGCGTCCGCCTCCGCGGCGACCGAGGCCAGTTTCTCACTCGAGAACAGATGGCGGGTTTTCTCCCTCAGGGCCTTTTCCTCCAGCTGATAAACACTGTAGTACCCTTCCGAGTGCCCGCTGACCAGACCCGCCTCCGCCAGCCGCGCCAAGTGATGTGAGACGGTTGAAGGACGCAGGTCCAGCATGGCTGCCAACTCTTCAACGCTGGAGGGGCGTTGGGCCAACAGGCCGATGATTTTCAACCGGCTGGCATCCGCCAGTGCCTTGAAAAAACCGACCAGCTCTGCGTTGCTTGCCTGATTCATGCCGGCCTCCAGTAGCGCGACCCGTCGCGCTCGCGGCGGAGCATCCCCAGATCCACCAGGCTACGCCGCAGGGTGGAGGTGTCCGGGTGGAAGCGCGCCAGGATCAGGTTGACTTCCTTCTCGGAGTAGTTCACGCCGACGGGGAAGGCACCCACCAGGTAGTTCAGGAGCGCGTCCAGTTTCTCGCCCTTCTGGGGAATTTGCTTGATGCTCCCATCCGGATTCAGGTAGATCGCCAGGACCCGCCGCTTGCGTTTTTCTAGGTTTGGGGAGGGCCGATAGGCCGACCGGGCCCCCGCGAATTGCCCGCGGGCGAGCGTCTCCAGACCTTCCAGGTCCAGTTCGTAACGTCCGGAGGCGACCCGCAACACACCGCCGCGCACCAAATGGTCGAGGTGGCGGATGGTATCGCTGAGGGGCAGCCCCAGCGCAGCGGCGATCTCGGATCGCCCCGCGCCTTGCTTCACCAACAGCCCGATGATGCGCAGGCGATCGGCCTCTGACAGGGCTTTGACAAAGTCGAGCATCGGATCCAGGTCCATGGAATTACACCTATCGAATTAATTAGATATATATCGAAATGAATTTTAATCCCCTTCCATGCGGCTGTCAAGGCTGGCCCGGAGCGCCCTCCAGACGGCGTGCCCTGGCTCGCTGCGGTATAATCGCCCTGCTGATCGATTCTTGCATCCATTCTAATTCCGGAGGTGTGGCTGTGGATTTGCCCAAGCATGCGTACTTCCACGGAAGGATTGTGCCTTATTCGGAGGCGAAGGTGGGCGTAGCCACCCATGCTCTCAACTACGGCACCGCCGTGTTCGGCGGCCTGCGCGGTTATTGGAATGATGAGAAGAAGAAGGTCCTCGTTTTTCGTCCCCAGGACCATTTCCGTCGCTTTCTGTACTCATGTCGGATGTTGAGCATGGAATTTGACTTCACCCTGGAAGGCCTGACCGAGATCCTGCTGGATCTGCTGCACCAGGACGGCTACCAACAGGATATCTACATCCGCCCTCTGGCTTACAAGGCCGATGAGATCATCGGCGTGCGCCTGCATGACCTGAAGGATGAGTTCACCATGTTTGCCATGCCGATCGGGCAATATATGAAGAACGAGGCGGACGCCCACGTCACCATCTCATCCTGGCGGCGGATCGACGACAATGCCATCCCGGCGCGTGGCAAGATCAGCGGGGCCTACGTCAACTCGGCCCTGGTCAAGACCGACGCGGTGCGCTCCGGATACGACGAGGGGCTGGTGTTGACCCAGGACGGCCACCTGGCTGAGGCCAGCGCAATGAATGTTTTCATGGTACGGGATAATGTCTTGATCACCCCGCCGGTGACCGACAATGTGCTTGAAGGGATCACCCGTCGGACGGTGATTGAACTGGCCAGGAACGAATTGAAGCTGCTGGTGATCGAGCGCTCGATCGACCGCACCGAGGTCGCCATTTGCGACGAATTGCTCCTGGCCGGCACGGCGGCCCAGGTGATCGCCGTGACCAGGGTCGACCACCGCCCGGTCGGTCGGGGGGTGATGGGGCCGGTCACCGAGGCGCTGCGGGCCTTATTCGCCGATGTGGTGCGGGGCCGGAATCCGAAATACGTCCATTGGAACCTGCCGGTCTGAAGCAGGTTCGGGTGCAGAGAACAAAAACAGCGCGGCCGGAAGGCCGCGCTGATGATTCGGGACGGTCCCTATTGTGTCTTGGTGAAGACGATCAGAATCAAATTCTTGTTGCAGTCGGTGTAGGTGTCGAAATAAACCCGGTCGGTCAGCATCTTCCCGGTGTTGTCGAAGAGCTGGATCCACAGGCTTTGCGTGGAGGCGATCGGCTGGTTGCCCAGAACGAACTCAAAGCCCCCCGAGCCGTACGCGGAGGCGCTGCCGCTCAGGTTGATGTGATTCACGGAACCGCCATTCAGGGTGCCTCCGAGCTGCAGGGTCTGGTAGGGAAGGCCCTGGTTATTGGCGTCCAGGACCTTGCCACCCACTCCCTGCCATGCGCAACCCGACCCCGGGTGGATGGTGGTGCTGGCCTCGTAGGTGATCTTGACCGTTACCAGGCCGGCTTCTACGGTCTGGCTCGGCGCCGTCGTGGCGGTCGCCCCGGGGATCGGTGTATCGCTGACGGAGGGGGTATCGGTGAGGGTGGGGGTGATCATGGCCGGGAGCAGGGTCCAGGTGGAGGCGGTGGTGCGGGTGGCGGAGGGGGCGAGGGTGAGCGTGGGGGTCCACGTGGGTTGGAGTTGGATCTCGGTGATGGTCGGGGTGATGGTCGAATAAACGGTCGGGAGCGCCTGGGGCTGGAAGGGATTGAGCATCGAGGCGGGGTGGTTGTAGACAGTCACAAAATACACCACCATGCAGATCGTGGCAAGCAGCACGACAACGGTCAGGAGGTTCCAGATCACCCCACTCCCGCTCCGCTTCTGCTTGATTTTTCTTTCGGGTTTCAGGTCAAAACCATCCATGGTGCTTCTCCGATTAAAGGCCCGGTCCAGGCAGGCGCGCTCTGGGAACAGGTTCAAGGTGCAGGGGTGATCGTGCTCTCCTGTCTCCTCTGGGTCAACCAGGCCTGCACCGCGTTTTGCTGGAGGGTGAGCAGGGCGTCCGGGGAGAGGGGGCGGGCCGGATCACGTTCCAGTAGCAGGAGGATGTGGTACCCGACCTGGGTCTGGATGACCGCGCTGTATTGTCCGACCTGCAGGGCGAAGGCTGCCGTCTCGATCGCCGGCTCGGGCAGATAACCGCGCGGGAACCAGCCCATATCTCCCTGACCGACCGGGTCGTACTGGGCGGCAAGAGCATTAAAATCGGCCCCCGCCTGTAGTTTCGCCAGGACGCTCTGCGCGTCATCTGCATTATAGAGCAGAATCTGTTTTATGTGTACCTGTTCGGCGGTGGTAGGGACGGAGGCGATGATCTGGTCCCGCATCCAGGCGCTGGCGATCTCCCGGCGCAGGGATTGACGAAAACTCTCGTCGCTATAGCCGTGGGCGGACTCCCAGGCGGTCAGTGCGTTGGCGCTGCCTAATTGGGCAGTTAAAGCGGCAATGCGGGAATCCAGCAGGGCCTCATCCACGCTGAATTTGTACCCTTGTGCGCCCTGTTCCAGGAGCAGGTTGTCGATCAAGTCGTCCTGGACGGCCTTGGTCGCCTGCTCCAGATTGGCCGTTTTTCCCAGGGCTGCCTGGTAGCGAGCCAGTTCGGCGTTGAACTCGGCCTGGGTAATGCCCTCCCCGTTGACGCTGAGCGCCAGGGGCAGAGGGGTTTCACTCGGCGTGGATGGCAGGGGCTGGGTGGGGGTGGGGCTTGGCAGGCTCAGGACAGGGGTTAGACCGCTGCAACCGGAGAGGAGCAGGGTCGCCAAGACCACCAGGCCGGCAGGGTAGAATTTTGGCAGGACTGCGGTCATCGCCGATGATTATACCTGAAAGCAAAAACCCGGTTTCTCAAAGAAACCGGGTTTCGGAAGTTCCAGTCTTAATATTCCATCCCGCCGCCGGGTGGCATGGGAGAGGGTTTTTCCTTTTCGGGCACATCCGTGATCAGGGCCTCGGTGGTCAGGATCATGGCGGCGATGGAGGCCGCATTCTCGAGGGCGCCCCGCACGACCTTGAGCGGGTCGATCACGCCGGCCTTGAGCATGTCCCCGTATTCACCGGTGATGACATTGAAGCCGATGTGCTTATTGGCCTGCTCCTTGGCGATGCGGCGGACGTTCTCAATGATGACCGCTCCGTCCTGACCGGCATTGGCGGCCAGTTTGCGGATGGGGGCTTCAAGCGCCTTGCGGACGATATTCACGCCGATGGCCTCATCTTCGCCGTCCATCTTGACCTTGTCGAGGGCCGCGATGGCGTTGATATAGACGATCTCGCCGCCGGGGACGATTCCTTCCTCGATGGCCGCCCGCGTGGCTGAAAGAGCATCCTCGACGCGGTGCTTCTTCTCTTTCAGCTCGGTCTCGGTCGCCGCGCCGACCCGAATGATCGCCACACCACCGGACAATTTCGCCAGGCGCTCC
>Ga0209039_10003733_pt1 | contig 11670 bp, 10 predicted proteins | sample BogFormECP12_OM1_FD_188238 | JGI IMG/M metagenome (GOLD analysis project Ga0209039, IMG submission 188238) | Bog forest soil microbial communities from Calvert Island, British Columbia, Canada - ECP12_OM1 (SPAdes) (version 2) | ecosystem: Environmental > Aquatic > Freshwater > Wetlands > Bog ...
AATAATGGTATAGTCTCCCACGTTAGCTTCCGGAAGGGTTTCTATACACGCATCACGTACAACACCCCCAAAATCCACCTTGCACATGCGCAGTCCGTCCTGATCATGTATTTCGATTATTTTTCCGGGAATTCCCAGACACATAGGTTTTCTCCTAATTTTATTAATAATTTCAAACGGATCATTGTTTGAAAAAAACGAATTAACCTACCATTGTTGTCGCGGCAACCAGGGCTTGCCCCAGCGCAATACAGCCGTCATTCGGTGGGGTGCGTCGATGAACCAGCACTTTGAAGCCATCTTTTTGCAAACCCTTAACTGATCTTTCGTATAGATAGCGGTTTTGCCAGACACCACCACTCAAAGCAACCGTATCGATGCCTTGCTGCTGTCGAATCGTCTGGCAAAGCTGCACTACAAGATTGACAAGGCTGTTATGGAAACGAGCCGATAACACGGGCAGTGGCAAGCCTGCCCGCCAATCATGCAACATAGAAACCCATAGGGGTCCTGGGTCAATGATATCATTTTCTATACCGAACTCATAAGCGCTCAATTCATCTGGGCTTGCCGCGGCTTCCAGCTCAATTGCAGCCTGCCCTTCATAATTAGCCTTTTCTCGCACACCCAATAAAGCTGAGGCCGCATCAAAGAAACGTCCCATACTGGATGTGTCGGGTGCATTCAAGCGGTGTTCAAGCTGTGTTCGCAAAGCAGTGCGCTCATCGGCGCAAAGTGCTTCAACCGGGGGAAGATCGATTTCCCAATCCAGACCGGCCTGCCATAAATGAGCCAAAGCCATGCGCGCTGGTTTGTGTACGGCTGCATCCCCTCCCGGCAGGGGGACATAAGCAAGGTGGTATATCCGTTGGTATGATTTGTAATTCCCCAGCAGGACTTCGCCACCCCAGATGGCATTATCGCTGCCCAGACCCGTTCCATCAAAGCTGAGCCCGATAACCGGTTCTGCAGATACCCAGTTGTTATCGGCCAGACAGGCTGCCAGGTGAGCATGGTGGTGCTGGATGGCATAAACGTTCAGGTGCTCTTGTTCAGCACGATTTTGGGCATAGCGTGTCGATAAATAGTTCGGGTGCAAATCACAGGCAATTGCTTCTGGATGGATACGGAACAACCGCTCGAAATGAGCGATACCCTCTTCGTATGACTGTAACGTTTCGAAATTCTCCAAATCACCGATATGATGGCTGAGGAATGCATAATTCTGGCGTGTCAAACAAAACGTATTTTTCAGCTCAGCGCCAGCCGCCAGGATGGAGGGGACTTCTTTTTTGAGATGGATTGGGTCGGGGGCATAACCGCGTGACCTACGCAGGTAATAAAGTTTGTTGTGCATGACACGAACTACCGAATCATCAACCCGCATAAAGATTGGACGGTTATGCATTAAGAATCCATCTGCCAGGCCTACCAGGCGCTGACGGGCATCTTCATCTTGATAAGCAATGGGTTCTTCGCTCTGATTTCCACTGGTCATGACCAGAATTTCGGGAAAACCTGGGGCGGGTTCCATTAAGAGCAGGTGCAGGGGTGTATAAGCCAGCATAAACCCCAAAGTGTGCTGGTTCGGGGCAACTTCCGCAGCGACCATTGAACCGGGACGCCGTTCTAATAATACGATAGGTCGTGGGCGTGAGAGAAGTGCCTCCCTTTCTAACGGGGATAGAAAGCATTCCCTTTCTACGCTGGATAGGTCAAATGTCATTAAAGCAAAAGCCTTGTCGTTGCGTCTTTTCCGTATTCTTAACTCAGCGACTGCGCCTGTATTGGTAGCGTCACATGCCAGGTGATAGCCGCCCAGGCCCTTGATCGCCAGTATTTTGCCCCGTTTCAACCAATCTCTGGCAGTTGCTAGAGCAGCCTCTTTTTCAGCAAGGCGCTGCCCGTTGGCCTCAAACCACAGTTGTGGCCCGCATTCCGGACAGGCGGTGGGTTGAGCATGGAAACGCCTATCCAATGGGTCTTGGTATTCCCGCTCGCAGTTTGCACACATCTTGAAAGCGGACATGGTTGTCTTTGGCCGGTCGTAGGGGATATCCTGAATGATGGTAAAGCGCGGTCCACAGTTAGTACAATTGATAAAGGGATAGCGATAACGACGGTCTGATGGGTCAAAAAGCTCACGTTGGCAGTCTTCACAAATCGTCATATCCGGGGAGATCGGAAGGAAATCACCCGGGTTTGGTTGGCTAGCAATGATATCAAAACTTAGATATCCATTGACTGGACAGGCCTGGCTTTCAATGGAATCGATCCTCGCCAATGGTGGGGGGTTATTGCTTAGCGCTTTCATGAATTCTTCAACTTGTGTTGGGTTTCCGTTTATTTCAATTTCTACCCCGCTGGATGTGTTTCGCACCCATCCGGTTAATTGCAGCCGCGTGGCTTGAGAATAGACAAATGGCCGGAAACCGACACCCTGGACAATACCGCCAACCCAAATCTTCAGACCGACAAGTTCCATTTTATTTCTTTTTGATTTGCATTACTTGCTTTTCCAGCCAGGCAGTCCATTCAGGAATTCCCTCACCGGAAACGCAGGAAACCGGGAACGTCATTAAGCCAGGGTTTAACATTTCGACCCCCTGGCGGAAGTAAGCCATATTGAATTTGACATAAGGCAATAGATCAATTTTATTGATAATCAACACATTCAAACCCCGGTAGATCGCCGGATATTTGTAGGGTTTATCATCACCCTCTGGGATCGAAGCGATCAAAACATTCATATGTGTCCCGAGACTAAAAGCGGCCGGGCAGATCAGATTGCCAACATTTTCGACGATCATCAAATCCATTTGCTCAGAAGCCAACTGTTCCAGGCCTTTTCTAAGCATCACGGCATCCAGGTGACAATCTCCACCGGTATTAATCTGCACCGCTGGCATCCCGGCAGCAATAACTTTATCTGCGTCAATGGTGACCGGAGCAGTGTCGCCTTCGACGACTCCAATCCTCAGGCGAGGCGCAAGCGTTTTGATGGTTTGCAAAATGACACTGGTTTTGCCGGCGCCTGGGGATGCCATGATATTGATGCCAAAGGTTTTTGAACCATCTAACCACTGACGATTTAACTCAGCTACCTGGTCATTTGCGCTGAGAATTTTTTCAACAACCGGTACGTGTAAAGGATTCATTAAAGGATCTCCTGGATTATTTTTCAATTTCAATGCTTTCCAGCCAAAATTCATCACCGGATATGACTTTTATACGAGCGCCGCCGCATTGTGGACAGGTGGTTAATTCATCTTCAAGGATGTATTCTGTGTTACATTCAAGGCAGATTAGTTGTGCGGGTTTTCGCGTAAAATGGAGCAAAGCGTTAGCACAGATGGTGTCTTGCGAAATAATATCCCAATAAAATTGAACTGAATCATCTACAATGCTGGCAAGTTTCCCGATAACGATATGGATATCGGTTACGCGACTCGCATTTGCCTGGCTGGCATGCTTTTCAGCGATGCTGAGAATACTTTCAGTAACGGCAAGCTCATGCATTGGTAAATTATAATACAAATTTGATATAAATTGACTATTTGCAGGGACCTAAGTCACTCGGAGCGATTTCACGAATTAAATTGGAGTTTAAACCCCGATGATAAAATGCCCTGATTTTGATTAATGTGCCGACTGCTCTGGCTCGATCTCGCCTGAGTTTTGGATGATAACATCAAATAAAGCCAGTCGGGTAGAAAGAAGCCGGCTGGCAACGATATTTGCCAGGCGGCGCATGATGATAAACCCAATGTCGTGATCTTCCTCACACAATAATTTCAAAGCCTCGCCATCGATTGCAATTAATCGACTGGGTAAAACTGCTTGGGCGCTTGATAAGCGTTGGCGAACAACAGGTGTAAGGCTTGACCAACCAAAAATATCGAGAGGTTCAGCCGTAAACGTGCGGATCATTCCGCGGCTGGGAACGTAAGTATCAAGTGCAACCTGGCCTTCCAGAACAATATAGAGAAAGCCTTCACGATCGCCTTCCCGAAACACTTCCTCTCCCGCATTGACTTGTTGGAACCTGGCGATCTTTGCCAGCAAATCCAACTGCCATTCTTTCAGATCCAGGAACCATGGAATATTTTCCAAAGCCTGTTTAATATCAGCCTGTTTAAACATTTCAATCCCTTTCTAATAATCCACCTGGAAATTAACGCAGGCTAATCACTTTTTATCATTATCGGAGCAGCCCTATAAGTGTTGTCCGTCATGTGGGGAGGGGTAAATTGTCATCAAAACGTGTACAACGGAATCATCCTTTTATATGAATGGTTCAGCCCGCGTTAGTTAACCTGCAGCCATTCCAGGATGCGATTTGCTGCTTGGTTGACGAGCTCCCCAGTTTCGGTCGAGAGTGTTTGCGTAAAACCAAATTGATGGCCTCGCACCGATACAAGGATAGCCTCAGGCAATTTGTGATAGATTGTCTGTGTCAGAGTAAGGCAGGTGGCTGCAGTCATATGGTGCGTAAACGGGGAAGTCTGAAATTGCGCAGCTACATTGACTAATTGAATGTCATCCGGTACGTTCCCAGTATGGGCATCCACAAAACAAATTCGTTTGTAAGACGCCAGCGTTTCAGCCAGCTCAGGGACAAGCTGTAAGACAAAGAGAAAGTCGGGTGATCCTCCGCCTGATTCGAACTCTTCTTCGAATGATTTCGGGACAGTTTTTTCCAATTTTTGGGCAACCGAAGCTAGTACATGCCAGGCAACTCCATCATCTTGCCGGTCAGGATTTCCGTATCCTATGATCAAAGTTTTTTCATAAATCACATTCATAAAAATATTAAATTATCTCATGCTTATAGAATAACTCAACACCAAATGGAGCCGACACAAAGGTCGGCCCCAGTAGGTTCTACCATTGTCCAAAAATGTTTACTAATTAGCGTCCCGGCTCAATGTTTGAGTCAGGTTTCCCTGGCTGTCCATTACCTCAATGGTTAGCGGCATTTGTCCAACCGCGTGTGTTGAGCATGACAGGCACGGGTCATATGCCCGGATAGCTGCTTCAACCCGGTTCAGCATTCCTTCTTGGACGACTGGGCCAGTAACGTAGGTTTTTGCAACACTATCGACAGCATTGCTCATGGCCCAATTATTATGCCCGGTCGATACGATCAGATTGACTTTTGTGATCTGACCATTTGGATTGGCCCAATAGTGATGAATCAAAGTGCCGCGTGGAGCTTCGATCAAGCCTACGCCTTCCCCTTTGAAGTCCTTTTGAGTATTGAGAATATCTTCTCCGAGGATGTCTGGATCGTCTAACAATTCACGCACCTTTTCAGCGGCGAACAGGCCTTCGATTAAACGGGCGTAGTGATAATAGAGGGTGTTTTCAACTGGTAAACCATGATTCAAGGCTTTGAATAATTTCAGCTCAGCGTCGGCCAGCGGTGTAGTAATTTTTTCCGCGATATTCAAACGGCCCAAAGGACCCACCCGGTAAACACCGGCCGGATAGCCCAACTTTTTATAGTACGGGAACTTTAAGTACGACCAGTTCTCGACGTGTTCGAGGATGTAGTCCAGATATTTCCGCCCGTCAAACTTTTCGAGCTGGTTTCCCTGAGAATCAATCAGGCGAATATTACCATCATAGAGTTCCAGGGCGTTATCCGGTGTGACCATGCCAAAGTAACCGCTTGGGAACACAGCAAATTTATCAATGTCTTCACGATTCTTTTCGGCCCAGCTTTTTATAATACTGATGCCAACCTGCAGTGTGGCAATACTTTCATCCAGATTGGCCAGGATGTAATCACGATCATCAGTTTTAAGCGTTTTATTGACGCCACCCGGAACAGAAAAAGTGGGGTGAATCCGGCGACCGGCGACAGTGTGTATGATCTCCTGTCCAAATTTGCGCAGGTTTACAGCTTTTACCGTCAGTTCAGGGTTGGCCTGGATCAAGCCGACGACGTTACGAATGGCTGGGTCAGCGTCGAAGCCGAGCAGTAAATCTGGCCCGGCCAGTTCGAAGAAATGCATACCATGGCTCTGAATAATCTGACCCATATGCATCAATTCGCGCAATAAAACAGCAGTACGAGGCGGTGGGCAGCCGTACAACTCATCGCCCGCTTTAGAAGAGGCGAGGTGATGGCTGACCGGGCAGATCCCGCAAATACGCGGGGTAATCAAAGGCATTTCAAAGACCATCCGGCCTTCACAAAACTTCTCAAATCCGCGGAATTCATTGACGTGTAAATAGGCCCGTTCAACCTTACCATCTGGATTCATATGGATGGTGACTTTTGCATGCCCTTCGATGCGAGTGACTGGCTCAATCGTAATTTTTTGTGTAACCATTCCTTACCTCCAAATTATTGCCACGATAACTTATCGCCCTTGAGTACAGGCCGGCGTCCTTGAGCTAACTCGCTCAGCACATAGAAGATCGTGTCGGCATCCGGTGGGCAGCCCGGCACAAAAATATCGACCGGGACAACTTCCTGTAAGGAACGGACACGGGTTGGTACACAAAGCTCAGGATCGTCCGGTATTTTACTGCCCGGTTCTGTGCTTTCAGTCTCGACATAAGCACGGCGCAGGCTTTCTTCAATGGTGAAGAAATTACGCATGGCAGGTACGCCCCCGAAAACTGCGCAGTCACCTAAAGCCACTAAAATACTACAGCGGCTGCGCATCCGATGTGCGACTTCTTCATTGGCAGTATTGTTGATCCCGCCTTCCAGAATACCGACGTCCACGCCCTTCTCGTCCGGTACTTTTAGGTCTGTGATTGGGGTGGAGCGCAAGTCTACCAATTCAACGACCTGCAAAATACGCTCGTCCATATCCAATAGGGACATATGACATCCGGCACATCCAGCCATCCAGTCGGAAGATACTTTCGGTTTTGCCATAATCTACTCCTTATCTATTCTCCAAACTACCGACAATTCCTCTGGACGTCAGCCTTCCATAAACGCCACGGAGGGTACGCGTTGGTAAAGCTGTTCTTTCCAGTTTTCGTTGATTTCAATTCCTAATCTGGCAGCGACTGCCTTTAATACGGCATCATTTGACCAGCAATCTGCTGGAGCAGGGAGGGACTTGCTGGCTTTTTGCAAACGGCCTTCAAGATTCAGATAATGACCTTCCTGTTCGGCCCACATTTCAACCGGAAGCACCACGTCCGCAATAGCGCTCAATTGAGAAGCGTAGCTGGCCTGAACAACCAGGAAAGGCACTTTTTCCACTTTTTGGCTCAATCGTTTGGATGGGACATCGTCGCCAAGAGCAATATAGACAGCCTGATGACCATTGACCTCGAAAGGCTTGTCCATCTTGTATTGAGCAGCAGCCAGGCTGTTGGCATGACCTTTCGTGCTGATCATGGCAGAGTGGCTTTCATCTGCTACACCTGCTGTATGGGCCAGATCAACCAGGGCTCTCAGTGTGTCTGCCCCGCCGTCGACCATGATGCCTTTACCGTAAATAATGACGGGGTGCCGGGCTGATCCGAGCAATTTTGCTACTGTCAGGAATGTCTCGGTACCAATGCCAGTCTTTTCAGAGGCAGCCTTTAAGGTTTCTTCGGCTTTGCCAATCGCTTTCGTTTTTGCCAGTCCCAGTTGGCTGAGGGCGGCAGAAAGACCATGAATAACGTCCAAATCAGTTCCTTTGAGTGCCTTGACAACAAAATCGGCCTTTGAATCAAGCGGGTTTTCTTGAGGATCAATCACGACCAGTTTTGTTCCGTTTTGTAATGTTCGCTTAACAAAGAAGCCGGCCACCTGGTGGTTATTTACCAGATCTACACCAATTACCAGGACACAATCGGATGTATTGATTTCAGCCAGGCGACCCTCAAAGGATTTTCCCAACTCGCCAGCCAGATCTGCCGAAATGGCAGTTGGATAGCCTTCTTCGCTGCTGGTGACCATGCTGCTCTGCATTTTCTCGCCAAAGAGTTGTTTGAATGAATACAAAGCTTCGGATGGCAGACGGGTGGAAGCCAGTGCCGCCACGCCGCCACCGTTTTTGCCGGCCAGGGGTTTGAGATGGGTAGCTACCACATCCAGTGCTTCGTCCCAGGTAGCTGCTTTAAGCTTTCCGTCTTTACGCACCATAGGAGTTACGATGCGCTCGCGTTTTTCTTCCATGGGTTGGAAACGGCCTACATTGCAAAGCACGCCGTCATTAACCGGAGCATCCCAGTTCCCTTCAATACGCACAATATTATTGTCCCGTGTCAACACATCGATGCCGCAGCCCACGCTGCAACCCAGGCAAACGCTTGGGTGATGCTCTACCTGGACATCCTTTCCGTGATAAGCGCTGGCTCGGTCGATTAAGGCGCCAGTTGGGCACACCTGCAAACAAGTACCGCAGGCGACGCAGGTACTTTCGCCCAATGGAGTACCGAGGTCAGCGACCAGGAAACTACTTGCGCCCCGCTCTTCGAAGCCCAGTGTGAAATTTCCGACCAGTTCTCCGCAAGCTCGAACGCAGCGCCTGCAAAGAATACAGCGGTTATTATCAAGCACAAAGTTAGGATGCGAGGCGTCCACAACATAATTTTGCCAATTGGTCATCAGTGGCCAATGCGTCATACCTTCTCGGTAAGCAGCATTTTGAAGCTCACAATCGCCTCCACTGACCTGACAGAAAGGACAGAAATGGTTGCGCTCGCTGAAGATCAAAGTCAAGACAAACTTGCGCGCTTCCCGAACTTTCTCGGTGTCTGTGTGGACAATCATGTTGTTGTTGACAGGCAGCGTACAGGATGGCTGCAGGGTACGTGCGCCTTCTACCTCGACCAGGCAAAGACGACAGCCACCGTAAGGCGTTAGCTCGGGGTGATCACAAAGTGTGGGGATGTAAACCTCCGCCATCCTTGCGGCCTGCAGCACCGTCGTTCCATCCGGAACCTGAATAGATTTTCCATCAATCGAAATGTTGACCATTATCAAGCCTCTCCATTATCCAGTTTTTGCTCTGGTGCATATAATTTATTGTTTCCTGCCGCTCATCGAGCAAACACCCACCGGGCAGATTTTCAAGCGTATGTGCGCTTCAACTTCAGCGCGGAAATGATTAAGGATATCTCGAATGGGTGTACCAGCCGTTTGACCGAGACCACAATTTGAAAGCTGATATAAATTATCACTGAGATTCTGCAGGTTCTCCAGATCTTGCATTGTTCCGGTGCCTTCAGAAATATTTGTCAAAATCTGGTAAGCCCGCTGGTTACCGACACGGCAAGGTGTACATTTTCCGCAGCTTTCGAAACGGAAGAAGTTTAATAAAACACGGGCCAGGTCCACCACACAGGTTTCTTCATTGCAGATCAATAAGGCGCCGGACCCGAGTGCAACTCCTGCTTTGGAAAAAGAGTCGAAGTCCATGGGTGTATCTTGCAGGCTGGCAGGGATGATGGATCCGCTGGATCCGCCCGTTTGCGCTAGCTTAAACGTGGAATTATTTTTCATGCCCCGGGCGTAAATGGCGATTACTTCTCGCAGGGTTATTCCCATCGGAACTTCGATCAGGCCAGTTACATTGACATTCCCAAGGATTGTATAAACTTTGGTGCCCGGGCTACTGGGGGTGCCCAGCTTGCGGTACCAATCGCCGCCGTTACGGATAATGGCTGTAACATTCGCCAAGGTTTCCACGTTGTTAATCAAGGTGGGTTTACCCCACAGACCATTCGTAGTAGGGTAGGGAGGGCGAGAGCGTGGTTCGCCGCGCTTGCCTTCAATCGATTCAAGCAAGGCAGTTTCTTCACCACAAATATATGCACCCGCTCCCGCATGGATATGAATTTCGAAACCAAAATTCGTACCAAAAATGTTTTTGCCAAGGAAGCCCATCTCTTTGGCCTGCAAGACGGCCAGGCTCAGGCGCTCTTGAGCCAGTTTGTACTCGCCCCGGATATAAATATAGCCTTCATCCGCGCCGATCGCATATCCTGCGATGACCATGGCCTCGACAATCGTATGAGGATCCCCTTCCAGAATCAGGCGATCTTTAAAAGTTCCCGGTTCGCTCTCATCCGCATTACAGACGACGTATTTTTTGTTTCCGGGAGCTTTCGAAACAAAACGCCACTTTAAACCAGTCGGGAAACCTGCGCCGCCGCGCCCGCGCAGCCCTGATTTTTCAAGAACAGCGATCACATCAGCCGGGCTCATTTCAGAAAGAACTTTCCCCAGGGCTTGATAACCATCGTGGACGATGTAATCTTCAATACTGGTCGGGTCAATGATTCCGGCTCGTTCCAGGACAACGCGTTGTTCGGCGGGTAAAGTACCTTTGCGAGCGGAAAGCCAGGCGATTCTACCAGTTAGTTCTTTGGTGGGCGCTTGTAAAGCAGTGGCGATACGGCCTTTATACAGGTGTTCTTCAACCAGGGTATGAACATCATCCGGTCTTACCGGTCCATAAACAACAGCCTCAGGATAAACGATCACCATTGGAACTGCATCATGCCGGCCCACATCGCCGACCATGCTGAGAGAAATCTCATCCTTAAGACCAAAGTTGGTTAATTCCTTTTCTATAAGCTCATAGACATCTTCGGCGCCTTGAGCCATGCTTTGGGGGTCACTAGAGACTAAAACCATCGAGCGAACTGCTTTCATAGCTAAAGGCTCCTTTTAGCGATATCGTGCCAGAATATCGGGGATTTGTTCCGGTGTGACGTTTCCGAAAATATCATCGTCAATTAAAAATACCGGGCCGACTGCGCAAATACCGAGGCAACTGGTTGTAATCAGGGTCCAATTTCCATCCGAGCTGGTTTCACCTGGCCCAAGTTCGAGTTCATCTTGCAAACTTTGCCAGACCTGTTGCCCACCGGCTACATGGCATGGAGCACTTTCACAAAACTGAATGGTATGCTTGCCGCGTGGTTTTGTTGACAACATTTGGTAAAAAGTGGCGACGGAAAAGAGCTGACTTTTAGGAACCCGTAATTTTGTGCTGATCTCAGCAAGAGCTTCTACCGGCAGGTATCCCAGAGCGCGATTAACTTCGCTGAGGATCGGGATTAATTCTTCCCGGCTGACTCCATGATGTTCGATAGCGATATGCACCACATCTATCACCGCTTGCTTATCTAGTTTTTCTACAGTCATACTCCTCCTCCAAAAGTGTGTTGTCGTGAGATTGGTCAAACAAAAAGGTACGGGAGTGGTTTTTCAGAATAATTACTACTATACGACTTCTATCGCATTAAAATTACAAACCTGCATGCAAATTCCACAACGAACACATACATCCGGGTCAATATAATGCGGCTTGCGTCTCTCACCGGTAATAGCGTTGGTCGGGCAATTACGAGCGCAGACCATGCAACCTGTGCAAACATCCGGTATAACTTCGTAACGGATTAAGGCTTTACAAACCTTGGCAGGACAGCGTTTTTCGATGATATGCGCTTCATACTCATCACGGAAATGCTTGAGTGTGCTGACGACTGGGTTGGAAGCTCCTTGACCCAACCCGCATAGGCTGGTTGCCGTGATCTGAGTGCATAACATTTCCAGGGTATCAAGATCACTTACTTCACCATTTCCTGCACAAATGCGGTTCAGAATATCCAGCATTTTGTGCGTACCCACCCGGCAGGGAGTGCATTTTCCACAACTTTCGTCCTGCACAAAGTCCATGAAGTAGCGAGCGATAT
>Ga0209039_10003734_pt1 | contig 11662 bp, 15 predicted proteins | sample BogFormECP12_OM1_FD_188238 | JGI IMG/M metagenome (GOLD analysis project Ga0209039, IMG submission 188238) | Bog forest soil microbial communities from Calvert Island, British Columbia, Canada - ECP12_OM1 (SPAdes) (version 2) | ecosystem: Environmental > Aquatic > Freshwater > Wetlands > Bog ...
ATCAACACCTCAAGCCATCGCCGACTGGCACTACTGGGTGTCGCAAGGCTAATCTCTTCTGAACAGACCGGCGTTACGCACCCTTACCGAAAGCACACAGTTTGTTGACGGCGTAGCCGTTTCCGCAAGCCCACATTTGGCCGTGGTTTCGCGCGTCGTCCGTCTCTCCGTTTGTCTCCGCGTTCGCCATGGTGGGCCAAGTACATGCGCCGACGGTGGTCACCGGGCGCCGTTTCTCCCCGTCTCCGGGCGGAAACCAGGAATGGGTTAACGGCGGGCTAATCGTGTCCAACCTCAGGCCGGACGATCCGAACCCCCAGCCTGTGGTGAACAGGCTGGCGCGGCAGACTGATCTCATTGACTGTCCGTTATGGGGTTGGCGAGGACGACTGGCCAATCCAGTTGCTGCAGTGTGGCAGGGGCCAGCCTACCATGAAGTTCGAACGCGTGTTCGAGTTTTTCCAGCATCCACTGCAGGCCCTGCGGAGACAACTCTACGGCCGCTTGCCGCATGTAGGCCCTCCGTGGGCTTGTGCTCCCCGTTCCGCCCCTCGCGTGCCGCTGGGAAGACGCAAAAGCATCGGCATCGAGCACGTTCATCATCTCGTTGAGCGAAACCCCATTGGCCAGACTGCCCGCGACGAACTCGGCATGATGCACCCGGACATAGTGCGGGTATTTTTCCTTCCACTTTCGAACCCCAATGTCCTCTGCGGTAGCGTCGTCGCGACCGGGCTGGTGGCGCACACCAACCGCCCGGCCATAGATCAAGATGTCAGCGGGGTCTTCGACCAATCGTCCCATGAACATCAGAGCGCCTTCCTGCACCTTCCGCGGCCGCTTGGCATATGGATAAGTACAGGCCCAGTGGGAGCCGGAAGTGACTACTTCTTTGAGGACCTCCAGCGAACGGTCTGCCCTGTTTTGGCTGTCGCCAAAGAACTTGACGAATGCTTGCCCCTCCGCGCCTGCCCATGTCGAGGGCACAGCCGGTCCGGGAGAGAGACCAGCATCGACACCTTCGTCTCTTAATCCGACCGCAGTCGTGGGCGGTATGCCCATGACCAAGAGCTTCTCAACCTCGCGGTCCCAGTCTGCCAGCCGGGTCGCATCAAGGTCCTGCCCAGCTCGGTCCCACAAGGCATCGAAATACTGACGACACTGATCAACAATTCCGACGTCCTCGGCGACAAAGCCAAATTCATGATTTCGAAGCAATGCAGCCTCGGTGAGATTCGCGGACGTCAGGATGACGCGGCTCTCGCCAAAAACGTACAGCTTCGCGTGGAGGTTTCGGACCCCTCGTATTCTGGCCCCATTTTCCAGGAGAAACCTGAGGGCGCCAATATCACTCACGCCATCAGCGAAGTCTCGCAAATTGAAGCGGGTGATGACTTGAAACTGTTGGGGCCGCCCATGCTTGAGGAGGCGTTCGGCGGCGCGTTTCTTGATGAACGGGCAAACGATCCGAAGCCTGGCATGATCGCTCTTGAGTGCGTCGGCGAGCACTTCGTGCCATCCGACGTCGACGAGCCGAAAACTCATTTGCCCTTCCCCTGGACCGAGCCGTTCCGCAACGCAGGAAAGCATGTTGCGAACGCGGCTCGGACTTCGGCGACAAGCTGAGCATCCAGTCGTTTCAGGCAGCGGACGGTATTCATGACCGGATACCCGGCTTCCCTCATTGCATCGGCCAGTGCTTTCTCAAGGGCGGCCACGTCGTCTCTCTGCTTGCGGTGAAGGTCCAGGCCATTGGCCTCCTGCAATATGGGTCCGTGCGCGACAATTCTGAACGAGCACGCCTCCAGGTTCATACCCAGATCCTCCCCAGTAAGCCGACGCCGAAGTACATTCCCCTTGTTATTAAGGCTGAGATGCTGGGCCATGCGATTGAAGGGCGACTGAGCATTGACGGAAGAGCTATCCCCGGTTCGTCCCACGTAGTAGATCTTCGCACCGTCTGGCGGTGTAATCTCCCAAACGTATAGCCAAAAGCCGCGCGCTAGAAGCGCGCCGTCAAACGTCAGCTCGTGGACAGAACCTTCCATCTCTGTGCCTTTCTCCTTCGGGCTGTGGCGCCGAATCGGCGATCTCGCGGAACTATGATTACCGTCAAATCTGGGCGAACCAATTTGGGTCGATCGAGACGTCCTCGACCATCTTCGTCGTCACTCCCAGTTTCAGGTCCTTGAGCAGGTCGCAAATGTGCTCGCCGTCGATCAGGTCGATTGCCGGCGCACCGTCTCGCGTCGCCTCCTTTTGGGCGTCGGGGGTGTAGGAGCCGGTGGTCATGAACAGTCCCTTGTCTGTCCGTCCGACCATCGCGCCGCGGAAGTCCCGGATGTCCTTGGCGCGTACATTTCCCTTCCACTTCTTGCACTGGAAGTAGACCTGGAACGACAACAGCGCAATCCTCAGTACGCCCACTCCATCGATTCCGCCATCGCCACTTCTGCCCGTCACCTCCACCTTCAGGAAGCCCGATTCGCGGAGGATGCGCTGGCACAGACGTTCGAACCCGTCCGCAGTCATGCCCTGGACGACACCGATGAGGTCGTCTTTCCATCCGCCGCCCGCATCGTGGGCCTCCTCAGGCTCCGCTTCACCGATTCCCGAACGTCGCTTCACCTGGTTCATCTTGCGAACTGCAGCAACGACCTCCTTGATGTCGGTCTCTTTGAGCCTTCGGCCCTTCGCGGTCAGGGCCCACACGCCGCGCGCCGTGTTCTCCAGCGCTCCGTATTTACCGAGATAGCTCTGCGCCCATCTCAAGTTGTAGCCGACTCGGCTCTCGCGGCCGCCGGTGTGGGAGATGTTCTGTACGTCTTCGGGGATCTGGGCAAGCTCGATCACCTTGTCCAGGAGCTCCTGATGGGAAGCCGACCCGCCCATCTGCTTCAGAGCGCATATCGCGGGCCACATCAACTTGTCGAAACTTGGCACCTGCGTCTCGGCAGCCATCTTTTTGTCCTTGCAAGTATGAGCGTTGTCGAAGTTAACATTCTATGTCCTTTCATAAGCGGTGGATACTTGCACTCCAGGCCGGACAAAACCAACCTGCGCGGCGTATATAGTTAACGGACACGGCACAACGCCGCGTCGATCACATCCACCAGACGACGCGTCGACCGCCAAGCGGAGATCGTCGTGGGTGGTCTTCCAAGGAGACCGCTCATGCGCGATCGCGACGCCGTCCTCGACAGCGCCATTACCGAAGTCGCCGCCATACTCGCGGATGCACTCGTCCGCCTGCTCTTCCCGGATCCGGCCAGCCAACAAGTTGACTTGCCGGAGATAGCAGGATGCTGAAAAAAGACGCCTGAAGGGCGTTACCCTATCGAACAGAGTCGCGTCTTAATGTTTCAAAGGTATGCGTGGCCAAGACACCCAACAGAGCGCGATGTTCAGCTACCTGTCGCCGGAGGACCGGGTACCGACGGACCACCCTTTGCGGCGAATGCGTCGCTTGGTGGATTTTGCCCTGAAGTCGCTTTCTCCGGTGTTTGATGAGATGTACTCGACGCTCGGCCGGCCGTCGATCGCGCCGGAGAAACTGCTGAAGGCCCTGCTTCTGCAGGTCCTATATACCATTCGCAGCGAGCGGCTCCTGATGGAGCAACTGGGATACAACCTGCTTTTCCGCTGGTTCGTGGGGCTGAACATGGATGAGTCGGTCTGGGTGCCCACGGTGTACAGCAAGAACCGCGACCGGTTGCTGGCGGGCGACATCGCGGAGAAGTTCTTCGCCGAAGTGCTGGACCAGGCCCGCGCGGCCGACCTGCTCTCGGATGAGCACTTCAGCGTGGATGGGACCTTGATCGAGGCGTGGGCGGGGCAGAAGAGCTTCCAGCGAAAAGGTGCCGGTTTCCGCGAGGGCTGCCATGCTGCCCTGATCGGCCGGGAGGTATACCAGAGCGTCCAGAATTGGATCGCTGCGCGGCGGACTGGGGCCGCCGGCAGACACGGCGGCCGATCCGGAATCGTGTGGATTGTCCTCGGGGTCCTTTCCTGCGGACGCTGCGGCCGTTTGATGAGCACCCACGCGGTTCGGACAGGCCCGGTCATCCGCCGCTATTACCGTTGCCGATCGACTGCGGGCGGACGTGAGCCCTGCAAAGGTGTGATGGTCGCCGCGCACGAGATCGAAACCGCCGTTCTGTCCCAGATCGGCGGGCGTGCCCACCTGTTATCGAAAGAGCAGGCGGCCGCCGTCAAGGAACGGGTCCGGGGGATCGTCTATGATGCGGAAACGGGAAAAGTGCGGATCGAGATCAAGCCGCCTGATGGCTCGGCTCGTGATGAAGCTGAAGCAACTGATCAGCGCGCAGGGACAGAGTAGCGTAAGTCCGGCCATCGTCATCGCTGAATTCGACTTCGTACACACCGGGGCCGAGTCGTTCGACCACCGTGCCGACCTGGCCGCGCAATAGGCCGTGATCAGCAACGTCTTCGAGCAACGCAACCACCGACAGTAGTTCGAGTTCGCGCATGGCGTACCTGATCCTATAGTACAAAACAACTGGTCAGCCGCGGCGCCGATTCGCCCCGGAGAATAATCCAAGCGCTCCGGACCCTGGCCTCGCGATCGCCATGGGTCATCAGGAAATCGACGGAGTAGCGATCTCCGTATTCGTCGGCCTCGCCGGGCGCGGCATCCTCTTTTCGCGCTGCCTCCAGCAGGGCGGCCCGCAGAAAATCGGCGTCGGTTTGCCCCAAACCCAGTACCGAAAGGAAGACCCGAGCCTTGTGCCGGCCACGAGGATGTTGCGGGTCCAGGCAATAGTCGCGAAGCTTCGCGATATCGACAACAGCATCGGCGCCGCCGGCCAGCTTCATCCTCGTTCGAGCGTAGCAGACCGATGATCCCTCCCCCAACTCCACCCTGTGTTTTCAAAGATTTGCACGACTGGCTGCTAACCAGCCGGGGGAAGTGATGTCAGGGGCGAATTGAGCCAAACTATGCTTGTCCGGGAACTCAGCCGGTTCCTGACCGTTTCTGGCCCGCTCCCGCGTCCTACCCCATCCCGCTCGTAACTCCCGCGCCGATCAGCGCCAGATCGTGACTGGTCGGCACGATCTCGAAGTACGAGCCCTGCAGCGGGCTCATCTTCACCATGTCCTGCAACTCCATCCCCAGCCGGCGCACGTCCGCGAAATCGGCCAGCGGACCGGCCAGGTAGAAACGTCCGGGGCCGTCCAGGTGCACGATCGTCGCGGTTGCCGCCGCCAGCGCCCGGTGCCACAGCTTCACGAACTCGGCCGCGCGCGGTTCGCCCAGACGCGCGGCGGCGAACACTTCCTCCGGCTCCAGGTCCAGGAAGCGCAGCCGCATGGCGCGGTAGCCCACGATGCTCTCCAGGTGCCCCAGGCCGCCGCAGCCGCAATACCGCTCCTTGGGATCGAGCGTCACCACCGCATGGCCGGGCTCCCACACGCCTTCGCCGCGCGGATAGCGGCCGAACCCCACGCCGTCCCCCAGGTTCCACACGCGCACCAGGCGCTCCATCGCGCCGCGCGTGGCGGCGATGCCGGCGGCCAGCGCGTCGGCATGGTTGATCACCGTGACCGGCGCCTCGATGCCTTCCTGCTTCAGCGCCGCCGCCAGGCGCTCCTGAATGCGCTCCCCCTTGAACTGCCCCAGGTTCGGCGATTCGTCGATCACGCCGTTGCGCACGATTCCCGGGAAGCCGGCGCCCACGGAATCCACCGGTCCCGCCGCGGCCAGCGCCGCCACGGCTTCGCAGATGCGCGCGGCGATGGCTTCCACCGAAAGCGACTTCAGGTCCACCGGCGGCTCGCCCGCGGCAGGGTACATGCGCACATCGCCGAGCGTGGTGCCTTCCACCACCCCCACCCAGATGTACCGTGTAACCACCACGCCGATGGTGCGGCCCATTCCCGGCTCCCTTCCTCCGTTTACAACCGTTGCAGCTTATTGATCCCGTTGAACGCCGCCTGCTTGTAACATTCGGCCAGCGTGGGGTAGTTGAATACCGTATCCACGAAGTAATCGATGGTGCCCTTCAGAACCAGCACGGCCTGCCCGATATGCACTAACTCCGCGGCGCCTTCTCCGATGATGTGCACGCCCAGAAGTTCACGCGTCTCGCGATGGAAAATCAGTTTCAGCCGCCCCGTCGTGTCGCCGCGAATCTGGCCGCGGGCGGTTTCGCGATAGTACGCCACGCCCACTTCGTACGGAACGTCCTCGTCGGTCAACTGTTCCTCCGTCTTGCCGATGAACGAGATTTCCGGAATAGTGTAAATGCCGTACGGATAAGTGGCCGGGCTGGATGGTATCTTCACTCCGAACGCCGCCCCGGCGGCGATGCGGCCCTGTTCCATGGAGACCGAAGCCAGGCTGGGAAACCCGATGACGTCGCCCACCGCGAAAATGTTGGACACGCGCGTGCGGTACTCGGCGTCCACCGCGATGCGCCCGCGCGCATCGGCATCCAGCCCGGCCGCCGCCAGGTTCAGTTCGTCCACGTTGCCCTGGCGCCCCACGGCGTAGAGCAGCGCGTCTCCCGAAATGCGTTTGTTGCTTTTCAGATTGGCCACCACGCCGCCGTCCGGGGTGGTCTCCACGCCGGCCACCTCTTCGTTCAGGCGCATGGTGACGCGCTGGTCGCGCAGGTGGTAGGAAAGTGCTTCCACCATCTCGGCGTCGGCGAATTCCAGCAGGCGCGGCCGTTTCTCCACCAGGATCACGCGCGTTCCCAGAATGGCGAACATGCAGGTGTACTCCACGCCGATCACGCCGCCGCCCACCACGATCAGCGTCCGCGGCAGTTCCTGCATGTCCAGAATCTGGTCGCTGTTGATGATGGTCCGGCCGTTAATGGGCACCGTCTCCGACACCGCCGGTTTGGTGCCCGCGGCCACGATCACTATGGGCGCTTCCAGGTCGGCCTGCCCGCGCTGGTTCACCGTGCGGATGTGCGTCGCGTCCAGGAAACTGGCGCGCGCGAAGATCACGTCTACGCCGTTGCGGGAAAGCTGCGCCTGGGTGACATCCACTTCCGTCTTGATCACCTGGTTGACGCGCGAGCCCAGGTCGGCCATGGTGATCCTCTCTTTCACCTTGTAGTTGACGCCGTAGATGCCCTGGTATTGGTACCCGGAAAGATGCAGCACGGCTTCCCGCATAGTCTTGCTGGGAATCGTGCCGGTGTTGATACACGTGCCGCCCACGATGGCGCGCTGCTCGATCACCGCCACGTGGCGGCCGAACTTTGCCCCCTGGATGGCCGCCCGCTGGCCGGCCGGCCCGGAGCCGATGACGATCAAGTCGTATTTCTGCATGTGCACGGGGGCTCGCCCGAGCGGCAGCCCCGGCAATCCGCGGCCGCTACTTCGCCGCGTTGAACCGCTCTTCGATCTCGTGCCAGTTTACAACGTTCCACCATGCCGCGATATAGTCCGGCCGGCGGTTCTGGTATTTCAGGTAGTAGGCGTGCTCCCAGACATCCAGTCCGAAGACCACCGATTTGCCTTCGGAAATGGGGCTGTCCTGGTTGGCGGAGGACAAAACGTCGATCTTCCCGCCGGCACCAACCAGCCACGCCCACCCCGAACCGAAGCGCGTAGCGGCGGCCTGGTTGAACTTCTCCTTGAACGCCGCAAAGCCTCCGAACGTCCCGTCGATCGCCTGCGCCAGGTTGCCCACCGGAGCGCCACCACCGCCCGGCGTCATGATCCGCCAGAACAGGGAGTGGTTGTAGTGGCCGCCTCCGTTGTTGCGCACCGCCGTACGAATGGCTTCCGGAACGATGGCCAGGTTGTTCGCCAGCAGTTCCTCAATCGTCTTGCCGGCCAGCTCCGGAGCCGCTTCCAGGGCCTTGTTCAGGTTATTCACGTAGGCGGCGTGGTGCTTGCCGTGGTGAATCTCCATGGTCAGCTTGTCGATGTGAGGCTCCAGGGCCTCGGGCGCGTATAGCAGGGCAGGCAGGGTAAATGGCATCTCTTCTCCTCTACCCTTTCTGATGCCGGTCCGGCCCGTGCGGCTCCAGCAATTTGCAGCCGGCCCTCAGCCGCGGCTGGCCTCGAATGCGTGCGCCAGCCGGAACATGGTGGTTTCGTCGAAATGCCGGGTGAGGATCTGCATCCCCACCGGCAGACCCTCGGAAGTGGCTCCGCAGGGCACGCTCATGCACGGAATTCCCGCCAGGCTGCCGGTGATCGTATAGATGTCCGACAAGTACATGGCCACCGGATCGTCCACCTTTTCGCCCAGCCGGAAAGCCGGGAATGGCGACACCGGCGCCACGATGGCGTCCACCCGCTCGAAGGCCTGCGCGAAGTCGCGCGCAATCAGCGCCCGCACCTGCTGGGCCTTCTTATAGTACGCGTCATAGTAGCCCGCGCTCAAAACGTAGGTGCCCAGCATGATGCGGCGCTTGCATTCGGCGCCGAATCCCTCGCCGCGGGTGTTGCGGTACAAGTCGGCGAACGCCTCCACGCCGGCGGGGCGCGTGGTGTAGCGGACGCCGTCGTAGCGCGCCAGGTTGGAACTCGCCTCGGCGGTGGCAATCACGTAGTAGCAGGCGATGGCGTAACCCGTGGCTGGCAGGCTGATCTCCTGCACGTCGCAGCCCAGCGCCCTCAGCGATTCCACCGCGCGGCCCAGCAGTTCCGCGGTCTCGCCCTTGAGGTCCTTCAGATACTCGCGGGGCAGGCCGGCCTTCATGCCCTTCACGTTGCCGTCGAGCGGCGCGCAGTAATCCGGCACCGGCGCTTCCGCCGACGTGGCGTCCATGGGATCGCGGCCCGCCATGACGCCGAGCAATGCCGCGGCGTCCTTTACCGTGCGCGCGAACGGCCCGATGTGGTCCAGCGAGCTGGCGAAGGCCGTGAGCCCGTAGCGCGAGACGCGCCCGTAAGTCGGCGTCACGCCCACCACGCCGCAGAAAGATGCCGGCTGCCGCACGCTGCCGCCGGTATCGCTCCCCAGCGATACCACCGCCGTCCCCTGCGCCACCACCGCGGCCGAGCCGCCGCTCGATCCGCCCGGCACGCGATCGAGAGCCACCGGGTTGCGTGTCGGCCCAAAGGCCGAGTTTTCGGTGGACGACCCCATGGCGAACTCGTCGCAATTGGTCTTGCCGAGAATCACGCCGCCCGCCCGTTCCACCCGCTCCACCGCCGTGGCGTCGTACGGGGGAACGTACCGCGCCAGCAACTTCGACCCGCAGGTGGTGCGCACGCCCTTGGTGAGGATCACGTCCTTCACCGCGATAGGCACGCCGCCCAGGGGTCCCGGGTCTTCGCCCGCCGCCAGGCGCCGGTCCACCCGCGCCGCCGCCTCCAGCGCCCGCTCCGGCGAGAAATGCAGGTAGGCGCCGGTCTTCGGATTCTCCGCCTGGGCGAAGCGTAGCGCCTCCTCCGCCAGTTCCCGGGCGCTGAACCGCCGCGAGAGCAGACCCTCCCGCACGGCATCGATGGTCAGTGAGGGGATGGTCACCGTTCGATCACCTTGGGTACCTTGAAGTATCCCGCGCCCGGTTGCGGCGCATTGGCCAGAGCCGTTTGGTTGTCCAGCGGCTGGCGCGGCAGGTCCTCCCGCAGCCCGGAGGTGACGCCGGAGCCATACAGCACCTGCGCCATGGGCTCCACGCCGCTGGTGTCGATTTCGCTCAGCTTGTCGAAATGCTCCAGGATGCCGTCCAGATCGGCGTGCAGCTTGCCGATTTCCGCGTCGCTCAGAGCCAGGTTGGCCAGTTCGGCCACGTACCGCACCTTTTCTTCCGTCAGTTTCACGCCTGTGCCTTTTTCCGGGACGCTCTGTAGAGGCCCCGCAGAACCGGATCGGCGATGCCGTCGGCCTCATCCGTCGCGAGGCCCGGCGCGGCCACGCGCGCCCGCTCCGGCTCGCGCTTGCGCGGCGACACCCGGAACTCCACGTCCTCCACCAGGCCGGCGCCGAGGCTCCGCGCCAGGTTGCGGACGATCTGGTGGGTTAGGCCGAAGAGCTGCCGCTGCCAGATGTTGTCCTCGACTTCCACGATCAGCCGCTTGCGCACCATGCGGATGGCGCGCGTGTGGGCGGCAATCTTCCGTCCCACCGCCTGCGGCCAGCAGGCGCACGCCAGTTCTCCCGGGCTGATGGCATCTTCGGGGAGTTGCAAGCCGCGAATGAGCTGGCTGGCGCGTTGCATGAGCCGGTGGTTCATTTTACCACGGTGCAAAACGGGGACCTGCGATTATCCGCCGGCCGGCTGTCGGCCCCTGGCCCGCGCACGCCGCCCATTTGCTCCAACCCCCGCCGCCGGTGTATACCGGGAGCGGGGACGAGATGAAGCGTGCCGTTCTGATGGCGCTGGCGGCGGCATGGCTGCCGGCGCACGGACAACCCGGGCCGCCCGCCAACACCGTGGTCGCCGCCACCGCGGTCGCCGACGCCTCGGGAGGCAGCATCCTGGCCCGCAACACGGCCGCCGTCACCGTCACCGCCTTCGTCTACATCTACTCCATGCGCAGCCCCGACGCGTCGGTACTGTACGCCGCAACCGGGTATTACGACAGCGCCGTCGACCCGCAGGCCCAGCCGCCCATCAAGCCCGGCCAGGAAGTCCGCGTGCCGCACCGCATCCCGTTCACCGGGGCCACTCCCACGGTGGGCGCCGAGGCCGGCCTGTTCGCCGACGGCAGTTCGTTCGGCGAACCGAACGTGGTGCGGAGTATCCTGGACCGCCGCAGTTACACCCTGGTCAGCCTCAACAAATCCATCGCGGATCTCAAACTGGCGGCCAGGTCCGGGCTTTCCCGCCAGGACGTGATCGCCCTGTTCCAGAACTCCCTCATGTCGGAGGCCTCGGGCGCCGGCGAGAGCGAACTGGCCAACTGCATCCAACTGGTGCGCGGCCAGGTGATTGGGGCGCTGTCGGGAGCGTGGCGGCGTCCCGACGGCACGCCCATCCCCGTGGCCGAGTTGATCCAGGCGCAGATCGACGCGCTCACCGGGCGGCGCGAAACGCTGCGGGCCGCAGTCCCGAAATAGCGGCGAGGCCCGGCGAATTTGTGCAATTTGCACAAAATCAGCCAAAAATAAAGGACTTAACCCGATTTTTTGTGCAATTTGCACAAAATCCACGGGGCCGGCGTCCCGTTGCGCACGCCGCAAGGACACGTCATACTCGCTCGAAGGGGGGAACGAAACTAGCCATGCGAATCCCGGCGGCGGCGCTTTTCGCGCTCTGCGCCATCGGTGCGGGCGGTCTTCCCGCGCAAATCCTCGAGGTGGTTCCCAGCCGCGTGCTGGCGGATGAACCCGCCGCCATCCGCGCCGGCGGTCTCGATCCGGGGGAGCGCATCGCCATCCTGGCGGAACTCACCGACGGCGCGGGCCACGCCTGGAAGGCTCGATCCGAATTCGCCGCCGATGCCGCCGGCTCCCTCGACGTATCCAAACAGGCGCCCTTGGCGGGCTCTTACAAGGGCGTTTCCGCCATGGGCCTGGTCTGGTCCATGCGGCCGGAGGAGAAGAACGTGGCAATTTACCAGCCGCCCCGCAACCTCAGCCCGCAAACGGTCCGGTTCCAGTTGCTGCGGAAAGGGCAGGAAGCCGCCGGCGCGCAGTTGGAGCAGGTGGCCGTCGCCGAGGGCGTGCAGCGCACCGCCGTCCACGAGGGCAGCCTGCGCGGCGTCTTCTTCGCGCCGGCCG
>Ga0209039_10003735_pt1 | contig 11662 bp, 10 predicted proteins | sample BogFormECP12_OM1_FD_188238 | JGI IMG/M metagenome (GOLD analysis project Ga0209039, IMG submission 188238) | Bog forest soil microbial communities from Calvert Island, British Columbia, Canada - ECP12_OM1 (SPAdes) (version 2) | ecosystem: Environmental > Aquatic > Freshwater > Wetlands > Bog ...
CACTCGAATCCCTGGAACCCTCCATCCGGAAAAAGTTGGATCCTCGGGAAGCGTACAACATGGTGCCCGGAAGAGACCCCAAAAGCAGTTAAGCACCCGGTCCGAAAATGGGCGAAGAAGGTGCGAAGGAATCGCAGGGGACCCTCCGGCGAAGAGAGGAGAAGAGAAATCAAGAAGCAAAAATGAGAAAGCAAAAGTAAGCCATTTTTGATTTTTGATTTGCTTTTCTGCCTTCCCTTCCAAAGCCGCTTTCCATTTTCGACCACTCACTCTATACTTTCATCCAGTTGATCGCGAGAGTGCCAGCCGGGGTGACCACGTGGTCCTGGCCCGGCGGCAGGGAGCCACGGTTTGAGCGTTCGCGTTTGCGTGCTGGCCAGCGGAAGTAGAGGCAATTCGACGTGGATTGCCACGGACCGGACCTGCCTCCTGGTGGACGCGGGCCTCAGCCGCAAGGAAACTTACGCGCGGCTGCGGGCAGTGGGCGAAGATCCCAAGGCCTGCCGGGCGCTGCTGGTGTCTCACGAGCACGCCGATCACATCAACGGCCTGCGCGTTCTGGCGCTCGACCTTGAGGTCCCCATCTGCATCAACTCCGGCACGCGCGCGGCGATAACCTGGGACCCTAAGCTTACGGCTTTTGAGACGTTCTGCGCCGGCGCCAAGTTCACCATCGGCGACATCGAGGTCACCCCCTTCTCGATTCCGCACGATGCGGCTGACCCGGTGGCCTTCACGTTCGAGTCGCAGGGCGTCAAGATCGGCGTCGTCACCGATCTGGGTTACATTCCCGAGCTGGTGAAGCAGCACGTGAAGGGTTGCCACTGCCTGATCTTCGAATCCAACCACGATCTCGACATGCTGAAGGTAGGACCCTACCCGTGGCACGTGAAGCAGCGGGTGATGAGCCGCCAGGGCCACCTTTCCAACCGCACCACGGCTGAGTTTCTCACCCAGGACTACGACGGCCAGGCGCAGGTACTGGTGTTGGCCCACCTGAGCGAGGCCAACAATCATCCCGAGATCGCGCGGCTGACCGCGCTGGAAGCGCTGGAGCGCCGCACGGGCGGCGAGAATTGGGAATTGCACCTTGCCAGCCAAGTCGCGGCCACCCCGGTCTTTCGCTGGTAGGGCCGGTGGGATTGCCGATTGCAGATTGACGATTGACGATTGAAAGAGAAGAGGAGCCGAGCAGCGTGTCCCTTCGATAGGCCATCAACAATTGTCAACGAGACTCCTCTTCCGATCGTCAATCGTCAATCGACAATCGTCAATTCTTCTGGGGAGGCGTTATGCCACGATCAGGCGGTGCAGCACGCGCCAAGTCGCTCTACAGCGTGCATCCCGGCGTTCAGATGGTGCAGGACTGGATTCTGATCCTGCCCCAAAAGACGGGGAGGTCGCTCGACGAATGGCTTGATCTGATGAAGAAAGAAGGTCCGCCCACGGAGAAAGAGCGCCGAGAATGGCTGAAGAAGGAGTACAAGCTCGGAACCAATTCCGCGTGGTGGATCGCCGAACGCGCCGAAGGTAAGCGTACGGAGATCGACGATCCCGAGCGTTACCTGGAGGCCGCCGCGCAATACGTTGAGGCGATGTTCGGGGGCTCCAAAGCGGTCCTGCGTCCCATTTACGACACCTTGCTCACGCTTGGCCTCAGCATCGGCAAGGATGTGAAAGCGTGCCCGTGCCAGACTATCGTGCCGCTTTACCGCAACCACGTCTTCGCGCAGATCAAGCCCGCCACGCAGACGCGCATCGACCTGGGTTTCGCACTCAAGGATACGAAGCCCCCCAAGGGTAACACCCGGCTAATCGATACTGGCGGCTTCGCCAAAAAAGACCGCATCACGCACCGGATCGCGATCACCAAGCTGGGCGACATCGACGACGAAGTGAAGCGGTGGCTGAGAACTGCTTACGAAATGGACGCGTAGCGGCTCGCCCCCCGGGGCAAATTGCGGCGCCCTCTCAGTCTTGATGCGCGACCTAATGGATCGCGCGCGCCTCCTTGAAGCGGGTCGCAGCCTGCAGATAAGCTACGATTACCGGATGCGGCTTCTCTGCGGCGGTAGAGAGCTGGGGCTGAAACAGCGTCGCGAGGAAGAACCGGTGCGACGGCAGTTCCGCGGCTCTGACCTCGCCGTTTGGGCCCCACGCGGTCATGTTCAGACCGGCACCGGCAAGCGGTCGCTCATACTCCGGGTTGACCTCGTAGTTGCAGAAGTATTCTTCGTTGGCCTCTTCGCGACCGTAGATAGTGTAAAGAAGGGACGCGGGCTTGATGCGGATGTGGCTCGCTCCCGAGAGTTTCGGCGCGCCCTCGGCACAGTTGGGCACGGCGCAGACTACAGGCCAGATCACGATGTTCTTGGAATCCGAGGCGTTCTCGGCAGTATCGGCGTCGGCGAGTCCGAGTACATTGCGGGCACACTCTACCAGAGTGTATTGGAATCCGCCTCAAGTGGCGACGAATGGCCAGTCGCGTTCGTGGGCGAACCGAATCCCGGCAAGCATGCCTTCCATGCTCTGGTAGGGGCTGGCAGGGGCGGCCCACAGCCCGTCATGGCTCGCAAGCACGTCTTCAGCGCCCGGCTCCGCCAGCGACGGCGTAGGCAGCCAGTGTGATTCCGCGGTCAGGCCGAGTGCTCGAGCCGCATGCTGGATTGCAGCATTCGTCGCCGGGTGAGAATGATATTTCGTGTTGAAGTCGCCCATGATTCCAATCCGGATTGCATGACTCATGTTATCAGCCTCCGCCTTGAGGTTATTATTTTGACTCTGGGACTCGCGCGAAATTGTAAGCCGTGTAAGATGGGCAAACCATCACCTGCATGCGATGCGAGGGTTCGTTGCCCGGTTGCTCGGAAGCGACTGCGGTCGACCAACGCCTATCGGAGAGCCGGGACACCGGCGCACTCGTCGCTCGATCTGCGCTCATCGGCGTTATACGCGGGTCACCTTTGCGAGGACGCCAAGCGGCTCACTTGAATTCGTCTTCAAGATGGAGAACACTGGTAAGGTGAGATAGGCGCAAGACTGAATTAGGAAGAGACGGACGGGAAGGAGCGGGAAAGCGCATGGAAAAGGCTACATTCGCCGCGGGCTGCTTCTGGGGCGTGGAAGCCGCGTTTCGCCGGGTGAAGGGTGTGGTGGCGACCACGGTCGGGTACACGGGCGGAACCTTGAAGGAGCCCACCTACCAAGACGTGTGCACCGACAGGACCGGCCACGCCGAGGCGGTGCAGGTGGAATACGATCCTGCCCAGGTGTCGTATGCCGATCTCCTGAGCGTCTTTTGGGAGAATCACGATCCAACGCAGCTCAACCGCCAAGGGCCGGACTTCGGCACGCAGTATCGTTCCGCCATCTTCTTTCACGATGCGCAGCAGGAGGCCGCCGCGCGCGCTTCGAAGGAGAAACTGGAGAGCTCCGGACGGTACAAGCGGCCCATCGTGACCCAGATTCTCCCCGCCAGCGAGTTCTATCGCGCGGAAGAGTATCATCAGCGGTACCTGGAAAAGCGCGGACTCGCACACTGTCATTTGTGAAAGCGAGAAGCAACTGACGGCGTGACGCGCGGAGACTGGCCGATGAACGATTGGATGGGCCGCAGTGGTTCGAGTGGTTCACGAACGCGTTGCTGGGTGGTGCTTACTTCCCTCTTGCTGCTGGCAGCGCGACCGGTCTCGTTTTCGGGTGGGCCTTTGGAGCCCTCTGACCCCGGGGGTGGAGAGCCGCAGACGCGAAGCGGTCAGGACGACGCCGCGGCTCGCGTCGCCGCTGCTGCTCAGGCCGCGTTGCGCGCCGGGGACTACCCAAAGGCCATCGAAAGCCTCAAGCAACTGGTGAAGATGGCGCCAGGAGTCGGAGAGATTCGCGCCAACCTGGCCACGGCCTACTACTCCGCGGGACGCTACGACGATGCCGCACAGCAAGCCAGGGAGGCGCTCAAACTGAAGCCCTCCTTGACCAACGCGCACTTTTTCCTCGGGTTGAGCCTGGCCGAGAGCGGGCGCTGCCAGGAAGCCTTGCCCTACCTTGAAAAGGACTACGGGCGCGCGCCGGAGGTCTCCATGAAGCGGGCGCTGGGCGTTGACGCATTGCGTTGCGCCATGTCGGTGAACGATTCCGACCAGGCGCTCAGCCTGGTGCGCTCCCTCGACCGCGACTTTTCCGGCGATCCCGATGTGCTCTACCTCAGCAGCCACATCTACTCCAGCCTCTCAACCCGTGCGTCACAACGTCTCCTGGTGACGGCCCCCGAGTCTTATCAGGCGCATCAGCTCAATGCGGAGGTCCTGGCCATTCAAGGCAAGCTCAGTGAGGCCGCGGCCGAGTATCGCACGGTCCTCTCGCTCAACCCGCACTTAGCCGGCATTCATTACGAGCTAGGAGAACTCCTGTTGAGCGGCGAGCGCGGACCCAACACTTTGGATGAAGCCCAGCGCGAGTTTGAGGAGGAACTGAAGATCGATCCCCGAAGCGCGACGGCCGAATACGAACTAGGAGAGATGGCGCGGCAGGGCCGCCAGTGGAACGAGGCCATTCAGCATTTCCAGCGCGCCGTGACGCTCGACCCACAGTTTGCGGAGGCCTTGATCGGGCTAGGCAAGTCTCTGGTTTCAGCCGGACGGCCTCAAGAAGCGGTTGCGCCCTTGGAACGGTCGGTGGAGCTGGACCCCGGCAATGCCAACGGTCACTACCAATTGTCTTTCGCCTACCGCCGCCTTGGGCGCGAGGAAGATGCGGGGAAGGAGCTCGCCGCTTACCGCGAGATCCACGACAATCTGCAGAAGACCCAGCTCCGCATTCGTACGGGAATCCTCGGGAATCTCAGCCAACCCCAGACGGACACGCCCCCGGATTGACGATTGTCGATTGACGATTGACGATTGAAAAAGCCGTCAGCCGTCAGCTCTCAGCCTTCAGGAAGAGGGGCACCGCTTGGGAAGCTCGCTGAAAGCTGACGGCTGAAAGCTATCCAATCGTCAATCGACAATCGTGAATGATCGGGAGGAGCCGGCGAACGGAATGCCATTCACACGTAGGAGGTTCCTGCAATCGGCGGGCGCGGCGGGCTTCCTTCTTTCCGGCGCGACGCGACTCGGCGGCCAGGGCATGTCGTCACGACACGTTCAAGCCGCCCCGCGCCCCAAGTTTTCGGGCCGGCCGTGGCCGGTGACCCTGACGGACGTCGCGGCCCGCGCGGGCCTCACCGCTCCCACCGTCTATGGCGACGAATACGTCAAGCGGTACATCGTCGAAGCCAACGGACCCGGCATCGCCTTCCTGGACTACGACCACGACGGCTGGCTCGACGTCTTCGTCCCCAGCGGCACCCGTCTGGAAGGCTTCCCTCGCGGCCGTGAGCCCACCAATCGTCTCTATCGCAACAACCGCGACGGCACCTTCACGGACGTCACGGCCGAGGCAGGGGTCACACGCACGGGCTGGTGCTACGGAGTCTGCGTCGGTGACTACGACAACGACGGCCGCGACGATCTGTTTCTGACCTATTACGGCAAGAACGTGCTCTATCACAACAACGGCGACGGCACGTTCTCGGACGTCACCGAGAAAGCTGGGCTCCTGGAATCGCGCCCGCGGTACGGGAGCGGCTGTACATTTGTAGACTACGATCGCGACGGCCACCTCGACTTGTTCGTCAGCCGCTACATCGACATGGACCTGGCCAAAACGCCTGTCGGCGGGGCCAGCCGCTACTGCAAGTACAAAGACGTCCCGGTGAATTGCGGTCCCCTGGGGCTGGCGCAAGAGACTTGCACGCTGTACCACAACAACGGCGATGGGACGTTTACGGATGTCAGCGCCAAGGCGGGCATTCTGAAAGCCGGAAGCCGCTACGGGCTTACCGCCGTCGCCTTCGACTACAACAACGACGGCTGGCCGGACCTCTTCGTGGCGTGCGACTCAACGCCCAACTTGCTCTATCGCAACAACCATGACGGAACGTTCCGCGAGGTGGCCATGGAATCCGGGTGTGCGGTGAACGGTGACGGGCAGGAGCAGGCCAATATGGGAGTGGCGGTGGGCGACTACGACGGCGACGGCTACCTGGATATGTTCCTTCCCCACTTCAGCGACGACACGCCGATCCTCTACCGCAACCTCAAGGGTGAGTTCTTCGACGATCTCACTTCCGCCGCCGGACTGGCGGTGAACACCAACTACGTGTGCTGGGGCGTGGACTTCGCCGATCTCGATAACGACGGCTGGCTGGACATCTTGCACGTCACCGGCACCGTGTACCCCGAGGTGGAGAAGGTCTATCCCGATTACAAATACAAGAGCCAGCGCGTGGTCTACCGCAACCTGGGCAACGGCAGCTTTGAGGAGGTTTCGGATCTCTGCGGCGCGGCGGTGCTCGAGCCGCACTCCAGCCGTGGCTGCGCTTTCGGCGACTTCAACAACGATGGAAACATCGACGTGCTGGTGCTGAACATGAGCGAACCTCCGTCTCTGCTGCGCAACGACAATCGCAGCGGCAATCACTGGCTGAGTGTGAAGCTGGTGGGCACGCGATCGAACCGCTCCGCCATCGGCGCTCGCGTCGCCGTCACCGCAGGCGAGCGGCGCCAGGTGCGGGAGGTTCTGAGCGGTTCAAGCTACATTTCGCAGAGCGATCTGCGTCAGCACTTTGGTCTGGGCGGGGCGCGGAAGGTGGACCAGATTGACGTGCTCTGGCCCAGCGGACTCGTGGATCGCCTCCACGATGTGGACGCCGATCAGTTCCTGGTGATTGAGGAAGGCACAACCAAACCCAAACGTCAGTGATTGACGCCCGGCGGCTAGCAAGCAGAAGAACAAGGCACGGTATTATTAAATAGCCAACATTGCTAGTCTACCGTCCCTGTCTTACTGCTTCGCCGCCTCCGGCTGGCTCAGGACGCCCGACGCTTTCATCTGCTGCATGATGTTCTTGATTTTGACGGCAAAGCGGCCGTCCGGGTCCGCCTTGAGATATTCGTCCATGTGCGAGTAGGCCTTATCGTACGATTTCTCCTTCAGATAAACGTCCGCCACCTTGACGTGAAACTCCGCGGGCGGGGATGGATTGAGCCCCAGCACCCTCTCATACTCGCTTTGCGCCTTCGGATACTCCCCGAGGCCGAAGTGAGCCACGCCGAGCTGGTAGTAGAATTGCCAGGAGTTGGGCGAGCGTCGCATACCCTCCTGCAAAACCTGTTCGCTGTCGGCATAGCGCTTCTCGCTGTTGAGCATCTGGCCGAGCATGATATAGGAGTCGATGTAATCCGGATCGCACTCACGAGCCTTCTTCAAAGCGGTCTCGGCGCCCGTCAGGTCGTGCTGTGCTTCCCGAACCGTGGCCAAGTCCGTCTGGGCCCGAGCGTAGCACGGGTACTCCTTGACCGCAGCCTCCAGATGGGTCTTGGCTCCATCGAGCTTCCTGGCAGCGAGATCGCTGACTGCTTGCTCGTATTCTCTCCTCGCATTCTTCGGGGCAAGGGCATCCGTACGCGACGGCGCGGCGCCGGAACCCACCGTGACCTTGTGCGTCGGTCTCAACGTGACGGAAACAACTTGGATGGTTGGACCGTAAGAGAGGTCCAAGGGCTCTTCATAAGTCTCAAATCCATCAGCGGTCACAATCAGGCGGTAGTTCACCTTGCGAAGATAAGGAAAATCAAAAGCGCCTTCAGAGTTGGCAGGCTGTTCAGTTACCAACTGACCCTCATCGCTCTCCAACCGGACCGTGATGCCCGATCGGATTGTATCACCCGCGTCGGTGCGCACCTTGCCTTCGAGGTGAACCGTTTGCTGAGCCAGCGCCACACTGGCTAGCGCCGTGCAGAACATCAGGAGGACCAGCAGGCGTCCGGCAAGCACACCGGACCGCTGCGGTAATGGGATTCGGGCGCGAAGCATGGAACCCAAACTCAACATGGCTTAGCTCCATTCGGCTTTAGATGCCCCTATTCTACATCAAGCGGGCAGGGGCGTCGTATTTATTTTGCAACGATCGTCCCCAGCCTTGGAAGGCAGAAAAGCAAACCACAAATCAACAAGCAAAAATCAAAAATGGTCCATTTTTGCTTTCTCATTTTGCTTTTTGATTTGTCTTCTCCCCTCCGTGCTGCCCCCGGCCGAAACCCAAGAAGGATTCCTCGCCATAATCTCAAACCTCCCATCGGCGCAACCCCGGCCCTACGGCTGGGGACTCGCGGGCGCCGGCAACTTTCCCGAAATTTTCTCCTCTTGCCCTTGCCGAACCTCCGCCTGGAGTTTCGACGCCTCCGCAAACTCCGCTTTGGCCTCGGTGGTCCGCTTCGTCTTGAGGTAGGCCTGCCCAAGCTGATAGTGGAAGTTGGCGCTGTCGGGTTGAATCTCCACCGCCCGCTTCAAGTAGGGAACGGCCTCGTCCGGCTTGGACTCGCGCATGTAGGCTCTTCCGATTCCGGCCAGAGAAAGCGGCATCTTCGGATTCAAAGAGAGCACCTTGCGGAACAGCGGAATCGCTTTCTCGGGCTGACCCTGATCGAGCCAGAGGATCCCGCGGTTCTCGTAGCTCCACGGCTCGCGGGGAGTGATGGCAGTTTCCTGGTCGAACTCCTCGCCCGCTTTGTCTAACATCCCGAGCCGCTGGTAGAGAACACCGAGATTGAAGTGAAGGTAAGGGAGCTTAGGATCGCCGGCCTCTGCCTTCTCCAACTCCACGCGAGCCTTCTGGTGCTCATAGAGGTCGAGGTAGGCCTTGCCCAGCAACAAGTGAAGGTGGGGTGTGTCGCCGCCTGCCTGGACCATGCGGCTGAAGGTGCGCGCCGAATCATCCGCTCGTTTCAGCTTGCCGTAGCAAATGCCAAGGACGAACAAGTAGTCGAGATCGTCCTGCTCCTGCGCCGCAATCGGCTCCAGCGCTGCCACGGCGGGCTCGTACTCGTCGATCATGAAGTGGCACATGCCTTCGAGGTAGTGCGCCTGGACGCTCGATGGATCGGACGCGAGAACGCGCGCGAAGTGCGGGATGGCTGCCTGAAAGTCGTTCTTGCGGTAGTACGCGAGCCCCAGATTCAGGTCGATGCCTGACATTTGCGGGGCGAGCTTGCGGGCGGCCTCGAACGACTTGATGGCCAGGTCGACTTTCCCGGAGCGAAGGTAGGTTACGCCCAAATTAACGTAGGCGGCGGCGGAGCGTGGGTCGAGTTCGAGCACCCTGCGGAAGCCGCGCTCCGCGGCCGCGTAATCCCCGGCACCGAGCGCACGCTGCGCCTGAGCGAAGACGGCGGCCGGATTGGCGGGCTGAGCGCCGGCCGGAGCCTGGGCCTGGGCGGGAGGCAGAAAGAAAAGGCAAAAGGCAAATGGCAAATGGCAAATGGCAAAAATGAAGAGCAACGTACCGTAAGTCGCGGCTGTGCCCCTTGCCTTCACCGTGGACTCACGACTTCCACCCTCTTCTTCTGCACTTTTGCCTTTTGCCATTTGCCCTTTGCCTTTTGCCTTGCTTTCTCTTTCCTGCCTACTGCCGACTGCCTACTGCTTACTACCGACTGCTGACTGCCGACCAACGGCCTTCTGCAATTGGTCCTTGCCCTCCACCAGCAGGTAGAACTGGTCCGCAGCGACGTTGCGGAAGACCTGGTGAAGACCACTAGGCCAGCGGACTTCGACCGTCTCCACACTGGTGTTGCGTCCCAACCCGAAGTTGGCGCGCAGATCGCTCTGCGAGATGTAACTCTCCCCGCCGGCGATTTCTCGCATCTGGGTGATGCCTCCCGCGCGCACTTTGATGCGGGCTCCCATGGCATCCCGATTACTGCGCGTGCCGACCAGCTTGAAGTTCACAAAGTGGTTTCGCGGGGATCCACCCGCCGGCCCGTCGTTGTGGAGAAGCAGCGGGGGATCGCCGTCATTCCCCACCACCACATCCACGTAGCCGTCGTTATCGAAGTCGACGAACGCGACGCCCCGGCCGGCGTGGGGAACGGCGAATCCGTTCCCTGCCGTGGCCGTCACATCGGTAAACCTTCCGTTATGCTCGTTGTGAAAAAGCGTGTTGATCTGCTTGTAGTGGATTTCGGCGTTGACTTTCTCGATCTCCGGATAAACGCTGCCGTTGGCGATGAAGAGATCGAGCCAGCCGTCGTTATCGTAATCAAAGAAACCGCCGCCGAAGCTGAGCACGTTGCGGGTAGGCTCGGCAATTCCAGACTGCTCGCTGACCTCTTCGAAGAACCCTTTGCCGTCGTTGTGCCAGAGGTGGTCGGACATCATCTGGAAGTCGGTGATAAACAGGTCCAGATTGCCGTCGTTATCGTAGTCGCCCAGAGAAACACACATGCCGGCCATGGCGTTGCCGTCGGCGGTGAGGGCCATGCCGCTGGCCATGGCGACGTTGGTGAAGGTGCCGTTGTGATTGTTGTGATAGAGGTACGCCTGCACGCCGTCGTTGGTCACGAACAGGTCCGGCCAGCCGTCGTTGTCGTAGTCGGCGGCTCCCACCGCCAGGTTGGCGCCGTTGGGCTGGTAGATATTGGAGGCCTTGGTGACCTCGGTGAACGTGCCGTCGCCGTTGTTGTGGTAAAGCACATCGGGGCTACCCGGGTACGCCGAGGGGCGGCAACTGCTTTCGATCCCGTGCCCGATGTCGCAGGTTCGTCGGCTGCCGGGGCGGAAGTCGGCGTATCCGCCTACGTAGAGATCGAGCCGGCCGTCGCGGTCGTAGTCGAAGAACGTGGCGCCGGTATGAAACGTCGTCCCCAGTTCCGTGGCCCCCACTCCGGCCTTGTCGGTGACATCGGTAAACGTGCCGTCGCCGTTGTTGTGGTAAAGGACGTTCTTTCCGTACTGCGTCACGTAGAGATCGGGGAACCCGTCATTGTCGTAGTCTCCCCACACGCAGCCCAGACCGTAAGCGGTGCCGGGCACGCCCGCCTTTTCCGTGACGTCGGTGAAGGTGCCATCGCCGTTGTTGTGGTACAGCGCGTTGCGCACCGTGATGCCGCGCTGGTAAAGGTCGCGGCCGTTTACGAAATAGATGTCCATGTAGCCGTCGCCGTCGTAATCGGCCACGCACACGCCCGGCCCGGTTTCTTCCAGGATGGTGGAGGTACCGTTGCTTCCTTTGAAATGGACAAAGTCGATTCCTGCCGCGCGGGTGACGTCAGAGAACTGCACGGAAGGCGGCTGAGCCGGGCGGCCGCTGTTGGGGGAGAGGCCGAGCGAAAGGCCAAGCGAAGGGATGAACACGCGACCGCCCAGCACGAAAATGCTCGCGCAACCAGCGCCCAAGACGAGCGCCGAAACTCGCCACCGGCCGGCAGAACCGATTCCTCGTCGTACCATTTCCCTGCCTTACCAGACAGGTCGGCAGTTGGCCTGTCCTAATAACCACGATAGTGAGCTTCACCGTTCAAGTCAATCACGCCGGCCGTACAAGAAGTCGAGAGTTGAAGGTTGAAGGTCGAAAGTAAAGAACACTTTTGCGATTAGCGATTAGCCATGAGCCATCAGCTATCAGCAAGAAGCTCCGGGCACCTTTGCTGATAGCTGACCGCTGATTGCTGATAGCTCAGGACGCACAAATCCTCTCGACGTGTCACGCGCCTTCATTTTTGCTTTCTCATTTTTGCTTTTTGCTTTTTGATTTCTCTTCTCTTCGCGTCTAAAGCCTCCTTGCCGT
>Ga0209039_10003736_pt1 | contig 11662 bp, 9 predicted proteins | sample BogFormECP12_OM1_FD_188238 | JGI IMG/M metagenome (GOLD analysis project Ga0209039, IMG submission 188238) | Bog forest soil microbial communities from Calvert Island, British Columbia, Canada - ECP12_OM1 (SPAdes) (version 2) | ecosystem: Environmental > Aquatic > Freshwater > Wetlands > Bog ...
ACGCCCACGGAGAAGGCGTTTTAGGTCATGGGGGGCGCGGCATTGTCGATCATTTCAACCTGCACGGGAAAGTTGATATTGAAGTCGGTACACTTTCCAAGGCATTTGGAGTAGTCGGCGGTGTGGTGGCTGGCAGCCCAATTATCGTTGAATGGCTGCGGCAGCGTGGCCGTCCTTTCTTGTTCTCATCAGCCGAGACGCCAGCCGATGTGGCTGCTACTCTGGCAGCCATCGATGTGCTTGAAAGCTCTACCGAATTGGTTGACCGTTTGTGGGAAAACGCTCGCTATTTTAAAGCCGAAATGAAGAATCTGGGTTTTGATACGGGTAACAGCATCACTCCCATAACTCCCGTCATGCTGGGCGAAGCACCCCTGGCGCAGGATTTCAGTCGCAACCTCTTTGAGGAGGCTGTATTTGCCATGTCGATCGGCTATCCCACGGTTCCAAAAGGCAAAGCCCGCATTCGGGTGATGATCTCTGCTGCCCACTCAACCAATGACCTCGATCAAGGTCTGGAAGCCTTCGCAAAAGTTGGGCGAAAGCTGGGCGTCATTGCCTAGATATTAAAATATTGATCGCCAGGCATGGGGGGGACATGCCTGACGATCTTCAGGGAGGGAATGCCACCAGTCACACACCCATTACAGGTTTGCCAACACGGGGGGGACGTGCTGCCATATGTTTCCGGTGGTGACACCACAATTACCAGTAAGTAATGGTGTCTAATGGATAATATACACCAGATATGTCGCAATTGTATTAAAAAATCCTTAGAGTTCGCGTAACATCATTTAATGTGCTTACCGCCCGCACGGAAGATGTGCAGCCATTCTTCTACCTCATCCTGGTTCAATTTTTCGGGCTGGCTTTTACTTTTTTCAGATGATTTTTGCAACGATTCCGTTAGTTGGATTGAGAACTCTTCTGAAGAAATCACTCCAGCATGCATAGCACGCGCCTGCACCTGGATGTGCCGGTCAGATGTCACGACGATGCAATTACGGGCAGACTGGTGCAGTTGACTTATCTTTTCCAGAATGGCCTCATCTGCCGCCAGGCCCTGCCGTACAAAATGAACCGTTACCATGCCAAAGCGGCGGATACCGGCCCGGCCAGCAGGCACCTGATCAAAATAGACTTCCACCTTTTTGCGGTGAACGCGGCAAAATACTTGCAACATGTCCACCAAACGCGCTTCATCATCGATCTGCTGGAGACTTAATCCGTTGATTTTTGGGATCAGGTTATGGCCATCAATCAGATATGACATACAATTTTTTAAACTTTCAATTAGTTCATTTTACCCGCGAACTGTGCTATCATTCAAGCAGGATGGTCTATGAGATCATTTAAACGCATGCTTCCGTTCATCATATTAAATGTAATCATCTCAGCAGCCACCACCCTGGCTGTGCTCTATTGGTGGGACAAAACTCAACGCCCAGTTTTACCGGATCCCAGGCTGCTGGGCAGCGCAACCTCCCAGGTGATCACCACCAATTCAAGCTCACAGAACCGACTTGCGACCAGCCAGGTCACTCAGACTGCTCTTAGCCAAAATGTTATCCAGATACAAAATGTATTTGGGGTCGGAGATATCAATAATGAAGTTGTCCAGCTAAAACGAGTTGGCAGCGGTGATCTATGGTTGACCGGCTGGCAATTAAAAGATCAAAATGGACACACGTATACATTTCCGAAATTACTCTTAAATAAAGATGGCGCTGTTCAGGTATACACCCAGGCAGGTGCGGATTCTGTTATTGAGCTGCATTGGGGATTGCCAAACGCCGTCTGGCACAGCGGGGAACTGGTATCGTTATTGGATCCACAAGGCATCCTGCGAGCCAGTTACCAGATACCGTAAATAACTGGAGAATTAATGTCGCAGGCTTTTTACCGCAAGTGGCGTCCGCGCCTCTGGGAGCAGGTAGTTGGGCAAGAACACGTTGTCCGTACGCTCCAAAATGAAATCCGCACTGAACGGATCAGCCATGCTTATCTGTTTTCCGGCCCGCGCGGTACCGGTAAAACCACTACAGCCCGTTTGCTGGCCAAAGCTGTCAATTGTCTGGATCCGAACCTGTCCGGGCGCCCTTGCAACCAATGTGCGAACTGTTTAGCAGTGAATGAGGGCCGCTTTCTGGACTTGATCGAAATCGATGCCGCCTCCAACACCAGCGTGGATGATATCCGTGACCTGCGCGAGAAAATTAATTTTTCACCCTCTCAGGGCCGTTACAAAGTCTACATTATTGATGAAGTACATATGCTCTCCACTGCCGCCTTCAATGCTTTATTAAAAACGCTCGAAGAGCCCCCCTCCCATGCCATCTTCATCCTGGCAACAACTGAAGAACATAAAATTCCCGCAACAGTTTTATCGCGCTGCCAACAGCACGAATTCCGCCGCATACCGGTAAACCAGATCGTCTCCTATTTAAATCGTATGTGTGAAGAAGAAAAGCTGGAAATCGAGCCGGAAGCGTTAACCTTGATCGCCCGCCAATCGACCGGCAGCTTGCGGGATGCCATCTCTCTCTTGGATCAACTGGCCTCAAATGGGGAAAAGATCAGCCTGGCGACCGCCCAAACCGTACTGGGCACGGCCACCAGCCAATCGGTGGTTGCCTTGACCGATGCAATTCTGGATAAACGGCCGGCGGATGGGCTGAACTGCATTCACCAGGCTCTGGATAGCGGTAGCGATCCCCGCCAGTTTGCACGACAGGTGGTCGATTACCTGCGCAATCTCATGCTGGTCCACCTGGGAAATGCAGCTATGGTTGACGCCAGCGCTGAGATGCGCGTTCAAATGGCAAAACAAGCCAACCAATTTGAGATGTCGCGCCTGATGGCAACTATGCGGCTTTTCAACCATGCCGCAACCGATACGCACTCCGGCTGGCAGCCCGGGCTATTACTCGAATTAGCACTGGTTGAAGCAATCGAAAGTAAAATTACTGCTGCCGAGGTCGAAGCCACACCCAAACCTGAAACAGTTCATACAACGCCAACGCGCACACTTCCGCCCAAGACGGATGAAACTACACGTAAATCAGCAGAGCTTGCCCAGGCTAGCAATATATCCAGGCATGAGACGGCTGTACAACCGCCAGAAAAAAACCAGCCTGTCAAGACCGCAGCGGCTGCTAACCCAAAAGCCGCCAGCCAACCTGTCCCGTCTGGCCAACCCTCACAACCAGACAGCCCGACCCACTTCAGCATGAAACAGGTGCTGGAACGCGTCAGCGCACTGGTCAAAAAGGATAGCGCTCAAACCGCTGCGCTGCTCAATTCCTGCAAAATAATGACCATCAAAGATGGCATCATAACCCTGGGTTTTCAGACGGATGTATTAAAATCAAAAATGGAGATGGGTGACAATCTGGAGTTGACGCGCCGGGCCGCCAGCCAGGTACTGGGATACGATGTGGAGATTGTCTGTGCGGTCTTCAGCAATAAAAACAACGCTCCTCCAGCCGACGTAGATGTTGAAGGCGATGGCATGGTAGGAACTGCTCTAAATCTGGGTGGGCAGATTGTCAATAAGGAATAAGTAATAAAATAAACCGATTGAATTGATCTACTATTAAATGGAAGGATGAACAAATCGATGGCTAAAGGATATAATCGTGTACCCAGCCCGGCCGGCGGCTCCGGTGGAATGATGGGTCAGATCAAGAAAATGCAAGAACAACTGGCCGCAGTACAGGCGCAGCTCGCCGAAGAAACCACCACTGCCAGTGTGGGCGGCGGAGCCGTCAAAGTCATTATGACTGGCGACCAACACTGCAAAGGTATCGAGATCTCGGCAGACCTGCTAAAAGATGCCGATCCAGAAATGCTGCAGGATATTATCCTGAGCGCAGTCAATCTGGCATTAGATCAATCACGCCAGATGGCTGAAGAGCGCATGGGCCCATTGGCTGGCGGCATTCCGGGTCTCGGATTTTAAGCATGCCGGGTTTACCCGAACCGGTTCAGAACCTGGTCAATGCCTTTGAACGTCTACCCGGCATTGGTCCAAAAAGCGCCTCGCGGCTGACTTTTTATTTGCTGCGCGCCCCGGCCGAGATCTCAAATCAACTGGCGGAAGCCTTGCTGGCCTTAAAAACTGCCACCAGCCTGTGCCAGATGTGTTATAACATCACAACCTCGGATCGTACGGTCTGTGAAGTCTGCTCTGACACCCGGCGCGACGATAGCAGCATCTGCGTGGTGGAAGAGCCGCTGGATGTGCTGGTCATGGAACGAATTGGCGCCTATCAGGGCCGCTACCACGTTTTACATGGCGTGCTCTCACCGATCGAAGGTATCGGGCCGGATGATCTCAAGATCCGACCGTTGCTGGAACGTGTCAAAGATGGCAAGGTAAAAGAAATCATCCTGGCAACCAACCCCAGCATGGAAGGGGATGCTACCGCCATCTATTTGCGCCAGATACTGGCTCCGTTGGGCCTGCGAATAACCCGCCTGGCAAGGGGTCTACCGGTCGGCGGGGATCTGGAATATGCCGACCAAAATACGCTGCTACGGGCGTTAGCCGGCCGCCAGGAAATGTAATTTTAAATTTTATGGATTAACAGCCTGGCTAAATAACGTACTGGCAAATTCCAGCAACAAGGCCTGATCGACTAAATCTGTGGCGATTTTTGTACCGTTGCCCATAAAGATCAAAGTGATGTTAATGGCATCGGCCGTACCCGGCGAATTACGATCGATCTCAAACCTGCGGTAACCATCCACCCAAGGATAGAGTTGCTTAAGCTGGTCAGGACTTAAATAGGCCGTCCCAATGTTCCCGGTCTGTCCTCCTCTGCAAGAAGTTGCATACGCCATGCCGCTGGCGTAAACATACAAATCATTGCAGACGCCGGCAATACCACCCTCGCGGTGCCAGGTCATCACCAGCCCAGTCGTTTGACGGCCACTCCCGCCTTTGGATTCATCCACCAGCAGGAGAGCCCATTCGGCCATACTACGTTGGACTTCCGGCGTAGCAGCCTGCTGTCCCTGGCCTGAAAAAGTCGCGCTGCCGGCCGGTGTTTGAACCAGCGTATAGGCCCGGTAGGTTTGAATAAAATATTGCAATTCGTTCGATCGGTTGGGATTGACGAAGGATACCGCTGTCAATGTGCCAGAACAGGGACCAAAAGCCAGTCCATCCATACCGATCTGAGCAGTCAGACAGGGCGTGCCATTACTTTGCCAGATCAACAACGGAACAACAACAATATTGCTGGGCCTGGCAACCAGGATGACTACATCCCCGCTTTCATTAGAATGATACTCGTATGGATTTCCAATAGCTTCAAGGATAATACGATAGCCGGGAGTAAGCAACTGGTTACACATCACACCCGGCGGCTGTACACCCAGACAGCCATTCGGCCACTGCACCGCTTCGACTTTTTCCACTTTGATCTGATCGGCATTCAAATGAAGCTTTTGGGTCAGGTTCTGGATAGCGCTTTGCACAGCGGGTATCTGGGACGATGCGGAGTTTGGAACAATTCTGACAGAACTGCCGTTTTTATTGGTGTGAACCTCGTATGGATTGTTATTTACAGCCAGCGTTATTTTATAACCGGGCGTAACGATCATAGCGCAGACCACCGCCGGGTCTTGTATCCCCAGGCAGGAATTTGGCCAATCCACAGCAACGACATCCACGACTGCAATCGATGCGGATTGAACCCCCAGACTGTCCGCCAGGGCATTTTGGGCAGCCCGGATGGCAATAGCTTCGGGTGCGCCGGATGTTGGGGTAAAAGAAATAATCGTTGGAATGCTGGTGGGAACAGCCGACGGAACAATGGCAACGGCAGGGCTGGTACATGCGCTCAAGAGCAATCCAAAAATTGTAAAACAGAGCCACATTCTATAGGCAGCCATCATCCACCTTCTTTAATATGATCATATCTTTTTGCTAAGAACGATGCAATCCCCCAAATAGTTCCCTGCTTGACTCGAAATGTAATAATCTGCCCAGAAAATCTAACGTCACCAGCATAAAAACACAATTAAAACAGCTATTTAGATTTCGGTGAAATAAAAAAAACAGTTTCGACAACCTGGAACTGTCGTCGAAACTGTCAACCGGTATACTGTTTTTATACCATTATTCTATAGGGCTTTATTCACTCCAATGCACCGGATTGCCCTGGATGGTATCCATCCAGACATGAGTAAGTTCGGGGGATGTTAATTGGCTTTTGCTTCCAGCAGGCCGGCCCGGTAAGCACGAGTATATTTCAGACAATGTTTGTCCCGCCCGAGCAATAAATCCGAAGCGATGATGGCAGCCTGCAGCTCGCGGTCGTTCGGGTCGATCAAGGCGGTATCCATACCTGCTTCCAGAGCGTAGACCATAAATGTGCGATTGATCAATGCCCGGACTGGCAGCCCAAATGAGACGTTGCTTAACCCACAGGAGATATGAGCGTTGGGAAATTCAGCGTGGATGGCCCGCATGGTGTCGAAGATAATCAGGCCGGCATCCGTGTTGGTGGCGATCGTCATGGCCAGTGGATCGACGTATACTTTCTCATCGGGCACGCCCACCTGGCGGGTCTCCTCAAATACTTTGCGGATGACATCCAGGCGTGCATCCCGGGTGGCAGGAATGCCTTTGTCATCCAGGCACAAAGCGATCACTTCGCAGCCATTTTCAACCACAACCGGCAGGATGCCGTTCAAACGGATCACCTCTCCACTGATCGAGTTAATCATTGGGGTTTTTTTGACTTCTTTCATGGCTATGCGCAAAGCATCCGGGTTGGCGCTATCCAGGCACAAAGGCACATCGACCACATCCTGCACCAGGCGGATCAGCCAGACCAGATCTTCCGGTTCTTTATCAGGATGAGTACCGGCGTTGATGTCCAGCCAAAACGCGCCGCCTTCAACCTGTTTCTTGGCCAGGTTTTGGATGAACTCGGCATTGCGCTCGGCAATGGCTTTTGCAACCATCTTGCGGGTGCCATTGATCTTTTCCCCAATGATCTTCATGGATACTCCTAAATAAACAGATTTAGTTGGGTTTCAAGTTATTATTACAATAAACGATCGTTATGATATAAGAAAAATATACACTTATATAGCTAAGTATGCTAGTGACATATGTCATCTCGCTCTTTTTAATCTACCCCATCCAATTTGTATAATAGTTGATTCGCATGACCCACGGATGTGCGATCGGCTTTTTGAAAGCTGTACTTACCTTGACTATCCAACGACATTGGGGTACAATTCCACTCGCTTAAATCATGTTGCGGGGTAGAGCAGCGGTAGCTCGTCGGGCTCATAACCCGGAGGTCAGTGGTTCGAATCCACTCCCCGCTACTAAAAAAGACGTCCAGAAATGGGCGTCATTTTGTTTAAGAGTGATTCGAATCCCCGTATGGGGACACGTCCACTCCCCGCTACTAGAAAAAATCCGTCCTTGTGGACGGATTTTGGTTTAAGAGTGGTTCGAATCCCCTAAAGGGGACAATGTCCACTCCCCGCTACCTGTGAAGACGTCCAGAGATGGACGTCTTTTAGATAAAGAGTGTTTCGAACCCCCAAAAGGGGACAGTGTCCATTCTCCGATACTAAGAGAGACGTCCTGTACGTCGGCCATCTGCCGTTAATGCCTGAGCAGCGCCTGCCAGGCCGCTGAATCAATAAGTAAGGACATAATTTCCTCTGGCTTCAACTTTCCATAATCAAACCGCTGCGATATGCGGCAGTGAGCATTTGCAGATCATCAATCTGCCGTTGGATTTTCCGGCCAAGATCGGTATCTTTCACCCGTATCCTGATATCGTTACGTTCCAAAATTTGTGTGGTCGAGTCAATGTTTAGCTCCTCTTCGATTGCTTTCTGAGCAGACTCGAATGGATGATGTGCAGCTAAGAGTAAACCGTATGAGTTGTATACCAAGGTGTATCCAGCGATTCCAGTTTCTTTCTGATAGGCTTTTGAAAATCCCCCATCGATCACTAACAGCTTACCATTGGCCTTAACAGGGCTCTCCCCGCGCTTTACCTTTACCGGCACATGACCGTTGATAATGTGGCCTGTATCAGGGTTCACGCCGAATTCTTGCAAGATCAGCCGGGCGGTCTCTTCTTGATCGCGGAAAACGTAGTAAGCGTTTCTTTTTTCCTCATGAGTGGTCTTATCAGCAATGAAATAACGCTCAAATGTCGCCATCTTTTCGGTACCAAACAATGGGGACTGGGCACCGCTCCATAGATACCACATAATATCCATGCCTTCTTGTTTGTAGGCCGGTTTGTCAGTGGCAAAATAACCCTGGCGCGCCAGGCGATCGAGACGATCCATAAGAGATTTTCCTGCTACAACCTGGCCACCCAAATGAACGGATCTGAAAGAGCCGTCATCATTCATTGGAATACAGCCGTGGTATAGTAAATTCCCATTATAGACCAAATACATGCCGCCCTTTGAAAAAAGAAACCGGGTGTGCTGCTGCAGCCTTGTGCTGCTGGTGAAGGAAAGCCTTAATCTTTCGATCAGTACTTTTTCTCGTGCAGTCAGCTCAAAGGGCTGCCGAGGGTCTATGGTGGGAAAGTGATTGTCGAGGAGTGGATATACCGTCCCGTTTATCCGAATTGTTCCGGATTGGTGATCGATCTTGTCCAGGAGCAAGCGATCTTCCATTTGGAACTGGGGCTGTCGGAGAATGATCTGCGCCTCTAACTTAAGCTGCAGAATTGTGATCGCCTTATGCATCTGACCCACCAGCCGGCGTTCGTCGCCACCAGAGTCGTCTTCGTCGGCAGGTGTTTGTAGAAACTGCTGGCAGGGATCGTCGCCATAGGTATCAACAGTGAAAGATGCAAGAGGTAGAAGACTTATGCCATAGCCATGCTCTAATGTGGTGACGTTGCCGTAGCGCAGGGCAATCCGGATGACATTGGCGATACAGGCCTCGCTTCCCGCGGCTGCCCCCATCCACAACATGTCATGGTTGCCCCAGAGCAGGTCTACGCTGTGATAATTGATTAACGTATCCATAATCAATTCGGCTGCGGGACCCCGGTCATAGACGTCCCCAAGAATATGCAGTCGTGCAATCGCAAGACGTTGGATCAGTTCAACCAGTGCGACAATAACTGTTCTCGCACTATCCGTCGAGATAATTGTTTCGATGATACTCTGATAATACTCAGCCTTGTCTTCAATGTGCTCTTGTTCGTGAAGGAGTTCCTCGATAATGCCAGCCAGGTCGTCCGGCATAAACGACCGGACCCTGGCTCGCGGATACTTGCTGGAAATATCCCGGCAAAGCTTGATCAGCCGCACCAGGGTCGTTCGATACCATTCAGCCTCGTCGGATATCGATTTCAAGATGAGGGGTAATTTAGCCTCAGGATAGTAGATGAGAGTGGCCAGGGTCCGTTTCTCATCCTCTGATAGGCTATCGCCGAAGGTCTCCTCAATACTGCGCTTGATCGAGCCTGAGCCGTTCTTTAACACATGTCGAAAGGCCTCGTACTCTCCATGAACGTCGGACACGAAATGCTCCGTACCTTTGGGCAAATTCAGTTGTGCGGTCAGATCTACAATCGCCGTCGAAGCGGCTCGGATTGAGGGATACAGCTTTGCAAGGAGTTGAAGATAGGGGAGTTGGCTCTCTTCTGTGTTCATAGAGGAGTTTTACTTCAATTTATATTACTTCTGGCTAGAGTGGGTGAAGCTTTTTTGCAAACCTCACCCACCTTTATAACGCCTGCAGTTTACAATACTCACAATCCATTCTAGCGAGATCGAATTGATTAACTTGCCTATGCAACGGCTGCTTCCCTTGCGAAAGCCTGTACCTTCTCCGCCAGCGGCTTCTTGAGGGCAAACAGCATGCCAGTTGTTATCAATGTTCCGACAACTATGGCGATCAAATAGCCGCCCAGGTTTACGACGGCGTTGGGGATAAACAGTACAAAGACGCCGCCATGTGGCACCAACAGCCTGCAGCCAAAGGCCATGGAAAGAGCACCGGTCACCGCTGACCCAGTCATCAGACTTGGAATAACACGAAATGGATCACGAGCCGCGAAAGGAATCGCTCCTTCAGTGATAAACGAGATACCCAGGACTGCCGCTGCGCTGCTGGCTTCCTGCTCATCAGCTGTGAAGCGGTTCTTAAAGAGCTTAGCGGCCAATGCCAGACCCAATGGAGGCGTCATCCCTGCGGCCATCACCGCCGCCATAGGCGCATAGACCTGGCTGGAAAGCAAACCGACCGAAAAGGCATAAGCGGCTTTATTGACCGGGCCGCCCATGTCAAAGGCCATCATTGCACCCAAGATCAGGCCGAGCACGACGGCGCTGCCGGTCTGCATACCTTTCAACCAGGTCGTCAAACCTTCATTGACTATTTTCATTGGCGGGCCGATCAGGTAGACCATAGCCAGACCAACGATTAAAGTAGAGAGCAGCGGTAGGATCAGAACGGGCTTCAAGCCTTGCAGGTTCTTTGGCAAATTAATGGTGTTATTCAACCAGAGAGTCAGGTAGCCTGCCAGAAAACCAGCTATAATGCCACCTAAGAACCCGGATCCTATGGTGGTGGCCAGCATACCAGCGATGATGCCTGGCGCAATGCCGGGGCGGTCGGCAATTGAGTAGGCGATGAACGCTGCTAGAACTGGTACATACAGGGCAAATGCTGTGCTGCCGCCAATTTGCATCAACGCCCATGCCAGCGTACCCGTTGGATAGCCTTGTGGCTTGATTCCACCGAAAGCAAACGACAGGGCGATCAAGATGCCACCGGCTACCACGATGGGTAGCATGTATGACACTCCAGTCATCAGGTGTTTGTACGGCCCGGTGACCTTGGCCGCGCGCGCTTTCTTCATCTCTTTAGCCAGGTCAGCAAGATCGGTTCCCCCTGGTTCCGGTAAAGCCAAAGCTTTCTTGAGTACATCCTGCCCGGCGTGCAAGGCCTCGTTGGTTGAGGTCTCATACAGCCGTTTACCGGCAAAGCGGGTCTTGTCCACAAAGGCGTCTGCGGCAATGATCACAGCATCTGCCCGGCCAATCTCCTCAAATGTCAAAGTGTCCTGCGCACCAACTGAGCCTTGCGTCTCGACTTTTATTTGATAACCAAGAGCTTTAGCTGCCTTTTTCAAACCTTCGGCTGCCATAAAAGTGTGCGCGATACCGGTCGGACAAGAAGTGACACCCACCAGGAACTTCGAAGCGTCTGGCGGGGGTGGCACTGAAGGTATTGGCGCTGAAGTAACTGGTTCGGCTGTAGCTCCTTTCAGCTCTTCAGCTTCTGCCAGCGCTTCCTCGATAACAGCCCGTGTCTTACGGATGGCATCGCTGGTCGAGATTGCATAGACGGGTTTACCAGCAAAGCGGTCCATAGCAATATGAATATCGGTTGCGATGATCACAGTATCGGCTTCTTGGATTTCCTGCTCGGTGAGGACGTTCTTCACCCCAATAGAACCCTGCATTTCCGCACGCAGGGTATGACCCATAACTTTCGCGGTTTTCTCGAGTGCCTCCGCAGCCATGACGGTGTGGGCAATCCCCGTCGGGCAGGCCATGACAGCTACGATCTTGGCCATATATTAGCTCCTTTTAACAATGCCAAAACTATGCCTTGGATAATTCTCGGATATTAACCCGTTCT
>Ga0209039_10003737_pt1 | contig 11661 bp, 9 predicted proteins | sample BogFormECP12_OM1_FD_188238 | JGI IMG/M metagenome (GOLD analysis project Ga0209039, IMG submission 188238) | Bog forest soil microbial communities from Calvert Island, British Columbia, Canada - ECP12_OM1 (SPAdes) (version 2) | ecosystem: Environmental > Aquatic > Freshwater > Wetlands > Bog ...
AACGGGGGCTGCGCGATGAACACATTGCCGCGCTTGATCAGCTCCTGCATGTGGCGGAAGAAGAACGTCAGCAGCAGCGTGCGGATGTGCGATCCGTCGACGTCGGCGTCGGTCATCAGGATGATCTTGCCGTAGCGCAGTTTCGAAATATCGAAATCGTCCTTGCCGATGCCGGTACCCAGCGCGGTGATCATGGCGCGGATTTCTTCGTGGCCCAGCATTTTGTCGTAGCGTGCCTTCTCGACGTTGAGGATCTTTCCCTTGAGCGGCAGAATCGCCTGGAAGCGGCGGTCGCGCCCCTGCTTGGCAGTGCCGCCGGCGCTCTCTCCCTCGACCAGGTACACTTCGCAGCGCTCCGGCTGCCGCTCGGAACAGTCCGCCAGCTTCCCAGGCAGACCGCCGCCGTCGAGCGCTCCCTTGCGGCGGGTCAGGTCGCGGGCCTTGCGGGCCGCTTCGCGCGCTCGCGCAGCGTCGATGGCCTTGTTGATGATCTTCTTCGCGACCGGAGGGTTCTGGTCGAAAAATGCGCCCAGGCGCTCATTGACGAAGGCCTGCACCGTCCCCGCGATATCCGAGTTGAGCTTGCCCTTGGTCTGGCCTTCGAACTGCGGCTGCGACAGCTTCACACTCACCACGGCCACCAGTCCTTCACGAACGTCGTCGCCCGTGAGGTTTTCCTTCACATCCTTAAACAGACCGAGCTGCTGTCCCGCATAGTTGACCGTGCGGGTCAGCGACGTGCGGAAGCCTGACAGGTGCGTCCCGCCATCCACGGTGTTGATGTTGTTGGCAAAGCTGAACACCGTCTCGGAGTAGGCGTCGTTGTACTGCAGCGCGATTTCCATGGCAACGCCATCGCGCTCCGCCTCCATGTAGATCGGCTTGTCGTGCAGCACGCTCTTGCCGCGGTTCAGGTGCTTGATGAACTCCGCTATGCCGCCGTTGAACTTGAACTCCGTGCGCTTGGGCTCGCCGGTCTTGGGATCGGTAGTACGCTCGTCGGTTAGCGTGATCAGCAGGCCCTTGTTGAGGAACGCCAGTTCGCGCAAGCGCTGCGCCAGCGTGTCGTAGTTGTACTCAGTAACGGTGAAGATCGTGGTGTCGGGCACGAAGTGCACTTTGGTCCCGCGTTTCTTCGTGTTGCCCGTCTTCTTCAGCTTGCTGGTGGGCTCCCCCTTGGAGTAGGTCTGCTCCCACACTCCACCGTCGCGCCAGATTTCCAGCTCCAGCAACTGGCTCAGGGCATTCACGCAAGACACGCCGACGCCGTGCAAGCCACCCGAGACCTTGTAGGTCGAGCTGTCGAATTTGCCGCCCGCGTGCAACACGGTCATCACCACCTGGGCTGCGGGCAGGCGCTCGCCGTCGACATCCATGTCCCCCGTTGGGATGCCGCGCCCGTTATCCACTACCGTGATTGAGTTATCGATGTGAATGGTTACATCGATACGATCGGCAAAGCCAGCCAACGCTTCGTCAACTGAGTTGTCGACAACTTCATACACCAGGTGGTGCAGTCCCATCTCGCCGGTTGACCCGATATACATCGCGGGCCGCTTGCGAACCGCCTCCATGCCGCCCAGCACCTTGATCGAGTCGGCATTGTAGTCAGACTCAGACTGGCCGTTGCCGTTTTTGCCGTTGCCATTCGGCGACTTCAGATTCTGAGTTTCGAAACTGTCTTTTTCTTCGGGGGTTCCAGCGGCGGCTTGCGTGTCGGTCGGGGACATCCTGCTCCATTCCATCAGGAACGCGCACCGGCGGCGGTTCCCGCTTCATCGCACACGGACCGCAACTGAGGCGTGGCTGCCTTCGTTCCTAACCCTCAAGTACTAATAATTTCAACGGTTTGAGAGGCTTACGATCCTTTCTAATTTTACCACAGAATGGCGCCTCGCAGGTGCCGGTTTGGCCCCGGTAAACGTCTTTATATGAATGACTTGCGGGCAGGTATTTCCACGGTTACCAAGGCTGCGGGGGGTGGGTCAATCTGGTGGCCGCTGGCGCGTCTAAGTTGCCACCGCCCACGCATTCGATTCGGCATCGCCGAGAGTGCGCGACGGGTCGTGCGACGGCACCGGGCCTCGCCCAAATCGTTGTTTGCGGTCCCTAATAATGCCCCGCCCGATGCCGCCCACTAGCGAAAAACAAGCCGGCTTTGCAGAGAGCTTCGCGATCGTGGCCAGCAAAGATCGTCGTCGATCTGATTCACCGCGTGGCGAACCAGTCCTTCGCCGGTTCCTGGCTGAGGTAGTAGACCACGACCACGCGAACGACGATTTGTAGTCCTTCACGCCCGATGGCGAGGATCCGGGAATCCATCACTGCACTGGACAACCCGGGAACGGCCATGGCGATGCCGATCACGGCGATCAGGATCGCGAACCGACGAGCCCAACGCCATCGCTTCCATAGCGCTGCGGCCAGCAAGATCATGAGGGTTGCGTAAAGGAGAAAGGCGATGGGTCCGAGTTGCTCCAGCCCTCCGCCTATCAGGAAGGCGCCCGACGAAAGCGGGACGGTACGGGCCGCGAGCAAAACCGCAAAGGCGAGTGACGCGATCGCGACAATTACGCACAGCGCGCTGATTGCCTTCGCTCCCGCAGGCCGGTCCTCGCTCATCACGGTTGCCTGTTTGGGAATGTTTGCTCGAACGACTTGTGCCGACACAATTTCACAGGGTTAGAAAAAAAAGGGTGCTTCGATTCACGAAGCACCCCGTCGATCAACGCCCAAAGCTGCTGCGATCTATCCCGCGACCACGACTTCTTTCTGCTTGACCGCAATGGCGTCCGCCGCCTTGCTGTGGGTCATGACCTTACGCTGCCCCTCGCCGAGATAGATTTGGCGCGGACGCGAGATCTTCTGCTCCGAATCCCCCATCAGCTCGTTCCACTGGGCCAGCCATCCCACTGCTCGCGGTATCGCAAAAAGCACCGTGAACATCTCGGGCCCAAATCCCATTGCCTGGTAAATGATTCCCGAGTAGAAATCGACGTTGGGATACAGCTTGCGCGACACAAAGTAGTCGTCACTCAGGGCGATGCGTTCGAGTTCCAGCGCAATGTCGATCTTGGTGTTGCGGCCGGTGACTTCGAAGACCTGGTCAGCGACTTCTTTGATGATGCGAGCGCGGGGATCGTAGTTCTTGTAAACGCGATGCCCGAAGCCCATCAGCTTGATTTCGCCCGCCTTGACGCGCTTGATATACGCCGGGATGTTGGCCACCGAGCCGATTTCATCGAGCATGCGCAACGCTTCTTCGTTGGCGCCGCCGTGCAGCGGGCCGGCCAGCGCGGCCGCCGCTCCCGCCATGGCGAGGTAAGGATCGGTCTCCGCGCTGCCGATGATCCGCATGGTGCTGGTGCTGCAATTCTGCTCGTGGTCGGCATGCAGGATGAACAGAATATCAAGCGCGCGCGCGATCACGGGACTGGCAACATACTTCGGCTCGGTCATGCGCCAAAGCATGTTCATGAAGTTTTCCGTATAGCTGAGATCGTTATCGGGATAGATATACGGATGGCCCTTGCGATGGCGGAAGGAATAGGCCGCCAGCGTGGGCATTTTGGCGATCAGGCGGACGATCTGGCGCTGCCGGACCTCGTGGTCGCGCACGAGCCGCGCCTCCGGATACACCGTGGACAGCCCTGCCAGGGTGCTGACGAGAATTCCCATCGGATGCGCGTCGTAGCGGAAGCCATCGATGAAGTGCTTGGTGGTCTCGTGCAGCATGGTGTGATAAGTAATGTCGTGCACCCATTCCTTCTCGCGCTCGGGATTGGGTAGCTCGCCGTGGAGCAGCAGATACGCAACCTGGAGGAATGTGCAGTTCTCGGCCAGGTCGTCGATGTCATACCCGCGATAGCGGAGTATGCCCTTGTCGCCGTCGATGAACGTAATGTTGCTCTTGCAACATGAAGTGTTCATGAAGGCCGGGTCGTACGTCATCAGACCAAAATCTTCGGGCTGGACTTTGATCTTGCGGAGGTCCATGGCACGAATGGTCTCGTGCTCGATGGGCAGTTCATACGTCTTATCATTGCGATTATCGGTGATGGTCACTGAGTCTTTGGGCATGACCTTAAACTCCTTCTGGGCCTACTTGGCATCCTTGCCAGTAGCTGTTTCGGATTTGGATGCGGCCGGCTTAGTCTCGCTGGAAGACTTCGAATCGGACACAGGCGCAGATGAGGAACTACTGCCGTTCCCGCTCGTTGGGGCTGTGCTGGATTTTTTTGCGTAATCGGTTACATACCAGCCGGCGCCCTTAAACTGCACGGCGGGAGCGGAGATCAACTGTTCAAGCTCGCCTCCACAATGCGGACAGATCGTGAGAGGCGAATCGGAGAACTTTTGAATTCGCTCCGTCAAGCTATGACAGCTCTTACATTGGTATTCGTACAGTGGCACTTCGTAAATCTCAGACTTCCCGGTAAATGATTGATTCTATGTTTCGTAGGTGCCTGCGGTCAATTTAGAAATCCTGACCGATCCAGACGGGGTCAAGGCGGTCCGGCGGCTTGCCAGAAGCGGCACCGAGCCAGCACACTAGCTGGGTGAACGCCATCGCCATCATTCCCGCCCGGCTGGCTTCGACTCGGCTCCCCCGAAAAATCCTGCGCCAGATCAACGGACGTCCCATGCTGGCGTTCGTTTATGGAGCGACGCGAGCGTGTGCGGCGTTGCAGGATGTCATCGTGGCCACCGACTCAGAAGAAGTCGCGTCCGTATGCCGCGATAACGACTGGAGCGTCCGCATGACCTCGCCTACTCATCGCAGCGGGACCGACCGTGTCCATGAGGTTGCGCAGTTGGTCGATGCCGACGTGTACATCAACGTACAGGGCGATGAGCCTCTGGCCAGGCGTGAGCACCTCGAAGTGCTGCTGCAGCTCATGGTCGACGAAACGATCGAGGTCGGCACGCTGAAGACGCCTTGCGCGGCGGAGGACATCGACAACCCGAATGCGGTCAAAGTCGTGACGGCCCTCGACGGACGCGCACTCTACTTTTCCCGCGCGACCGTTCCGTTTGATCGCGACCGAACCGGCAGCGTCCCCTACTTCAAGCATCTGGGCTTCTACGCCTATCGCAAGGCTGCGCTCGACGCTTTCTGCACATGGCCGGAGTCTCAGTTGGAACGAAACGAGAAGCTTGAACAATTGCGCTTCCTCGACCATGGTGTACCGATCCATGTCGCGGTAACGCCGTTCGACACGATCGGTGTGGACGCGGAAGAGGACCTGCAACGCGTCCAGAAAATCCTCGCCAGCCGCGGGTAGTCAGCAGGTGCGAGAATTAGCCAATCGTAAGCACGATCTTGCCATAGTTGGCACGCTGTAACAGCAGCCGGTGGGCTTCGCCGGCTTGTTCCATCGGCAACGTGTGGCCGATTTCTGGATGCAGCTTGCCCTGCTCGATCCAGGGCTGCATGGCTTTCAGGCAGTCATTCATCAGGCCATGGTCGTTTGCCAGGACGCTGAGCCACAGGCCATGCGCGCTCAAGCTGCGCGACATCATGGCGCCAACGTCGAACTTCTGGCGCTCGCCGGTGGCCGTTCCGTAGATGATGACGCGCCCGAATTGACGGCAGCAGCGAAGACTCTTAGCGGTGTGTTCGCCGCCGAGCATTTCAAAAACCGCATCCACACCTTCGCCGTTGGTGAGTTCGCTGATGCGCGTCTCGTAATCGACTTCGCGATAGTTGATACCGTGATCGAGTCCCAGCTTCTGCACGCGGTCTAGTTTCTCGGTGGTCGAGGCGGTGCCGTAGGTCTCGACGCGAAGAAGCTTGCCAATCTGAACGGCGGCTGTCCCTACTCCACCGCCAACGGCGTGAATCAGCACCCGACGGCGGCGTTCACCTTCGACGTACACGGGCTCGATGGCGTCAGAGGTAATGCCAGCTTTCCAATAGGCGAGATACGCGGTGAAGAAATTCACCGGGAACGCTGCCGACTGCTGCGAGCTCCAGCCCTTGGGTTGGGGCCAGATCAACTTCCGGGAAACGGCAACTTTCTCCGCCGCCGCGCCGTATTGCGCGTAGCCCATGACGCGCTCTTGCGTTCCCTCCACAATGCCGGCGAATTCCCGTCCGGAAATAAAGGGAGGTGGCGGAGTGCTCTTGTACACGCCGCGGGTGGACATCGTATCCGCAAAATTTACCCCGACGGCTTCAACCCGCACGATGACTTCGCCAGGCTGTGCGATCGGGTCGGGGACGTCGCGCACTTCAAGAACTTCAGGACCGCCGAGACGGGTGACGATAACAGCTTTCATGGCTTACTCCCACCGCGAGTGTAAAGCATCGGGGAATCGGTGGCCGTGACGTGGGGCACAAGCGCTAGGAGGGCTTCGGGGTCTGCATGAAGTCGAGGGCGCGCGCAATGTAGCTCTTCAGCTCGCGGCGGTGCACCACGGCGTCGAGCATACCGTGCTGGAGCAGGAACTCGCTGCGTTGGAAGCCTTCCGGGAGTTTCTGCCGGATAGTCTGCTCAATGACACGTGGCCCGGCGAAGCCAATCAGCGCACCCGGCTCGGCGATGTTGAGGTCTCCGAGCATGGCGAAGGAAGCAGTTACTCCGCCGGTCGTCGGGTCGGTGAGGACGGAAATATAGGGGACCTTGGCATCGTCCATGCGGGCGAGCGCAGCGGATATTTTCGCCAACTGCATCAGGCTAACCACGCCTTCCATCATGCGCGCTCCGCCCGAAGCCGAAACGATGATCAGCGGAAGCTTTTCGGCTGTGGCCCTCTCGATCGCGCGCGTGATGGTCTCGCCGACGACCGCACCCATCGATCCGCCGATAAACGCATACTCCATCGCACTGACGATGACTGGCTTGCCATTCAACTTGCCGCGAGCATTGATGATGGCATCGTTCAGCCCGGTATCGTTCTTCGCCCGCTTCAGGCGATCGGCATAGGACTTCAAGTCGGTGAACTTCAGCGGATCATTCGAGACCAGGTTGCCGTCTTCGGTTTCGTACTTGCCCTCGTCGAGCAGGTAGGCCAGGCGGGTGCGGGCGTCGATGCGAAAGTGACGGTCGCACTTCGGACAGACGTTGAAGTTCTGGTCAAGGTCCTTTTTCCAGATGATCTGACGGCACTGATCGCACTTGACCCAAAGGCCCTCGGTCTTGACGCGTTTCTCGCCCGAGCCATCGATCTCCACCTGTTCCCGTTTAAACCAAGCCATAGTCGTTCCTCAGTGTAGCCGACGGGGGTGAGAGTTGTCGCTGCTCAGTATTCAATTCCGCGCTGCGCTTCGATGCCTTTCGTGTAGGCGTGCTTCACTTCCTTCATCTCGGTTACGGTGTCGGCGATTTCGATGATGCTGGGATGGGCGTTGCGTCCGGTGAGGATGACGTGCACCATCTCCGGTTTCTTTTTCAGGGTCGCGACGACCTTTTCGGGATCGAGCATTTTGTAGCTGATGGCGTAGTTGATCTCGTCGAGGATCACCAGGTCCCATGCGCCGGAGAGGATGGCCTGCTCGGCTTCCGCCCAGGCTTCCTCCACCAAGCGCACGTCTTCAGGATCGGTTTCCGCTCCGCCTACCTTTACGAACCCGCGTCCCATCTGTTTCATCACGAAGTTGTCGCCGAACGCCTTTACGGCATCGAGTTCGCCGTAATGCCAGGAGCCTTTCAGGAATTGCAGCATCAGCACCTTCATTCCGTTGCCGACCGCCCGCAAGGCGGTCCCCATGGCGGCAGTCGTCTTGCCCTTTCCGGGACCGGTATTCACGATGATCAGGCCTCGACGTACGTCTGCCATGATGGAATCCCCCTTAATGATTTCGCGGAATATTCGCACGCCTCTCGGGCACGTGAACGGGCATCGGCGAATCACAATCCTAGCAGTTTGGAATCGACATGGGCTGTCGAAGCATGACCACGAGCTTGCCAGGCCGATCCGTCGGTTCCGTTTCGAGGACAGCTTTTCTGCGATACTAGAGAGTCAGCTCCTGCGACGAAAATCGAACAGGGGCGCAAGGTCATGGAACTGGTTGCGGACCCCAAGTCGATCAAGGTCAACAAAACCACCGGTAAGGGGATGGATATCGAGTGGAAAGATGGCCATCACAGTTCGTACACCTTTGTGTTCTTGCGCGACGCCTGCCCGTGCGCGTTGTGCCAGGAAGAGCGCGAAAAGGACGGTCGCCAGCCGGGCGACCCGCTCAAACCGGTGGCCGGTACGCTGCCCATATTCAAGGCGCTGGCGCGTCCCACCGAGGTCGAGCCTGTGGGGAAATACGGCATACGGTTTACCTGGAATGACGGGCACCAGCACGGCATCTACTCGTGGGAATTTCTTCGCGAGCACTGTCCCTGCCAGGACTGCAAGGCCCGCCGCTTGATGGGCGTGGTGGAGACGGGCAGAAAGCCCAACTGAGGGCGCAAGACGAGCGTTGTTCCGCGGCGCGGCGTGACTACCGCGCCGATTTGTTTGACCGGAGTGCGGGCGAAGAAGCCCCGCGGAACAGTTCAGGAAACGAGACTTGTCGTATCTCTCGCAGTTAAATCCGCAGCAGCGTGAGGCCGTCGAAACCGCTAGCGGGCCGGTTCTGATACTGGCTGGCGCCGGCAGCGGCAAGACGCGCGTCATTACGTATCGCATTGCACACCTCATCGACCGCGCCGGCGTGTCGCCCGACTCCATTCTCGCTGTGACCTTCACCAACAAGGCCGCGAGCGAGATGGCCAGCCGCGTTGAGTCGCTGGTTGGGGCCCGCACCCTGGCCAAGCCGCTGATCGCAACCTTTCACTCGTTTTGCGTGCGTTTGCTGCGGCGTGATATCGAAACCCTTCAGATCGGCGGCAAGGGATACCGCAAGGATTTTGTCATCTACGACGAGACGGACCAGCAGAGTGTGGTCAAAGCCGCGATGCGGCGCCTTGGCATCGACGACAAACAGTTGACGCCGCGCGGCGTGCTTTCGCGAATTTCGTGGGCCAAGAACCACATGCTCGATCCGCAGGAGGTTTACCTGCAGTCCGGGGACCCGAAAACGGAGCGAATTGCGCACATCTACGAGGTCTACAAGCAGGAACTGGCGAAGTCCAATGCTCTTGACTTCGATGACCTCCTCCTCTACGCGGTGCATGTGCTGAAGGCTTCGGGCGAGACCCGCGAACGCTACAACCGCCGTTATCAGCACTTATTGGTTGACGAATACCAGGACACCAACCGCCCGCAATACGAGTTGATGCGGATGCTGACCGGTAGCGAACACAACGTATGCGCTGTCGGGGATGAAGACCAGAGCATCTACTCGTGGCGGGGTGCTGACATCCGCAACATCCTCGAATTTGAGCAGGACTTCCCTGAGGCGCGCATTATCCGCCTGGAGCAGAACTACCGTTCTACCCAAACTATTCTGCAGGCAGCCTCGGCGGTTGTGTCCCACAATGTCAGACGGAAGGGCAAGAACCTTTGGACCGACCGGTTGGGCGGGGCCAAGGTTGGCTACTACGAAGCTCCTGATGGAGAAAATGAGGCCCTTTTCGCTGCTGACTACATCGCGAAGTACCTCCGTCTGGCGGAAACCGATGGTGGCGAAGTAAAGCGCGCTGCTGTGCTGTATCGCACCAATTCGCAGTCGCGCCTTTTGGAAGAAGCGATGCGCCGCTACCAGTTGAAGTACCACGTTGTGGGGGGCTTCAGCTTCTATGAGCGCGCCGAGATCAAGGACCTGATCTCGTATCTCAAGGCGATCCAGAATCCCGACGACTCGATTGCCATGCAGCGGGTCATCAATACTCCCACTCGCGGGATTGGGAAGAATACGACCGAGACCTTGGAGCGCATTGCGCTTGAGACGGGTCTATCGCTGTGGGGCGCGATCGGCCAGGCGATCAGACGTGAGCTGCTGCCGCCCAGGGCCCTGGCGGCTTTGAAAGGCTTCAAGGCGCTGATTGACGATGCCCGGGCAATGTATCTCGGAGCGTTTCAAGAGCGGCTGGAGGAGACTGCCACCCCAACTGAGGAAGCCGAGAAAATACCCGTGCAACCGGGGGAAGAAGACTTCCAGCACGCCATGGACTTTTCGCCTGAAATGTTCGACAGTGGGGATCCCACTGATTTTAGCCCGGAGTCAATCGTAGCCCAGGATTCAACAGCACATGAGGGCGAAGAACCGATCGAGGGCTTCCGCGCTCCGGGGGCGGGGGCTTCGACGGCCGAATTGCTGAAATTCCTGATCGACCGGACGGGATACATCAAGCAGTTGGAAGAGGAAGACACGCCTGACGCGCTTGCCCGCGTCGAGAACTTGCGCGAACTGGTCAACGCCGCCATGGACTCGCGGGACCGCGGCGAGACGTTGAATGAATTCCTCGATCACGCGGCGCTAGTCAGCGATGCCGACGATTACGATGAGAACTCCCGCATCACGTTGATGACGCTGCACGCGGCCAAGGGGTTGGAATTTCCGCTGGTGTTCCTGGTGGGACTGGAGGAGGGCCTGTTCCCTCACTCACGCACCCTGCTGGCGCCCGACGACATCGAGGAAGAGCGCCGCCTCTGCTACGTCGGCATGACGCGGGCGATGGACACGTTGATCCTGACTCACGCCCACTATCGCCGCCGCTACGGCACCGATATGCCGGAGGCGAGCATCCCCTCCCGATTCCTGGAAGAAACACCCGCGGAATTGTTGCAGGACCTCGCAATTCCTCGGCGCGCTGCATCTTTAGTTGGCCAGGACGAAGCGACCTCGACGCATTACTCGTACGAAGACGAAGACCAACGTCCCCAATACGGGCAGCGCGAATCGAAGCCGCGCGGCTCCTATCGCGGAAACGCTTACAACTCGATCGGCAACATCGCTGAGTTTTTCGCATCGCGCGGCAAGAAGTTTTCGCTGCCGAAGTTGGAGGCAACGGAAGCCCCGGGCCGGATCGGCTTCCGCCCCGGACAGCGCGTGCGTCACCCGAAATACGGCGAGGGAATGGTGTACCAGCGCGAAGGAGATGGGGAAGACGCCAAGATTACGGTACAATTTCCTAAGTTTGGCTTAAAAAAGCTAGTGGAGAAGTACGCCCAACTGGAAAAGGCCTAAGTCTCCCGGAATTAAAGCGAAGAATTGCAGACCCGACCATCGGCCTACAGTCCGTCAACAATCGCACTCCTTCGAATCCAAGGTCACAAAGGAACGCAATATTCATGGCAAACACCAAGAGCATTACCGACAAAACAGAGCGCAAGAAGGTAAAGCGCGTAGCGCGCAAGAAAGCGGCGCCGAAAGCGCCCCGCGCATATGCCCGGGGATCGGCCAAGCGTAAGGTCAAAAAGATGGCACGCGGGCAGTCGAAGCGTTAGTTAGAACACTTTTGCGTCCCGGCAAGCACGAAGGCTCCAGCCCGCCCGGCGAGCTGGGGCCTTTTCTCTGCTGGCAAGCGCACGTCCGCGCAGGTCCTCTTAGTGGGGAGGTCCAGAGTTCGTGACCGGGACGGTCCCGGCGGAAGGCGCTCCAGCCAGGCCGCCTGGTTTCGCGTTGGCATTCGCGTTTCGCTCATCGAGGTTAACCAGTATTGAGCCGGCGGGTTGCTGCAGCGCGAATTGGTCCTCGTTGATTGGCTGGTTCAACGTAAGCTTCACCACGATCAGACGAATGTCGTACTCTTCCTGCGGCCGCTTGATGTCGATGAGACC
>Ga0209039_10003738_pt1 | contig 11660 bp, 9 predicted proteins | sample BogFormECP12_OM1_FD_188238 | JGI IMG/M metagenome (GOLD analysis project Ga0209039, IMG submission 188238) | Bog forest soil microbial communities from Calvert Island, British Columbia, Canada - ECP12_OM1 (SPAdes) (version 2) | ecosystem: Environmental > Aquatic > Freshwater > Wetlands > Bog ...
GACCTGCATGAGTCTGTCCTCCCTCGAGAATTCGGAGAACAGCGTCGCACTCACGCGTGTCGGATGCGGTCACAGGCTGAGGTACATGGATAAGCACATCCGGATTTTCTTCGTACACTGCGGGTCCCGGCGCGAGTTTGTCTACGATGGAGCAAGGAGGCGGGAGAATGGCCAGCCTCTTGAAGGAGGGGCCGATGGTCATCTCACGCCGGATTTCCCCGGTGACGGCCGCGTGGCGATCGCCACTCCCTTCCATGCCCCTCGAAACGGCTGTGACGTTGCCATTCATCCTGTCCCTGCAGTCCGCGCGCTCGAGAGGCAGTTGGATCCTCGTCGGGGCCGCCGCGACATCGCTCGTCGTGCATGGGCTCGGCTTGATTTGGATACTCAGCAGTGCGCCCCTCCCGGCGCCAGCCGCGCGGCCCATTCCCGTCGAGCTCGTCGCCATCGCCGAAGACGGCGTGCGCGCGACCGCCGCGATCGGCCCGAGTACGCATCCGTTTACCGCTCCGCCGTCGCGCGGCGCAGTGCGCCGACCCGCGACGACCATGTCCATGCCTGCACCGGCGGCATCCCGCAAAGTCACAGACGAACCCGCCCCGGAGATCGATGGGGGCGGGGCGCCGGGTGCCGCAGCGCTGGTGACCACCAGCCCCGTTGCGAGAGAGACTGGGGTGGCCCGCCGCGTCTTCGGCGAAGGCGAGGTCGACCTCCCGGCAAGGCCCCTGATCCGTGTACGGCCTCGCTATCCCGAGCACGCGCGCCTTTTGGCGCGCGAGTCCGACGTAAAACTCGCCGTGACGGTGGAGGCCGACGGCGCGGTGTCGAGCGTTGAGCTTGTGGAAAGCGGGGGAGAAGAGTTTGATCGCGAGGCCCGTGAAGCGGTGGAACGCGTGCGCTTCGAGCCCGCGCGCCGAGCGGGCGCTCCCGTTCCCGCCCGCGTTACGTTCATGGTGCGTTTCCGCCTCGACGACTGACAGGCGTCGCGCCGCATAGAGACCGATTCCAACGTTTCCAATAACGCCCACGCGCGCGCTTCGCCGCTACAGTGACAGGTTAGGCCGACGCAACAGCAGCGAGCGCGCGGGAACACGGAATCCGCTTGCCGAGATCTCACGGGCAACGCAGCCGCGCGAGTCCACGAAGCGCGGTCTACGTCTTAGTACTCCAGCCCGGAAGTTCGATGACGTATTTTGGCCCGCTCACGCGGCCTGGCGGTCTCGCGGCCGTGGATCTTGGCGCGTCGCACATCCCAGGGCGCCCGATAGGCCCAAGCGCCCCTTCGCTCGTATTCGTGTTCGACTCGCATCGGCCGACCGGGAGCGGGCGGTGAGGTCGCATGCACCCGCCGACGCGCCTGAATGCTTGTCTTCTCGTCCGCCGAGAGGATGTATGGCGACCAAGCCGTCGCTGCATCGCCTCGCGGCAAATCTCGGGCACGCTCAGGCGGGAGAGCGGGAGGCCATGCAGGTCGGGAAGCTCACAGGCCAGAGCCTTGATCGCGACCACGACGCGGGGGGGGAAATCGGCCTGGGCGGCCTTGGCGCGGACGCTCTTCGAGGCCGGCTAAGCGCTGTTCGAAGAAGCGCTTGCGCCATTTGCTCACGATCTGCCGCGGGGTATCCAGGCGGGCGGCGATTTGGTCGTTGCTCAGTCCTTGGGCGGCGTAGAGCACGATCCGGGCGCGCAGAACGTCTCGATACGGTGACGTATATTTCCGCGCCATGGTTTCCAGCGCGTCTCGCTCCGCAGTGCGGAGACGGATCGAGAACGGACTCTTCCTCGGCGCGATCCCTCCATCGGAGGATGGGGGTCGGCCCCAGCATGCGCCAGTCCGCGGCTCTCCGCCAGAAATATACGTCATCGTATCTATGGAACAGGGTACTTAGTTAGCAGCCGCGGGCGGGATCACCCCGATCGTGGGGTTGCGGCTCCGCGGAGATCAGTTCGCGACCTTCCCGGAGCGCAGGTTTGCGAGACGGTTCGCCGCCATGCTCGCCCACTGGTCCATCACGTTCTGGGCGTCGCCCCATTTCCACTGCGCCGCGGTCCGCCATCCTGCCCACAGCTGCTCCGCCTCCCGGCCGCACGACGGCCAGAGAATCTCTGGGAACAGGCCCGTTGATGTTGCCGCCGCCCCGAACTAGCATCCTACCCATGCGCCTCCCGCGCTTCATGCGGCGCGTAAACCGAGTCCTCACCAATCCCGTAATGGGTACCTTTGCGTGGCTCGTCCCACCGCTGGCGGTCATCCATCACGTCGGACGCAAGAGCGGAAGGCACTACCACACTCCCGTCGTTGCATTCTCCAGCCGCATGGGGTTCGTGATCCCCATGACCTACGGCCGAGATGTGGAGTGGGCGCGTAACATTGTCGCCGCGAGCGAATGTGGGCTTGTACAAATGGGTCGACGCTCGCGGTTGTACAACCCCCGCATCGTTGGGTTCAGGGCCGCCGAGCCGCACCTTCCTGCTATCGCGCGCGGAGCGCTACGGGCGGCGAATCTTCCGGGCTATGTTCTTCTCGCTCGCGAAAGTGGGCGCTCGCGCCCTACGGGAACGCGGTCTCAGCGCTGAGCGTCTGCGCGCGTGCTTCGGCTTCCTCCTGAAAGCAGCCAAGGAAATCCGCACAGGTAATCTCATCGACTTTCTTGACCTTCGAGTCCGCACCAGCGTGTGGAGCGATCGCGTCCAGTCAGGGCAACCGCTGCGGGCGCAAAACCGCCGACGGCCCATCCCTTCATCAAGTTCGCCCACGATTTTGACATTCGAGTGACGATCGCCCCTTCAGCGATCCCACCACCAGGGAAGGATGGCGCGACGCCGATGAATTTCGTCATATCTCGCGGCGGCCTTCATCGCCCGGGCGGATACCGTCGCAAGAGCGAACTCTGTGCGTGCCCACACTCAAGGTTGCGACGTATCCGCTAGAGAGATCCGGGGAGAGAGGCACCCCGAGCGGAGTTCCTCTATCACGGAAAGGCCTTCCGAGCCGGCATTCCTCGTCGGGCTCCCTGGGGTAGCCCCGACTACGAGTGCGCCTTGGTGGCCTTCGAGGCAAACCTACACGCAAGCGGGCAAGACGCCCAGGAGCAGAGGCTAATCAGCTCATGACACATCTCAGCCGCACCCCGTTCGGGCGGTATCTCGTCATTGGCGTCTTCGTCTCGGGGATTGTGGCCAGCGCCATGTCCACTCGAGCCGATGATGACGCGCGTTCCGTGTACATTCAGACGAATCTTGTTTCGAATCTTCCTGGCCAGGCCCAGATCTCCGACCCGAACCTGCAGAATGCGTGGGGCTTGGCTTTCGCGCCCGGCGGGCCGTTCTGGGTGAACGACAACAACGCAGGGCTCTCCACCCTCTATCTCGGTAACGGCACCATTGTGGATTTTCCCGGTACGAAGGCGCCGTTTGCAGTGGTGATTCCGGGCCCGAACGGCTCCGGCCCAGGCTTCCAGGCGGCACCGACGGGGATCGTCTGGAATCCGACGAACGGCTTTACCGTCACCGATCCGACGACGGGGACGAAGCTCGCGAGCAACTTCATCTTCGATACTGAGGATGGGAGGATCTCTGCCTGGGCCTTCGCCCTCTCCGATAACACCCACGCGGTCCTCCTGGTCGACAATTCGGCTGTACCCAACGCTGCCGAGGGCGCGGTCTACAAAGGTCTCGCCTTCGGTACCAACGCGAAGGGTAACTTCATCTTCGCGACCAACTTCCGAGCGGGAACTGTCGAGACATACGATCAGAACTTCAAGCGGACCAAGCTCGACGGCTCTTTTACCGATCCGAGCCTCCCGGCCGGATTTGCCCCGTTCGGTATCCGCAATATCGATGGCGACCTCTTCGTCACCTATGCGAAGCAGGACGGCACGAAGCACGACGATGTCGAGGGCGCCGGCAGCGGCTTCGTGGATGTCTTCGACACAGATGGACATCTGCTGCGCCGCTTTGCCACCCGCGGGTTACTCAATTCGCCCTGGGGAGTCACGCGTTCGTCTTACGGCTTCGGCCAGTTTAGCGGCGACGTGCTGATCGGAAATTTTGGCGACGGCAGGATCAATGTCTACGATTCGCATGGGCACTTTCTCGATCAGCTAGAAGGGGCCAATGGCAAAGCGATTGTGATCGACAAACTGTGGACATTGAGCTTCGGGGGCGGCGCGGTATCGAGCCCCGACGTGCTCTACTTCACGGCGGGTCCGAATGACGAGAAAGACGGGCTGTTTGGCAAGATTACGCCCGCGGCAGCATCGGAGGACCACGATACTGACCGGCAGAAGAACGATCGCCCGTGAGCTGAGCGCCTGTGCACGCTGTGTGGAGCCGGGACGGGGATGCTGCGCAGAGCGGCGGCCCGTCCCGGCTCGCCGAGAGAGCCCAATCGTTCCTCCCGAGTCAGCCGGCACTGCACGGGAGGCGAGAGAGGGGCGTCTTGCGACAATGCGAGTCCACGTCCAGCTGGGGCTGTTTCGCCGAGTTCGCTCCCACTGGAGTGCGTCGCGCGATCCTGGCCTGCCGTCCTTTGCCAGAGATCCAATCCTAGGGCCGCAAAAGAGCTCTCGTTCCAGCCAGAAGGAGACGCAGGGATGGGGTCGTTCGCGGCCTCATCGTCTGGGACGGCGTGCGGCACTCTTGCGCGTTGTCACGGCCGGCCGAGCGCGAGCTCGCGAAGCAGTCTGCCCTGCCGGTGCCGCGCGTCTTACGCGTTCCAATAAGCGCGCGAGTACCGCTTGCAGATCCGGGCGCAGCTCCAATACGGCGCGCAGCGGGTCGTTCTCAAGCCGCCGAAGCCGTTTCGGCACGGTGCGGATCGTGAACTTCTCGGGGTTGAGCCGGCGCCCCACTTCTCGCCAGTGAAGGGGCGTGGACACCGGAGCTCCGGCGAGAGGCCGCACGCTAAGCGGTGCGACGAGGAGACGGCCATGGCCATTCTGAAGAAAATCGAGATACACATGCCCGTGGCGTGCAGGCAGGCTGCGCGTTGTCGTTGCGATTTCGCCATGCTCCGCCTCGACCACCCGGGCGAGAAGCTCCGCCAAGCCGCGTGACTGCTCAAAGGTGCACTGCCCGCCGAGCGGAATTAGGATGTGCAGTCCACTGGCGCCGCTTGTCTTGATACCTGTAGGGAGATCGAGTTCCTCGCACAGCTCGCGGATCGCCAGCGCGAGCTCGACGACGTGTGCGAACGGCGCTCCCTTCGGGTCGAGATCGAGGATGCACCAGTCCGGTCGCGCGAGAGAAGGAACCCGACTGGCCCAGATATGGAGGGGAATGGTCCCGAGATTCGCGATGTACAAAAGTGACGCCTCATCGTCGCATACGAAATAGTCGATCTCACGCCCTGCATGGTCGCTCCAGATGCGTTCGGTGCGGAGCCATGGTGGCGCGAAGCCCGGTGCATCCTTCTGAAAGAAGGACTTTCCGCCGATCCCGTCCGGGTAGCGTGTCATGACGAGGGGCCGCTCGCGCAGGTAGGGGAGGATCCACGGCGAGACGGAGCGGTAAAACTCGATCAAGTCCCCTTTCGTATAGCCATCCTCGGGCCAGAAGACCTTGTCGAGGTTCGTGAACTTAACTGTACGTTGCGGCACCACATTCTCTTCGGGCGGTTGCGGCGCCTCTGGCGGTCGCCGCACGTCCCGCACGCATTCGATCGGCGTCTTGTCTTCACGCAAGCGCAAGAAGGCAGGCTGTCGCAGAAGCCCATCGCGCGTCCACTCTTTGAAGCGGACTTCGCACACGAGTGCGGGCTCCACCCACACGTGTTCCTTCCCTTTTGGCGCGGGTCCGGTAAATGGGGGGGTGCCCCGTACTGTGGGCACGAGCCGTGATTGGAGTTGACGTAACTGGCGGTCGCTCATGCCGGTTCCCACGCGGCCTGTGTAAACCCAGTCGTTCCCTTCGCGTAGCGCCAGATGCAGGGCACCAAGGCCGGTGCGCGAGCCGCGCGGCTCGGTAAAGCCGACTACCGCGAAGTCCCCGGTTCGCTCGACCCGAAGCTTCAGCCAGTTTTTCGATCGGCCGGCCCTATAGGGGGCTTCCGTCGCCTTAGCGACCAGTCCTTCGAGCCCAAGATCGCGGGCCGCCCGGAAGAGATCCTCGCCGTGCTCCTCCACATGGTCGGCGAAGCGGAGCGGACCCGAGGCCGGAAGAAGGCGCCGGAGCAGGTCCTTGCGCTTAAGAAGGGGTAGGGGGCGCAGGTCAAAGCCCCCACAGGCGAGCAGATCAAAGACGAAGAGCGTTGCAGGAAGGGCGACACGCCCGCGCTCGATCTCCATCGGACGCCGCAACTGCACCCGCTCCTGGAGAAGCTGAAAGCGAGGTCGGCCCTGCTCGTCCAGTACCACCACTTCGCCATCGAGCACGAAGGTATCCATGGGCAGCGCGAGCAGAGCGCGTCGGAGCTCAGGAAAGGTGGCAGTTGCATCGTGGCCTCCGCGGAACCGGAGCTCGACGCGATCTCCGTCGCGCTCTGCGAGGAGCCGATAACCGTCGTATTTGAGCTCGAACAGCCAGCCGCGGCCCGAAAACGGACGCTCCGCGGTATCAGCAAGCATGAGACCAATGTCGCGGGTGTGGACACGTCGGTGCGGCGCTCCCGAGTGCTCAAGCTCCGCGCGGAGTGCTGCGGCACGCCCGCCGCCTTCATCGAGTTCGTCGAGGGTCAGGCCTGAAAGAACCGACTCCTGGGAAAATCCAGGGCCGCCGTTGGCGGCCGACCAGGAGTCGGGCTTCTTCATGAGGAGCCACTCTTTCTGAGGCGTCCCACCCTTGCGCTTGGTCCGCACCAGCGTCCAGCGGCCGCGGAGCTTGTAGCCGTGGAGGTCGAACAAGAGCTTGCCTTTGCGTAGCCCCTCCTCAGGGTCGTCTACCGGCTCCCAGCGCCCAATGTCCCACACGATCACGCGGCCAGCACCGTAGTTGCCCTCCGGGATCGCACCCTCGAAGTCCGCGTACTCGAGGGGATGGTCCTCCACCTCGATCGCGAGACGCTTCTCCGCGGGATCGCGGGAGGGTCCCTTAGGGACTGCCCAAGATTTGAGGACCCCCGCGAGTTCGAGCCGCAGATCCCAGTGCATGCGGCGCGCGGCGTGCTTTTGGACCACGAAGAGGCGTGACCCGGCCTGTGTGGCGAGCCCCCCGCCAAAGGGCTCGGGCGTGCGCTGCGCGGAGCGCTTCGCGCGGTAGAGCTTTAGGTCCTCGGGCTGTGCGCCGATGACCTTTCCGGGCGGTCTCCTGGCCGGCATCCCCTGGGACGGATATCGTAAGAATCATGGCTCCGCGCGCCATCGGATCGGCCACCGTGTCCTTCGGGCTTGTGTCGATCCCTGTAAAGCTCTACACCGCCGCCCAGTCCGCCGCCTCCGTCTCCTTCCACATGCTCCACCGCAAGTGCGGAAGCCGCCTGAAGCAGCAGTTGTTTTGCCCGAAGGACAGCGAGGTCGTACCGCGCGACGAGACGGTGAAGGGCTACGAATTCGCAAAAGATCGCTACGTGACCTTCACGCCCGAAGAACTCGAAGCCCTCGAGGAGAAGGACACGCAGACCATCGAGATCACTGAGTTCGTGCCACTCGACAAGGTGGACCCGATCTTCTTTGACAAGGCCTACTACCTCGGCCCCGAAAAGGGTGGAGAGAAGGCCTATGGCCTGCTTGCGCGCGCGATGGAGGAAACGGGACGATGCGCCCTCGCGAAGTACGCCGCCCGCGGCAAGGGTTATCTCGTCCTCGTGCGCCCTGTGCGAGGAGCACTCGTTCTGCAGCAGCTCCACTACGCTGACGAGATCCGGCCGGTCTCCGAGATTCCCCTCGGCGAGGCAAATATTCGGCAAGGGGAGCTCGACCTTGCGACGAAGCTCGTGGAGCAGATTTCACATGAACGCTTTGAGCCGGAGAAATACGAGGACGAAGTCCGCAAACGCATCCTTGAGCAGATCCAGCGCAAGGTGGATGGCCAGGAAGTGTCGCTCGCGCCGAGCGAAACTCCAGGCGGCCAAATCATTGACTTGATGGAGGCGCTGAAGGCGAGTCTCTCCGCGAAGCGGGCCGGCCCGAAGGCCGCGCCCTCCGTCGGATCAGAAGCCCAGAAAGAGCGCAAACCCGCGAAGCGTGCCCCGCGTCGTGGCGCCGATAGCTCTGCCAAGGGCTCGCGGAAGTAGACGGGAGACGGACGCGCTCCGGACGTCTCAGGTCGTTGCGCGATGAGTGGGTACACCGCCCGCGATGTGGCGAAAATGCTCGGCCTCTCTGTGGGGCAGGTACGATCCTATGTCCGTGCTGGCTTTCTCGCCCCCGAGCGCGGCCGACGCGGCGAGTTCCGATTCGCTTTTCAGGACATTGTCCTTCTTCGGACTGCGGCGGAGCTGGTCGCTGCGCGCATTAAGCCACGGAAGGTGCGCGGCGCGTTGCGGGGCCTTCGAGAGCAGCTTCCGCGCGGGCGATCTCTCACCGGTGTAAGAATCACCGCGGAAGGCAACCGCATTGTCGTCACGGACGGAGATGCGCGCTGGCTCCCGGAGTCAGGACAAGGGCTCTTCAACTTCGAGGTCGCCGAACTCGCCGAGAAAGCAGCGCCGATTGCCCGCCAAGCCGCCGCAACGGCACGCCGGGCCGACCCGGAACCGGATGCGGATGAGTGGTATGAGCTCGGGTGCGAGCTTGAGATCTCGTCGCCGGATGAAGCACGAGACGCCTACCGGCGCGCCATCGAGCTCGCCCCACGCCATGCCGAGGCCCATTTGAACCTCGGCCGCCTCCTGCACGAGGCAGGTCACGCTGCCGCCGCAGAAGCCCATTACCGCTTGGCGCTGGATGCAAAGCCGCATGATGGAACGGCGGCCTTCAACCTCGGCGTCGCGTTCGAAGACCTCGGCCGCGACGCGGATGCCGTCGCGGCCTACGAGCGGGCACTCGGGTCTGACCCCGCCTGTGCCGACGCCCACTACAACCTTGGGTGTCTCCTCGAAAAGATGGGGCGCCACACGGCCGCCCTGCGGCATCTGAAGAGCTACCGTCGCCTTACCGAAGGGCGCTAAGAGAGCGGTGTCGGAGCTTCGAATCGAACGTGCCGAGTTGGAGGGCCAGCCGATTGCGCTGTCGTTTGCCACACGTTGGGGGGGGGCGTGAGGCGCTCGAGGTGACCTTCCGTTTCGAGGGGAAGATCTCACGCATCCGCGCCTATGGTTTCTGCCCCGACACCATCCGCGCGGTAGGCGCGGCGCTCGGCGTGCACGTCCGCACCGGGATCGACCGTGCTCCGACGCCGCGCCGCCGGGCGCTGGCTGGAGAGATCCGGACTTCCCTCAGGCGAACGGCCCTCCTGCGGCACCTGCAAGCGATTTGTGCCTTGGCACGAGCGCGAGACGGAATGGCCGCGATCCTGGAGACTCGAAAAGCGAGGACGGGCATGAGGCGAATGGGTTTTCGCAAACGACGGCGCTACGGGGACGAGATCCACCCCCGCTGCACGAAGTAGCTCTGGAGCTGCTCAGCAACGTCCGTCGCCGTACGCTCCGCATCCGCTTGGACATTGGCCGAGAGCATTTCCGAAGCCACGGTGCCTGCGGCGCTGACCGCTGCAGCAGCCGCGAGATTCCCCGCAGCGGCGCCCGCACCCATCGTTTCGGCCATGCCGGGCTTTTAGCGGCTCCTCGCGTCCGTCGTGAAATCTGCAACCCGTTCGATGTGCTCGCGCCTCCTGGTTTCGTAGACCTGCACCCGAGTCTGCACCTCGCTTGCTCCGGTACCAAGGCTGATCACCGCGCGCTCGATGCGATTCCCCTGGTTGACGGAGATGAACTGTGCCTTCAATGGGGAGCGACTTGCCCCAGCGCGCGGGAACGCCGCAGCGCGCCTTCGTTTCCTTCAGAGCGCGGAGAAACACTCCACTGAATCAGTGCAATCCCAGAGATGGCAAAAGTGAGAAAACGAGAGCAGCCGGACCGGGTCTACTCGACGCCTCGTTGATCCAGCGCGACCTAGGGCAATAGACCGTAGACCGCCAGTTGGCTCACAGAGCCAACGAATACTTTTCCGTTCACCACGGTCGGAGGCGCGAACTTCGTTGCGAAGTCCAACGTGTCGCGCGACCCGGATTGATTGCTGTTGTAGAATTCGCTGTCCAGGTTGGTCGCGTCGTATGCGTGGAGAACACCCGGAACTGTCACGTCCGGCCTTTCTACCGCCCACAGGATGCCATTGGTGTTTCCATTGGCAGAGATCGCAATCGCTCCGCCTGGGAAGTTGTAGGCCTCCGGTGACTGAGATGTGGTCGTCGAGAGGGAGCCGCCGCTCAACTGGAGCGCTCTGATCGGATCGGAAACCGCGCCGAAATAGACAGATCCGCCAAAATAGACCGGTGCCTTGAAGTTGCCGGTATGTACAGTTCCACCAGGGATGATGTTCGCGAGAGCTTGAGGAATCTGGCTATCGTTGTTTGGATTGTAGTGACCCATATTCTCCCGGTTGACTACGTAGATCGTGCCTGTCTTGCCGGCTGTGACTAGCAAATGGGGATAGGGGCCACTCTGGTCCGGAAGCAAGAGCGGACTTCCAGACCCGAGATCAAGGTCGTTGGCGTTCATATTCGGTTGATCATGCGGCGTGAAGTAATCCAAAACCGCGCCGCTTGGACTGATCTTCTCGATGCTATCTCCGTAGTCAAGTCCACCCGAGTTCGCGTCGAAGGTCCCGTTGCCAGTGACGAAGTAGATGTCTCCCGCAGAGTCAGCGGCGAGACCTCCACCGCTGTGCCAGATCCCGCCGGCGGATCCATTCGGAGTGGTGTTGTATTTCATCACGAGCTGGAGGGTGGTGGCGTCGAATCCCAGTACCCAGCCGTGGTACGGCGCCTGATCTCCATGAGATGCGAACGCGACATACACCACGCCGTTAAGAAGGAGGAGCGCGGGTCGCTGATTCTCTCGTAGCGGGTTGAAGGGTACTTGACCACCCTGGGCCCCGTCACCGCTACCGGCGACGCTCGTCATAATGACCACGGGACCGCCAAGCTTCTCGGCGCCGGTCGCGAGAGCGAGTGCATGCAGTCGCTGCACGTACGTCGCTGTGTTTGAGACAACCTCCTTGGTCTTGGCGACGACGTAGAGCGTCCCACTCGCGGGGTCGATCACCGGGGTGCCGGTGATCCCGACTTCAGGGCTGAAATCGGGGCTTCCAGTATCGGCCGCCGGAACCGGGGTCACACCCGCTGCTAGATTGATGAAGCTTACTTGCCAGAGCGGGCTGCTGCTCAGTCCGTCGGCATCGAAGGCGTAGACGCTGTCGTGCTCTGTGGCCACGTAGACGACGTTGTGGAAGCCTTGGTTTGGGATGTTGAGATTCGCCACATAGAGCGGCGCGGCATACGCGGTGCCGTCCAAGGGATAGGAATAGAGCCTTCCGAAGTTGACGGGTGTCACGTTGGCCGGAGTCAGAACCGTTTCGTTCAGGTTCTGACCGGTGCGCAGATTGTCGTTGTGATGTGTAAACAGGCCCGGCGAGTTCGTGATGAACACAGTGGCACTGGCCGATTGCGACCGATCCAGCGACGTGAACGCGACGGTGTGAACACCGGTGCTATTGGGTGGAGCATAGAGACCCGTGGTGGTAATTGTTCCCGAAGAGGGCGAACCTCCTACCACGCCATCGACC
>Ga0209039_10003739_pt1 | contig 11658 bp, 7 predicted proteins | sample BogFormECP12_OM1_FD_188238 | JGI IMG/M metagenome (GOLD analysis project Ga0209039, IMG submission 188238) | Bog forest soil microbial communities from Calvert Island, British Columbia, Canada - ECP12_OM1 (SPAdes) (version 2) | ecosystem: Environmental > Aquatic > Freshwater > Wetlands > Bog ...
CTGCGCCACTTCTTCCAGCCGCGACCCCACCGCCGTGCCCATCCCCGCCGTATTCTCGATCAAGATCCGCAAATGTCGCAGCGGCACCTGCCGCGCTGCTTGCTTCACGCTTTCCACAATCGTTGCAATCGCCTGCTCCATGGACGCTTCCCCGCGCGCCCCCGGGTGCACCACCAGGAAATCCGCGCCCAGCACCACCCCGCGCACCAGCTCCTCATGGAACGCCTGAATCGACCGTGTCCGCAGCATCGGCTGCGTCGCCGCCAGGTTCACCAGGTAATTCGCATGGATCACCAGCGGCCCCAGCCCCAATGCGTCCCGCCGCGCGCGAAACGCCTTCGCATCCGTCGCCGGAATGCGCGCCACCGCCCCCTGCCACATCCGCGGGCTCGCCGAAAATATCTGCAGCGCGTTGCACCCCAGCTTCCTGGCCGATTCCAGCGCGTTCAGGTAACTCCCTGCGATGGATGTGTGGATGCCGATCCGCAGGCTCCCGTCCGTCCACGCCGGTGGCTGCGGTTCGGGTTCCGGCTCTGGGCGATACTCGTCATCCGGCTCAAATTGTGTGCTTTCGATGAGTGGAAATTCCGCCATGCCGCCACTTTCTCATTCAATGAATCCTTCATTCTACCACACCGCCTCGCACAGCTTTTGCAGCGGCCGCCTTCTTAGGCGGGCGCCTTTTCTTGGGCTATCTTGGGTTGTGCTAACCCCTCAGTTGCCGACTGCCCCAGGCTCGGTGTGTGCGCCTGACTCTCGGGTTCTCTTTTCTTAGCTGTCGACAGTTGACTGTGAACTGTCAGCTTTCCCCGTGGGTGCCCCAGGTGCCGATTTTGCACCTAGGTCTTGGGTTGTCTCGGTTCCTCGGTTTTTTCTCGGAGCGTCGTGGCGGGCCATGGGTCCGCTTTTCCTCTCCTAGCTGTCAACTGTTGGCTGTAGGCTGCGGACTCCTAACCCCATTGCAACTTCGTCACAAGGTACCTTCGTACAGTAGTACCAGCCTCCTTCCCCATGCTAGAAAGGTCAAAAGGATTGAAAAGGGGCTTCTCGATGAAGAGACATCTTCTAGTACTCGCCTGTGCTTGCGTCCTGTTCGCTGCGACGCCGGTCGCTGCTTTCCCCAGGCACAAATCACAAGACACTGCCACTGTCCACAAAAGCAGATGGTCCTGGTTTCACAGAAACAAGCAGCCCCGGGAGAAACACGATAAAGGCGGTAACCACGACCGTCTTCACAACTTCCCCAAGTCCGTAGGCTGGTGGCATCACACCCCCGGCCCCGCCGGCGCCGGCGCAAAGTAACACCAAGTCACGCCGCTCCCCGCCATCTCCATCCCGCGCCCACCAGCGCAAGTGCCGCGCTTCACCCAGCCTGTGGCACAGTCACTCCTGATTGCCCTCTTGGGTTTCCCCTCTAACGCTACCTAACACTTGTACTTGAGGGTGCCCCACCATTTGCGGTTTTCAGCAAAGGGTGGGCTCCTACGATGGAACTCCCCGCTCCCTCTTCTCTTCCTCTTATCTCAGTGCTCTCTGTGCTCTTCCCTCTGTGACCTCGGTGTTAAAGTCCCCGTCTTTCTCTTCTCTGCGAACTCTGTGCCCTCTGTGTTCTCTGCGTTAAAGCCTTTCTCTTCGCCTTTTCTTTCTTTCAACCTCCCCAAACACACCCCTACCCCCTAACCGTTCCGTCCTCGAATTGAAAGGGATCCGCTAAGTCCTACGCCTTGTTCTTCCCGCTCTCACCCGCCAGGCATTCGTTGCAAATGCCCCCAACCTCCGTCCGCGACACCGTCACCCGCATCTGAAAATCCCGCGCAATCTGTTCCTTCAACTGTTCATACAACCGGCTCTCGAACTCCCGCACTTTCCCACACCGCAAGCACGCCACGTGAATATGGTCCCGCGGCCCATGCGTTTCGTAGTAGTGCCGGTCGCCTCGCAAATGTAGCAGATCCAGCTCGTCAATCAGCCCATGCTTCTTCAGCAAGTCAATGGTGCGGTACACCGTCACCAGGTGCACTCCCGCATCGATCTTCTGCGCCCGCTCCAGGATCTGGTCCACGTCCAGGTGCTGCTCGGCGTTGTCCATCACCTGCAGGATCACCCGCCTCTGCCGCGTCAGCCGCAGTCCCTTCTTCCGCAGCAACTGCTGCAATGGCCCCGTCGTCTCGGCTGTATTCAGCCGTTCCCCGGACGACACGCGATGGCTTGGAGCAACCGCCATGAAGCTATTCCTTGTAGCGCAGGGCGAGTCCGCGAGCCCTACAGCCTTTCTCCAGGGGTCCGAATTTCGTTTTTCGAGTTTCGCTTTTCGAACTCTTGCTTCCTGATATCCGATATCTGGTCGCTGCTATCCCTCTTCGTCACGAATGGCTCGGCAACAGCCGAACCACGTCATTGTACATAGCGTAGGCAAGTATCACCAAAAGAAAGACCAGCCCTACCTGGATAAACCGCTCCTTGAACGCCAGGCTGAAGTCCCGCCGGCGTACTCCTTCCATCGCCAGCAGCAAAATGTGCCCACCATCTAGAATCGGTATTGGCAGCAAATTCAATATCCCCAGGTTCACGCTGATCAGTACCATGAAACTAATCACCGTCTCCGCGCCTTCGGCCACTGCCTGTCCCGCCGAGCGCGAAATCCCCACCACGCTTTGCAGTTGTTTCACTGACAATCGTCCGGTGAGCAGCTTCCCCAGGATCGCAAACGTTCCAGCCACATACTCGACCGTATTTGTTGTCGCCGCTCGCACCGCTCCCACCGGGCCCACACGGTCATGCACGAAATCAACATGTGGCGCCACGCCAATCTGGTAATTCTTGTCTGTCGATTCACTCAGACCCTGCTTCGGCGTAATCGTCAGGTTTACAGCCTGGCCCTTTCGACTCACTTCCACCTGCAGCGTCTTCCCCCCTGAGCCGCGCACTTGGTCCACAAACTGGTCCCAATACTCGATCTTCTGCCCATCCACGGAGCGAATCACGTCGCCTGCCTGCAATCCCGCGTGGCTTGCCGGTGTGCCCGCCGCCACTTCGCCGATGGCCGGAAGAATTGGCATATACCCGAACACACGAGCCCGCGGATCATGCGTCACCGGCACACCCAAATGCCGTGCCGCCCCGCCATTCTCCACCTCCACGCTCAGCGTGCCGCCGGGATTCGTTGCACCCACGATCTTCAGCGCCTGTTCCCAATCGGGATTCTTCGTCCCGTTCAGCGAAACCACCTTATCCCCCGCTTCCAGTCCATTCACCGCTTTGCTGTGCACCGTAGAAAACTCGTTCACCACCACCGGCTTGCGCTCAAACGCCGCGTACGGTACCCCTGCAATCGCGTAGTACCCCCCGAACAGTACAATCGGAAAAACCAGATTCACCGCTGGCCCCGCGAACGAAATCACCGCACGCTGCCAGCGCTTCTTGCTCATCAATTCATCCGGCGATCCCGTCGGCGCCTGTTCCCCGGAATCAATATCACTAATGTCCTGCCCCGCCATTCGCACGTATCCGCCCAAGGGCAATGCGCTCACGCGCCAATCCGTCGCCCCGCGCTTGATCCCAAACAGCCGCGGTCCAAACCCAACCGAGAAAACGTCCACTCGCACCCCGAAAAACCGCGCGGCAATAAAGTGTCCCCATTCGTGGACCAGGATAATCACGCCCAAGACCAGCACCATGCCGATAATCGTATTCATTCCGTCGCCGTACCTCGCCCTTTCATTCTACGCTACGCCCAATCCCCTGCCCAATTCCGCCCCTGGCCCCGCTCCAATCTGCAATCCCTCCTGTGGCACAGGGAAAGTCCGCGAGCCCTGCGGCATCTCTCTTGGGGTTCTCTTCAATTTTCTATTTTCTAATTTCTATCTTCTACGTTCGCTTTCCTTCTCAATTCGGCGCCCCGAGTTTCTCCGCCTCTTCCCGCGCCACTCTCCGTGCCTCCAAATCCGCCGCCAGCACATCCTCCATACTCTCAAACTTCACCTTCGGCGTCCGGCTCAACACCCGCTCAATCACTTCCGGTATCCCCGAAAAACCCAGCCGTTTCTCCAAGAATGCCGCCACCGCCACCTCATCCGCCGCATTCAGCGCGCAGGGCCACGCCCCGCCCTTCTTTAGTGCCTCCCGCGCCAACCGCAAGCACGGAAACCTACGCGTGGACGCCTTCTCAAAATCCAGCCGCTTCAGCTTCCCCCAGTCCAGCGCCACCTGATTGGATGCCACCCTCTGCGGGTAGGTTAACGCATACTGAATCGGCATGCGCATATCCGGCGGCGCCAATTGCGCCAGCACCGACCCATCCACAAACTCCACCATCGAATGAATCGTGGACTGCGGGTGCACCACCACCTCAATCTGTTCCGGGCGCATCCCAAACAGCCAGTGCGCCTCAATCACTTCAAAGCCCTTGTTCATCATCGTCGCCGAATCAATCGTGATCCGGCTGCCCATCTTCCAGTTCGGATGCTGCAGCGCCTGCTCCGGCGTCATCCCGCCCATCGCCTTCACCGCCGTCTTCCGGAACGGCCCCCCCGAAGCCGTCAGCACGATCCGCCTCACCTCCGCATGCGTGCCCCCGCGCAAACACTGGTGCACCGCGTTGTGCTCGCTATCCACCGGCAGCAGCGCCTGCCCCGACTTCTCCACCGCCGCCATCACCAACTCCCCTGCGGCAACCAGCACTTCCTTGTTCGACAGCGCAATCACCTTCCCGCGCCTGATCGCCTCATAAGTCGCTTCCAGCCCCACCACGCCCACCGCTGCGGACACCACCATGTCCGCCTGCCCGTGCGTTCCCACCATCAACATGCCTGCGCGTCCGTGCAAAATCTCCGGCAGCGGCGTAATCCCCTTTTCCCGCAGCCGCCGCGCCAGCTCATCCACCAATTCCGCCGCCCCCACGGACACCACTTCCGGCCGGTGCCGCTCGATCTGCCCCACCAACTCGTCCAGATTGCCTCCCGCCGCCAGCGCCACAACCTCAAATTGCCCCGCCAGCGCCTCCACCACCGCCAGCGTCTGCCGCCCAATCGATCCCGTAGATCCCAATATCGATAGTTTCTTCATAGTCTCCGCGCAGTCCCCCTAGCTTCCCACTCTTTCACTCTTTCACTCTTTCACTCTTTCACTCTTGCACTCTTCTACTTCTTCACCCTTTTGGAGCCACTGAAAACCGCCCCTGCCATCCCGACCGGAGCGGCCCGATCTTCTCTTTCGCTCCGCTTCTTGGCGCGTCGGGCCGCGCAGTGGAGGGATCTGCTTTTTCTTGCCTTTTCCGCGTCCTCTGCGGCCCCTCTGTTCCCTCTGCGGTAAGCCTTTCTCTTCTCAGCGAACTCTGCGTCTCTGCGTTATCTTTTTCTTCTCTTCGGTTCCTGGTCGCTGATACCTGATCGCTGATTACCTTCTTTCTTTACTTACCACTGAAAACTTATTACTTACAACTTCTCACCGCACCACCCGCGGATTCACCAACACCAGGTAATACCAAATCACCGGTATACACAAAATAAGCGCATCAATGCGATCCAGAATCCCTCCATGCCCCGGCAGCAGCCCTCCCGAATCCTTCACCCCCGCCGACCGCTTGTACGCCGACTCCAACAAATCCCCCATCTGTCCCGCCGCATTCCCGATCGCGCCCATCGCCAGCAAATGCCCCACCGGAATCTTGATCCAGTAGCTGAAAGCATAAGCCACCGCCAGCGACCCCACCATTCCCCCAACCGACCCTTCCCAAGTCTTCTTGGGCGACAAATGTGGCGCCAGCAAATGTTTCCCAAACGCCCGCCCCACAAAATACGCCACCGTATCCCCTGCCCACGTAATCCCGCACGCAAACAGCAGCGCCTGCGGCCCAATCGTTGGCACCCCATGAAGCCGCACCGCAAACGATAGTGGAAATGCGATAAGCAGCAACCCGCTACAACTGATGCCCGCAGAAGGAATCGCTTCGACCAACGGCCGCCGCGTCCATAGTGTCAGCGTCGCAAGCCCCATCACGAACAGGAAGAATACGGTCTCGGGCGACAAGACGACGTACAGCAGCTGGGCCATCGCCTTGGTCAACATGGGGAACCTGGCATCCCACACCGGAACTGGATAGACCATGTAGGTTAACCGCACCCCGGCGTGATCCGCTTGCTGAAAAATCAGCAGCATCGCGCAGATCACCGTCCACACGCGGTACGCCCGGTGCCCAATCGCCTCGCCCAGCCCGAAATACTCCCACAACGCCACCGCCGTAAGCACCGCCACGGCCACCGCCACCACCGTCGTCGAGCCCCACAGCACCAGCGCGATCACCACCGGCATCAGCACCACGGCGGTCGCCACCCGTTTCCATGTCATCGTTTCCACACCCCGTCATTCCGAGCGGAGTCCGCGCAGCGAGGTACGGTTTTCCATCGCACGTTTTTTGTGCGATGAATCCCTCTGCCTTCGATTCGTTCCATCATTTCCACTAAAACTTAGTCCTCAAAGACCTGCCTGAACCACCCGCGGGAAAGTGCCAATCAAAGTCCCCCAATTATACAGCCAACCCGCTTCCATCTCTTCTCTGCGAACTCCGTGCACTCTGTGAACTCTGCGTTATCTTTTTCTTTCTTCCTGATCGCTGATACCTGACAACCTCACCATCCGCACACACCCCCACCTTCTCCATCCCATCTCCCCATTGTCCAAAGGGAATCCCCGTCCTACCGCGCCGCGCGCGCCGCTCCGTGCTCCGAATCAATCCCGCCGTACCTGCGTTCTCGCTTCTGAAAATCCAGCAGCGCTTCCAGCAACCGCGCCCGGTTGAAATCCGGCCACAGCGTCTCCGTCACAAGAATCTCCGCATACGCGATCTGCCACAACAGAAAATTGCTCACCCGCATCTCTCCGCTCGTGCGGATCAGCAGGTCCGGGTCCGGCAACTCCGCCGTATACAAATGCCGTGCCAGCAACTCTTCCGTCACCGCTTGCGCACCGCCATTCCCGTTGCGTTCGCTCAGGATCGCGTTCATCGCATCCACGATTTCCGCCCGGCCTCCGTAATTCAGCGCGATCGAGAGGACCATCCCCGTATTTCGCGCCGTCTCTTCCGTCGCCTCGCGCGTATCCTTCTGTACCCCCGCCGGCAGTTCCTCCGGCCGTCCCAGAAATCGCATCCGGATATTGTTCTTCTGAATCAGCGGCATTTCCTTGCGCAAATACTCGCGCAGAAGCTGCATCAGAAACTCGATTTCCGCCTTTGGCCGCCGCCAGTTCTCCACTGAAAACGCGTACAACGTCAGCGCTTCCACTCTCAGCCGCGCGCACGTCTCGATCGTCGTCCGCGCCGATTGCGTTCCCGCGCGGTGTCCCGCCACCCGCGGCAGGTGCCGCTTCTGCGCCCAGCGGCCGTTCCCATCCATGATCACGGCGATATGCCGCGGCAATCGCGCCAGGTCCAGCTTCTTCAGCAGTCCCGCCTCTTCCGGTGTGACCGGACCAAGGGCCTCGGGAGCCAGCGTCGCAGGATGTGTTCGGGTGTGTGCCACGGTCTTTCCGCCAAACCTTCTTTACGCCGCAAAGTTAACACACCCATCCTTGTCCGCGCAATCGCCTGTTCCCCCAAAGTCACGCGCGGGTGCACCAGGTGCCGATTTTGCACCTGGTCTTGGGTTTCCTTGCCCTGGTTGTGGCTACTTGGGTCGACTTATCTTGGGTTGCGGGTGCCCCAGGTGCCGATTTTGCACCTGGGTCTTGGGTTCCCCTTCGAACGCCGCTCAACGACGGAACTTGAGGGTGCCCATCCTTTGCGCCTTCCAGCGAAGCGTGGGCTCTTACGACCTACCGCCGCGTCCTCTCTTCTCTTCCTCTTACCTCTGTGCCCTCTTTGTTCCGATCTCTGTGAACGGCGCCTGCCCCGCTCCGCCCCGAGCATCTCGGGGACCCGGTCGGGGTGTTACCCTCTCTCTTCTCTGCCCTTCTCTGTGAACCTCTGCGTTCTCAGCGTCTCTGCGTCTTCCTTGCTCTTTCCGAACTCTCTAACTTTCAACTCTTCAACCTCTTCTTCTTTTTGTCTCCTGATCGCTGACATCTGATTGCTGATAACCCTCTTCGCCTTACTTAGAACTTAAAACTGACAACTGAAAACTTCTCTCACCCCGCGCCCCCATGCACCCATTGCAAAATCGCCTGCCCCACCAGTACCATCGTCAGCGCAATCATCGCCACCGCCGTGACCCACGCGACCACATTAAACGCCAGCGTGTTCGTGTGCTCTCCCATCAAATCTTTCCGGTTCACCAGCAACAAAATGAAAATCACCACGATCGGCAGCCACACGCCGTTCCCCACCTGCGAAAAAATAAAGATCTTCCACAGCGGCACGTTCGGGATCAGCACGATCCCGGCCCCAACCACGATCAGGATCGTGTACAGCCAGTAGAACGCCGGCGCCTCCCGGAATTTGTGGTCCAGCCCCGCCTCGAAGCCCATTCCTTCGCAGATCACATGCGCCGTCGAGAGCGGCAAGATCGTCGCCGAAAAGATGGACGCATTCAGCAGTCCGAATGCGAACAAATAGCTCGCCCACCTTCCCGCCAGAGGCACCAGCGCCTTCGCCGCCTCCGCCGCATCCGTGATGTTCGTCAAGCCGCTCCGGTTCAGCGTCGCCGCCGTGCACACGATGATAAAGAACACGATCACCATGCAACTGATGCTCCCCAACAGCACATCCCACTTCGCTTGCGTGTAGTGCCGCGGTCCCACTTTTTTCTCCACGAAGCTCGCCTGCAAATAGAAAAACTGCCACGGCGCAATCGTTGTCCCCACCAGCGCGGTCAGCGTGATCAGGTAGCTCACGTCAAAATGGATGCTCGGAATCACCGTCATCCGCGCCGCCAGCATCCAATCCGGCTTCGCCAGCAGTGCTGAAAACATGTAGGACAGATAAAACACGCACAGAACCAGAAAGATAACTTCCACCTGGCGGTATGTGCCCTTCAGCACCAGTATCCACACTAACAGAGCCGCGATCGGCACCGCGATGTACTTGCTGATTCCGAAAAGCTCCATCGACGCCGCCACGCCCGCGAATTCCGCCACCACGTTTCCCAAATCCACCAGGAATCCCGTCACCATCACGAAAAACGTGGATCGGAATCCAAACTCCTCGCGGATCAAGTCGGAAAGGCCTTTGCCCGTGATCACGCCCATCCGCGCGCACATCTCTTCCGTCACATACAGCGCGATGGTCATCGGGATCAGCGACCACAGCAGCGTGTACCCCAGCGAACTCCCCGCCTGCGTGTACACCGCGATGCCGCCCGCGTCGTTGTCCACGTTGGACGTGATGATCCCCGGCCCGATCACCATTAGCAGCAGCGCCACACGCCGCCGCCACGCCCTGCCGCGCGAGAAAAACTCCACCGTCCTCCCGCGCATCCCGTCAATCGTCCTGTTGATCATTCCCAGCTTCATCGCCGCCTACCACTCTCCTGTTTCTCACTCTCCTTACAAGGAGCAAATGTCATCCCGACCGGAGCGGCCCGATTTTCTCCTTCGCGCCGTTTTCCGGCGCGTCGGGCCGCGCAGTGGAGGGATCTGCTTCTTCCTCCCACGCCCCAACTCCCACAATCGGACACCTCGTTCTCCCTTCTTTTCTCTTCTTCTTATCTCTGTGCTCTCTGTGTTCTTCTCTCTGTGAACGGCGCCTGCCCCGACCCGGTCGGGGTGTTACCGTCCCTCTTTGCTTGCTCTTCCCTTCCTCCGCGAACCTCAGCGCCCTCTGCGTCTCTGCGTTGTCCTTCTCTTGCTTTTCCTTTCAACTCTTCAACTGCTTCCTCTCTGACCTCCTCATCTCTGACGTCTGACTTTTGGTCTCTGACTTCTCACATCTGACCTCTAACATCTGACCTCCAACATCTAACTTCTGCCTCACGCCTTCACCAACCGCGATACCACGTCATCCACCGTCACCGTCCCGATCGGCCGCTTCTCCTCATCCACCACGCTCAGCATCCGCAAATTGTATTTGTCGAACAGCTCGAACACGTCTTTCTCGCTCGCATCCGGGGTCACGCTCAATAGCGGCTCCGTCTTCAGCTCTCCCATGCGTTGTTCCGGCGATGCCAGCAGCATCCGCGCCACCGGCACTGTCCCCGAGAACTGCGCCGCCTTGTCAATCAGCACAATCGTGTCCAACTGCTCTAGGCTCAACTCCTGCGTCCGCATCCACTCCAGCACTTCCTCCCGCGTGGATTCCTCGCTCACAAACACGAACTCCGTGTTCATCATCCCGCCCGCCGTTGACGGATCGAACGCCAGAAGTTCCCGCACCTCTTCCGCCTCCTGGTTCGGCATCTCTTCCAGGACTCCCTCCGACGCCTCCTTCGACAAATCCGCCAGCAAATCCGCCGCCGCGTCCGGCGCCATTTCTTCGATGATGTCCGCCGCCTTTTCCGGATCGAGCTTCTCCACGATCTGCGTCGTCAGCCGCTCATCCAGTTCCGCCAGCACCGCCGCCGCCGTCTCTTCATCCAGCGAAGCGATAATTCCCTGCCGCTCCGCCGCTGAGAGCTCTTCCATCATCTCCGCCAGGTCGGCCGGATGCAGGTCTTCCAGCTTTTCGTGCGTGATCCGCAATTTCACGCGCCGCAGCGGGTCCGGCTCGATCAGGTTCACAAACTCCCACCGGATCGCCCGCTGTGGCAGCTTTTTCTCCAGCCGTCGCACCATGCTCGCCGGAGCCACGCCCTGCAGCAGCCGCCGCACCGCCCCCGGCAAGCCCACATCCACCTGCGCGATCCGCAGCTCCACGGTTCCGTTCGTGCGCATCTCCGCCAGGTCCACGTCGTTCACGCGCACCACTTTGCGCCCCTTGGTATCAATGATCTGCTGGTCCAGCAAGTCCTTTTGCACTGCCAGCCAACCCTCATTCGGCTCATACGCCGCCAGCGCTCGCTCGCTTACGTTCAATTGCATCCGCCCGGCTTCCACCGCGGACACCTGGTCATGCCGCGCCACCAGCGGCTGAAAGCGTCCGCGCGAAATCAGGAAGTGCGCGATGCGGTTCGGCTGCTCCGCCGGCTCGACAAAAAATTCACGCACGCGCCCGACGTAGTTCCCCTGCACGTCGTACGCCTGCGCGCCCATCAGCTCCGTTGCATACAGCATCTCGCCCCCTCCTTCCCCTGTTCTTGGTCGCTGCCTTCTGTGGCACAGTCACTCCTGACTGTGCTCTCGGGTTTCTCTCCTCCGTCTTCTCTGCCTTTCCCTTCAAACGCCACCCTCCCATGATCTCGAGGGTGCCGCATCCTTCGCGTTTCTCAGCGAAGGGTGGGCTCCTACGATCGGACGCCTCCGTCCCTCTTCTCTTCCTCCGCGAATCTCTGTGTCCTCTGCGCCTCTGCGTTATCTTTGTCTTTCTTTCTCTGTGCCCTCTGTGTTCCTACCTCTGTGACCTCTGTGTTACCGTCCCTCTTCCTCTCCCCGCCCAAAAAACAAAAAAGCCGCAAGTCGTTACGACCGGCGGCGGATCATCACACTTCTTCAATACAGCAACCCTTAGCCGGCGGCGAATCCTCCTTGGGCTATAAACCTCGTGAGACCTTCGCGGTGCTCGCCCCTTTGGCCATTCCACATCAGGGCCGACCCCGAAAAACTCGCGGGCTTAGCGGTCAAGTGCCTGAGACT
>Ga0209039_10003740_pt1 | contig 11657 bp, 8 predicted proteins | sample BogFormECP12_OM1_FD_188238 | JGI IMG/M metagenome (GOLD analysis project Ga0209039, IMG submission 188238) | Bog forest soil microbial communities from Calvert Island, British Columbia, Canada - ECP12_OM1 (SPAdes) (version 2) | ecosystem: Environmental > Aquatic > Freshwater > Wetlands > Bog ...
TCCCGATGCGCCCGATTTCTCTAATTGTTAAATATTATACAATTCGACCTTTTGTCAACATAAAGCTCTTGCTGGATTGATAACCTGCAACTCGTAACGCGTAACCCGCAACTACTTTATCAAATGTCCCCACTTCTCCACCGTCTTCTTTCTTACCTCGGGGCTCGGCATGTTGACCATAGGGAACTTGTCGCGCCACTCAAAGGGGCGGCAGGCATCGATAATGGCACGGGAGTTCCAGAGTGCTCCCTTGGCCTTATCTTCCGGGCTGATCCGCGGATCAAGCGGCGTGCTCCACGCCCTATGTATGATGTCGATGGAGGTTGCGGGATCGGAACGCGTGCACATGGCCCAGACGACTTCCTCCAGGCTGGTAACGTCGATGTCGTCGTCCACGACCACAACGTAGCGGCCGCAGTACGCGCCAACGTGACACTGGGAGGCCACATGGCCCACCTGGGTGGCGTGACCGGGATAGCGCTGCTTTATGGAGACCGCAAGAAAAAGTCTCGCTCCGCCTGCCTCGTGGCACCAGGCAGCGACCACATCGGGTACTCCCGCTTTTTCCAGTTCCTCTTTCAAGAGAGGGGAGCGCATGAAGGAACGATAGAAGGCGAGCTCGTCAGGAGGCCTGTTTGGCGGGCTACCAAGGATTATCGGGTCATTCCGGTGGTAGATCGCCTTGATCTCGATCCTGGGTTCTTTGCGCGAGGCGCTCGCGTAGTACCCGGTCCACTCGCCGAAAGGCCCTTCTTCCTGCACGTCGTCGTAATGGGCAAAGCCTTCGAGGACGATCTCTGCCCGGGCAGGAATCGGAAGGCCCGTGTATTTACCCTTGATGACTTCAAAGGGTGCACCGCGGACAGCACCGGCCCAGTCCAGTTCGCAGAGCCCGAAGGGCAGTTCGCTCGCACCGGCGAGGTAAAGGAGAGGATCTCCTCCGACCACCACGACGACCGGGCAGGGCTCTTTACGGGCGAAGTATTTGTCCCGATGCATGCGGCCGTGCTTACCCGGAGAGATATAAAATCCCACATGGTTCTTGTCCTGTACCTGGACCCGATAGGTCCCCACGTTAATCCAGCCCTCGTCAGGGTCCCTCGTGATATTGTAGCTGCCCGTGCCGATATACCTGCCTCCGTCTTCTTCGTGCCACTTGGGTGTGGGGAACTTCAACACGTCGACTGCGTCGCCTTCAAGGACGTTTTCCATGATGGGACCGCTCTCCACGTACACGGGAGGCAACGGCTTCTGCCCTTCGGTTCTCTTATACAGCTCCGTGCTCAGCTCAAATTTGGAGAGTCCTTTCCGCAGGCCGAAGGTGATGGCCAGTCGGTTGTTGCTCAAGAGCGCGTTGGTCAGCACCCTGAAGCCTTTCGGATAGCCCGGAATGTTGTCGAAGAGCGCGGCAGGCGCCTGCGGGGTATGATTCAGCAGTTCCGTGGCCATGCCGATATCTTCCTGCCAGGTGGCTCCGTCGACGGTCTTGAGCTCTCCGGTATCTTCAACAACCTTCAGCCAGTCACGCAAATCCTTGTATTGTACCTTTGACATAGCGCTTCCCCCTTCAATGCGAGTGTTTAGTGTATAGTGAATAGTGTTTAGTGATCCGAATGAACCTCAACCCTAGTTTTAACCCACTCTCCCCCCAGTCTGGCTGCCTCAGCGGAACGTGAGACCGAGGAGAGGCCAGTACCATGGGACGATCACCAGGAGCAGGAACGACTCCACAAAAAAGATGGCCAACCCGAACTTGAAAAGGTCTTTGGTGGTGAAATAGCCGAACGCATAACCTACGGCCAGGACCGCCGACTGGTAGACGAACACCTTGCCTCCTGCCGCGTACCCCCAGAGCATGCCAAGCGTAAGCGGGTTGAACCCGTCTTTCAAGGCAAACTGCATGAGCGCAGGCATCGTCGCGCTGATCATGGAAGGCTCGTTGGCGAGAAACAGGTGAAACAGGTTGGCGTACCAATACAGGAGCATACCCGCCATGACCGAGGCAGAGTGCAATACGGGTGTCATCCACTTAAACAAGGCGGCCGTGAGCGTCTTTAAGATCTCAGTGTCGGCCATGACATTGCCGAGACACATGGCCGCGCCTATGAAGACAACGATCGGGAAGTTGGCCTTGCTGAAATCATCTTTCTTCATCGCGCCGACCACGGGCAGGCAGGCAAACAAGCCTCCTACCACACCGATTATCGAGGGATTTATATGGTGCCAGTGATCGGTCGCCCACAGCACGGTCGCCAAAGCCATTATGATTGTTGCTTTGACTTCTCTGGCCGACATGGGACCCATCTTTTTCAGCTCGGCCCGGCAATACTCCTGACCTCCCTCGAGGGTCTTTTTTTCAGGCGGGAAAAGTTTCAGTATGATCCACCAGCTTGCAAGGATGGTGAGCAGGGTGATAGGAAGGTAGGCTACTAACCACAAACCGTATAAGACCTTCACCTTGCCGACCGTTTCGATGAGTCCCTTCGACAGAATCGTGGCTGCTCCGGCCAATATAACTTTATCAAAGAGCCCTGACTGGTAGGTCATCGCGAGGATCAGACCTCGACCGATGTTGCTCTCCTTGGCCAGGCCGTAACTCTGGATCAATCCGATGGCAATGGTACAGAGCACGAGCGTCTTGGCCAGTCCGGACGGAATGATAAACGTGAGTAAAAGGTTGAGGACCATCATTCCGGCGAGAATCGATGAATAGTTACTGCCCAATCGGCAAACCATATTGTAGGCTATTCTCTTGGCCAGTCCGGTGGATTCCGCCATGATGCCCATGAGCAGAACGCCGAGAATAAACCAGGGTGTATCACTATGAAAACCGGAAAAGGCTTTCGCCACGGGGATGCCGGCAAAGACCCAGTACAACCAGCAGCCCAGAAGGCCTGTCACGCCGAGCGGAACCGGTTCGGCAATAAACATAGCGATGACGAAGACGGTTACGCTGAGGGCCCTTCGGCCGGTTTCGGCAGGGGTAATTGGTAACAGGTAAGTGATCACGCCAGCTGCAATACAGATCAGCAGGTACAGGAAGCGTTTCGTTTCAGGCTTCATTTTGGACGTGTCGGCGGCTGTTGCCTGAGCCTCACTCATGATGATCCCTCCTTTGGTCGGCGGCATGGTTCGCTGCGCGCCGCCCGAGACTATGCTAAAATCCCCTCTCTCTCAGTCTCTTCACTGCCTCTTCCGGAATCCGGTTTTTTTCCGGAAAATTGGCCACCTCTTCGTGATGCGTTGCATCGATTATGCAAACCGCGTCACCGATCCAACGCCGGAAACTCTGAACCCTGGGAATAATGGTCACGTCTTTATCCCATCTGGTTTGGGTGATAACAGCCCACATCACTTCGGTCTGGTTGAAAACGTCGATGTCACTGTCAACAACGATGGCAAGCTTCAGGTTGGGCTGTTCGGCAAAGGCAATCATGGCAGCCACCGTCACATCCCGGTATGTCTTCTTGTTCACGGCAATGTGAGCCGAGAAGCGCCCCATGGCCGAATGGGGCAAATGGACTGCTGTCACCTCCGATACAATCTTCTTCATCGCCCAGTACACACTCCCTTCCTTGGGAAGTCCACCCAGGATAATGTGCTCGGCCTGACCGGGTGTGATCCCCTGCATGATCGCGTTATTCTTGAAGCAGATCGCTGTCACGTCGATCACCGGGACAAGCATGCGCTCCTGGTAGTGGCCGGAGATCTCGCCAAAGGGATTCTGGTAGTCGCGCACTCCGGGTTGGATCGTGCCTTCTATAATGATCTCAGCGTCGGCAGGGATGAGAAAATCATTGCCCAGTGTGGCAGAAGGCGTAAGCCGCAAGGGCTCGCCCATGAATGACGCAATGGTGTTATAGTCATGGTTTCCGTATGGGAGGAGTGCACACGAACCCAGATAAAAGGCCGGGTGGTGCCCCAGCACCACAACAACAGGGGTCGGTTCTTTTACTGCCTCGTGCTCTGCAATAATGCGTGCCAGGTGGTGGTGACCATGTGTGGAGATGCTCATCCTTCTCGGACCGTAGACCAGATTCTTTGTAGGGGTAATATCATAGAAATCGCCCGACTTTGCCTTCATCAGACAGGCCATGACAAAGTAAGGCCCCACATCTTTTTCATGATAGCGCGCCGCAGGAAGGAGTGTGACGTCTGCCTTGTCGCCGGTCCACACATTTTGCAGCACTGGAGCTTCCGATTGCTTTACAACATCGAGCGTCCCCGACTTTCTTTCGATTTCGCCGAAACGGATACCGAGCCCCATCTGGCTGTTGGAAGGGTCCTCGCCGATAGCAATCGCACAGAGCGATCGAGTCACAAAAAGATTGCTCGCCAGTGGGAACGCGGATCGTTCTCCCTTCAGGTTTTTCACATTCTCAAAAATCACAACCGGGTTCTGATCTTTCTCTACAAGCAGCTTGAAGAAAGCTGCAAGTTCGTGCTGGTTCGGATCCAGCTGCTCTTTCACGTGGAGAACCTTTTCAGGATACTTCTCCTCGAGCATCTTTAGAAAACCGCTTAAACTTTTCGCCAAAAGCCACCTCCTCGCATCATTAGTCTTATACCAACCGCCTCCAAGTGTATACCTTCCGGGTACCCGCTTGCGGGTGTGCTACATCGCTTTCCTCGACGTACTTCTGAGTACGCCTGCGTCAGCTCCTCGCTGCCGCCTCCGTCTCCAGCTTGAATGCGAATCGGTATTATACGTAAGACAAACCGCTCCGAATTGTCAAACATTTTTTTATTTGATGTTTTGAATTTCCAGTCCTGGCGCGGAATTAACCCATAAGCCACTTTTGTGCTTCCATCTGTTTCACCTTTTTTAATTGACAAGAAAACGTGATATGTAATAGTCACTAGTGGGTCAACTCACGAATTAGCTTCCCGTGAGAATGAGAACTCAATACAGGAGGTTAGTATGGCCATAGAAAATCTGAATCAAGAAATCGTCCAGGAACTCAAGGAAAAGGTGGCAACCGGCTGCCGTATCCTCGCGAAACTCGGCTTGGCTGACTATCTGGGACACGTGAGCGCACGCGTTCCGGGTACCAAGTATGTTTTAATCAAGGCACGCGGCGTTGATCTCGGAAACCTACTCGATATGACCCCCGAACGGGTTATCATGGTTGACCTCGAAGCGAATCACGTAGAGGGCAAGTACCGCGCACCAGGTGAAGTAAAGCTGCATACCGAGATATTCAAAGCACGGCCGGATGTCATGGCCACGGTACATACCCATCAGCACCTCGCCACCGCTTTTGGCGCCGCCGGAAAACCGATCCTCCCGATGCTGGGCATCATGTCGGTTGTTTGTGCCAAACCCATGCCCGTCTTTCATTCCTCGCTGAAAATAGTGACCGCTGACCAGGGAGCCGCTGTGGCCCGCGTCCTAGGCGATGCTATTGGGTGTCACCTGAAGAATCACGGCATCCTGATGACCGGCAAATCCGTGGAAGAGGCGGTGATCAATGCGATCTGGCTCGAGATGCAGGCAAAAGTGACCATGCTCGCAACCATGATCGGCACGCCCAGCCCCCAGACACCGGAAGAGGTTCAGCTCAACGTGGAGCAGGCCGAGCCTATTGCGGGGCGCTGGAGATATTACGTAAGTCTGCTCGATTTACCTTATGTGACTCTTTGATCGGCAGAAGGGCAATGTAGCTATAAGAATGTGCGCTATCCGTTCAATCACCGGGAAGGAAGGTACTGACTTATGAAACTCTTTAGCCCCGGTTCATATACGGGAAGGGACTGCTGGAAACCCCCGTTGTGGGACCCTGATATGGGCAAGAACTCCTTTGGCTGCGGGGCAGCCTCGTAGAGATCCTGCCCGTGATGAAAGAGGACCATTTCATCATCGCGGCTGTGGATTATGAGAACAGGACATTTTACCGTTCTTATATATTCCTCGGTATTATAGGCATTGCCGAGGATAAGTCCAGCCGGAGCCCACGGAAAGAGCTCCTGTGCGACGGCTGCAATGCAAGTAAAGGAAGAATCAACTATCAGCATGCCGGGGGTGTGTTCTCGGGCAAGCCATGCGGCAATCGATCCGCCGAGCGATTTTCCATAGATGATAATAGTCTGAGGGTCTATGCCCCGCTTTCCCACAAGATACATCGATGCGGCCTCAGCATCAAGGTAAGTCCCTTTCTCTGTAGGGTAGCCTGCGCTCATGCCGTAACCACGATAATCAACGGAAAAAGTGCTGAGCCCCATCCTGTTCCAGACCACCACGAAGTCAAGGAAATGAGAGATATTTCCACCATTGCCGTGAAAAAAAAGTACCACTGCAATCGGCTTTTCCGCAGGTATCCACCACCCCGAAAGGGTGACGTGATCCTCCGTTTCAAAAGAGACAGTCTCATAAAGAAGGTTAAAATCGGCGGGAGTTTCCCTGATCACCTTATCGGGGTGGAATATAAGTTGTGACCGGCAGCCCGGAAAAGTGATGAGTATAAGCAGAGCAAGGAAAGAGAAAAAAATCGCTTTATACTTCATTACGCCGCCTGTTGTTGCAGCAAGTGCTGCCAAGAACGTTCAAAGCACCTGCTCTCATTCAGAAATAAAAATTGACGCCGCACTTCACTTCCGTCTGGTAGAACGAGAGGGTCTTACTTCTCGTGACCCCGAGAGAGATACTCGAATTCGTGCTGAGAATAAGATTCTGCATCAGCCCTGCCTCAAAATAATTGTATTCATCTCCCACTCCATAGTAGATGTCTTTCGCATACAGATGTATTTTCCAGAAGTCTGTAATACTTCTGATGAGACCCGCCGAAGCACCCGCTCCGAGCGCATAGTCGTTCGTGAGGGCGCCCCCAACGTTCAGACTCGACCCAATCATGAAATAGTAGAGTCCCAGGAAACTGTTTTTCCAGGAAAATCCTCCGGCAGGATTAAGCTGCGCGATCATGTGATCTTTCCCGTCGTTCATTATCCTCTGCGTTAACCCGGTATCAACCATCCATGAGATGGGCTTGAAGAAAAGGTCCCTCGGGGCAAGAGAGACAATGTTGATGAAGTCCAGGCTCTCCAGTTTCAGCTTGTTGTCCTGGGAATAGTACCTTAAGGCAGTATCTGCAAATATGATCTGCGCCCCTTCCCTGTATCCCTTTCCGTTGTCCAGAAGGCTGTGGTAAACAGGCCGGTAGCTTATCTCCTGAAAGGGGCTGCCCGCCTTTGAGCCGGCTGCAAATCCTATCCGGCTTGAACCATGGCCCTGGTCCGGCCTTGGCGGAACAGGGACTGCGTATTCTTCTTTATCCTGCCCCCCCAAGGTACTCCTGGCCCGCAGGATTTTTAAAAACCTTTCCACATAGGCATCCGTGGTTACCTGCTTCCTTGTGTGAAGATACTGGAGGTATTCAATGGAAAGGTCGTATATCCGTATCTTTTCGTCCCGAGAGATCCCTTGCTCAAGTATTCGGTCAGGCTCAAGCTCGCCCTTTGCAAGCTCAAGTGCTTTTACCTGTTGCTCTTCGGACATCAGGGATGCCAGGTGTTGTATCTTCGTCGTCTGGGAGGGCCTGTACTCAGTCCCGAGAGTTATCCCTTCTTTCACCACGTCCTTAACGGTATCGAGGGGAATGACCCACATGTGCTGCTCGTCGGTCAGATTGAGCGACGGACGTGCTGCTTCGAGCAGAAAGAGCAGGTCATAGGAACAGTTCTCATCAAAGAAATAGTAGTAGGAGTAAATGTTGTCCAGCTCGTAGAGATGCATAAGAAGTCTTTTCGTTTCATCTTTGGTCAGATTAAGGGGGTATTCCCAGATGTCCCTCCTGTCAATGTCGCCGTACTCCTGCAATTTGCCATAGTAGGGGAGCATAGAGAAATATCCCTTGTAAAAACCGAAGAGGCCTTTAACGGCATAGAGAGGACCGAATGTTTCTTGGGTGGCCGCAGCATAATTCACTGCATGTGCAAGGAGTTTGCTTTTTGACGCAGTCTCTATGACCAGCAACGTGTGGCCGAACATGGACGCAGGGCTGTTTATATGGGCGTCAGGAAAGACCAAGGTGACCGATTCAGGCTGCATCTCGTCGAGCAGGCTGTCGAAAGACTTGATCGGTTCATTAAAATTTTTGCATTCCGGACCAGGAATGCGGGACATATCAAGGCGGAGTCTCTCCTTGATCCACTCATATCGTGCCACAAACTTGCAGGCAGCGGGCTTCCCGTCTTTTATTTCGTTACTGAAAATGGCTCTGATGAAAGCATCCAGTTCCGCCTCGGGATTATACTTACCGTCCTTTGCGAGGAAGAACCTCGGATCGTCGATCAGGCTTCTTGTGCCGAAGAGACCTTTTTTGTAGTGGAGCAAGATGTGCCAATACCTGTCTTGATGAAGGGCAATCTGGTGGGCTTCCCTCAGCACCGACTCCAGATACGAAGACTCCTCTGCACAGAGCCTCTCCCCGACGGCGGCCCACAAGACGAGGGAGCACGAAAGAAGAATGGAGATGGGCACCCTCTGCAGGTGCCGCATCCCCTGTAAACGTCTAAGCCAAAAATACCTACGTGGAAGAGATAACAGCCTCTATATTCCTTATCACTTCCATAGCAGTCACGTCTCCAAATGGGTATATGCGGGAAAAGTTTTTCTGTAGCTTGGAGTTGAACGCTGCCCTGTCCTTCTGAGGAATATTCATGAGCGAGGCCAGGGTGTCGAGGTGTTCTCCTTTACCCTTTGCGATGTCCTTTGCCAGACTGTCCATATTGTCTGTCACAAAAACATTCACCTTTTCATTGGAGGTCCACGTCTCGTACTGCGTGCAGTTCGATGTGCCTGAGGTAATGCCGAAGGTCTGGTTGCCGGAAGTCCCGTTGGTCGTGGCCGCCGAGATCTGGGAAATAAGACCATCGTTCCCTTCAAAGGCCATCGAACCTAGACCGCAACCATAATTCTTCTGATCCGCGAAGAGCGCCGTGCTGAAACCAATCACCATGAAACCGACGAGTAACAGGAAAAGCAGTTTCTTCATCAACCCACCTCCTAGTTTTATTATATATGAATTTTATTCATTCAGCGCTGATAAGTCAAGTGGGCCCGGCAGGGGGCCTTATCCCAGTCCGTGAGAGTGATCTTCGCCGCGACCCAGCACATTCGATTTGTAAACAGGGCAGATTACGCCGGCACAGGCAAGGGGAATAAGGGCCATTGCCGTGAATGAAGCACGTGTCGAGATATGGTCTATGAGAAAACCCATGAGAACGGGGCCCAACGTGATTCCGAAGCAATACACCGACTGATAGAAGCCCATTGCAGTTGATTTTCTGTCCTTATCGACGTATCTGATCGCATTCGCCATGAGCGACGAGACGAGCACGCCGTTGGCGAGTCCAACCATGGCCTGGAGAGGAAAGAAGGGGAATACCGAGTGGCAAAAGGCAATTCCAACGCAGTACATTCCTAACAGCAAAAAGGCGAGCATGAGCACGTATGCTTCGCCTACCCTGTTGGCGATCTTTGTCCCGACAAAATAGGATCCCATCATAGCTGCAGCGCTGAACAACACCGCGAATAACGCCAGCTCCGGCCCTGTGGCGCCAAGATTCTTTGCCGTGCTCGTCGTAAAGGAGTACACGGTTCCAAAAGTCACAAGGTACGTAAAAGCGCACATGACTGAGAAAAAAAGGAGCCTTCGCTCTTTCACGACCCGGACAAGACCCCTCATACTGATGTTGATCCGGGCCGCCTCCTGTTCACGCTTGATACATAAGGCGACAATCGAGCCAATTATTCCTGATACAAAACTCACAACAAAGAGGCCGCGAATACCGATGCGCTCGAAAAGAAGGCCTCCTGCGATGAATGCCGCGAATCTCCCTGCGTTTGTGAACACGTTAATTATACCTATAGCCTTCGTGCCCTCGGATTTTTCATAATAGCTGGCGTAGAGGACGGTAAATGATATCCACGTTGATGAGGCGGCTCCGGATAGAGCGTTAGCGATAAAGAGCAGCACCGGTGAAGGAGAGATGATCATACCCAGAGATGAGGTGCCGGCAAGGAACGTCCCGATTACAATAAATAATTTATGGTTTCGCACGACATCGACGGTGATGCCGAGCGGAATCCTCAGGACGAGCTGTGTGACACCGTAAGCTCCGACAATCAGACCCACCACGGTCCCTGTCATAGAGAGCGTGAAGAGGTAGGGGGTCAGGAAAGGAATGTAGATGTATTGCGCAAACCAGAAGAAACCCGTAACGGCGCATAAGAGCGCCTTTCGGGCGTGAGAATCACGGTTACTATGATCACGTTTCGGCAAAACATATCAAGCTACCATATCCTGCTCTCCGGAAGCTACGTCCGTTTTACCGTTGCCCCTTCAAAACAGAATTCCATCGGGTCTGCGGTCAGATTCCTATTGACAACAATCTTTTGCTCATACTACTCTACTCTAACTAAACCGTCCAGCCGGTACAGTGAAGGAAGTCGGGTCTTGCGTCGCCGCGCGCAGAATGCAAGAGAAGTGGTTACTGACACGGAACAGCAGGCGATACTGAGACTTGGGCCGGGGCTACTGGCCGCATGGGCTGTGTAAAATAGCCCATTTGGCTGATTCATGAAGGAGGATCGATGCAGATGGCAACGGGCAGCGCGTGCAAGCATACCAGAAGTCTTCTTTGCGCCGTTCTCCCACTTCTTTTACTCGTCCTTGCCGCTGGGTGTGGCAGGCAACAGGCGGGGGATTCCCCTCCTGCGCCCTTAGTGCAGGTAACGGACGTCATCGTGAGCGATGTCTCCGTTTATGCAGAATGGACCGCAAGCACGGACGGCCTCGTCAACACCACGATACGCGCGCAGGTCCAGGGCTACCTGGTCTCCCGCGATTACAAGGAGGGTGATTTCGTCAATAAGGGGCAAGTCCTTTTCCAGATTGATCCACGGCCTTTTCAGACTGCCCTTGAACAGGCGAAGGGGAACCTGGGCGAGCAGCGAGCGCGCTGGCGAAACGCGCACGCCAACCTGGAGCGCACAAAATCTTTAATCGAGTATGATGCCATAAGCAAGAAGGACCTCGACGATGCGACTGGCGCCGAGGAGTCCTCTCATTCTGCGATGGTAGCGGCCCAGGCGGCAGTTGACAAGGCCATTCTTGACCTGGGTTTTACCAAAATAACCTCACCGATCTCCGGCATAGCCGGCATCGCCAGGGCTCAGGTCGGAAATCTCGTTGGTCCCGGCTCCATAGAGGAGCTGACAACGGTCTCCACGGTCGACCCTATTAAGGTTTACATCTCTATGGCCGAGCACCAGTACTTGGATTATATGCACCATGGAGGCTGGCACGAGGGGCAAGCGTCTCTCGAACTCATCCTCTCCGACGGCACCATCCATCCGCACAAGGGGAGCTTCGCCTTTGCAGACCGACAGGTCGACATGTCTACGGGCACTATCAAGGTGGCAGCTCTTTTCCCCAATCCGGGGAACGTGCTGCGGCCAGGACAGTTCGCGAGGGTGCGTGCGCAAACAGAGTTAAAGAAGGCAGCGCTCCTCGTGCCGCAGCGAGCCGTCAGTGAACTCCAGGGAAGCTATCAGGTCGCCGTTGTAGGCCCGGACAACAGGGTGGACATCAGGCGAGTCAAAGTAGCGGAGAGGATCGACAACTTCTGGGTTGTAGACGAGGGGTTGCACCAGGGTG
>Ga0209039_10003741_pt1 | contig 11654 bp, 8 predicted proteins | sample BogFormECP12_OM1_FD_188238 | JGI IMG/M metagenome (GOLD analysis project Ga0209039, IMG submission 188238) | Bog forest soil microbial communities from Calvert Island, British Columbia, Canada - ECP12_OM1 (SPAdes) (version 2) | ecosystem: Environmental > Aquatic > Freshwater > Wetlands > Bog ...
GCTTTCGTGTTCCTGCTGATCTTTGTTCTCGTACTCATCATCTTTGCTGTCGCAAACATCCTCCTTGCGACAGGGATTCTCGAACAGGTTGCCATCGTAGATCTTATTCTTGCCATCTTCGGGCTCTTCCTGATTAAACGTCTTGGCTGGTGGGATAAAGCAGGATACGCCACGGGAATCCGGCTGGCATACGTTCCCCTTTTAATCCTGCCCTGTGCAGTAGCCCTGACCTCGCTCGCGGAGGGGATCAGGGTGACCGCGCCCCTCGAGATCTTCACCTTCGCAGTCCTGACTCTGGTTATAGGACTTGCGGAGGAGACCTTTTTCCGTGGCCTGATATTTACTGCTCTTCTTCCTGCAGGGACACTTCAGGCGGTCATTATCAGCTCTTTCCTTTTTGCGGCGCTCCATCTTCTCAATATAAGCGGTGGCACATGGGATCTGTCCTACACAATCACGGATACCATCGCAGCTTTTGGTCTCGGGATTACCTATGCCGCAATCCGGTTACGTACTGGGAGCATCTGGCCTCTTGTCGGCATTCACGCTCTCTTTGATTTTACCCTGATTATTTCCCTGGGTGGGATCAATGTTTCAGCGCAATCGCTGCAGGTCCTGCTCACGTCAGTTGTTATCGGCATTGTCTTTATAATATATGGGCTGTTTCTCCTCCGGGCGAAGGAAACAAGACCATACGAGGACCCGTGAAAATGTGCGCTTGTCTGCAGGCAGTCAAAATAACCTGGCATCAGGGATTTTTTTATAAAGGGCAGTTTTGAGAGGGGTAAACCTCCTGGAAAAAGCTTTCCCCCGCATCAGATCCAGTGGTTACATCCTCTCGCGTTCTGGTGACCGTATGGTATGCGGGGTGACCCCCTGTTGCCCCGGGATATGGGTAGGGGGTACCCCCCCAGTTAAAAAAAAGAAAGGAGGGGGTGTGGGGATCACCCCCCTCCCCCCCTTGGCCGCAAACGGCTCTTTCCCTGCATGGCCGTACCCGGTATTTCGCGTGGAACCTCCGGCGTGAGTTGCAGCATCAACAGATTTTTTTGGAAATATGGTGAAGGGCCGGCCCGGGCCTGATGGGGGGGAGGGTACCCCCCGGTTACGATCCTAAGAGGGGAGGGGGGTGACCCTCTGTTGCCCCGGCACATGGGTGGGGGGTACCCCCCGGTTGAAAAAAAGAAGGGAGGGGGGTAGGGATCACCCCCCTTATCCGGGCAGACCCGGTTTTTGAGAGATCAGATCCGCAGTGTATCAGGGAATGGGGGCGGTTCGAGCCCGGATTTTGAAGAGGGGACGTTGTATTGGGGAATAGTATATTTCCTCTCGCAATTACAAAAAAAAATCAGAGAGTCTTGTCGAGGATGACCTGCTGCGATCCATCCGAGAAGACAGCGATGCCGAGAACCCGGTCCTTTCCGGAGTCCGGTGCAGCGAGCAGCGCGTTTGCACCCACGGAAAGGATGCCGCCGCCCGACGGGTGATCCTGAATGCCGGCTGTCACGCCCGATCCGCTGATCCAGGTAGCCGGCGCCCCGCCGTTTATGGTCCAGTTGATCCCGACAACTGATTTGCCATTCTGGCCACCGACAAAGGTGACAGTCACGTACGATCCGTTCACGCGGCTGATGGTCGATGTTGCAATCTTGCCTTTTTGCATATTTCCCGTCATGCCCAAAACAAAAGCGACGATGACCGCGGCAAGGAGCACCGTGATTGCGACCAGCAGAATTGTACTGACCACTTCAGAGATGGAATCATCATTTTTTTTGCATTTTATCAAAAATATCACGCACCGTACACTTTTGTTTATATATGGAACCATAGGGGTTGATAAGTGTTGTTTCGCGATGCCAGGTTTAATTTATATTTCCGGGCTCATTACACGGTTGCTTTCATTTTTTTGCGACCCTGCGTAGAAATGTGCATGAAGATCCTGCTTCTCGCGGATGCCGAAACATACACACTTAAAAGTCCTTGAACATACACATCAGGCAAGCATGAAGATCGCCATATTCCAGCACGCAGCATCAGAGCCTGCCGGGTATTTCGAAACGGTCTTTTCCGAACATAAAATCCCATATGAATACATCCGCCTCAACGAAACCAATGAAGTGCCGGCCACCGGTGCCACCCATTTTATGTTCACGGGCGGGCCGATGAGCGTCAATGATGAGAAGGAGCTCCCGTACCTGAAAGAAGAAAAGGCCCTGATCCGGGACGCCGTGAAACGGGGCCAGCCGGTCCTTGGCATCTGCCTTGGGGCCCAGCTGATCGCATCAGCGTTCGGCGCGAAGGTCTACCCGTACCGGCAGGAGACCGGCTGGTGCAGGCTTACGCGGGAGCCGGATCTACCCGGCACACTCTCCCGGTTCCCGGCACAGTTTTCGGTATTCCAGCTCCACGGTGAAACCTTCGATCTCCCGGCCGGTGCCCGCCTGCTCTGCACCGGTGATATCGTAAAGCACCAGGCATTTGCGTACAAAACGACCCTTGCCCTCCAGTTCCACCTCGAGCTCACCGATGCAATCATAAGGGAATGGATAAAAGATATGGAGCCAGCACTACGGGAGGCAATACTCAGGGAAACCCCCCAATACCTTACGGAAAGCTACCGGCTCTGCCGGATAATTGCCGAATACTTCATCGGGTAAAACAAAAGTGAAAACGGGCGGCCTTACCAGTCGCCGTTTTTCAGGCAAATTTCCGGGCCGGATCCAGCTGGATCTCATGCGGCAGCCGGGCCAGCGCCACAGCCCCGAGCGCCCCGATCACCCCGTTGCCTCCAAAAAGCACAGCGCCGGATTGCAGTGCTGCCTCGTCTGCCTCAGCACGGCTGATCTCCTCTTCTCTCACCCTCCTCCCGTACTCCCTCAATCCTGCAGGAACCGTCATACCCCCCAGAAACGCAAGCCCCCATTCGGGTGACAGGGTCTCGTTCTCCACAAATTCGCGGCTCTTTGCCATCACCCGTTCGATCCGGGACGGGTGAACGGCTACCTCAATATAACTCGCCGAGTTGCCGGCAGTCTTGTTCTCTATTTTCTCGTTGAGCATCACGACGTGGTGGCTGATGGGGAGCACGGCCCTCCCCACCGAGATTTGCCTCAGCAGCGCAAGGGCGAGGGCAAACGTCGCACCCCCTTCCTTCGAATCGGTGTCATCCACACCGATGGTGAGGTGGGTGAGCGCCTGTGTCCAGACGTCCCCTTCCACGATCCCCCCGGCATGGTCGAGTTCGACGCGGACAACACCTTCCGCCCGTGACATCATATCGGTAAGCGAGTATGCCGGGCCGCCGATGCAACGGATCCGCTGGATGATATGATTCCCCATGTACCTGACGCCGGAGATCCCCACCGCGGAATGGGGGGGAAGCCCGATGGAGACCGGGGCGTCGCCGATCCGGGCACACTCACGCAGGAGAGTCCCGTCGCGCTCCACTGCTGTCACCATGCCCCCGGCACGGGAGTGATGGTACCCGCAGAACGCAGCACAGGCCCCGCTCATACAGTCATGGAAGACCTCGACCTGCTCCCCGTCAGTAGTGGTAAAGATCCTCCGGCAGGTACTCTGTGGGATGGCAGAAAGCGCAGCGTACCGGGCGGCCGCTCTCCCCGACTTCTCCTTTTTTACAAGGACGCATCCTTCCCGGACAAGCCTTGTAACCCAGTCCTGCGCCGTGCTCCTCGGGATACCTGCAGCTTTCTGGATATCAGTTACCGTAAAAAAACCGGCGTCCTGCGTGAACTGGCGCATCAGGCGCAGGTATTCCCGCCGGTGTTCAAGCACGCTTGCCATAGTGGTCGCGGATATACAGGATATCGCCGATAATGGCGCTCGCTGTCTCGATCGATCCCGCACCCTTGCCGATCAGCGTGATCTCTTTTGCCATATCGGTCTCAAGGGTAAGCGCATTTAGTGTCCCTTCTACAACGAGCGGATGATTCTTTTCGATGAGACGCGGCGAGACCCGAAGGATCTTTTTCCTCGGGATCGCCTCGGCGATCAACCGGATAGTACAATCGCCCTCTTCGGCAAGGCGGAGTGCATCCGGGGTGAGCAGGTCGATGCCGGTCAGGTCGATATCGGCAAGTTTCGTTCCGTCTCCCCAGATTGTGTTTGCGAGGATCACGAGTTTTATTGCTGCATCGATCCCCTTCACATCGTAGGTCGGATCCGCCTCGGCATACCCCATCTCCCTCGCCTCCATGAGCGCCTGCTCGTAGGTGAGCCCTTCATCTGCCATCCGGGTCAGGATATAGTTGCAGGTCCCGTTGAGGATCCCGTAGATCGCGATAATCTCGTTCCCGCGCAGGCCGTCTTCGAGCGTGTGCATGATGGGGATAGCCCCGCCGACTGTGGCCTCGTACCGGAGTGCCACACCCTTCTTTTGTGCAAGCGCCGCAAGCTCACGGTAGGCAAGGGCGATCGGTCCTTTGTTGGAAGTGACGATGTGCTTTTTTCGTGCTAGGGCCGCCCGGATGTACCCGAGCGCCGGTTCGCCGGTGAGCGCGTTTGTCGGTGTCACCTCGATGAGGACATCGAAGTCCGTTTTTTTGATCACGTCTATCGCAGCAATTGCCCGGTCACCACAGACATCGTTCGTGCGTTTGTTTTCGAGTACCTCTACGATGTCGATACCCTCGTTACAGATATAACCGCTCTTTGAGTCTGCAATCCCCGTGATCGTGATGCCGGGATTTTTTTTCGCGATCATCTCCGCGACACCTCGTCCCACGGAGCCGAGCCCGATCAGTGCCGCCTTCATGCGATCTCCTCCAGCGGCTCGATCAGAAGAAGCGACTTCTGCACTGCGACCCGGCGCAGGATGGCGATCGCTGCGTCCATATCAGCCCGGTTTGTTGCTTTGATCGTGACCCGGGAGGTCGAGCGTTCGTTTATTGCCGGCATGCTCATCGAGATCTCGCAGACCTCGGCAAAACCCGTGGAATCGATCTGGTCGACCGTATCGGAAAGGTCTGTATGCATGAGGTGGCCGATCAGGATAACCGTCCGCTTGTAGAGCAGGCGCTCTTTTCCTATCCTCTGGATGTGGACACCCTGCTCCTTTAAGAGCGTCACCAGGGTGTCGAGACGACCTTCAGGAAGCGCAAGAACAATCTGGACGTTTAACATGCGCTGGCTGGATTCCGGGTCACGGTGGTGGATGACCGCGATGATATTTCCCCCAACATCAGAAATTGGTTTGAGGGCTGCAACCAGTTGTCCGGGAGAATCCTTCATCTCAAGTTTCATCGATACCTGCAACTATACCACCTTGTCAACAAGAATAGAGCCGCCCATAAAGAAAAGCTTGTTTTTCGTTATTCACGTTGCGAAACTTTCGGGTTAAGAATGTATGTGGGGCACTCGTAACAAGCATCATGGCAACCTCAAAGCAACCGATACAAACATTCCTTAACTCCTGCCGTACGAAAGGCTCATCATATGCTTATCGCAGCGGTGTGTTAAGGTTTTTGGATTTCATTTACGGGCCACAGATGTCTGGTGAAAAGGCAACAAAGGAAGAATTTGCCAGGTATGAGAAGCTGGCAGTTCAGTATTTTTCAGAGAACCGAGCTAAGGCGGCTGATGATCTCGTGGGCTTTATCCGGCACATGAATCAAACAAAAGTACTGCCGAAAACAGCTAACATAAAAGCCTGCGGCGTTCGGCAGTGGTTGATAGACAATGATATTAGTTTTACTGAGAAACAACGCCAGCAGATGCGAAAAGCCAAACCCAGAGGTGGCAGAAGGACCAACATCAAGTATGCAGATACTCAGACAATCCGTGAAATTATTGCACACGGTGATATAAGACTCCGCGCGCTCGTTCTCATGCTTGCTTCATCGGGGATGAGAATTGGAGAAGCTATCGAATTGACGTGGTCACAGGTGAGAATCCCCGACAGGACAAAAGAATCCGAACGGGATAAACTTACATCGGTTTTTATTTCTGACAGCAAGACTGGATTGTCCCGAACTGCATGGATAACAAGAGAGGCGGAGGAAGCCTTGCTAGAATGGAAGAAGGCAATACCTGCGTATTTAAACACCGCAGCCAAGAAGGGTAAAAATATCGGAATAGACAAAGATGCCGAAGATAAGCACATATTCCCATACCGGACAACTTCCGTTTACATGATGTGGGACGCGGCGTGTAAGGCGTCCGGCCATTATGTCAAAGATGAGAAAACACGACGTAACCAGTTAAACGTTCACCGTCTTCGGGGGTTCTTCAAAAGCCAAACAATGCCCATCATCGGAGGTGAATATAGCGAACTGTTATTGGGGCACTCCGACCAGTACGGTAACGCTTATAATGGTTTACCTGAAGGAAAATTGGCGGAAATGTATCGGAAATGTGAGATTGTATTAACGATCACGGCAGGGCACGGTATATCGCAAAAATTGGCAGATCAGACAAGTAAATTAGCCGAGCAGGAAGAAACCATCGAAGCACTAAAAGCACAAATGGCCAAGATGCAGGAGACGATGAGACGTACCAATCTGGAGTTCCAAAACCAGATGGCTAAAATGATTGCTGATCTTCGTTTTTCACAGGATTTCGATGTAAGTGAAGGCGAAAAAATATTTAATAAAATGTCTAATGAAGAAAAGGAAAAATTTGAAAAGGATGCGGCAAAAGGTGGAAAAATAGCGGCAACGTTGTTGGCATCTAAGAAAAGATCAAAGAAAAAATAATTTTGGCTGTTCTGTCGATCTTCAGGTCTCTATCGACGTCTTTCAGAAGGCATCCCTTTACTCATTCAAGTGCTCGGTGCAGGGTTGCGAGGCAACCTCTATTAAGGGATATTATAGTTTAGTCCCTTTGTGGGGGTTAAAATCTGAATCTTTCCTTCGCTTCGAAAGAGTGGGAGAACCATGGACAACTACGTGTTATGAACGACGTGGTTTGCTGTCTCTATAATACTCCAAATCGAGCATGCAAAATTTTACACTTAAAGTATGGATTGCTAGGCATAGATTCTTATATAGATTTCCATCTAGATTCTCCGATAGATTGCGGTATAGATTTCTAGTGGGATTTTATAGTATGAGGTTCTGTCAAGTCTTCGGCAGGTTGTCACTTTTCTTCGGAGTGTTAAAATTCAGAACTGCCGATAACTTGACAATATACCCACCTGTGGGCGTACGTGAGCCGGCTGATTCGGCGATTAATCACCATTTCCTTTGGGTCCACTGTCGGTATGTTGTTTACCGTCTCTCGGTAAATTGCTCTAACCCCTTCCCGTGTTGCTTTGAGGTCCGCCATCGTTTTTGCTCGTGCCACGACGTCAAGCATATGACGCTGCATTTCTCGAACATACTTAGGTGTGTCATGCCTCCATGCGGCAATCCCCCCTGACCTTGATGCTGCCGTCCGGGAACCTCCCATAATACACACTACACGACCCAAAACTGTCCGCGAGCTCTGGAACAAGTCCTCAAAAGGCACTCGCCTCGAAGAACGCGGCTATGGTTCAGGCTGTAGAATTTTCCCAGACCCCCTTGCATGGTGTCTCGGTTATACCGGCATCAGGTTTGGATTATTCCAGATTATATCATAAACAAGGCGTTAGCGCCCTTTAAAATAAATATAGAGATATGGACATATAGTATAGTCAGATATATAAAAAATAGGCAAGTAATTTATCCGATGATGACGAATATTCCGGTGATATTCCATGACCCGGCCTCACAATGATCAGGGTGTTTCTGTTATTATCGGGACCCTCCTCCTTATCCTGATCACAGTGACTGCCGCTGCCGCCCTTGCTCTCATGGTCTCGCAGATGCAGAAAGCCGAAATGACCCGGCAGTCCCAGATGGCGGCAGTTAAGGATGAGGATATCATTATATCCGGGATGAACTTGGGTTACAACCAAACGTTATGGAATTCTACGTATCCGAATCCGCCATTAAATATCCCGTATTCAAATAACTGGAGTTCAGTTTCCTTTAACCTAATGAACCTCAACACTCAGGATATCAATGTGGCTGGCATTGCCATCAATAACTATTATGCATACCCTGTTAGCTTTACCTCTTTATCATTATCCTCACCCATGGGGTCTTGTAATTTAACTATGGGGGGAGGAGGATGCCAAGTTTTAGGTTCGAATTCATATTTGCCATACCTCACGATTCCAGCAGGAAAAAGCATTCGGGTCACTCTTAACCTGACCAGCAGTCTCACCGATATTACTTCTCCATCCATAGGAACGGGCAACCAAATCGATGTCAAAATCTTAACCTCACTCACGAACATCTTTGAGCAGAGCTACAAATTACCTACACCAGTAATTGTCTATGATACTGAACAGACAACCCTTGGCTCAATCCAGCGGGATAGTATCATGCTTGATGGCTCCCAGTCATCATCAGTAAACGCAACCATTGTCAGCTGGAATTGGACACTCATGAACGCGATAAATACTTGGCCGACGAGTGGAAATTGTTCAGATGTAAACGATTTGAGTCCGTTAAGCGGTCTTCCACCCTATTTCAGCAGTAAAATTGTCCATTTCTCCCCCCCGGTCGATGGACCTTTCTGTGCCAACCTGACCGTAACGGACAGCAACGGGATGGTAGCAACAACTTCCCAGGATCAACTCATCCCGAAGGATACACAATTTACACCAGCGGTCAATTTAATTGCCACATTTAACTCCACATTCAACCCGCCCATCATCAATATCACCATCCTGGATATCAATGGGAATCCTGTAAACAATGCAGCTGTTAATTATGTCTTGGATGTGAACCAGTTTGGAAACTTGACACTCAGTAACTATATAGGGACGACCAACAGTCAGGGAATGAGCAGTACCAACGTCACTTGCGGTATTGGAACGGTCAAAATAGTGTCCGGACAATTACCTTCCAGTGAGGTGGCGGTAAGTGCAAATGGATGTTAAAAATTACAGAAAGAGTTACCACGGGCCGTGTTCAGGTAGATTGGATAAAGTGAAAATCTTCATCCATCTCGTTTCGTTAACCTTTCACCGGGTTCTCTTCCGTAATCTGTTCCTGGTCCGAAGCATTAACGACTTGAAAGTGACGATGATGGACATAAACAATATCCCGGTAAAGAATCAGCCATCGTCATGCAGCATTACCCAGCATTCAGATAGTTATACAATCACACGAACGCTGAAATCGTCAAATTCTGTGACTGTACTGTCATCATATGTACCCGGCAGAAAAACCGCTAAATAGTGCACTTCTTACTCGTCCATTCCATCGGTCTGAACCGCAATGACCTGCTTCATCACAGCCGGCTTATCCCGGTAATATGCCCGGATCTGTTCGGTCACCGCATTGTACTCTCGAACCCCTGTTTTCTGCAAGCCGAGAAGGAATGCTGTCCGGTCCTTGAGCTCCTGGTTGAGAACTTCCTTACTTACCCCGTGGGTGTCCCGGATCTTGTCAAAGAGGAAACTCCGGCCCTGGTACTGGAACTCATCGACATCAGGGAGCCATTTGAAGGCTGTATTCGTGATAAGATCCCCTGAATCCCGGTCGAGCTCCAGCATCTCGACAATATTTGACAGCCGTCGCATGCTCCGCTCCCCTTTCTTGATATGCATGGGAAAGATCACCACATCGAGGTTGGAGAAGAGGCTTCTTGGGACGTTCATGGGATTGGATTCCACGCGGGCGAGGAGCTCATCCATGGAGCCGGCGTGGATGGTACCGAGGGCCGCGTGCCCTACGGCAATTGCCTGGAAGAGCGTGAACGCTTCGCTCCCCCGCACCTCCCCTACAATGATGAATTCGGGCCGCTGCCGCAGTGCTGCGACGAGCAGGTCGTAGAGCGAGATGTCCCCGGGGGTTTTTGCCGACACACCGCTCACCCCGGATACAGACTCTCCGCCGCTGGTACTACCGAACCCGGCCCGGGTGATTGACTGGATCCAGTTGGGGTGCATCAGGTTAAGTTCTGCAGTGTCTTCGATAGAAACGATCTTGTACTCGGGAGGAATGAAACTGCACAGGACGTTTAAAAACGTGGTCTTCCCGGTCGCCGTTCCCCCGGAGACGAGGATCGAGCGCTTATATTCCATCAGGATCCACAGGTACGCGAGCTCCATCGCATCGACAGAGTGATAGTCCATCATTTCGATGGGAGAGATGGGGTTTGCACGGAATTTACGGATGGTAAACGTCGATCCTTTCCTGGTTACTTCGCCACCGAGGGTCAGGTTCCCACGGCTCCCGTCCGGCAGCGATACGTCGCGGATGGGCTGGAGGAGCGAGATATGCCTGCCGCCGACCTGTGCCAGCTTCAGGACGAAGTTGTTGAGCTCGACCTCCCCGAATTTCACATTGGTACGGATTGAGCCGTAGATACGGTGCTGGACGTACAGGAAGATATCCGAGCCGTTGCAGCTGATATCCTCGATGTATTTGTCCTTCATCAGGGTGTCGATGCGGCTGTACCCCAGATACTGCCGTTTGAGGGTGAAGAACATCCGCTCTTTCTGGTGTTCGGTGAGTTTGAGCCCGAAGATGTTGACCAGTGAGTAGAACCGTTCTCGAAGATATTCAGTCCGCCGATCCCCTTCGATGATCTCAAGGTTTGTACTCACCAGTTTCTCAAAGGCACGCTCGATAATATCGAGGGCAACCTTCTCATCCTCGGAGAGCTGCGGCTCGACCACGTCATATATCAAGGACCCCTCTTTTTTGTTGTACTCGATATGGACATACTGGTAGGGAGGATCAATCAAGTAGGTGATATTAACATCGCGCAACGATCCTTCAAGGGAGGGGGTGTCAAGGACACCCGGGTCGAAATCGAGTGTCTGGATGTCCTTCTGTTCCGGGGGCGCCAGAAGGGCATGGATTCTTTGCATGAATGAGGGAGGGGAAACCTTTTTGTCAGGGGCCTGAACCACATCGGTAACAGACGGCGCCAGGTCCGCCTGATCCGGTATGGAAGGGAGGGTTTCAGCCGCAGTTTCCGGAAGTACCTGCACCTCTTCGGCTTCTATGCTTGTTGTCCTCTCTTCAACGGGTTCTATGAAATAGAGGGTTATTTTCAGGCCCAATTTTCTCAGGGAGGCCAGCTGTTCCCTGATTCTCTCTTTGAGAGGAATGGAGGGTTTTTTTTCCCGTGGTTTCTTTACCTGTGTCCGGGAGACCTTAGGTAGCTGTTCCGGCTCCAATTCCGGCTCAATGAAGTACAGAAAGAACTTCTGTATCCGTGAACCGGGTTGCTGGTTTTCCGGCTGGTGGACAATCTCCTCATCTTGGGGGTCAGGCTCGCCGTTTATGTGCTCTTCTTTTTGCACGCCGGCAGGGGATGGCGTATTATCTGCATCTGTGTCCGCCCGGGTAAGGTCTGGCTCTCCTCCGGTGCTGAACAATGATGAAATTTGGTCTGAGAATGGTCGGGGTGTCATGATATGGTGATGTAATCGGTCCTGTTCAGCCACGTGGTGCCCTGCGCACTTGTTGCTGAATGGCTGACATTGTATGACCCGATGTTAACATACTGGTGCGAAGGATTCTGCTGAGTGCTGGTGTACCCGTCGCCGAAGTCCCAGTACCAGGATGCGGGGGAGGGAAAACCGGAGCTCTGGTCATTGAAGATGATCGATGATCCCGGCGTCCCGGTTACCGGGGTTGCCGTGAAGG
>Ga0209039_10003743_pt1 | contig 11650 bp, 8 predicted proteins | sample BogFormECP12_OM1_FD_188238 | JGI IMG/M metagenome (GOLD analysis project Ga0209039, IMG submission 188238) | Bog forest soil microbial communities from Calvert Island, British Columbia, Canada - ECP12_OM1 (SPAdes) (version 2) | ecosystem: Environmental > Aquatic > Freshwater > Wetlands > Bog ...
CCCCGAGGAAGGTACGATCCTGCTCAAAGGCAAAAATATCACCGGCTTGTCCCCGGACCGGGTCACTCACCTGGGGGTATCCCGTACCTATCAAAACATCCGCCTCTTCAAAAATATGACCGCGGTGGAAAACATCCTGGTCGGGATGCAGCCTCACCTGAAATCGGGCTTGTTCGGCAGCATCTTCCGCGACCCGGCCACCAATCGGGAAGAAAAAGAAGCCATCGAAGAGGCCAATCGGCTGTTGCTGTTCATCAACCTCAAGGGCAAGGGCGATATGATGTCCAAAAACCTGCCCTATGGGGAACAGCGCCGGCTGGAGATCGCCCGCGCCCTGGCGAGCAAACCCGTCCTGTTACTCCTGGATGAACCCACTGCGGGGATGAACCCTAGAGAAACCCAGGACATGGTCAGTTTCATCCGCCGGCTGCGGGATGAGCTCGGCATCACCATCCTGCTCATCGAGCATCAGATGCGGGTGGTCATGAGCATATCCGAAAAGATCACCGTTCTGGATTTCGGCCAAAAAATTGCCGAAGGAACGCCGCTAGAGATCCAGAAGAATCCGCGCGTGATCGAGGCTTACTTAGGTCGGGGGGCGGCCAGCGGGCTGGGTCAATCCGCTGTTGCCGCTTAAGCTGGAGGATCAAAATGCCTATCCTAGAAGTCGAGAACATCCATTCGTACTACGGGAATATTCACGCGCTGAAAGGCATCTCCCTGACCGTAGAGAAGGGAGAGATCGTAACGCTGATCGGCGCCAACGGCGCCGGGAAATCCACCACCCTGCGGACGATCGTGGGGCTGATTAAACCGCGTGAAGGGCGGGTCGTGTTTGACGGGGAGGACCTGGCCCCTTTCAAAGCTCACGATCTCATCCATAAGGGGATGTCCATGGTCCCCGAAGGGCGGGCGATCTTTTCCCGTCTGACGGTTTCCGAGAACCTGGAAATGGGCGCCTACACCCGCAAGCGCGGTGGGGAGATAGCCAAGGATTTGGACCTCGTGTTCACCCTGTTCCCTCGCCTCAAAGAGCGTCGGAGCCAGGTGGGTGGCACGCTCTCGGGTGGGGAGCAGCAGATGCTGGCCACAGGGCGGGCCCTGATGGCACACCCACGGCTGCTGCTGATGGACGAACCCTCCATGGGTCTGGCCCCTGTCCTGGTAGAGAGCATCTTTGATACCATCACCCAGATCAATAAAGAAGGCACTACCGTCCTGCTTGTGGAACAGAATGCCCTGATGGCGCTATCCATTGCCAAACGCGGTTATGTCATGCAGACCGGGGAGATCGTGCTGCAGGACAGCGCCGAGAAACTCAGGAACAATAAGACGGTCCAGAAATCCTATCTGGGAATGGAGTAGCTCCTTACAAAGCAACGGTGGCGATCCGGGAACCCGTTTTCGTCTTGAAAACGGGTTCCTCTTGAGTAAGAGGTCTCAGACCCAAAAGGTTATATCCCAAGGAGAAATGAACTTAGCTATGATTCCGAAAACGGCTGACATGGTCATCATCGGTGGTGGTGTGATGGGGGCGAGTACTGCCTATCACCTGGCCCAGCGCGGCCAGAAAAATATCGTGCTCCTGGAAAAGGATGAATTCTTTGGCCAGGAGGCAACCGGCCGGTGCGCCGGCGGCGTTCGCTATCAATTTTCGACGGAGATCAATATCCGCCTTTCGCTGCTCAGCCTGCCGATGTTGGACCGTTTTAAAGAGGAGATCGGCCAGGAGATCAACTTTCGAAAATGCGGATATCTCTTCATCCTGACCAAAGCGGAGGACGTGAAGATCTTTCGCCACAGCATGGAGCTCCAGCAGAGCCTGGGGGTCCACACCGAATGGGTGACCGGTGACGAGGTGCGTCGCAGATTGCCGTTGATGCGCCTGGAGGATGTCCTGGGCGGGACCTACAACCCCGAGGATGGCCTCGTCGATCCCAATAGCGTCGTCATGGGATATATCAATGCCGCCCAGCACCTTGGGGCCCAGGCCCTGAATAAGGTGGAAGTAACCGGGATCCAGGTCAAAGCCGGGAAGTGTACAGCGGTCACAACCAACCAGGGGGTGATCTCAACCCCGGTGGTGGTCAATGCGGCCGGACCGTGGGCCGGTGCAGTCGGTCAATTGGCAGGGGTCAAGATCCCGATTACCCCGGTCCGCCGCCAGATCATGACCACCACACCCCTTCCGGAGATCCCGGCAGATTTTCCATTTGTCCTGGATTTCGCCCAATCGCTTTATTTTCACCGCGAGGGGGAAGGGCTGCTCACCGGCATGTCCAACCCGGACGAGAAACCCGGGTTTGACCAGAATATCGACACCGAGTTTGAGATGATCAACCTGGAAGCGGCCATCGCACGTTTGCCGCTCCTGGAACATGCCGGTTTGCTAAACCACTGGGCCGGTCTCTACGAGGTCACACCGGACGCCCATCCCATCTTCGGAAAGACGCCGGTGGAGGGTTTTTACGTCGTGGCCGGATTCTCCGGGCATGGGTTCATGCACGGACCCATCTCCGGCAAATTAATGACCGAATTGATCCTGGACGGCAGGTTTAAGAGTCTGGACGTTGCTTCTCTGGACCTGGCCCGCTATGACCAGGGCCGCCAGATCCGCGAATATAACGTCGTCTGACCTGTCCGCTTTGCGGCTTCGCCTGAAACCGGATTGAAGCTCAGGCTTGAATCGAACATCCTTCCACCTTTCTTGTGCGTGGAAGGATGATTTTTAAGCCGCGGGCGCGGCGGCTCATTTTTGCAAACAGGCCAGGAGAGCCGAGCTGGGCCCTTTGGGCAAAGAGGGTGTGATCACCAGCACTGGCGCAGAAACCGCCGTGTAGACCTCCAGCACATCCCCTGTTTTCCAATGCCGGGTCAGGATCCCAACTGCGTTGATGTCCTTTGCGACCGCCCGGGCCATTTCTTCCGGGCTGTTGGCGAGGCGCGCCGTGGAGGTGATCGGGCTGCCTGAAAGGACTGCCTGTTCAAAGACCTGCTCGACATCCTCGCCGTGAGGGTAGCTCCAGATTTCGACGGGGGAGTCCGACCCGGTGATGTCTTTCCATGTCTGAATCTCTCCGCTGAAGAGCCCCCGCACCTGCTCGGCGGAAAGCTGGTGGACCGGGTTTTGCGGGTTGAGGATGACCAGCACATCCTCGGTACCGATTCGATAAGCCGGGGAGGTCAAATCGACCGGCTGCCCGATGCGCATCGCCAGATCGGTGCCCGGATCCAGGTCCTCCCCGAGACGTTGTTCGGTATGGATCGTCATACTCCCCGCACACACCACCAGGCTGGGGAGCCAGGAAGCCGCGGATGCGGTGTATTGGACCGTGAGGGAGGCGGGCGCGGCGGTCGGGGCGGCGGGAGAGCAGCCTGCGAGAAGCACGATCAGGACGATCAGCAGAAGCTGCGCTGGTCGCATGCCTTTACCATTCACGCAGGAGGGCAACAAGCAGATCAACCCGTTGCTGCAGGCTGTCCTTGAAAATGAATTCGCGTTCGGAATGATACCCTTCGCCGGCCGGCCCCAACCCATCCAGGACCGGGATGCCCAGGGCGGCGACCTGGTTTCCGTCCGAGGCGCCCCCCGTCCCGCTGGCTTTGAGGTCCATTCCTATTTCCTTGGCAATGGTTTTGGCCTTCGCGTACGTGTTCTTCATGGTTTCGTCAAAAGGCATGGGAGGATGTTCGAGACCGCCCGTTACCTGGATCGTGGTCCCCTCCAGGACCGGCTGAAGGGTTTGAATCGCGGCGAGAACGCGTTCGGCCTCGCCTGGCTGCAGCACGCGCAGGTCCACTTCTGCGGAGGCCTCTTCCGGTACCACGTTCGTAGCCGTTCCTCCGCGGATCATGCCGACGTTGAGCGTGGTGCCTCGGCCGTAGTCGGTCAGCTTCTGGATGGCCACCACCTGATGGGCCAACTCCTCGATCGCATTGCGTCCTTTCTCGTGGTCGGCACCGGCATGGGCGGCTCGGCCGTGGACGGTGATGGTGAACTCACCGACGCCCTTGCGCCAGGTTTTAATGGATCCGTCCGGCAGACCTGGTTCGAGCACCAGGACCAGGATGGACTCTTTTGCCAGGCTTTCGATCAATGCCTGCGCGGCGTGACTGCCGATCTCCTCATCGGAGGTGAATAGGGCCGTGATCGGATGGGGCGGCATCGGACCGGTTTTCTGCAGCGTGGCGATCGCCGAAAGTCCGACAACGATACCCCCTTTCATATCGGAAGTTCCCGGTCCGAAAATCTTTCCGTCCTTCTCGCGGAAAGGCATCTTCTCGAGGGTTCCGAGCGGAAAGACGGTATCCATATGGGCCAGGAGCAGGATGTTGCCCGGGCCTGCTGCACCCCAGCGGGCGATGACCTGGTTCCCGGCAGCGGCCGGCTCACGGACCTCGACCGCTGCGCCCAGACGCCGGCATTCCTCCGCCACGATGGTGCCGACCCGAGTAACGGCGGATTTTTCGTGCGAAGGTGATTCAGCCTCGACCAGGCGCTTAAGCAGGCCAAGCATGGAGGAAAATTCATGCGAAATTACGGTCACGGGAGCACCTCGAGGTGAATGCGGTTATGGCCAGGGGCAGCAATCCAACCCGCTGGCATGACCTGGAAAATCGGCTTAGACGGGTTCCTGATCGTCTTCGGGCGAGGCGTTATCCGCCCAACGCTGCAGGAGGAGGGGAGCGGCGGTTTCGAACCGTCCATTGAGGATGGATGTGCGGATTTCGTGCACGAGCTGGATTAATGCGTGTAGATTATGTATAGAAAGCAGTGTCCCCGCCAGCAGTTCCCGGGCGGTTACGAGGTGGCGGAGGTAGGCCCGGCTGAAGTGCTGGCAGGTATAGCAGGTGCATTCTCCATCCAATGGGGCCGGGTCGCGGGCGAAGACGGCGTTCATCAGGTTCAAACGCCCCGTGGGTGAGAAGGCAGCATGGTGGCGTGCCAGGCGGGTCGGCAGGACACAGTCAAAGAAATCCACCCCGCGGCGGATGCCCTGGATAAGATCCTCAGGCGTGCCAACACCCATCAGGTAGCGCGGCTTGCTTTCGGGGAGAGATTCATCCACCAGGTCGAGCATGGCATAGGTTTCTGTTTTTGTCTCGCCGACCGACAATCCGCCGATGGCGTACCCTGGGAATTCTCGCGAGGTAATAAACTGCGCCGAAGCCGACCTCAGGTCAGGAAAGATGCCACCCTGGATGATTCCAAAAAGCGCCTGATCGGACCGATGATGAGCCGCTAGGCAGCGATCCGCCCAGGCGTGCGTCCTCTGGACAGCTTCTTCATTATAAGAGCGGTTGTATGGATCGGCACATTCGTCGAAGGCCATGATGATATCGGCGCCGAGATTCTCTTGAATGGCGATTGACCCTTCGGGAGTGAAGCGGTGGGTTGAGCCGTCGATGTGGGACTTAAAGGTAACACCGTCTTCATCCACTTTGCGGGTCTGAGCCATCGAAAAGACCTGGTAGCCGCCCGAGTCCGTCAGCAACGGGTGCGGCCACTGCATGAAGGCGTGTAATCCACCCATCTCTCGAACCAGGTCATCCCCGGGGCGCAGGTAGAGATGGTAAGTATTGGCCAGCACGAGGCAGGCGCCCAGCTCTTCCAACTGGGCCGGGGTGAGCGTCTTGACCGTGGCCTGAGTCCCGACAGGGGCGAAGAGCGGGGTGAGCAGGTCCCCGTGGGGGGTGTGGAAGACACCCGCCCGTGCCCGGCCCTGCCTGGCAAGGATATCGAATTCGAACATGCCGATGATTATAACCGAACGAGGGCGGGCCTCTGCGGGCATGGGCCCGGTCCGCGGCGACACCGTGCCGGGTGTCGGCCCAGAAGCGGGAGAAACCGAAACGACTTTACCGGTCTCATCAGCAAGCGGCCTTGCCTTCTGTGGACCAGCAGTTTATACTCCATCTACTATGCTGCCGATGACTCCGCCGGTAAGCCCAACACCCAAACGTTGGAAGATCGCTGCTTCGATTTCAGCCCAGGTGACCGAATCCCTGGCCGCCTATCCGCCGATCCTGCGTCAGATCCTGTTCAATCGAGGTTTCACCACGGAGAGCGAGGCGGCGAGCTACCTGCACGCCGAAGCCCCCGAGCATACCTCACCCTGGAAAATGACCGGCATCGAACCTGCCGTACAGCGCATTCTGGCCGCGTTGAAGAGCGCCGAACCGATCGCGATTTACGGAGATTATGATGTGGACGGCGTGACTGCCACGGCGCTCCTGGTGCTCACCCTTCAAGCCCAGGGCGGAGATGTGCGCGGCTACATTCCCAACCGCTTCGAGGAAGGCTATGGGCTCAACAAGGAAGCGCTGGATCTGCTTCAGGCGGAGGGCGTCCGGCTGGTGATCACCGTCGATTGCGGCATCCGTTCGCCGGAGGAAGCCGCCCATGCCCGGGCCATCGGACTCGACCTGATCATTTCTGACCACCACCAACCAGCCGCGGGAGAGCTGCCGCCGGCCCTGGCGGTCATCAATCCGAAGCAGGAAGGTGAGGACTATCCGGATAAAGACCTGGCCGGAGTGGGACTGGCCTATAAACTGGCGCAGGCGCTCCTGGAACGACGTCCAGCGGAGGGGCTGCACGCTGACCAGCTGCTCGATCTGGTAGCCCTGGGCACGGTTGCAGACCTGGCCCCGCTGGTCGGGGAGAATCGTTTCCTTGTTTATCACGGCCTGCAGAGGATCCGTTCCGCCCCCCGGCAGGGAATCTTTTCCCTGGCCAATGTTTCGGACCTGCCGCTGGCGCGCATCAACGCAAATGCCATCGGTTATATCCTGGGCCCGCGGCTGAATGCAGCCGGGAGGCTCGATTCGGCCTTGGCAGCCTTTGACCTGCTGACCACCCAGGATGTCCAACAGGCCGGGGCGCTTGCCCTGAAACTCGACCAACAAAACCGGGAGCGCCAGTCTCTGACCCGCAAAATCCAGGAACAGGCGGAGGCCCAGGTCCAGGCCGATGATCCAGAGGCCCTGGTCCTGTTCGCCGTGAACCCTGAGTTCAATGCCGGGGTGGTTGGACTGGCAGCCTCCCGGTTGGTGGACTCCTTTTACCGTCCCGCGGTGGTGGGCCAGCAGTTTGCGGATACGACTCGCTGCTCCTGCCGTTCGATCCCGGAATTCCACATCACTCAGGCTCTCGACCAGTGTGCGGACTTGCTTATTCGCTATGGTGGGCATGCAGCAGCCGCCGGATTTACGGTCCGCAATGATCGATTGCCCGAGTTGAAGCGAAGACTCCTTTCGATCGCCGCCGATGCCTTGGACGGCCAGGATCTGCGCCGGACTCTGCACGCCGATATGGAGGTTCCGTTATCCGATCTTCAATCGGGTTTGTTGAAACACCTCGACACCTTGCAGCCGACTGGCTTTGGAAACCCGGAGGCGGTCTTCGTCTCTCGAAATGTCATGGTGCTGAATTCCCGTGTGGTCGGTTCGGACGGAAAACATTTGAAGATGGGAGTGAGCGACGGACGCGTAAACTTAGACGCCATCGGCTTCCGCCTCGGGGCCTGGCACGGGCGGCTGCCGCCTGCCGTGGACCTGCTGTATACGTTCGAGATGAACGAATTTAATGGGCGCAGCATGCTCCAGCTGAATGTGAAGGACTTGAAACCCCCGGGAACGCCCGAATAACTTCTTAATCTCCTCAAGATGGTTTTCAGCGCTGCCGGGGTGTTTTGTTCCCCCGGGCACCCTCTCCACCCCCTTCAATCCACGAACCGATATTTTAATAATGTCCAGATGGCATCAAAAGCATCGCCCATTTTTATTTTTTTCCCTTCGCTATAGTCGCGAGGGTTGAACGAAATCGGGACCTCGTAAATGCGTACGTGACGCTTGAGCATCTTGGCGGTGAATTCCGGCTCGAAGTCGAAGCGGCGGGCATGCAGGGTCACACCCTCCAGCACCTCGCGGCGGAACACTTTATAGCCCGTCTCCATATCGCTCAGGATATTGTTGTACAGGATGTTGGTGGTAAAGGTTAGGATCTTGTTGGCGATCATGTTCCAGAACAAGATCGGACGGCGCGCTCCTCCCAGGAATCGCGACCCGTACACCACCTCCGCAATCCCGTCCTGAATGGGTTTCAGCAGAAGGGGAATTTCCTTGGGGTCGTACTCAAGGTCCGCATCCTGGATGATTAAAACATCTCCACGGGCGGCTGCCAGGCCGGTGCGAACTGCGGCCCCCTTGCCCTGGTTCTTTTCATGGATCAGGACATGCACCCCGTCCACACCGTCAAAAGCACTTAACTTCTCGCGGGTGCCATCCGAGGAGCCGTCATCCACGACGATGATCTCATCCGCCAGTCGGGTAACCTGCACCCGGTGGATGATCTCCTGGATGGAGGTGACTTCATTGTATACCGGGATGATCACTGATAATTTCATCGGCTGAATTATAAACGAAAAGAAGACCTCCGGTAAAAATCGCCGTGCTATAATGGACTTGTATCCTGAACCGGGAGGCTGCTATGACCGTTGTTTCGCCGCCAGTGACCACGACCTCGCAACCTGCTCAATTCATTCCACCGCCCCTGACGAAACTGGAAGACACCGGGCTATCCCTGCTCTGGCTGCAGGATTTAGCCTTGAAGATCATCTATTTCCAGGGATACCTCTCCGGATTCAAGGTTGCCGAGGAGATTGCCCTGCCTTTTGCCGGTATCGTCGATCAGATCCTGGAGACCATGAAGCGGGAGAAGTTGATCGAGGTCAAGTCTTCCCAGATGGGCCTCGGTGAAGGTTCCTACACCTATGCGATTACCGGCGCAGGGATCATCCGTGCCCGGGAAGCCCTCGACCGCAGCCAGTATGCCGGCCCGGCGCCGGTCCCGATCTCCTTCTACAATGAATCCATCCGGCGTCAGAGCCGGGGCAGGATGGCCATCACCAGCCGTTCGATGCGGCAGATCCTCTCCCAGTTGGTCCTCTCTGAAAATTCCTTCCAGCGGCTGGGTCCGGCCATTAACTCGGGCACCTCGATCTTCCTGTACGGGCCTCCTGGCAACGGGAAGACCAGCGTTGCCAAGGCCTTTGGCAACCTGATCCTGACCCAGTCGATGTTCATCCCCTTCGCCTTGTATCTGGATGGGCAGATCGTCAAGCTCTATGACTCGGTCAACCACCAGCTTGCACCCGAACAGGATACGACCGCCAGCGGGACCGGCAACCTGCGCGCCGGGGCGCGCCGGGATCCGCGCTGGGTCAAGATTCGCCGGCCCTTCATCATGGTCGGCGGCGAACTGACGCTGGAAGGTCTCGACCTGGTCTTCAATGATGTCCAGAAATTCTATGAAGCTCCCTTCCAGGTGAAGGCCAATGGTGGCATCCTTTTGATCGACGACTTCGGCCGTCAACAGGTTCGGCCGCGCGATCTGCTCAACCGCTGGATCGTGCCGCTTGAGAACCGGGTGGATTACCTGACTCTCCACACCGGAGCAAAGGTGGAAATCCCCTTCGATGTGCTGGTGGTCTTCTCGACCAACCTGCCGCCGCGCGACCTGGTCGATGAAGCGTTTATGCGCCGCCTGCGGCACAAGATCGAGATCGGGGATCCTTCCTACGAGGAATACCGCGAAATTTTCCGCCGTGTCGCCCAGCAGAAGGGAATCCCCTACAACGATCAGGGACTGGCCTATTTGCTTCAGGAGTGGTATATCAAGCGCAATCGCAAACTGCGCGCCTCCCATCCGCGCGACATCTGTGACCAGATCCTGGATATCGCCCGCTACCTTTCCACTGAACCGATCATGAATAAAGATATGCTCGACCGCGCCGCCAAGGCGTATTTTGTGGAACTTTAACATGGGGCTGGATCTGGCGGCCCCTTCCAACCCTGGGCGATCTCTCCGAGGCGGTGGGCAAACAGTCCTATCTCCATATTGAACTGAAGAATACCGCCACGCTGCTCGACGCGCTCGTACCGAAAGTGGCTGAATGGGTCCGGCGGCATGCATTGCCAGAGCGCGTGCTTTTTCACCCTTTCGTGCGGGGGGAAGCTTCCGCCGGATGCAAAAACTTCTCCCGGGCGTTCCGTGCGGCCTCCAGGCCTATTCAGGCGGGTTGGGTGTCCGGGGCAGGACGTTCGGCTGGCGGGGTGGTTGAGTTGCACTGCCTCCCCACCTGACCGAAGGAAACGACAGCTGGCGTCGCGGGTCCATTCTGCGGGGAAAAGGGTCCATGTTTGGACCGTGGATGCGGAAGCCGACATCCGCCGCGTCATCAGTCTGGGTGTGGACGGGACCATCACGGACGATCCAGCCCTCACCGGCCGGTCGCTGGGAAGATTGAATTGATTTCCTGAGGTGGTCTTGAACGTGCCGCTTAACCGCTCGAACGCCGAACAGGATCCGGCCGCGACCCGGATCGGCTGCAGGGTACCTCGAGTCTGTTCTTCAAGTGGCCTTTGTGGAAGGTTGTGACTTAAGGATGAATCGGGAAAGAATTCTTTCAATCCTCTTCGCCATCGTTTTACTGCTCTCCGGGTCGGGAGTGATGCAGGCGCGCGCAGATGGGTTGAATCAAAGTGTATTGCCGGGTTCCCTTGCCCAGGCGATGCTCGCTCAACTCACGCCTGAACAACGGATCGGGCAGCTTTTCCTGGTCACGTTTACCGGTACGAACACGGACCAGAAGTCCCAAATCTTTGACCTGATCGCCAACCATTTCATCGGGGGCGTAACGCTGCTTGCATCCAATGATAATTTCGTGGATGCCCCGAACACGGTGATTTCTGCATACCAGTTGATCGCCCAATTGCAGGCCGCGGAACTCCAGGGACCCCAGGGCACCCTGGCCCCTACCGCAACCGGTCCAGACGCCGGGATGAATTACATACCGCTCTTCATGGGCATTTCCCAGAACGGCGATGGAGCTCCGAACGACCAGATCCTGAGTGGACTCACCCCGCTGCCTGATCCGATGGCGATTGGGGCGACCTGGGATCCATCCCTCGCCCAGCAGGTCGGGATGGTCGCCGGCCAGGAGCTTTCTGCCCTTGGCTTTAACCTGTACTTCGGACCTCCCCTGGATGTGCTCGATTCTCCTGGGGAGACTCCACTGAACGGTCTGGCGGCCAATGTTTTCGGCGGCGATCCTTACTGGGTTGGAGCGATGGGCCAGGCTTATATTAATGGGCTCCACAACGGCAGCAATGGACAGATGGCGGTGATCGCCGAGCATTTTCCCGGACAGGGCAGTTCCGATCGACCGGCGGGAGCAGAGGCGGCCACGGTTCGCAAATCCCTGGATCAACTGAAGCAGATCGAGCTGGCGCCCTTCTTTGCGGTGACCGGAAATGCGCCGGATGCGAATAGCGAGGCGGACGGACTGCTGGTTTCCCACATCCGCTACCAGGGCTTGCAGGGCAATATCCGCTCGACCACTCGGCCGGTCAGCTTCGACCCACAGGCCCTTTCCTTTATTCTTTCCCTGCCCCAATTTACCACCTGGCGGCAGAACGGCGGGTTGATGATCAGCGACGACCTGGGCAGCCAGACCGTGCGTCTATTTTATACGACCGGTGGCCAGGCTTTCGAGGCCAATCAGGTCGCCCTGGATGCTTTCCAGGCCGGGAATGATCTGCTTTATTTGGGAAACATTCAATCGAGCGACGCACCGGACAATTACAG
>Ga0209039_10003744_pt1 | contig 11649 bp, 16 predicted proteins | sample BogFormECP12_OM1_FD_188238 | JGI IMG/M metagenome (GOLD analysis project Ga0209039, IMG submission 188238) | Bog forest soil microbial communities from Calvert Island, British Columbia, Canada - ECP12_OM1 (SPAdes) (version 2) | ecosystem: Environmental > Aquatic > Freshwater > Wetlands > Bog ...
CGCGTACGACCCAAGACGCGCCAGCGCATGCCCGGCCTGCCGAACCTGCGCGACTTCGGCATGATGGTCGACTCGGGCCTCTTGTCTCTGCTCGGGCGGCTGCAGCGGCGCTATGGGCACGCGTTCGCGTCCGAGGATGGCCTGCGGGGCATGATCCATGAGGACCTCGGCCACATGCCCGGGGTCGGCACCGTGCGCGCTGCGCTGGTCCGGCTGGAGCTCCAGGGCATCGTGTCGCAACGGTGGCTGTTGCCGGGCCAGGTGTTGCCCAGCGGCAAGCCCTGCACCTACGGGACGCGCATGATCTATCTGCCGCAGGGCCGCGCGAACCGTCGGGCACTCGCGGCGCGCGCCGCCACGCGCGACCGGCGCGAGGGCGCGGTCACGCGCGTCAACAGGGCAGCCGTCGCGACGCTGCGCGAGGCGATCGCAGCCCTCGGCGGACAGATGGCCCGCCCCGTCGACACGTCACAGGCGGACTTCGATCGGCGCCGCCTCGCGTCCATCGATCGGGCGGCCGAGCTCGAGGCGCGCTGGGCACGCGAGGAGAAGCCGCCCGACGGCGAGGGTCGCGAGGGCTGAGACCCGAGCTCGCGCCGACGCGCGGGCCGTCGCGGCGTGCGCTCATCGCGCCGGAGGCCCCGATCTGACGCGTGAAGAGGTCCGGCGAGCGTCGCCGGCGAGGCGCGCGGGACCCGATCGCGATCGCGATCGGTGCGGGCGTTCAGCGATCGATGGCGCCCGCGTCTCCGGCTCTTCTCGTTCAATTCGCCACCGATTCACCATGACCTCTCTGTGACAGTGGATCTTAAGAAGATCTCCCGGGGCCCCTTGCGGCTCGCTGCGCTCGCCGGAGGCGTGCGGATGGGCCCTGCGGGCCCGCTGCGCCGGCGCCTGCGGCGCCGCGTCCCGTGGCGCCCCAGGTGGCGACGCCGCGCCTCTCGAGGAGCTCCAGGCGCCCGAACGCCGCCGAGCAGCAGTGAGGGAGGAAAGAGCAGGACGGGTGCCAGCTGCGAGTTCGTCGCGAGCTAACGGGCCCCTGGCGCCTCGAGCAAAGCGCGAGCTCGCCGGAGCTGAGCTAGCATCGACGCATGCCTCAACCCTCCGACCTCGAGCGCCTAGCGAAACCGCCCTACCTCACTCCACAACACTGCACCGCGATCGCGAGGCGCGTGATTGCTGCCCTTGGGCAGCAGATCGACGCGCCGGGCGACCTCGAGCAGCGCGTATCGGCCAGCGTCGAGGTGACCATCCGCGCGATGGTCACTGCAGGGTGGATCGTGATCCCGCCCGCGGTTCACCCGCGCGAATGATGTGCGATTGGTGAGTGTCTCTGCAGTGCGGATCGCTCACAGGTTCCGCGCCTCATGCAACCCCCACACGATGAGCCCCAGCATGAGCAGATCGCCCCACTTGCCAGCCCAATCCTCGAGGGTCGGATCGTGCGTCGGCGGCGCCGGCTTCGCGGGCGGCGTCATCCCTGCAGCCGCAAGGCGATCGTACCAGGGTTGCAAGTCCGACTCGATCGCGTGTCCTCGCTCGACCTGGGTGTTGGCGTCGACCCACGACGGATCCTCGGCGAGGTAGCGTGCGATCCGCTTGACCATCGCTTTCCACGCTTGAAACAGCGGATCGCGCACGATGAGCTTCCCGGCCTGTATGCCCGCCGAGATCGCGTCGCTCAAGCCCCTGGCCTGCGCCTTCACGTCGGCTTGGACCTGCTCCACGTCGTCTGGCGTCGCGAAGAGCATGGGCGTACTTTACCCCTGTCCGGCTCATCGGACACGCGTCCGTTGCGCCGGACGCGAAACCGCGGCACGCTGGAGAGCAGACCATGGCGAAGAAGAAGACCGCGACGCAGACTCGGATCGTTCACGTGCCCGCAGCCAAGCCGCAGGCCATCACCGTTCGCGCCGTCGCGCCGCTGGTGCGAGCCGCGCCAGCGACGCGAGCCAGGGGCAAGGGCAAGCACCACGGCGGCGGCCGCGGCGGCGGCGATTTCATGGCGACCGTCGGCGAACCCGCCTTGGCCGGTCTGGTGCTCGGGTACATCGACAAGTCGGCGACGAACATTCCGACCCTCCCGGGTCTCGGACGCGCGGGGACGCTCGCCTTGGCGTGCTGGTTCTTCCGGGCGCATCACCCGATGCTGCAGAAGCTCGCCCCCGGCTTCGCAGCCATCGCAGCGTACGAGTGGCAGCGCGAGGGCAAAGTTTCCGGCGTCGAGGGCGTCGCGGCGCAGCTCTGAGGCAGTGCGGATCGTGGAGGCGTGAGGACACCCATCCGCGCACGGCGCGGCGTACCAGGAGAGAGACGATGGCTGAAAGGCATTTCGAGGTGGTTGGTTCCGTTCTCGGCGACGACGGCGAGGAATACTCCGTGATCGGGGCCGATCCGGTGCCTGCGGTGCGCCCCGCCGCGGGGCCCCGGCGTCTGCTCTCGCTGCCTCACAAGCCCGACTGGCGCAAGGGCGAGCTCGCCCCGGGCGTGCAGTCGCATGACGAGGGCATGGTGCCCCTGCCCATGGCGCCGCAGACCAACGGCGGCACGTTCACGGCGAGCATCAACACGATCCTCTTCCAGGGGCAGCTGCAGAAGCCCTACCGCGCCGAGCGTCTGCTCGTCGGGGTCTCGCGCCTGGGCACGAGCGCCGTCGGGCGGTTGCTGGGGCAGTTCTTCGTCGGCACCGATCTGCAGCAGGCAGACATCACCGGCCTGGACATCGAGCTCCTCGGCGCGACGACGGCATTCGGGACGCGCATGACGTTCGTGCAGGCGCCGCCGGGCGTTCTCATCCGCGTGCCTGTGACCCTGAGCTCTCCTCTCTCGAGCACCGACACGATCTACGCGTCGATGCAGTTCCTCGGGCGCTGGATTCACTGACGAGCCCACGCGAGCTCGCGCGCGCACTCCCCGGCGCGCGAGCTCGGGAATGGATGACACACGCGATGGATCCGAATCTCCGCATCTTGGCGGCCTGCATGCTGCTCGCGCCCTCCTTCGATCGCTGGGGCGGTGCCAAGGTCCGATCGCAGATCGACGACGCGCTATCGCTCGTCGATGCCCTCTGCGCGCGCATCGACGGACGAGCGCCTTCGCCTACGCGTGAGCCCGCGTCGGTGCCGCAGCAGGCGCAGAGTCACATGCCGGTGACGCAGCCCCAGCACGTCGAGGCGCCCCCGTTCAACAACCCCAGCATGGCGCACCTGAATCCCCCCGCGCCGCAGTGAGGCAGCGCCATGCGCCTGCAGATCGGCATCCCCGAAGCCGAAGTGTCCGAAGAGGTCCTCGACGCCGCCCTCGAGACCGTCACGCGACTGGACGAGCGCCTCGTCGGAAACGGCATGGCGCCGACGTTCCACGATGGACTGCGCGATCGAAATATTCGCTGGCGGCCCGAGCCTCCTGGCCTCGAGCGCTTCGACAACGCAGCCACCGTCATGCGTCGCGGCTGGGGCGACTGTGACGATCTCGCACCTTGGAGGGCAGCTTCGATGCGCCACACGGGCGAGGACCCGGAGGCGCGTGCCGTCGCGATGCCCTCGGGCCCGAACCGCTGGCATGCCGTCGTGCAGCGCTCCGATGGCACGCTCGAGGACCCATCGCGCGAAGCGGGGATGGGCCGATGCCACGGAATCCCCGGCATCCCTGCCGCCGTGTGCGCGCCGATGTTCCGTACGCCGACGGGCGTCTCGGGCAGCTACCGTCCGCGCGCCGCGGTCGCGATCCGGCCTAACCGGGGCAGCTGGGAAGCGCGTGCGGATCTGCCGTGGTCCGACGCCGACGCGTCGCTCGTCGCGCTGCAGCGCTCACCGGTCGCCTCGCAGGCGCTCGTCGGCGCGCTCATCGGGGCGACCTACGTCGGCGAGGCGGCGGGCATCGGCGACCAGGGCGAGAGTGACGTGCTCATGGCGCTCGCTGCCCTGCTCGACGGGCACGCGGCCGACGACGTCCTCGACGCGCTGCCTCCCGAGTCCGTCGCTCGCGTGTGCTCGATCCTGCCGACGCTCGCCGCGTACTGCGAGCGCGAGATCCAGCGCCACGTGTTCGCGCAGTATCAACAGCTGACCAATCCTCGGGCCCTGGCCGTGCGAGGCATGCGCGCCGCCATCGGCGGCGAGCCGGGCGGCCCGATGATCGTGCGGTTCTGACCATGGTGACGGCGCGCGAGCTCGGCGCCGAGGTAGCGGGGCACCTGCTCGAGGCGCTCGGCAGTCTCGGCGCAGGCCAGGGGCGCATGAGCGCCGAGCGCGTCGCCGAGCTGCAGCACGTGCCCGACGACGTCCGATGGGGAGACGCGAAGTACGTCACCGTCCCATCGGGCGCACTCGCGGTGAACGTGCAGCATCCCACGACGCAGATCGTCCGGGTCAACGGCCGCCGTCCTCGAGCGTGGATCTTGACGCTCGTGGTCGAGGTCCCGAGCGGCCTCGCGGCCGAATCGACGCAGACACTCTCGGGCCAGTGGCAGGTGATCGTGGGCGTCGGGTCGGCAAGCGTGACGCTGCGCTACCCGTTCACGGTGTCGGTCGCATCGCTGGCGGCGAGCGGAAATCAGCTCGTCGTGCAGTCGACCGTAGCGAGCAAGGACCTGCAGATCGCAGCGACCGTCAAGGCGGACGCTGCGCTCGTCCAGGACGAGCAAGTGACCTTCACGGCGCTCGCCGCGCCGCTCATCGACTGAGAGGAGCCCCCGCTGTGATCGACCCTGTCAGTGCCCTCGGGATCCTCGCGTTGCTTGGCCTCGGCAGCAAAGAGCCCGAGGTCGGGCCCGCGGGTCCTCCCGGTCCTCCGGGTCCTCGCGGCGAGCCGGGCCCTCAAGGCCCTCCCGGCTCTTCGCCGCAGCCGCAGCCGCCGAAGCCCTGGCCACAGCCGATCCCACCCCCGGGCGTGATCCCGCCCTGGCCCGGGTCGGGATGGGTTGCGGACTCCAACCCGGGCCCGCCTCCCGAAGTCGTCGCACGTGCGACCGCGCTTCTGACGGGGCTGTGGGGCCTGCGGGGAGCGAAGAACCTCGGCAAGAAACCCCAGGGCGTCGAGAACTACACGCAGGAAATGACCGGCGGCCGCTGGATTACCTACGTGGCGCGCAAGCACGGAGACCTCTACGCCGTGGAGGCCTTCCGCATCGCGGGCAGCGGTGGAGGCGGTGGAGGTGGCGGCGGTGGCGGCATGCCGTCACAGGGAGGCGGCGGCGAGCCGCACACGTGACCGGCGCGGAGCTCGTCGGCGTGCTGCTCGCACTCGCCCTACTCTCGAGCGCGCGCAAGCCGCCGCCCGGCCCGCTGGGCCTGACGATCTACCCCGTGGCCGGAGCCTCGCGCGTGATCTCGGGCTACGGGCCCCGCGGCGATGCGTTCCACTACGGCGTGGACATCGGCGCCCCGTTGCGCGCGCGAGCGCTCGCGTGCGTCGCCGGCGCCGTGCGCTTCGGGACCGATCCGAAGGGCGGCAACATCGCGATCGTCAAGTCGCGGCTCGACGGCGCCGCGTTCTACTACGCGCACCTGAGCGAGCAGACGGGCGATGGTCGCGAGGTCGAGGCGGGCGAGCAGATCGGCGCGGTGGGCATGAGCGGCAACGCGGCGCACACGACGCCGCATTTGCACTTCGAGTTCTGGCCCTCGGGCACCTACGAACGGGAGCCGCCCGATCCCACGCCGTTCCTCGCGACGGCGAAGAAAGTCGCCTGATGAGCAAGGCCGAGGACCTCATCGCGGTTTTGATCCTCTTCGCGCTGCTCACGAGCGAGCAGCAGCCGTCGCCCTCTCCGCGACCGCGACCGCCGCCGCCGGGCGTGCTCGGACAGGCGCAACCCAAGGCGCGCAGCTTCGCGGGGGACGCGCAGGCGTGGGCGAAATCGCGACACGCGATCCTCAGGACGCTGCTCGAGGCGCAGCTCAGGGATCGGGTCGACCTGGACGCGGACGAGATCGCGACGAGCGTCGTTGCTGCATGGGCCATCGAGACCGATTGGGGCGCCGATGAGTGCAACTTCAATCCGGGCAGCGTGCCCGCCACGAAGGGCGCGTTCTTCACGACGATCCGCTACGGAGAGGCCGTGCGGCTCGCCGCGTTCGCCACGATCGACGACGGCGCCCGAGCGTTCGCGCGCATGCTCGAGACCACCTATCGCGACGCAGGGATCAAGCTCCTCGCCGACGCCACCGCACCTGACTGGTATGTCGCGCTCGGCGCCGCTGGCTACTACCCGAGCACCGTCGCCGACCCGGGCAAGGTCTACTCGGACGTCCGAACGCGCGTCGCGGCGGCTGTGAGCTAGACTGGCACCACCATGCGCCTGCGAACCTGGCTCAAAAAAGAACCCCCGGCCGTCTCCTGTCGCGCCCGCGTCGGGAGCGAGGATCGTGTCGTCGAGATCAACATGGACGATCCTCGGCGGTGGGCGCGCACCGAAGAGACAATCCTGGCGATGGGCTCGAGCCACGTCGAGGCGCTCGACAAGAAGGGCAACGTACTGCGCGCGCTCGACCTCGAGCAGCTGCTCGAGCACAAGGCCGAGCATGCGGCCGCCGCCGGCGACGATGACGATGAGCATCACTTCGCAGCGCTGGCGCGCGTCATCAACGAGGCGCACGACGCGGCGGCGGCGCGGCATGAAGGTGCATACCGCATGGGGTTCGACCTCATGGCCGGCATCACAAAGCAGGCTGTAGACGCGATGGTCGCCGTGTCGAGAACGAACGAGCGCCTCAACAAACGGCTCGAGTCATTCGAGCCGAGCGCACCGGCGACCGACGAGGTCCCGAACGTGCTCATTCAGGGGCTCATCGGGCGGTGGATGGGCGCCGGCGGCGCCGGCGCACTGCCCGCCGGCCCTGGCGGCGAGACCGTGCAGCCTGCAGCGAACGGCGCCGGCATCCCGCCCGAAGCGGCGCGCGCGTTCGCCACATGGATCGCGCAGCAGGCCATCGCCGACGCAGGCAACACCCCGCAAGCCAGACCCTCAACCCCCGCGCCCTCGGCGCCGAAACCGAAGAAGTGAGTCCATGGACCCTCTGACTCTCGCCCTCATGTGGTTTCTCTCTCAGAAGAACGGACGCGGCGCTGCGCCCGTCGAGGAAGCTCGGCGAGCGCCGCCGGCGCCGCCGGCGCACTTCGACTTGCCGCCGTTCCCCGGTGGTGACTGGAGCCAGCTGCCCGAGCCTCTGCCCGCGGACGTCGAGGCGCGCATGACCGCCCTGGCCGTGCAGCTGCTTCCTGGGCAGCACAAGGCAGAGCAGCATCCGTCGATCGGTCCCATCATCTATGAGCACGCCGGCGCCACGACCGAGACCACAACAGAGGGAGACGTCGAGGGAGAAATTACGACCCTCACCATGCGCGTGTGGGTCCCGCGCAAGGCGGCGCCGGCGCCGGGGCATCCCCTCACGGCACAGCAGGCGCTCGCCGTCGCCAAGGCCGCCCCTGGCGCGAAGATGGTCATTCGCGCGGCGGCCGCCCCGCCGGCGAAGGTCGTTCTCAAGCCGGGGCCCGCTGCGAAGCCTCGCGGCAAGGTCACGCTCAAGCCGGCCGCCAAGGTCTCAGGCCGCGGCGCCGTCGCTGCGGTCGCTCGTCCGTTGCCCTCGCGTCGATAGGTAAGGAGTTTGCCATATGACACAGCCGCTCGTCCTCTCTGTGGCCCAGGCCGTCGACGTCGAGATCGTGACGCCGCAAGGCACCGTGACTGCCTCACCGATTCCGAACGGTGGCGCGACCGGACCTGCGGGGCCGACCGGACCCACAGGCCCGAGCGGCGGCGCCACGGGGCCGACCGGACCGACGGGCAGCGACGGCGCAACGGGACCGACCGGACCGCAGGGACCGACGGGCGCGGGCGGAAACGCCGGCGCGACGGGCGGCACTGGACCGCTCGGCCCGACTGGCAACGATGGAGCGACCGGCCCCACGGGACCGCTCGGCCCGACTGGCAACGACGGAGGGACCGGCCCCACGGGACCGCAGGGCCCGACGGGCACGGGAGCCACGGGACCGGCCGGACCCACGGGACCGGCGGGCGCGACGGGTCCGACGGGTCCGGGTGGAGGTGGCCCGAATTCCCTTTTCGGCAACGGGTCCGACGGGGCTTTCTCGAGCGCGGGCGCGAATCCGAACTTCGACGGTGGGCAATACACGACCTTCCTCCTGGACACGGGAGGCACGATCACGCCGAGTCCGAATCAACCGATCATCATCCGCGCGACGACGTCGATCGTGGTGCATGGGTCGATCGATGCGTCGGCGTGCATCGACCCGACGCGCTCCGATCTCTCGGCAGTGGCGGTGCTATTCGGGACGTCCGTCTCGGCCAGCGGTGGCGGTGGTGGTGGCGGTGGCGGGACGTCGCTGGGGGGCAACGGGGTCACCGGTGCGGCGGGAGGCAGCGGGGGAACCCAGAAGCCGGGCTTCTACTTTGGGGCTGCTAGCGGAGACAACGGCGGCGGCGCCGGTGGCCTCGGTGGCATGGGGAGCGCCGGAGGGGTCGGGTCCGGCGTCACGGGCGCGAACACGAGCGGCGTCGTGACTCCGGCGCTCGCGCTGCTGGCGGCGATGCCTGGCGGTATGTCGGCGCTGGTGCTCGGTGGCACTGCAGGCGCTGCGGGTCAAGCCGGAGGCGTCGGGGGCACGGGCAGTGGCACCGGCTCTAGCGGGCAGGTTGCTGCGGGGGGAACGCCAGGCACGGCCGGCAACGGGGGCAGGGGCGGGGGCACGATCATCCTGTGCGCGCCCAGCGTCACGGTCGATGGCGTCCTGATGTCCCAGGGCGAAGCCGCCGGCAACGGCGGCGACGGTGGCGCCGGAGGAAGTGGGGAGGCGGGCTACAACATGGGCGGTGGCGGTGGCGGTGGCGGTGGCGGTGGGGGATGCGGCGGCGCCGGCGGATTCGTGTACGTCGCAGCGAACGGCGGACCCACCCTGCCCACCGTGCAGCTGCTCGGCGGCACGGGAGGCGCGGGCGGCAACGGCGGCGTGGGTGGGACGCACAGCGGCAGCTACGGCTACGACGGCGGTCCCGCCGGCGTCGGCGCAGCCAACGCGCGAGGCAGCTCGGGCGTCCTGGTCACCATCGCACTCTGAGGCGCCGAGCTCGGCGCGCTCTCACATGGAGTGGGTCCTCTTCCTCGCCGCGCTGCTCTTCGGCAGCGGCGGCGAGGGCAACCGGGCCGCGCGAGCTCGAGCAGCTCGAGCAGCTCGAGGAGCTCGAGGAGCTCCAGGGGCGCCGGCGCCCTGGCCCGGCGCTCGAGGACCTGCGATGCGCGCGCCTGCTGCGCGCCCTGCAGGGCCTCGAACCGCGGCGGTGCATGTCCACCCCGATCCGCCGGCGAAGGGCGGCGTGCGGGGCACCGGGACCGGGCAAACGAGCGCCGAGCGGACTCGGGCGCTCAACGCGATCGTCAAGGGCCAGATGGACGCGCTGACCAAAGAGCTCGCGCCGATCCTCGCCGCGGATAAGAAGAGGTGGGCGCGCGAGCGGCCCGATCCTCGCGGGCAGCCTCGCCCCCAGTTCGACTACATGCAGAAGGAGGGGGCCTGCCCGTGGCTCTGCTATCCCGAATGGAACTGGAGCCACACGGGCAACAGGCTCGAGGCGCGTGCCGTCGTGCAGCTCGGCGACAACGATTACGTCCACTGGTACGTCTCGCCGACTGGCGCCTGGAGTTACTCGCATCAGTGGAGCTCGAGCCCGTTCGACGTCGTGCATGCCATCGGCAAGGCGACCGATCTGGTCAAGGCTGGCGTCGCGGCCGCCGGCGCGGGGCTGCATGCCATCGGCCAGCCGTTCGCCGCGGCGCTGGACAAGGCACGCGACCTGGCGAAAGCGGCGCTGGACAAGGTCGCGAGCGTCCTGCCCCCTCAGGCGCGGATCTTCGTCGAAGCGCTCAAGCAAGCGGTCGACGTGTCCGATGTGTTCGTCAAGATGGAGCTCGACCCCGAGGCGGTCGACTGGCGCACGCTGGCGCACGACGTCGAGGCGGCGACCAGTGCCGTGCCCGTGCTCGGCACGGCGGCCGCCGATGTCATCGCGACGTGCGAAGTCATCTACGACGCGGCGACCGCGGGCAACGCGCTCGAGGCGGCGCTTCGCGCGGCGTACGACTACGCCATGGCATCGGTGCCCGGCGCCGCGGCACTGCGGTCGTTCCTCGATCCCGTCGTCGACGTCCTCATTCGCATCGCCGCTGGCGGGGAGGCCCCGACGGCGGCCGTGCTGCATGCAGCCGTCATGCAGGCGCCCGATGCTCCGAAGATCGGCAGCCTATCTCCGCGCAGCATCGCCGCGGCGCTCGGCGCGTTCGTGGGCGCGAAGCTCGGCGTGCGGTAGGATCGTCGCATGCGGATCGCTCCGGTGCTCTTCCTGGTCACGGGATGTGGGATCTTCGGCGTCGGCGCGCAGACGGCGACGGCAGTCGCCGTGAACGCTGCGGAGGCGGCGTGTCTGCTCGCGCATGCGACCGAAGGGACCGATGCGGCTCGAGCCGCATGCGGCATCGACCCTGGCCGGCCGGCTGTGCAGATCATCATCACATCCGAGGCGCGCTGCCTCGTGACGCCGGCGAAGGACGCGGGGAGCGTCTCGCTACATGCGGCCGCGCCGCTCGACGTCGCGGGCATGGCCGACGCGCTGCAAACGACCTACTGCGCGACGACGCCGCGGGCGGGCGATGCCGGGGCCGACTAGGGGCGGCCGACTCGCTCGAGCACGTGCGCGCGATCGCGCCTGCTAGCGCTAGCGGTCAAACGCGCCTCGGCCGACCCGAGCAGCTCCTCGACGAGGGCGCGATCCGGTGCTAGCGCTAGCGGTATGAAGAACCGCGTTCTCTTCCTGCGCATCACGCCACGCGAAGAAGCGATGCTGAAGGCTACGGCCGAAGAACTAGGCCAGCGGCTCAGTGATTGGGCCCGCGGCGTGCTGCTCGAGCTCGCCCAGGGCGCCGCGGCCCTGAGCGCTAGCGCTAGCGCCGCCGCCGTCGACGCCGGCCGCCGGCGACGTCGGGAGCTCGGGGGCGCTAGCGCTAGCGGATCTCCGGCTCGTCGACGAGGGCCGGGACCCCGCAAGGCCAGGGCCCGATGAGCCGCCCTGCCCTCGCGCTCGCGCTCGCGCTCTCTGCCTGCGGCGGATCCTCGTTCATGGCGGGCAACGTCCTCGACGCCGGCGACGAGCTCGAGGCGCGCGCCGACGCCGCCGGCGAGCTCGAGGCGCGCGCCGACGCCTCCGGCGAGCTCGAGGCGGCCGCCGACGTCGCCGGCGACCAGGTGGCGCTCGACGTCGGCGAGGACCTCGAGGCGCGCGCCGACGTCGCCGGCGACGTCCTCGAGGACCCCGGCGCCGACGTCTGTACGCCGGTGACGTGGCCCACGGGCACGCCCCCGGGATGCGTGTGCGTGGGGCCGCCCCAGGCGCCGTGTTCGTCCGCGGGATCGGCCGGATGCCTGTGGGCCGTCGGACCCGTGAGCGGCCCGAGCTGCTCGAGCTCGTCGGGATGCTGGGCGGTGCCCTTCGCCGCGGCGGCGCCGTGCCAGCAGTGCGCCGAGCGCTACACCTGCGCCTGCCTGCGGCCGATGTTGATCGATGCGGGCCTGGGCCTGTGCGGGTGCGTCGACTCGCCGATGGGTCCCTACCTCGAGGGCTGCTAGCTGTGTCCACCT
>Ga0209039_10003746_pt1 | contig 11642 bp, 11 predicted proteins | sample BogFormECP12_OM1_FD_188238 | JGI IMG/M metagenome (GOLD analysis project Ga0209039, IMG submission 188238) | Bog forest soil microbial communities from Calvert Island, British Columbia, Canada - ECP12_OM1 (SPAdes) (version 2) | ecosystem: Environmental > Aquatic > Freshwater > Wetlands > Bog ...
AGTTAAGAAGGTCGCTCCCGGCTATACTGACCCCTCCTCAGGAAAAGAGATGTACATGGCCTACTGCGCGTCCTGTCACGGAGCCGATGGAAAGGGCAATGGCCCGGCAGCCGCAGCGTTGAAGACGCAGCCGACCGACCTCACGCAGATCTCGGCGAAAAATGGTGGCACTTTCCCGGACGTGCACATCGCCCAGATCATCAAGGGCGATTCCAGCACCGCGGCGCACGGGAGTAAAGAGATGCCAGTTTGGGGGCCCATGTTCCTGGAGATGGGACATGATACGGCGCAGGTGCAATTACGCATCCGCAACCTGACGAAGTACCTGGCTTCAATCCAGCAAAAGTAGTCGCATTCGCCATCGGGGATGGATAGGCTTGCCCGGCCGGCAGTGTCTCAGCGGCTGGCGAGGGGCCTTCGATTCCCTTTCTTGGCGGCATTGGCTGTACTGCAGAAATCTAACTGCAACACCCTAACCTCTGCTTCGTTGACACTCCGCTTGGGGGCTGTTAGCTTTAATAGTTCCGGTAACAGCCCTGCGCCCTCAGTGCTTCTTCAGCAGTAGGCATTCACGAACACACAATGGACAAGACTCTCAAGCAAGTAGGCGAATTACTGCTCGGAGCCATTCCGACAATAGTCATTCTGCTGCTGCTTTATGCCATCTACAATCTATTGGTCCGCAAGCCGCTAATGCGAGTGCTGGAACAGCGTCGCGAGCGCAGCGAAGGCGCCATACTGAAAGCTCGCGCTGACGTGGCGGCTGCAGAAGCCAAGACCCACGATTACGAGGCACGCTTGCGAGAGGCCCGGCTGGCGATCTTCAAGGCCCAGGAAGCCCGCCGGCAGGCGGCGCAGCAGGCCCGCGCCGAGATTCTGGCGCAGGCGCGTGTCCGGGCCCAGCAGCAAATTCGGGAAGCCCGCACTGCCATCGAGCAGGACATGGCCGCAGCACGCAGTGGTTTGCAGGCTGAAGTAGAGAGACTGTCATCCGAGATCATACGCACTGTCCTGAGGTCCGCGGGTGGGGCTTCCGCGATCGGGGGTCAACCGTGACAGGAACTTCTAAGCGCCTTCTGATCCTTAGCTTCCTGGGAGTCTTCCTGGCGCTTGGCATGATTCCCGCGCAGGAGCATGGGGCTTCGCCTTCCGCCTCTACCGCTCAGACCGAACAAACGCCCAAGGCCGACCAGCAAAATTCACCTGAGAATCCCAATGCAGAATTCGGCAAGGAGCTAACCAAGACCTCGGAAGAAGCCGCCGAGGAAGCCGGTAAGAGGGATGCGAAAGTGGAAATGGAGTTGAAGGCGGAGCATTCCCCGATCGTGTCCTGGATCGGTCGCGTTATTAGAATCGGCCCGGAGCGGGCATACTTTCTTTCGCTGCTTATCAACTTCGGCATCCTGATCGCTTTCTTCTGGGTGTTGTTGAAGGGGAAGATCCCGCAGATGTTCCGCGACCGTACGGCTGCGATTCAGAGGGGCATTAAAGAGGCGCAGGCGGCCAGCGCGGACGCGGCCCGGCGCTTGCAGGACATCGAATCGCGCCTGGCAAGGCTGGACACTGAGGTGGCGGAGATTCGGTCCTCGGCCGAAAGCGAAGCCGCCGCTGAAGAAGCTCGCATCCGCCAGGCCGCTGAGGAAGACAAGCACAGAGTGGTCCAATCCGTTGAAATGGAGATTGACGCCATCGCCCGCAATGCCCGCCGCGAATTGAAGAGCTACGTTGCCAACCTCGCGGTTGATCTGGCGTCCCGGAAGATCCGAGTGGATGAGCACACCGATCAGGCCCTGGTGCGCGAGTTCGTTGACCAGTTCGGAAAGGATGGCAAGTAAGCATGGCTGCCGTTTCCAGCCGTTATGCCCGCGCTCTAGTGGAGGTCGTCCTCGAGCAGAGGATCGACGCCGATGTGGCCCGGCAACAGTTGAACTCGATCGCGGAAGCGGTCCGTGAGAGTGGCGATTTGCGCCGAGTATGGGAATCGCCGGCCATCTCAGCCGAGCAAAAGCGCAGTGTGCTGGACGCCATTGTTGGTCAGATTGGCGCCTTTAAGGCGGTCCGGAATTTCGTCGCGGTCATCATCGATCATCGGCGGATCCCCATGCTGCATGACATCGTTCGTCAGTTCGGGGTTGAACTCGATGCGCAGTTGGGATTTGTGGAAGCCAAAATCTCCAGCGCCCGCGAGCTATCGGCGGATGAAAGGCGGGTGTTGGAGTCTCAGGTCGAGCGCATGACTGGCAAGAAGGTGCGCTCCCATTACACTTCCGACCTGGGGTTGCTGGGCGGGGTTGTGGTGCGTGTCGGCAGCACCATTTACGACGGCTCCGTACGCGGACAGCTGGAAAAGATGAAGCAGGACCTTATTACCGCCTAGCGCGGATTTTCATTGGTATTACCGGAACGGAATTATGGCGCAGATCAAAGCAGACGAGATCACGAAGCTCATACGGGAGCAGATCGACAACTACGAAACCAAGATTGCCGTCGATGAAGTCGGCACCGTCATGTCCATCGGCGACGGCATTGCCCGCGTCTATGGCCTGGACAAAGTGATGGCAGGCGAACTGCTCTCCTTTCCGCACAACGTCGCGGGCATCGCTATGAACCTGGAAGAAGACCAGGTCGGCGTGGTGCTGCTGGGCGAATACACCGAAGTGGAAGAGGGCGACGAAGTAAAGCGTACCGGCCGCATCATGAGTGTGCCGGTGGGCGATGCCATGGTCGGCCGCGTGGTCAACTCACTGGGCCAGCCCATCGACGACAAGGGCCCGGTCAACACCGACAAGTTCATTCCGCTCGAACGTCTCGCGCCCGGCGTCATTGATCGCCAACCAGTAAAAGAGCCCATGGCCACTGGACTGAAGGCCATCGACTCCATGATTCCCGTCGGCCGCGGCCAGCGCGAGTTGATCATCGGCGACCGCCAGACTGGCAAGACCGCGGTTGCGCTCGACACCATCATCAACAGTAAGGGACGCGACCTGATTTGTATCTACTGCGCCATCGGCCAGAAGCGGTCGTCGGTCGCGCAGGTGGTAAAGACGCTGGAAGACTACGGCGCGATGGAATACACCATCGTGGTGTCGGCCTCGGCTTCCGATCCGGCGCCGACGCAATATATTGCGCCCTACGCCGCATGCGCCATGGGCGAGTTTTTTCGCGACACCAAACGGCACGCGCTGTGCATCTATGACGATCTTTCCAAGCACGCGGTCGCGTATCGTGAAATCTCGTTGCTGCTGCGCCGTCCGCCAGGACGCGAAGCCTATCCCGGAGACGTGTTCTACCTTCACTCGCGCTTGCTGGAACGCGCGGCAAAGCTCAGCGACCAGCTTGGCGGGGGTTCGCTGACCGCTCTGCCAATCATTGAAACCCAGGCGGGCGACGTTTCGGCCTACATTCCGACCAACGTCATCTCGATTACCGACGGCCAGATCTACCTCGAAACCGACTTGTTCAACTCCGGGGTGCGCCCCGCGGTGAACGTCGGACTGTCGGTCAGCCGCGTCGGTGGAAACGCGCAGATCAAGGCCATGCGCCAGGTTGCCGGCACGCTGCGACTGGATCTGGCTCAGTATCGCGAGCTGGCCGCGTTCTCGCAGTTCGGTAGCGATCTCGACAAGGCCACCCAGGCGCAGCTCGCCCGTGGCGGGCGTCTGACGGAGATTTTGAAGCAGGGCCAATACCAGCCACTTCCGTTTTCGAAGCAGATTCTCATCATCTTCGCGGGAACGCAGGGCCTGCTCGACGACATGCCCATCGAGCAATTGCGCGAGTTTGAGAAGGGCCTTTACTCGTACATAGACACGACCAATGCCGGGGTGCTGAAGTCGATTGAGGAAAAGAAGATTCTCGACGACGAACTGAAGGCTGCCATGACGAAGGTGATCAAGGAATTCAAGGAGCGCTTCGCCAGCGAACACCAGGAAGTCGCGAAGGCAAGCGCGTAGAGACCCATGGCGAACATACGCGACATCCGGCGGCGCATCCGCAGCGTGATAAACACGCGCCAGATTACCAAGGCCATGAAGATGGTCTCGGCGGCCAAGCTGCGCCGGGCGCAGGAACGCGCGCTGGCGGCGCGGCCTTACGCGCTGATGATCACCAACGTTCTGAAATCCCTTGTCAGTCGCACGGATCTCGTCGATCCCAAGACAGGGGAACCGAAGCACCCATTGCTGGCGCAGCGGCCGGAGCAGAACATACTGCTGGTAGTGGTGACCGGCGACCGCGGATTGGCAGGCGCCTTCAACTCGAACGTCTTGAAGGCAGCAGCCAAGTTCCTGGAGTTGTTCAAAGACAAGAACATCAGCATCGCTGCCGTGGGCCGCAAGGGCCGCGACTACATGCGCCGTCGTTATCCTGTGGCAGCTCCGGGAAGCACGGAGCGGGCGGGGCGGGTGCAGGTTGTTGGCGAACACCTCAACATTCTGGGCAAGCTGGAATACGAGGCTGTCTCCGAGATCGTGGAGAGAGTAATCCAGGCTTATGACCACGCTGAGATCGATTCGGTATACGTGATTTACAACGAATTCAAGTCGGTGATCTCGCAGCGGCTGATCGCGCAGCGCATTCTGCCGGTGCAGGAAATCGGCCGCCGCGAAGTGTTTCTGACCGAAGAGTTCACGCTGGAAGAGCGGGAGCGGATGGCCGAGGCTGCCAAGGCCGCGGGTGTCAGCCTGAGAGAGCCTCCGGAAACCGAGGAAGAGCGCCACGCCAAGGAATTTCCCACGCCCGACATCGATTACATATACGAGCAGCCGGCGGAAGAGATATTCCATGGCATGTTGCCGCGCTACGTGGTCTTGCAGCTCTTTCAGGCAATGCTGGAGTCGGTTGCTGCCGAGCAGGCCGCGCGCATGACTGCGATGGATTCGGCCACGAACAATGCCAACGACGTGATTGACTCCCTTACGCTGACCATGAACCGCGCCCGGCAGGCGGCGATTACGAAGGAAATCATCGAGATCGTCAGCGGGGCAGCAGCGTTGTAAGAAAGTTGTCAGTTATCAGTTGCCAGTTGTCAGGCAAGAGACGAGGCACTTAATGAGCTCGGTTCGATATCAGGACTTGATAGCGTGGCAAAAGGCGATCGCGTTCGTAAAAAGAGTGTACGTGGTCACGTCGGAATTGCCTCAAGAGGAGATGTTTGGGCTCAAGAGTCAGATGCGAAGGTCGGCCGTTTCGGTAGCGAGCAATATTGCTGAGGGCCAGGGCCGAACCACTGCAGGCGAGTTTTATCAATTCCTGGGACACGCCCGAGCCTCGCTTTATGAACTTGAAACGCAAATGGTGATTGCAGTCGAGTTGGGGTATGTTTCGGCGGAACAATGCGACTCATCGCTTCGTGAAGCGGGCGAATTGGGACGTATTCTCAATGGGCTAATGAGCTCCGTAAAGCCCGCGAGAAAGCTAGCCTCCCGCTCTTCGGTTCTGGCAACTGACAACTGATAACGGACAACTAATTTTATGGCTGAAAATATCGGACACATCATCCAGATCGCAGGTCCCGCGGTGGACGTGCAATTTTCCCAAGCTGCGTTGCCGCCCATCTATTCGGCGCTGCGCGTAACCAGTGACGGCTTCAACGTCCCCGCACCTATCGACGTCATTCTCGAAGTCGAGCAACAGCTTGGCGAGGCGCGTGTGCGCTGCGTCGCCATGGAGCCCACCGAAGGAATGGTGCGCGGCATGAAGGCCATCGATCTCGGCGGCCCGATCACGGTGCCCGTTGGCCGCGGGACGCTGGGCCGCGTGCTCAACGTCATCGGCGAGCCGGTGGACAAGCTGGGCCCGGTGCATTTTGACAAGCGCATGCCCATCCATCGCATGGCGCCGGCATTCGACGAGCAGTCCACGTCGATGGAGATGTTCGAGACCGGCGTCAAGGTCATTGACCTCATCCAGCCGTTCCTGAAGGGCGGCAAGATCGGCCTGTTCGGCGGCGCCGGCGTCGGCAAGACCGTCGTCATCATGGAGCTCATCAACAACGTAGCGCTGAAGCACGGCGGCTTTTCCGTGTTCGCCGGAGTTGGCGAGCGCACCCGCGAGGGCAACGACTTGTGGCTGGAGATGCAGGAGTCCGGCGTGGTCAACATCAAAGATCCCGCGAAGTCGAAGGCCGCGCTTATCTACGGCCAGATGACCGAACCGCCCGGAGCCCGCCTGCGCGTGGCGCTGACTGCACTTACCGTCGCGGAATACTTCCGTGACGAAGAAGGCTCCGACACGCTGCTCTTCATTGACAACATCTTCCGTTTCACGCAGGCGGGCTCGGAGGTATCGACGCTGCTGGGCCGCATGCCTTCGGCGGTGGGATACCAGCCCAACCTCGCTACCGAAATGGGCGAGTTGCAGGAGCGCATCACCTCGACCAAGAAAGGCTCGGTCACGTCGGTGCAGGCCATTTACGTTCCTGCTGACGACTTGACCGATCCCGCGCCGGCGACGACGTTTGCTCATCTCGACGCGACCACGGTGCTCTCGCGCCAGATTTCCGAGCTGGGCATTTATCCTGCGGTCGATCCGCTGGCTTCGACCTCGCGTATTCTCGATCCGCGCGTCGTGGGTGACGCGCACTACAACTGCGCTCAGGCCGTGAAGCGCGTCCTGCAGAGCTACAAGGACCTGCAGGACATCATCGCGATTCTGGGTATCGACGAGCTCAGCGAAGACCAGAAGCTCACCGTATCGCGGGCTCGCAAGATCCAGAAATTCCTCTCGCAGCCGTTTCACGTGGCAGAGCAGTTTACCGGTCTGCAGGGACGCTACGTGAAGATTGAGGACACGGTGCGCAGCTTCCAGGAAATTGTGGACGGCAAGCGCGACGACATTCCCGAGCAGGCCTTCTACATGAAGGGCTCCATCGACGAAGTGCTGGAAGAAGCCGAGAAGATGAAAGCGGCGCAAGCGTAACCTGCCATGGCTGACACGCTGGAACTCGAAATCGTGACACCCGACAAGCTGTTGTTGCGCGAGCCTGTCGACGGAGTGCAGATTCCCGGCAAGAACGGCGAACTCGGCGTTCTGCCCGGTCACGCGCCACTGATCACCGAGTTGACCATTGGCGAGATCAGCTATCGTCAGGGAGCAAGCACGCACTACATCGCCGTGGCGTGGGGATTTGCTGAAGTGCTGCCGCACAAAGTCACCATCCTGGCAGACACCGCCGAGCGCGCGGAAGAGATTGACGTGAAGCGCGCACAGGAGGCCAAGGCCCGCGCGGAAGAAGCGCTGAAGCGCGCCGCTGCCGATCTCGACTTCCAAGCCACGCTCTATGCCCAGCACCGCGCCGAGGTGCGCCTAGAAGTCGCCGCTCGCGCAGGCCACGCGACCGCCGCGCACTAAGGACCGAACCTGCGTTTCCCTCACCGCGCCGCAATCTGGCGCGGTGTTTTGCGAAAAACTCAACCTCGGAGAACGCAGACCCTCGCGAATTGCTTCCCGACAAACTCCACGAGAGTCCGCGTCATCCGCGGCTATCTTGCTACTGCGCGACTGCTACTTTCTTCTCCTGCTTCACACTAAAGCGAATGGCCTTGGCTAGAAGCACGGTCTCAATGCAACGCAAGTCGCTGAGCACCGCATCGTTGATCTCGCCGTCCACCTGCACCACCGCGACGGCCGAGGCCTCCCGCCCCTGCCCTCCGCGGCCCAGCGAAAAGTTGGCGATGTTGACGTTGTGCTTCCCAAGCGCCGTCCCAACGCGGCCCACAACTCCGGGCACATCAAGATTGCGCAGGTAGATGACGTTGCCCTCCAGCGGCGCTTCCACATGAATGCCGTCGATTTCCAGCAGTCTGGGCAGGCCGCCGGGCTGGACGCAGCCGGCCACCGTGTTTTCCTGCTGGCCGCTCTTGAAGGTCATGCGAACCACGTTGGCGGCGGCAGCGCCGGAGTCGCGAGGCTGCTTGTGCTCCGTCAGGCGAATGCCGCGTTCTTCGGCAATGGAGGCCGCGTTGACCAGGTTCGCTCTCTCGTGTGCGTGGGCGAGCTGATTGAGTGCGCCGGCCACGGCTGCGTTGCGGATGAGCGCCGTCTTCCACTCGGCGATCTCGCCGCTGTAGCTGAGGCCGATCTCTTCCACGCCGCCCTCGCCGGACTGCGCCAGGAAGGTACCCAGACGCTCGGCGAGCAGGATGTACGGCAGCATCTGCTCGTACTCTTCCTCGCTGATGGAAGGCACATTAACAGCATTCTGGATGACGCCCTTCAGCAGGTACTCACGGACTTGCAGCGCGATCTGCACGCCCACGGCTTCCTGTGCCTCATGAGTTGAACCCGCGATGTGCGGGGTCAGGATGACATTTGGCAAAGTCGCCAAAGGTGAGTCCTTCAGCGGCTCATGACTGTAAACGTCGAGCGCCGCGCCGCCCAGTTGGCCGGACTGCAGGGCCTCGATAACGGCGGGTTCGTTCAGCAACTCGCCGCGCGCGCAATTCACCAGGCGAACACCCTTCTTCATCTTGCGAATGGCATCCGCGTTGATCATGCCCTGAGTCTGAGGGGTTAGTCCGACATGCAACGTGATGTAGTCCGACTGCGCGAACAGCTCGTCCAGCGGCGCCATAGTGACGTTCAACTGCTGGGCGAGGCTGGGCGCCACGTAAGGATCGTGTGCAACCACCTTCATACCGAAGGCAAGGGCGCGGCGGGAGACTTCGACCCCGACACGTCCCAATCCGACGATACCCAACGTCTTGCCGCGCAGCTCGGTACCTTGCAGCGTTTTCTTCTCCCACTTGCCGGCGTGCATAGTAGCGTCGGCCCGCGTGAGCTGACGTGCCAGGGAAAGCATGAGACCGAAGGTGTGCTCGGCAACGGCAACGGCATTGCCCCCGGGCGTGTTCATCACCACGATGCCACGCTTGGTGGCGGCATCGAGATCGACGTTATCGACGCCCACTCCAGCGCGTCCGATGACGCGCAGCTTGGGCGCCTTGTCCATCATGGCGGCGTCCACGAACGTGGCGGACCGCACTAGGATGGCGTCGGCATTGGTCATTTCGCCGGCCAGCGCCTCTTTGTCGGGAGAAACCACGGTCCAGTCGCTGTGCTCAGCAAAGACTTTGAGCGTGGAGGGAGAGACTTTATCAGCAATTACGATTTTCATACTCTCACCGCCTCTGCAAATTGTTCGGCAAAGGTTTCCTGTACCGCACGGACGCCCGCGCCGATTTCGAAGGTGTGGGATGGCGCAACCTTCAGCAGTACATGCTCCAGCGCGCCAATTACACCGATGGCATCAAGGTAGTCGTAGTAGCCCAGGTGGGCGATGCGGAAGAGCTTGCCCTTCATGTCACCCTGGCCATTGGCCACAACCATGGCAAACCGCTCGCGAAATTCTTTCACGATTGCGCTGGAATCGATTCCGGCGGGCGACAGGATCGCGGTCACGGCAGCCGCGGGACAGGTTGGCGCGAACAGCTTCAGACCTAGCGCCTTCGCTCCGGCGCGCACCATCGCAGCCGAGGTTTCAGCATTGTGGATGAGCGCATCACGTCCGTCAGCCAAATTGCCATTGCCGGCGCGGCGAATGTAGTCGAGCGCCGCAGCCAGCCCGCAGACGAGCGCCACGGCCGGAGTGAAGGCCGACTCGCCCTTGACCTGTGACTTACGCTCTTTGCGCAGGTCGAAGTAATAGCGCGGCTGCTTGGCGGCCTCCATCCGCTGCCATGCCCGCTCGCTCACGCTGAGGTAGGCAAGGCCGGGCGGAATCATGACCGCTTTCTGGGAGCCGCCTATGAGAATGTCGATGCCCCAGCCATCGACGTCGAAGTCGGTGGTGCCCAGTCCGGTGATGGCGTCCACGACGAACAGCGTGTCGGTGCCCTTGAGCAGCGAAGCCACGCCCTTCACGTCATGACGCGCGCCGGTCGAGGTTTCCGTCGCCTGTATGTAAACAACTCTGGCGCCGTCCAGTTTCGACTTCACTTCGCGCAGGTCGAAGGTCTCGCCATAGGGAACGCTGATCAGTTCCACCTGGCATCCAAAGGCTTTGGCCAGATCGCGCCAGCGCTCGCCGAATTTGCCTGCGGTGAGCACGACGACCTTGTCGCCGGGTGAAGTGAGGTTCGATACCGCAGCTTCCATCGCGCCGCTTCCGGACGAGGCGAGGATGAGAACATCGTTTTGTGTGCCGATAAAGGTCTTTAGATCGGCCAGGGTTCGGGTGAAGATTTCACGGAATTCCGCCGTCCGGTGATGCATATCGGCAGCAGCGATTGCATTTTGGGCAGCGGGCAATAGGGGAGTCGGGCCCGGTGTAAAAAGACGCGTCTTACGTAGCATAGATAACCACCTTTATTTGTGAATTCCGGCGAAACCGGCGCCGGATAAAACTATAAACCTTGCGAGAGGGGTAGAGCGGCGCTTTAGCTGGATTGTCCATCATGGCGATCACTCTTTGCGTTGTCATTAAAGGTGATCGCCGTCATGAATAATCCAGCTTTAGCGCTGCGCGTCCCTCTATAATTGCGCCATGAGCCTTACTGAGCAAGTCCAGAAAGACATGGTTGACGCCATGCGCAAGAAGGAAGAGTTGCGGCTCTCGACGCTGCGCATGATGAAGGCGGCGCTGCAGAACAGGCGAATCGACAAGCGCGCCGATCTTGACGAAAAAGAAGAGCTGCAGGTGTTCACCACCATGATCAAGCAGCGCAAGGACTCCATCGAGCAGTTCGAAAAAGGCAACCGCCCCGAGCTGGCTCGGAAAGAAGCCGAAGAGATCGTCATCATCGAAGGCTACATGCCGAAGGCCGTTGGCGAAGAGGAAGTCGTCGCCGCGGTGCGCGCCACTATCGCCGAGATGGGCTCTCCCACAATGAAGGACATGGGCACAGTGATGAAAAACGTCATGGCGAAGTTCGCGGGCGCGCGCGTCGATGGCAAGCTGGTCAGCGAAACGGTGAAAAAGGAACTGGCGGGGAAGTAAATCCTGCCAGTTCTTGCGGGGGCACGGGCCAGGGCAGTAACGCCACGTTGTGTGCAAATTTCGGGATTGTCAAGGATATCCTGCCGTCCCTACCGGACTCGGTTCGGTTCAGTTCTCTCAATTGTCAAAGATCTTTTCTGCAGCAGGTGCGCAGCTCTCGCGCACCTGCAGGTGGACACTAGGCCCACTGCACCAGTGTACAGTTCTACTCGCCGTTGTCAGTGAAGGCGGTCACGGGCCTTAGTGACGTGACGGGGACTATTCTTATCTGCGCAGGACGGCCGCAAAAGCGCCTAGGACGTTCACGTCGCGGCTGCGCTGCCCTTACGAACCGCAGTACAATTACGAGCATGAGCGAAGAAGCCACCGCCTTGTTGAATAGGGCATTGACCTCCCGGAGAAGGGACGCGCCGAACTGGCCAGTTCACTGATCGACAGCCTCGATTCGACTACTGAGGAGGACGTCGAAGCAGCGTGGCAGGAAGAGGTTGCCCGCCGCATCGAGAATCTGCGCTCAGGGCAGGGCAACAACGATTCCCTATAGCTTGTTTCAAAAACAGATTTGTATCAGGGCACGACTGCAAGTCGTGCCGTACGAGGAAGTCCAAAGATAACGGCTTTAGAGGCTGCTGAAAAAAGGCATTTGCCATGCGTTTTGAAGGGGCGCACCTTTAGGTGCGCCGTACAAGTCCTTTCTTCTTGTCAT
>Ga0209039_10003747_pt1 | contig 11642 bp, 8 predicted proteins | sample BogFormECP12_OM1_FD_188238 | JGI IMG/M metagenome (GOLD analysis project Ga0209039, IMG submission 188238) | Bog forest soil microbial communities from Calvert Island, British Columbia, Canada - ECP12_OM1 (SPAdes) (version 2) | ecosystem: Environmental > Aquatic > Freshwater > Wetlands > Bog ...
AACGACTCGCGCCGCGGCCATATCCGCGCCTTTGACGTTGCGCCGAACGGCACGCTCGCCAAAAACACCGACCGCGTTTTTGTCGATCTGCGCGGCGACGAGTCCGGCGTTCCGGACGGCATGAAGGTCGATGTCGAGGGCAATGTTTATTGCGGCGGCGCCGGCGGGCTGTGGATCATGGACCCGAAGGGCAAAAAGCTCGGCCGCATTGTGCACGGCGCTCCGGCCACGACGAATTTGGCCTTTGGCGGCGCCGACTGGAAAACCCTATATTTCACCAGCCGCAACCACCTGGGCGCCGTCAATGTGAAAATTGCCGGCATTCCGGTACCACCGCAGAAGAAATAAAAAAGGGTTCTTTGCTGTTTTGAAGCCGGCCAGGCGAGATCGAGTTTGCCGACGAGAAGATAGACGATGGCGATGAGGCTTCGGGTGGTTCGGTAGCCGCGGGCTGTGGCTTTTGCGGCTCGGACGGGCTGTTGAGGCCCTCAAACAGACCGTTGGCGATTTTGGTGTCGAACCAGCGCAGGATGCCGTTCCGGTGGCGCTTATGGTGCGGGCGGCGTCGATGATCGGGGCGAGCCGGCGCGGGGTCGCCCAGAAGTACCATCTCTTGAGGAAGGCGGTCGCAGCGACGACGGAGGGCTGGTCGTAGAGTTGTCGGGCCCCCGGGCACCTCGTCGCGGGGTTTGTCAGGGGGGAAAGCCGGGGCTCCAGCCGAACCTTGCTGGAGCGCGCGGGATGAGCCATAAGCGGCCATCGTGGTTAAATCTCTCCCGATCCCACCCCGTCCGAAGTCCCCGCCGCTGCGCTCCGCTATCGCGAGCCCGGACGGCTTGCCGAGATCGAAAGCATAAGGAACATGCTCTCGCCCGATTTCTGGAGCTGGTTCGACGAGCTCGCAGCGCCGAAATTGGTCCATCGGACGGAAAGCTTCCGGAAGATTTTCACCTATCTCGACCGCGTCGACCGACCGGTCGGGATCATCGAGACCGGCTGCGTGCGGCAACCAGACAATTGGGCGGGCGACGGCCAAAGCACTGTCCTGTTCGACAAATACGCCGAGTTTCATCCGGGTTCGGCGGTGTTTTCGATCGATCGCGACCCGCAGGCGGCGGCACTCTGTAGGTCCCTGGTCAGCGACCGGGTACACATCCACGCCGGCGAGAGCATCGCATACCTGAAATCTCTGACCGACCACCCGCCTTCGGAGCTCGACTTCGTTGACCTCCTGTACCTCGACTCCTACGACGTCGACTTCGACAATCCGTTGCCGAGCGCGATCCATCACCTGAAGGAGTTGCTTGCGATCGCGCCGCTGCTCTCCTCCGAGACGCTCGTCGTGGTCGATGACTCGCCGTCCTCCTTCTTTGGTGTTCGCGACCAGAATAATTCGTTCGAGCTAATCCGGCCACCGCGGATCGGCGGAAAGGGCCGATTGATCGCCGAATACGCCGCCGAGATCGGAGCGGAGCTCCTCTTTGCCGAGTACCAATGCGGCTGGCTGCACCTCGGGCGCGCCTCGCCGAAGCGAAGGAAAAGCTTGTCACTCTAGCGAAAGAGCGTGTGAAGAAGTGGCCGCGGCGGGCCGTGACCTTGCACGCCAAAGGGCTCCGCGAACGCCGCGCGCGGCAGCTGTTATTATCGACGTTATGAAAAATCATATCCAGTGACTTGAGCTCGGGGTCGGATGACCGGCCGCGAAACACGTTCCGAACGGTTGCGGCGCCTCGGCATGGGGAGCCCGATCACGCGGCGCGATTTTATCGACGGGATCGCCGTCTCGGCGGCTCTTGCCGCGTCCAGCCGCGCTCTGGCCGCCGTCGTTCCGGAGGGCATCAGAACAGCACCCCAGGATCGTCCCGACTATTACCCACCCAGTCTGACCGGAATGCGCGGCAGCCATCCCGGCAGTTTCGAGGCCGCCCACGCGTTGCGCGACGGCACGTTCCGCAAATCGGCAGCGAGGCTTATCGAGACGGGCGAGGATTACGATCTGATCGTCGTTGGGGGCGGCATCAGCGGGCTCGCCGCGGCCTATTTCTATCGCGCCAAGGCGGGTGCCGATGCGCGCATTCTAATTCTCGACAATCATGACGATTTCGGCGGTCATGCCAAACGGAACGAGTTCGAGCTCGACGGCAAAATCCAGCTGATCAATGGCGGGACACTCGGGATCGACAGCCCGCGACCCTATAGCACGGTAGCCGCCGGCCTGCTGGCGGCACTCGGGATCGACCCCGTGGCACTTGCGGCGCGCCACGCGGACCGGGGGTTCTATCCGTCCTTGGGGCTTGGCTCCGGGGTGTTCTTTGACAAGGAGACCTTCGGCGCGGATCGCCTGGTCAAGGGGGAGATCTCATCGCCCGACTTCCTCGAACATGCACCGCTCAGCGAGGCTGCGGAGCGCGACGTTCGACGTCTCGAAACCGAGCCGATCGACTATCTGCCGGGCCTCTCTCCTTCTGAGAAGAAGGCGCGTTTGTCCCGGATCAGCTATCGCGACTATCTCCTCGACCTGGTCAAGGTCGATCCGTCGGTGATCGCGCTCTACCAGAGTCGCACGCATGGTGAATGGGGCGTGGGGATCGATGCGGTCTCTGCGCTCGACGTCTGGCCTTTTGGCCTTCCCGGCTTCCAGGGCTTGACGCTCGACCCCGGCTCGGCGCCGCATATGGGCTATACACCGGCCGGCTACGTAGATGGCGGCTCTTACAAATTCCACTTCCCGGATGGCAACGCCAGCATCGCCCGGCTCCTCGTACGCAGCCTTATCCCGCAAGCGGTTCCCGGCAGCACGGTGGAAGACGTGGTCACCGCGCGCATCGACTACAGCGGACTCGACCGCCCGGATCACGCCATACGCATTCGCCTCGGCAGCCTTGCCGTTTCGGTCAGCAACAGCGTACTTGGCGATTCGCCGGTAGCTGTCGAGGTGGTCTATTCGCGGATGGACCGGCTTTACACCACCCGAGCCAAGCACTGTGTGCTCGCCTGCTGGAACATGATGATCCCGTATCTTAGTCCGCAATTGCCGCAAAGGCAGAAGGAGGCGCTGCACTACCTGGTCAAAGTGCCGCTGGTTTACACGAACGTGGCGTTGTCGAACTGGCGGGCGTTCGCCGCCTTGGGGGTGTCCGCGATCCATTGCCCGGGCAGCTATCATTCGAGTGTTCGGCTCAATCCGGTCACCGATATCGGCTCTTATCGCTCACCTCGCTCGCCTGATGAGCCGATCGTGGTCCGGATGGTGCGAACACCGTGTAGCCCCGGGCTGCCGGAGCGTGACCAGCACCGGACCGGGCGCGCGGAGCTGCTCACGACCAGTTTCACGACCTTCGAAGAGAAGATCCGCGACCAGCTGGGCCGCATGTTGGGTCCGGGGGGCTTCGATCCGGCGCGCGACATCACCGCGATCACGGTCAACCGCTGGCCGCACGGATATGCCTACGAATACAATCCGCTGTTTGACCCGGATTGGCCGGAGGGTGAAGCGCCGCACGAAGTGGGCCGCGCCCGTTTCGGCCCGATCGCGATCGCCAATTCCGATGCCGCTGCCGCTGCCTACACCGACGCCGCGATCGATCAGGCGCACAGGGCTGTGCGAGAATTGCTCGCGGGCTAGATCTGCTCTAGCCCAACTAAGCGGCCAGCATTTCCGCGAGGTTCGATCGCGCCGGCGGCAGGCCGGGGAAGATTTGCGCGAGCTGATGGTCGGCGAGGCCGAGGTGGCGCTCCAGTATGGTCGCAAATACGGTGCGGTAGTCGGTCGTCACGGCGAGGTCGCGGCCCTGGTAGAGCTGCGCCTTGGCGAGGCCCGGCCAGTCGCCGTAGACGCGGCCGCCGTGCACACTGCCGCCTAATACCCAGATGACATTGCCGTGGCCGTGATCGGTGCCGCCATTGCCGTTCTCGTGAACCGTCCGGCCGAACTCGGAAATCACGACGACGACGGTGTCGTCCCAGTCCTTGCCGAGGCCTTTGGCGAGCGCAGCGAGCCCGTCACCCAAGGGCTGCAGACGATTGGCGAGCTGACCCTTGGCTTTGCCTTGATTGACGTGGGTGTCCCAGCCGCCCAAGTCGGCAAAGGCGAGCCGGATATTCCGGTCCCGATGGATCAGATGGGCGAGCCGCGCCGCCTCCCTGGGAAAGCCGTTCGCTGGCGGCGCGCCGTTGTCGGCTTTCCGCATTTCGCTCGCGATATCATCGAGCAGCTCGGTGCGCGCCGCCCGCGCTTCCCGATAGGCCTCGCTCAGCGGGTCGTTTCCGGCATAAAGCCGATCGAAAGCGCGGCTGATCTCCGGCCGATCGAGCGGCATCAGCCTTGCGGCCTCGGGGCCGAGCGGCATATTTGCGACCGGCAGCGATCCCCTCAGCATCTGCGGCAGGGTCGGGCCGATGCTGACCGCGTCGGTCGGCCCGTGCGGCTCAGGCAGTGCCGCGAGCAGACGGTTCATCCAGCCGTCCCGCGTCGTACTGTCTCCGGGCGTGCCGTTCTCGATGAAAAGTTGCGCATCGAAATGCGATCGGGTCGCATCGGGCGAGCCCGCCGCATGGACAAAGGCGAGCTTCCGGTCGTTCCATAACGGCAACAGGCCGGCGAGGGCCGGGTGCAGCCCGAATCGACCGTCGAGCGGCAGTGCTCCCAGCTCCGTTCCCGGGCCGCCGATGGCGATCGTCGGGCGGACCTCGTAATACGTCCGCTCGGCATAGGGGACGACGACATTGAGCCCATCAACGGCGCCGCGCAGAAGAATCACAATCAGCCGTTTGGGGCCACCTTCCGCAGTCGCCGCCCAGCCGGCGCCGCCGAACGGCACGAGACTCGTGCCGGCGGACAGTCTGAGAAAATCGCGCCTGTTCATTGCCGCCCCACCCCCGCACGATTGCTACCCCGCCCGCAACGGCGTCTTCGAGCGTTGTGTCGTCCACCATCTTGATGCATTTAAGCGATCAAATCGAGACGGGGACGGACCGGTGTTCTTTTCCTTTCCGGACGGCGTTCGGTGCGCCGACTGAGCGCGCTGGCGTTTCTGGCCATAGCGCTGGTCGGGCAAACGGGGGTGGCTGCGGCCGGGGAGCAGGCCGCTCTGGATGTTCTCGTCCGCGCCTATCCCGATTATCTGGCGGGTTACGATTCGGTTGATCTGATCTGGCGGGACGGCACGCGCATGCCGTTGTCTGACGGGCAGCCTGCCAAGGCCTTTGCCGAAATGCTCCGGCACGGATCGCTCCTCGACCAGATACGCCTGCCCTACCCCGCCGGCGCGACCCGCGCGGCGCTCGGTCCGGATGACGACCCCGGGCGCATCCGCAACCGCGCCTTCTTCGACAAAATGTACGGCGATTGCTGGAAGGGCGAGGCGGCCCAGCGGCTGGTCCCTGTCGTCTGGCTCCCACGCAGCTGGGGCCGCTCGATCCGAATCACCTCGGTCAACGGCGTGGCCGAGCGCCTTGCCGCGGTCTCCGAGGAGCTCGATATTTTGCCCGATGCGGTCAAGCGATATGCCTATCCGCCGGCTGGTACATACAACTGCCGGACGGTCGCCGACACGGGAGGCCCGAGCATGCATTCCTGGGGTGCGGCGATCGACATCAACGCAGCGCGCGCCGACTACTGGCTCTGGCATGGCTCGGGGGTGGTCGAGGCCGGGCTCGTCAACCGGATACCGGCCGAGATCGTTGCCATCTTCGAGCGGCACGGCTTCATCTGGGGCGGCAAGTGGTCGCACTACGACACGATGCACTTCGAATACCGTCCGGAGCTGATCAACGACCAGCTTGGGGGCGATGTGGCCAATCGCGGGTCGTGGAGATAGCCGATGACGTCGCAGGGGTTTGCCAACAGCTATATTCTGACAACGCGAGACCGCCCCGCGGCAACGTCCAAATCGCAGATCTTCCCGCTGCCAAACGGCACGCTGTGGTGGTACACGGCACCCGAACAATACGATCCGGAGGTCACGGCTTACACCGCCGTCGGATTGCAACCCACCGCCACTCCGCCGCCGGCCTTTCTGGCCATGCTCGAAAGCGATCTGCAGATCGCGATCGCCAACGGCTTTCCACAGCTGACCGTGGTGATCCACGGCCTCGCCAATCTGTTCAGCACCTCGGTCGGCGAACTGGCGTCGACGGGCACAGGGCTGCAGCAACATGCGCAATATTACGGGCTGGTGATCTCGTTCGACTGGCCGAGCTACGACCTGATCGACAGTTTCTGGCCGCCTAATTACGCGCCGCTGCCCTATCGCTTTCCGCCGAGCGCGACGAGCGGCACGATCCGCGGCAACATCAACGGCTCGGTACGGGCGTTCGGCACACTCATAGGAATGCTCCATCAGCTCCGGCAGAAGTCCGGCATCGCGGTCAACATCATTTGCCATTCCGAGGGCAACTACATGATGATGCTCGGAATGCGGGCGCAACCCGCGGGCCGGCAGCCTGTCCTGAACCAGGTGCTGCTCGTCGCCGCCGACATCAATAACGGCGCGCTGCTGCCGTCATCCAACACGCCGCCCGACACCGGTCAGGGCGCGCCGATCGCCACACTCTCGCAACAGGTCACGATCTATTATTCATCCGGCGACGACGTGCTGCCCTGGTCGAAGGATTTTCTCGCGCTTTACCACGATCCGTCCTATGGCGACCGGCTCGGCCTCGAGGGGCCGAGCAGCGATGCGAACCTGTTGCCCCGCACCTGCGGCGTCGATTGCTCGGCGGTGGTCAGCGATGCAGTGGTCGCGCAGATCCCGCAGGTGCCGCCGGGAACCTCTGCGCACTCCGCCTATTTCTACATTCCGCAGGTGCTGCAGGACTGGGCGCAGACCCTGCAGGGGACCTCTCCGGCCGGTGTGGTCAACCGCGTGCCGGTCGCCGGCACCAGCAACATGTTCACGATGCGCTTCGTGCCGCCGCCCCCGCTCGTCAACATCCGCGAGGCCCTGCGCAGCGCTACGCCGCCAGTGACGGCAGGGGGTCGATCGGCGTGACGACCCCCTCGGCCGCCTCGATAACCTCGCCGGCATCGAGGCAGAGATCCTCGCGGAAGCGCGGCGCCAGGATCTGCACGCCCGGGCGCAGACGACCGTAGTTGCCGACCGGCACGGCCAATGCGGGAACCCCCAATAGCGGCGAAATCAGGCTCACGCGCAGCGAATCCAGCACGCGTGCCTGTCCCTCCCGCGTCGTATCGAGATTGTGCGGCGGCGCCAGATCACCGAGCGTCGGCATCACCACCAGCGGGTAGCGCTGCACGAATGTCAGCCAGCGCCACAACAGCAGGTCGCGCTGCGCCAATGCGGCCAGAACGCCCTGCAGGTCGGTAGGTGGGCACAGTTCCAGCCACAGCCGCATCGAGGCCCGCGCGTCGGCATCGCCGAATTCCTCCATCCGCGGCGCGAGCGCGCCGGCCACATCGGTCGAGCCGATGCGATGCCAGGTCTCGATGATCTCATCGAGATCGGGGGAGGTGACCTCGTCGACGGCGTAACCGGCGGCGGCGAGGTGGCGGCCGGCTTGCCGAACCGCCTCGGCCTGGGCGGGGTGCGTGGACCCGCCGGGATTCTGCGCCACGAGTGCGACATGGATCGGTCGCGGCGCCGGCGGGCCGTCGAGCGGAACGTCCGCCCATCGCGTGTCGACGGGGTCCCCATGCGCCATCACGGCCAAGGCCAGGCGCGCGTCGCGCACACTGCGCGTCAGCGGCCCTTGCACCGCCATCAGTTGCGACCCGATCGGGCGGGCGACCGGCTGGCTCGGATTGTAGGAGGGGATGCGGCCGAGCGAGACGCGCAGCCCAACCACGCCGTTGAAGAGCGCCGGGTCGCGCGGGTTCAGGGTGCGGCCGTGCAGCGCATTGTCGGCAAAGATCCGCATCGAGAACGCCGGGGTATTGGTCCGGCCGATAATGACGGCGCCCGCCCGTCTGAGATTGGTAACGACCGGGGCATCCTCGGTTGCGATTGCGTCACGGAATGACACGACGCCGTTGTCCGTGGCACAGCCGGTTTGGTCGGTGTTGACCTTGGTCGTGACCGGCACCGCCGTGCAGCGGTCCCAGGGCCTGCCCTGCGCCTGTGCTCTATCGGCGGCGTCCGCAGCCGCCAGCGCCTCCTCCTCGAGAACGCGTACCACCGCGTTGATCGCGGGGTTCACGGCACGGAGGCGGGACAAGCAGGACTCGGTCGCCTCGCGGCTCGAGGCGCGGCCGAGCCGGATCAATCGCGCCAGCTCGGTTGCGTCCAGCCGCCAGAGATCATCGGTCATCGCGATGACGTCCCGCGGGCGTCTGCGATCGCCCGCCACACGTGCTCCGGGGTGGCCGGCATGTCGATATGTCGGATGCCGTATTCCCTGAGCGCATCGACCAGCGCATTCATCACCGACGGCAGCGCGCCGGCGCAGCCGGCCTCACCGCAGCCCTTGGCGCCCAGGACATTGGTCTTGGCCGGCACCGGATGGAAGGCGTGGGTGAAGAGCGGCGCGTCCTCGGCGCGCGGCAGGGTGTAATCCATATAGGAGCCGGTCAAGAGCTGGCCCTCTTGGTCATAAACCACATGCTCGCGCAAGGCCTGCCCGATCCCCTGGACGATGCCGCCATGCGCCTGGCCGTTCACCAGCGCCGGGTTGATGACCACGCCGAAATCGTTGACGAAGGTATAGCGGACGACGTCGACCGAGCCGGTCTCGGGGTCGACTTCGACCTCGGCGATATGGCAGCCGTTCGGAAAGGCCGAGGGCGGGCCGTCGCTGATGTTCTGCACGTCGAGGCTCTGCGGCAGGCCCGCCGGCAGTTCCAGCCCGGCATGGATCTTTTCGGCCAACTCCATCAGGCCGACCGAGCGGTCGGTGCCGGCGATCGTGAACCGGCCGGCGCGAAATTCGATGTCGGCCGCCGCCGCTTCCAGCACGTGTGCTGCGATCTCCCTGCCCTTCTCGATGACCTTATCGCCCGCCTCGACGATTGCTTTGCCGCTCGTCATCATCGATTTCGAGCCGCCGGTGCCGCCGCCCGCGATCAGCGCGTCGCTGTCGCCCTGCAATAGCCGGATCTTACGGAACGGGATGCCGAGCCGCGTCGACAGGACCTGGGCGAAGGGCGACGCGTGCCCCTGGCCGTAGTCGAGCGTGCCGGTGATGATCGTTACCGTGCCGTCGGGCTCGAAGCGAATGCCGCCCATCTCGCGGCCTGGCGGGCCGGTCAATTCGAGATAGTCGCTGATCCCGCGGCCGCGCAGCCGGCCCCCTGCCCTACTCTGCACCTGCCGCGCGGCAAAGCCGTCCCAATCGGCGAGCGTCAATGCCTTGTTCAAGAGGTTGGTGAAATCGCCGCTGTCATAGGTCGTGCCGTTCGGCGCCTTGTACGGCATCGCCTCGGCCGGGATGTGGTTCTTCCGGCGCAATTCGACCCGGTCGGTCCCGGTCTCGGCCGCGGCGGTCTCGACCAGCCGCTCCATGTAGTAATTGGCCTCGGGCCGGCCGGCGCCGCGATAGGCGCCGATCGGGGTCGTGTTGGTGAAGGCGCATTTCGTTGAGACTTCGATCAGCGGCGTCTTGTAGACGCCGAGCGTGTTCCTGACCGCATTGCGGGTCGGCGGGCCGGGCGCCCCGTAAGTGGCGCCGAGATTGCCGAAACCCGTCAGGCGGACCGCCAAGAAATTGCCGTCGCGGTCGAGCGCCAGCTCGGCCGTCATCTCGGCGTCGCGGCCATGGCTGTCGCTGAGAAAACTTCCCGAGCGGTCGTCGGTCCATTTGACCGGGCGACCGAGCGCGCGGGCCGCGTGCAGGATGCAGTAGTATTCGGCATAGGTCGGCTGCTTCATGCCGAACGAGCCGCCGACGCGGTCGGTCAGGACGCGCATCTGGTCGCGCCCGACCCCGAGCACCCCGGCAATGTAGTTGCGGAATCCGAAGACGCCCTGGCAGCCGACATGGAGCGTCCAGTGCCGGCGCTCGGGATCGTACTGCGCGATGGCGGAGCGCGGCTCGATCGCGTTGACGACGATGCGATTGTTGCGCAGCTCGAGGCGCGTGACATGCGCGGCCGAGGCAAAGGCGGCGGCGACCTTGTCGCTGTCCCCGAAATGGAAATCGAGTCCGACATTCTCCGGCACGTCATCGTAAAGGACGGGCGCGCCGGGTGCGGCCGCGGCGCTGGGGGTGGTGACGGCCGGCAACGGCTCGATCTCGACCTCCACCATCTCGGCGGCGTCTTTGGCCTGGGCGAGGGTCTCGGCGACAACCGCGGCGACCGCCTCGCCAACATGGCGGACCTTGTCGGTCGCCAGCGCATAGCGGACCGGGCTCAGCATTGGCGTGCCATCGCGATTGTTCATGACCTGGCGCGGCGGTAACGGCCCGATCCCGGCCGCCTCCAGCTCCGCCGCTGTATAGACGCCGAGCACCCCCGGCATGCCGTGCGCCGCGGCCGTGTCGATCTTGCGGATGACGCCGTGCGCGAAATGGCTGCGTACCATCACCGCGTAGGCTTGACCCGGCAGGCTGACATCGTCGGCGTAATGCCCCTCGCCGCGCAACAACACCGGGTCCTCGCTGCGCGGTACCGGCTGGCCGATGGCGTAGCGTTCGAGTTCGAGCATCGTCTGATCGACATAGTCGTCCATGCTTCACCTCGTTCTCTCGCCGCGTAGCTGCCGGCAGGATACCGTTGGCTCGCCGTCGTATACAATCGAGCGAGGGTGAGGCGGGTTGGCGAGGTGCGAGATGACGACCCCGGGGCAGCACGATCTGCCGCTCGGCCGGCTCGAAAGCTGGATGCGCGACCATATCGAGGGGTTCCGCGGCCCGCTCGCCGCCGAGCAGTTCGAGGGCGGCCAGTCGAACCCGACCTATAAGCTCTTGTCCGGCGCTGGTTCCTACGTGCTGCGGCGCAAGCCGCTCGGCCAGCTCTTGCCGAGCGCCCATGCGGTCGACCGCGAGTACCGGGTGATGCGCGCGCTCTTCAGCACGGCGGTGCCGGTGCCCGCGGCCTATGCGCTGTGCGAAGACGACGCGGTGATCGGCAGCGCCTTCTACGTGATGGAGCTTCTCGACGGCCGCATCTTTTGGGACCCGCGACTACCGGGCCTCGCTCCCGTCGAGCGCCGGGCGATGTTCCAGTCGATGAACGCGGTCATCGCCGCACTGCATTCGGTCGATTACGTCGCGGTCGGGCTCGGCGAGTTCGGTCGCCCGGGCAACTACATAGCGCGCCAGGTCGCGCGCTGGGGCCGGCAGTACCAGGCCTCGCAGACCGAGAAGCAGCCGGCGATGGACCGACTGATCGAATGGCTGCCACGCCACCTGCCGCCGGAGGGCGAGCCGCGCATCGTGCACGGCGACTACCGCATCGACAACCTGATTTATCACCCGACCGAGCCCCGGGTGATCGGCGTGCTCGATTGGGAATTGTCGACGATCGGCGACCCGCTCGCCGATTTCGCCTATCACGTCATGGCCTTCCGGGTGACGCCGGAACTCTTCCGCGGCCTCGCCGGCGTCGACTTCAAGGCACTCGGCATCCCGACCGAGGCGGAATATGTCGCCGCCTATTGCGCGCGGACCGGCCGCGACCGGACGCCGGATTGGGAATTCTACATGGTCTACAGCCTGTTCCGGATGGCGGCGATCGCGCAGGGGAT
>Ga0209039_10003748_pt1 | contig 11641 bp, 13 predicted proteins | sample BogFormECP12_OM1_FD_188238 | JGI IMG/M metagenome (GOLD analysis project Ga0209039, IMG submission 188238) | Bog forest soil microbial communities from Calvert Island, British Columbia, Canada - ECP12_OM1 (SPAdes) (version 2) | ecosystem: Environmental > Aquatic > Freshwater > Wetlands > Bog ...
TGAAGGTGCGGATACCGCGCTCGCACAGAATCACGTCGTAGTTGCCGCCGGCAAGAATGTATTCGGCCGAGAGTAGCAGCTCTTCAATGGTAGCCGAAATGCCACGCTTGAGGAGCACTGGCTTGCGCAGCTTGCCCAGATCGCGCAGCAGGTTGAAGTTCTGCATGTTGCGCGCGCCCACTTGCAGGATGTCGGCGTACTGCGCGACCAGCGGGATCTGGGTGAGGTCCATCACCTCGCTGACCACCAGCAGCCCGTTACGGTCCGCCGCCTGGCGCAGCATCTGCAGGCCTTCTTCGCCGAGGCCCTGAAAAGCGTAGGGCGAGCTGCGCGGTTTAAACGCCCCGGCGCGGATCACCTGGGCGCCCAGGCGGGCCACAATTTCCGCCGATCGCTCGATCTGGTCCCGGCTCTCGACGCTGCACGGGCCGGCCATGATCACCACGCGTGGGCCGCCAACATCGACATCGCCGACTTTGACCACCGTGCCGGCCGGGCGGAAACTGCGGCTGGCCAGCTTGTAGGGCGAGACGATGCGGTGGGCTTCCTTCACGCCCTCCATCACTTCGAAGATCCCGAGGTCGACGTCTTCCTTGCCGCCCACCCCGCCCAGCACGGTGTGGATCACGCCGGTGGAACGGTGGACATCGAAGCCCATCTCCACCAAGCCGTCGATCACCGTCTGGATCTGCCGCTCCGTGGCGCCGTGCTGCATGACGATTATCATTTATTTCTCTCCATCGGATTTCATCCACACGCGCTGGATCATCCGCATTTCGTCGATGATGCGCTCGAAGATGCGGCGCACCGCCTCCTCGGTCAGCGGCCCGCGATTGCTGGCGCTGATATTGGCGAATACCTGGTCTTCGCGTTTGGGCTCATAAATGGGCATTTGCGTCTGGCGCTTCACGCGGCCGATGTTCTCGACTATGCGCGTGCGCTCGTTGAGGAGCGCCACAATGCGGCGGTCCACGTCATCCACCAGCACGCGGTATTCTTCCAGCTTCTCGCGGGCCTCATCGGGGGTCATGTGTGCGCTCCAAAACCGCGCTTGAGCTCGCGGACGGAGGATTCGAGTTGAATCTCAAGCGAGGTGTTGTCGAGGTTGCGTTCGATCAGCCGAACCAACGCGCTGCCCACCACCACGGCTTCCACTTGCCGGCCCAGTTCCGCCACGTGCTCCGGTTTGGAGATGCCGAAGCCGACCGCCAGCGGCAGATCGGTGACGGCGCGTACCGCGCGAATGAGCGGGGCCACCGCGTCCGAAAGCGAATCGCGCTCGCCCGTGACGCCGGTCCGCGAAACCAAGTAGACGAAGCCGGTGGAATATTGCGCCACCAGTTTCACGCGGCGCTCGGTGCTGGTGGGCGCGGCCAGAAAGACGGTGTCGAGGCCGTGCCGGTGCATGGCGGCAACATAATCGCCCGCCTCTTCCACGGAAACGTCGGTGAGCAGGCAGCCATCGATGCCGGCGGCGGAAGCATCCCGCGCGAGGCGCTCCAGTCCGTAGCGGATCACGGGGTTGAGGTAGGTGAAGAGCAGCAGCGGGATTTCGGAACGCTCTCGAATCCGCGCGGCGATGGAGAGCACGGTCTGGAGCGAAGTGCCGGCCTTGAGCGCGCGCTCGCCGGCCCGCTGGATAACGGGGCCGTCGGCGATGGGATCGGAAAACGGCACGCCCAGCTCGATGAGATCGGCGCCGCCGCGTTCCAGCGCCTCGACCAGCGCGGGGGTGCGGTCCGGCGAGGGGTCGCCGGCCGTGAGATAGGCGATGAGGGCTTTGCGGCCCTCCCGCTTCAAACGGTCGAACATGCGCCCGATGCGCGTCATGGCTCGTCGAGTTCCTTGAAACTCTCGCGGTAGATATCGATGTCCTTGTCGCCGCGGCCGGAGACGTTCACCAGGAAGATCTTTTCCTTGGCGGCGGGGGCGCGCCGGACCGCCTCGGCGACGGCATGCGCCGATTCGAGCGCCGGAATGATGCCTTCCGTGCGCGAGAGCAAACGTGCGGCAACGAGCGCTTCCGCGTCGGAGATGGCGGTGTATTGGGCGCGTTTCTGGTCGTGCAGCCAGGCGTGCTCGGGGCCGATCATGGCGTAATCCAGGCCCGCGGAAACGGAGTGGGTGAGCGCGATCTGGCCGTCGTCGTCCTGCAACACGTAGCTGTACGCGCCTTGCAGAACACCGGGGGCCCCGCCGCGAAAGCGCGCCGCATGATCGCCCATAGCGCCGCCGCGGCCGCCGGCTTCGATGCCGATCAACTCCACCGAACTGTCAAGCAAAAAGGAGTGGAAGATGCCGATGGCGTTCGATCCGCCGCCCACGCAGGCGAAGATGGCGTCGGGCAAGCGGCCTTCGGATTCCAGAACCTGGCGGCGCGCTTCCTGGCCGATGATCTTCTGGAAATCGCGCACCATCATGGGGTAGGGATGCGCGCCCAGCGCCGAGCCCAGCAGATAGTAAGTGCCGTCGACGTTCGAAACCCAGTCGCGCATAGCTTCGCTGATGGCGTCCTTGAGCGTGCGGCTGCCGCTCGAGACGCCCACAACCTTCGCGCCGAGCAGGCGCATGCGGAAGACGTTGAGGCGCTGGCGGCGCATGTCCTCCTCGCCCATATACACTACGCATTCGAAGCCCAGCAGCGCGCAGACGGTGGCGGTGGCCACGCCGTGCTGGCCCGCGCCGGTCTCGGCGACGATGCGGCGTTTGCCCATGCGCCGCGCCACCAGCGCCTGGCCGAGACAATTGTTGATCTTGTGCGCGCCGGTGTGCAGCAGATCTTCACGCTTGAGCCAGAGGCGCGCGCCGCCCAGGGTCTCGGTGAGCCGTTTGGCAAAATAAAGCGGCGTGGGGCGGCCGGCGTAGGTGCGCAGCAGATCGGCCAACTCGGACTGAAACGCGGGATCGTCGCGCGCGGACAGGTACGCTTTTTCGAGATCCTCGATGGGCGCCATGAGAACCTCGGGCACGTAGCGCCCGCCGTAGGGCCCGAAATGGCCGCCGCGATCGGGTTGCGGAGTCATACGCCGAGCGCCGCCTTGGCCGCCTCGAGGAATTCGTTCATCTTCCGGTGGTCTTTCTTGCCCGGCGCGCTTTCGATGCGGGAGCAGGCATCCACGCCCCAGGCGTGGGACAGCGCCACGGCCTTGGCGACGTTCGAGGCATCCAGACCTCCGGCGAGAATGACGGGCTTGGGCGCCTCGACCGCCAGCCGCCAATCGAAGGCCATGCCGGAAGCCGGACCATCCAGCAGCAGAGCTTCCGCCGGGCAATCGCGGAACCGGGAAAAGTCGCACACTTCTCCCACGCGCACGGCTTTCCATACCACCAGCGAGGCGGGGTAATCGGCCGGTGTCTCGCCGCCGTGCAGTTGCGCGACGTCCAGCGCCGCAATGCGGGCGATCTCTTCGACGCGTTCGCGCGCTTCGTCGACGAACACGCCGACGCGCCGCACGCCGGGCGCCGATTGAATCGCGGCGGCGCGCTCCGGCGCCAGGTAGCGCGGGCTGCGCCGGTAGAAATTGAAACCGATGGCAGTGGCGCCGCCCTCGACGGCCGCAGTGGCGTCTTCCTGGTTGGTGATGCCGCAGATTTTGAGGATCATGCCGCCACCAGCTTGGTCAGGGCGGCGGCTGGGTCGCCCGATTTCATCAGATGCTCGCCCACCAGGAAGGCGGTGTAACCCGCCTCGCGCAGGGTGGCGATGTCGCGCGCGTCGTGGATGCCGCTTTCGCTGACGCGGAGCACGCCGCCGGGAATGTGTTCTGCAAGCCGCAACGACGTCTCGAGAGCGACGTCGAAGGTGGTCAAATTGCGATTATTGACTCCGACGATGTCGCTGCCGGCGGCAATGGCGGCATCCAGTTCGCGGCGGTTGTGCACTTCCACCAGCGCGGCCATGCGGTAGCGCGCGGCCGCTTCGCGAAAGGTGCGGATTTCGCGCTCGGTGAGAATGGCTGCGATGAGCAGAATAGCGTCGGCGCCGTGGGCCGCGGCTTCGACAATCTGCGCGCCGGCGATGGTGAAATCCTTGCGCAGCACGGGGAGCGAGACGGCCGCGCGAGCGCTCTCGAGATCGCCGAGGCTTCCTTGGAAAAAGGCTTCATCGGTGAGCACGGAGAGTGCCGAGGCGCCGCCGCGCTGGTATGCCGAGGCAATGCTCGCGGCGTCGAAATCCACCGAGAGCACGCCTTTGCTGGGCGAAGCCTTCTTAATTTCCGCGATGATGGCGGGCGTGCCAGCAACCAGGGCCGCGCGGAAGTCGCGACGCGCGGCGAGACGCAATTCGGCCTCGGCCTCCCACTGGTCGCGCCGTGGGACGCCGCGGGCAAGCTCTTCGCGCTTCCTGGCGACAATACGGGCCAGGATGTCTGGAACGGCGCCGGTCAAAGGTGATTCCTTATGGTATCAGAGGCCTTGGGGACGCATCGAATCGGGATAGACAGTGAGACCGCAGGCGCGCGCGGCATTGGCGAGTTGGCGGTCGTGAGTGAGAAAGGCGATTTCGCCGGCGTGCTCTTCCCACAGCAGGGCCGTCGCCAAGTGGATGGCATCCAGCGTTTTGACTGGCATGGGGAAAGCGCCCCCGGCCCGTCTGAGCACGGCCCGATTGATGGGGACCAAATCGAGTTCCGCCAAATTCCTTTCGGCTACCTCGCGTAGTCGAGCCAATTCCGCGTCCGGTGTACTCGAGGCAAGGCGCAGCCGGTCCAGCGTTCGCAGGAGTTCGGCAACAATCAGCTCGGATGAAACGGCCGCGGTCCAACGGACGCCTCGAAGGGCGCCTGGCTGGTCCAGGGTAGCCGCGACGATTACCGACGCGTCGACGTAGACGTGTCCAAATTCAACCATTCATCGATCCGATCGGCCCGCGTTTCAGCGAATAACCGCTCGATTTCCTCCGGCGTCACCCCCGTTGGTCTGAACCCAGCCATGTCATCGATTCCCTTTGATGGCCGCGAGGCAGGGATAACCCGGAAAGCCGAGGTTCGCTCGCGAATCGGAACGATCTTCGCAACTTCCGTGTCGCGGTCCTTAATGACGACCTCTTTGCCCTTCTGCGCCGCGCGCACATACTCGCTCAAATGCGCCTTCAGTTCGGCGATGCCGACCTTCGACTTCATGTCTTTATTATGACCACTTCTGGTCACTTAGCGCAACGGGCCGGCGGGACCGGTGGGAACGGAAAGCGAGTCGGGAGTCAAAATGCGCGCGTCCATCCAGCCGGCGTCGCGGAACGCGCGCGGCGACGGCGTGAAGACAATCTTGTAGCTGGTGTCGTCGAGCGGCGCTTCCGGAGCATTGGCGCTTTGCGGGTAGACCAGGGCCAGGTACTTCAGGATGGTATAGATGTCGCCATCTTCGGGCTGGCGGAAGTCGAAACCCTGAGAGCGGAAGTGGATGGCCGCGCCCTGGCTGGAAAGGCGCCACGCCAGAAACGCGCAGCAATCGATGGCGTGCTCGAACCAGGCGTCGAGCGCGAGCGGAATGTCGCGGTCCAGGAATATCTCGGCGATCTGCTCCTGCTCGCGCGCGAATTCGCGGACTTCGAGGCTGCCGGTGTGGGCCGAGGCTTTCCAATCCACGTGGCGGGCGCTTTCGAACGCCTCGTAAGGACGGATGCGGTAAAAGTCCTTGCCCAGACCGCGGTAGTGCGTCTCGATTTCTCCGGCGATGCCAGCCAGCAGATCGTCGAAGGCGGGCTGCGGATCGATGGAAGGATAGATCAGCATTTCGCGGCGCAATGTGACGCGCGCGGATTTTTCGAGGAAGCCGAAAGGGGAAGAAGTCGAGAACGCGAAGCTGTTCTGGCGATAGGCGCCGCGTTTTGGGAAACGCACTTCGACGGTCTCTTCGAGCGTGGCGCCACCGGCGATCAGCGGGAAGTACACCGATTTCAGAGTGGGGCCGGCGGGGTCTCGAACGCCTTCCACGCGGATAGAGAACGAGGGTATGAACCACTTCTGGTTGCGCACGAAGAGCTTGCCGGGGACGGTGCGCCCGGCGGGGACGTGCTCGGGCACCAGGAAGTCCAACTGGAGGGCCGCCAGGCAGAGGCGGCTCACCAATCCGGAAACCAGTAGCGTGGCGAGCATGGCGGCCGTGATGAGGAACAGCAGGTTGTTGGCGGAAATGACGGCGCCGAAGCCGACCACCAGGACCGCCAGAATAAACAGCAGGCCGGCGCGGGTGATCTTGTACCGTATGCGGCGGTCCAGAAGGAGGCGGAAGTGGTCCCAGAACTGGAGCACGAGTCGATTTGATTGTAACGCCGCGCCTATTTCAGACGCTTCAAATCCTGTTTGGCCGGAGAGTCCGGGTCCAGCTTCACCGCGGCTTGAAACTCGTCCATGGCTGCCGGTTTGCGGCCCTCTTTCTCCAGCGTCTGGCCCAGCCGCCAATGGGCCTGAGAGTGGTTCGGCGAGTGGGGCTCAGGCTCCTGCGTCAGGTACTTGCGGAAGTAGCGTTCGCCGCGCGCCAACTCGTTGGGCCTCGCCAAACACGATTGACCGGCGCGGAAGTACGGGAATAGGTCGTCGGGGACGTCCTTTTCGGCCTGCGCCAGCGCGGCGTCGAGATCCGCCCACCTGTCCTGGGCGATCAGCGATACCGCCAGAACCGTGTGCGCGAAGTCGAACGCGATCAGGTATTCCATGGCCGCCACGTTCTTCGGGTCGAGCGCCAGCGTGGCCGCGAGTTCCCTCTTGAAGCGTAGCGCCAGGCCTGGCTGGCGCAGAATGCCGGCCTTTTGGGCCTCCCGCCCAACCGCTTCCGCCAGGGCCAAATGGTAGCGCGGGTTTTTCGGATCGGCGGCCACCGCCTTTTCGGCCAGTTCCAGGGCCATCTTGTGGTCGTCCCAAGAGAGCTTCACGAACGACATCATCCACAGCGCTTCCGGGTCGTTGGGATGCTCGCGGTACCGCTGCTCGGCGATCGCCCGGAGCCTTTTGTGATGGCCGTCGTCCATCAGCGTCTGAGGTGTGTCCGCCGCGTACAGCCACGCCGCGCAGAGAAACGCCAACATGCAAAGCCGCGTCACATACGGGTGTACGCAGAGGCCCGGCGTCCGGTTACATGAGTCGGGACACGATTCTTGCGCCATTCGCGCCGGCAGTCGGGCATAATGAATGTAAACGGTGGGAACCGAGTTGCGACACAGAATCTGGCAATGGGCGTACATGCCCGCCCTGCTCTGCGCGTTCGCGCTGGCGGCCGATCCGCCGCTGGTCCCGATCGGCGTCTGCGAGGTGCTGCGCGACCTGCCATCTTACGAAGGCAAGGGTGTCGCCGTGCTGGGCCGGTACTCCTTCCGCGAAAACGGCCGCTGGATGGGCGAGCAGGCCTGCGACGCCGGCTCGCCGGGCCCAGGGGGCACCCCGCCGCTGCTCTGGCTCGTGGAGGATTCCACCGACGGTCCCAAGCCGCCCGGCGATTTCGAGTTGGACGCGGCGGCGCTCAAGCGCAAGTTTGCCGGAATCAGGCAGCACACATCGCTCGGCAAGTTCCGCTTCGGCACCCCGGACTACGACCGTTGGGCGGTGATCTATGGCCGCGTGGAAGCGCGTAAGGCCGAGGCCGCCAAGCAGGCCCCCGCGAACCTGGTCTTCCGCGGCAGCGGCGTGATCGTGTTCCTGGCGCTCGATCAGTAGGGGCCGGGGGGCCGGGCACGTTGCGTGCGTACCGCATGCCCGGCCCCTACCGCATTTTCTCCAGCGCCTCTTCCAGCCGCTGTGGCCGGTTCAGCACACCTGCAAATAAATCTCCCGTCTGCCGGAACCTTTCACGGGCGTTCCCGATATGGAAGTGGCCGGGGTCGAGGCCGTGCGTCACTTCGCTCCACTCCAGCGGAGTGGCCACCGGCGCACCCGGATAGGCCCGCAGCACATAGGGCGCCGCGATGGTCTTCGACCTCCCGTTTTGCAGGTAATCGAAGTAGACCCGGTTCTTTTGCCGCTTGGCGACCGATCGCGGGGCGGTGAACAGATCGGGCTTCTCCCGGGCCGCCAGCCGCGCAATCAACTCGGCAAACGTGCGCGTCTCGTCGTACGTATAAACGGGCTCGACTGGAATATATACGTGCATCCCATCGCCGCCCGTGGTCTTGGGATAGCCCGCCAGTCCTATCCCATCGAGCAACTGTTTCACCAGCAGCGCGGCATCCACGATCCGCTCGAATGGGCATTGCTGCGGGTCCAGGTCGATCAGCACGAAGTCCGGATGGTCGAGCGTGGGCCAGCGACTCATCCAAGGGTTGTGATCGATGCAACCCAGATTCACCAGGTACAGCAGACTGGCGCGGTCCTCCGCGAACACATAATGGATCGCGTCGATCGGTTCGGTGCGCAGCCACGGCGCGAAACTTTCCGGCGCGTCCTTCTGAAAGAAGAACGCCTCCTGGATTCCGTTCGGATAACGCTTCAAGGAAAGCGGCCGGTCTTTCAGGTGCGGCAAGATGAGATCGGCCACGCCATCGTAATAGTTGAGAACATCGCGCTTGGTGTACCCTTCGCCGGGATAGAAAACCTTCTTCAGGTTGGTGAATTTCAGCGTGTGGCCGTCGATGGCGAGGGTGGCTTCCTTGGCGCTTTCCGACAGCAACTGGCCTTCCCGCACCACCTGGCGCGGGGTCACATCGTCGCGCAGCCCCAGGAAAACCGGCGCGCGCAATCGGTTGTCCGGCGTCCAGTTGGCAAATTTCACCTGACAGATTAACTCTGGTTTCACCCAGGTGATGCCGCGATCCGGCTTGGGGCGCTCGGCAAACGGGCACTTCTTCGTGACCAGCGGTTGGAGCCGCGCGTGGAGACCGGCCAGGGTTTTCTGGTCGAAGCCGGTGCCGACGTTGCCGGCCCAGCGCAGATTCCCTTCACTATAGACGCCCAGCACCAGCGCACCGAAATACTCGCGGCCGCCCTGCGGCTCGGTGAATCCGCCGATCGCGAACTCCTGCTGGTTGCCGATTTTGATTTTCACCCACTCGCGGCTGCGCTTGGATTCATAGCGGCTGGAGGCGCGCTTGGCGACGATTCCTTCCAGGCCATGCTCCCGCGCCGCTTCCAGCACCTCTTCCCCCGTGCCAGCAAAAGCCTCGGAGATCCGCAGCACCGCTCCGGGCGTGGTCACCTTCTGAAGTAACTCTCGGCGCTTGCTCAGGCTGACGTTGCGAAGATCGTATCCATCCAGGTAAAGCAGGTCGAAGGCGAAGTACACCACCGGGGTCGAGCGCACCAGGTGCGCGATGGTGTTGGGATCGCTGTTGGCGATCCGGGGCTGGATCAAGTGGAACCGCGAGACGCCCTTTTCGTCGAGCACCGCGATTTCGCCGTCGAGCACCGCCTGGCTGGCGGCGATGTGGTGAGGGATCACAGCCAGCTCGGGGTACTGCCGCTCGCACCGCACTCCGCTGCGGGATTGGATACGCACCTCTTCGCGCTCCACGAACGCGATGGCGCGCACGCCATCCCACTTGACCTCGAACAGCCACTCCTCGCCGCGCGGCGGCCGCTCGGCCAGCGTGGCGGTCATCGGCTCGATGGTCGAAGGCATCTCCGCCTGTTGCGCGCCTTCTATACCAGCAATGTCGATTTTCGCTTTCTTCTGTGGGGCAGACGATCGTTTTGTGTCGTCTGCCTTCTTTGTCGCGCGCTTCGCCGGAGGGCTGCCGGCCCACACGCGGTCCGCCGCGCCAGCGGTTTTGTGTTTGGTCTTCCGCGCCGGCAGGTTGCGCGCGATCTCCTCCTGAGTGCGCCCCGAGAGCACGCTGGTGGCGTAGTTCTCGATGTCCCATCCCGGCGTTGCGAATTCGTCGCGCTTCTTGATGAGCAGCCATTCCTGGCCTTTGCCACGGCCCTTCATGTGGACCAGCGCAAAATCGCCGTTCAACTTCTCGCCGTGCAGACGGAATTTCAAATCGCCGCGCGCCAGTTGCTCGGCCCCCGAAACGCCGCCCAGCAGGTCGAACGTGCCGCGGTCCCACAGCATCACGCTGCCCGCGCCATAGTTGCCCGCCGGGATGTTCCCTTCGAAATCGCCGTATTCGATGGGGTGGTCTTCCACGTGGGCGGCGAGATGCTTCACCGTGGGGTCGAGCGTCGGCCCCTTGGGAACAGCCCACGATTTCAGCACGCCATCCATCTCCAGCCGGAAATCGTAGTGCAGCCGCGTGGCATCGTGGCGCTGCACGCAAAAGAAATTGGCGGCGGCCTGGCTCTTCCGGCTGGCCGGAGGTTCTGGCGTGTTCTCGAAACGGCGTTTGGCGGCGTATTCATTCAGAGGCATAAGTCCCTTTACCTCTTCTATTTACATCTTATCCGTCTTTGTAGTACTCTGAAATCCAGGCTGCACTCGGAGGAGGATTATGGCATCCAGCGTTTGGAAGGGCCACCTGACTTTTGGATTGGTCTCGTTTCCCATTCGGCTTTTTAGCGCCGCGCGAAGCGAGACCATCAGTTTCAACCTGCTGCACAAAGACGACCACTCCCGCATCAAGCAGGTCACGTTTTGCCAGGCGGAAGACAAGCCCGTCGCGCGCGCCGACCTCGTCAAAGGCTACGAGTACGAGAAAGACCACTACGTGGTGATCGACGACGAGGATATCAAGAAGGTGGCGCCCAAGACCGCCAAGGTGATGGAGATTCTGGAATTCGTCAAGGCCGATCAGGTGGATGCGATCTACCTCGAGAGCTCCTACTACGTGGCGCCCGACGAAGGCGGCGAGAAGCCCTACGCGCTGCTGTACGAAGCGCTGCGCGGGACCGGTTACTATGGCGTCGCCAAGGTGGCCATGCACAATCGCGAGCACATCATCATTCTGCGGCCCGGTCCCAAGGGCCTTCTCTCCCACACCATGTACTACCGCGATGAAATCCGCCAGGTGGATGAGTTCCGCACCGACACCAGCCTGGTGAAAGAGAAGGAACTGGACCTCGCCAAGATGCTGATTTCGTCGCTGGAAGCCGATTTCGAGCCGGAGAAATACCACGACGCCTACCGCGACAATCTGCAGAAGATGATCGAGGCTAAGATCGAAGGCAAGAAGGTAGTGGAAGCTCCGGCCGAGCACGTGGCCCCGGTCATCGACATCATGGAAGCGCTCAAGCGCAGCTTGGCGGAGAAGCGCAAGCCGGTGCAGGTGGCCACGGCCAGCGCCGGCGCCGTTCAAGAAGGGATGGCGGTGGAAGCCGCGCCGAAAAAGCGCGCGCGCAAGAGCGGGACGGGGTAGCCGTGCCGTCACGCGCTTTGCTACCCTCAACATTCACCGCCGCCCTGAGGTGCCATGGATTTTGCAGCAGTTCGAAGGCTTGCGATTGTTGCACTCTTTTCCGACGACCAGCTCTTTGAACAGATCGTGCTCAAGGGCGGAAACGCCTTGAGGCTCGTCTACGGCCTGAGCCCTCGGACCTCTCTTGACCTGGACTTCTCGATTGAGAAGGACTTCGGCGACGTGGACGACACGCGCAACCGCATTTTCCGCGCTGTCAAGGAACGATTCCCATATCGGACACATGAATAGAGCGGTTGAATTCAGCCCCAAATGCTTGAAGCCGGCGGGACAAAATTCGCTGGACTTTTTGTCCCCGATGGTCTACTCTACTGTGGACGGCTCCTGATGCAGGCTGCCGTCGCAAGCGAGCAACCCGTT
>Ga0209039_10003749_pt1 | contig 11641 bp, 11 predicted proteins | sample BogFormECP12_OM1_FD_188238 | JGI IMG/M metagenome (GOLD analysis project Ga0209039, IMG submission 188238) | Bog forest soil microbial communities from Calvert Island, British Columbia, Canada - ECP12_OM1 (SPAdes) (version 2) | ecosystem: Environmental > Aquatic > Freshwater > Wetlands > Bog ...
AGGTCGATCGTCTTCTTGCCGCCGTAGAGCCGCTTCAGGTTCTCGATCGAGTCGAGGACGAGGATCTTGCCCTCGTCGATGACCGCGGCGCGGTCGCAGAGGTAGTCGGCCTCCTCGAGGTTGTGGGTGGTGAAGACCACCGTGAGCCCTCTCCGCACTTCCTCGCGGACCGAGTCGAGCAGGGTCCGGCGCATGATCACGTCGAGACCGACCGTCGGCTCATCCAGGAAGAGGACCTCCATGTCGTGCATGAACTCCCGGGCGACCTGCACGCGACGCTTCTGACCTCCCGAAATGTCGAACGCCCGTCGCTTGCGGATGTCCGTGAGGCCGAACTTCGTGAGGAGCAGCTCGCGGCGGCGCCGGCTCTCGGCCTTGGGGATCCCCCACAACATGCCGTAGACATCGAGGTTCCGCTCGACGGTCGTGAAGTCGAAGGACTCGCCCTGCTGGACCACTCCGATCCTGCGCCGGATATTCTGGCCATCGTGGGCCGGGTCCATGCCGAGGACCCGCAACGTCCCCGAGGTCGGGTGGATCAAGGTGGTCATCGCCTTGATCAGCGTCGACTTCCCGGCCCCGTTCCGGCCGAGGAGGCCGAAAACCTCCCCCCGGCGGACCGTGAAGCTGACGCCATCCAGCGCGAAGCGGCGACGGTCGTAGGAATGCCGGAGGTTCTCGGCCAGAACGACGGGCTCGGAGCCTCCCGTCTGCTTTGTCGCCGCGGTTAGGGGCCGGTCGATCACAGGTCGATACCTATCAGTCGCTCCCAATAAGGGATGCTCACTTCAAATGAGCAACACTGGAGAGCGGCTGAGCCTCTCGCGATTGAGGTGCTCGGACGGGAGCCTGGGCTTCGGATCTCGTCCCGAAAGTCCCTGCGCCCGCCGCGGTGCCTACTCGGGCCGACGCGCAGGTCCCCCTCACACGGGGGACTCGATATCCGAATGGAGACGATACACGAACATCCGGTCGGCGGCGGTCTCAGGGAGCCCCCCGGTGGTGAGGTACAACCTCACGGCCGGCGCGTTGGTGGCGTCGACGAATACGAAGACCTCCTCGAACCCCAGCTCTCGGCAGTCTTTGAGCAACGACGAGATGAGCGCCTTCCCGACTCCGCGTCGACGAAAGCTCTCCTCCACATTAATCTCGTAGAGGAACATCTGCTTCCGCCTGGACCTCAGCTGGCTCAACTCCGTCCCCCGGAGGAACCCCACCGCCTCGCTCCCCTCGTAGGCCACGAGGAACACGTTCCGGTCGTCGGCGAGGTAAACCCGCGCGGCCGCCAGTTCCGGGGTCTCGTCCATGAGGTGCGCCGCGTGCAGCACGTCCAGCTCTGCTCCGGGGCCGAGGCGTCGGACACGCATCGATGTCCCCACCCTCCGCCGGTACTTGGACTCTGGGGGCAGGAAGGTCATGGCACGTCGCGCCGGGGAGGAACGTGTCGAGAGAACCTGCGCACAGAGGACGTTGCGCGTTGCGCGCGATGCCCGTTCCACCGCGGAAGGATCCCCTCCACGGTTTCTCCCGGGCGGCTCTCCCCTCCGGAAGAAGCGGTGGGCGGTCCCGCGAGGCGTCAAGCGCACGCCCTCCCGGCTCGAAATCGAAGTTTGGCGCGACCGGAGTCCTTATCCCCTGGTCGGGATGCCCGCGTAACCACCGGGTGGATCGAGGAGCCGCATGAGAACCATCGTCCGAGTCGGAACCGTCGTCGCCGTGCTGGTCTTGGTGTTGCTGCTGGGTGCAACAGCGTCGGCGGCCGGCCCCCAGGTCCGGCCCGTCGGGTCGACTCTCACGTCCTCAAGCCTTCTCCTGCCGGCGGTCTCGGTGACGAAGAACATCTCGGTCGGCAAGGACCCTCAAGCGGTGGTTTACGACCCGGCGACCCACATGATCTACGTGACCGTCGAGGGTACGAACTCGGTCAAGGTGATCAACGCCACCACGAACGCGGTCGCCAAGACGATCCCGGTCGGAAAGGAACCGGTCTCCATCCTCTACAACCCCTCCAACAAGGACCTCTACGTCGAGAACCTCGGATCCTCGAACTTCTCGGTCATCGGGTCGGGCAACAAGGTCGTGTCCACCGTGGCCATCAAGGGCACGCTCTTGGGGACGACGCTCTACGACCCCGCGAACGGCAACGTCTACACACTGTCCTACAGCGTGACCCCGACGTACACGGTCGATTACAACCTCTCGAAGATCAACAAGACGAGCGAGAAGGTCACGGTCATTCCCGTAGGGGCTGGGGGCGCATCCGCCGGATATGACAACGCCTCCAAGTCGGTCGTGGTCTCGGACTCCTCGATCGCGAAGCTGTCCGTGGTGAACAGCACGACCAACGCGGTCACGACTGTGGCCTTGCCCGTAGGGTACAGCCCCGCGCGGGGCCTCTACAATCCGGCGACCAAGGACTTCTACGTCCTGGACGAGGCGTACGGTCCCCACGGACCCACGGGAACCGGCAACGTTTCCGTCCTGAGCGCCTCGAACACGATTGCGACGACGATCAAGACCGGCATCGACCCGTCGTTCCTCCAGCTCGACCCTGTGAACCACGCAGTCTACGTCACGAACTTCGGGAAGCTGAACACCACGACCAACAAATATCCCAATTCCACGCTGACGATCATCGGCACCTCGAACAAGGTCGCCGCCACCCTGAAGGTCGGAAAGATGGCGGGAATCATCGCCTACTCTCCCAAGACCAACGACCTCTATGTTCCCTGCAGCGATTCGAACCGCACCTACATCGTGAACGCGACCACGAACACGCTCATCGGCGCCGGAATCGCTACCCAGCAGTACCCATTTGTCGCGGTCTACGACCCGGCGAGCGGCGACGTTGTGGTCGTGGGCGACGCGAACTTCACGGGGAAGGCCGTTGCGAGCGACCTGACCGTGATCTCGACCTCGAACAAGGTAGCGAACATCATCGTCCTCGGGGTCGGGCCGGTTGACGGCGACGCCTACGACCCCGCGACGAAGGTCTCCTACGTCACGAACGGCGGCGCAGGGACCGTTTCGATCATCAACTAGCGCCGCGCCCGGTCGTCCGGCCCGCGCCTCCGCCCCCCGGCGGACGGGGCGCCTCCTTCCACGATACCTACTTTACCCGGGCGTACGTCCCGCCCTCCGAAGCCCGACCGGGAGCGTCGGTGAGGGCGGAAGGTCTGTGATGACTCGTTCCGTGGTATCCCCCATCCCTCGGCGTTCTCGAGGCAACCGAAAGGGAAGGGTCCATGCATCCGAGCGGGTCTTGGGCGTCGGCCGTAGTACCTGCCGATTCCTTGAGGGGCGAGGCGCGACGTGACCGAGGGGCGAAAGACCCCCGGAGCTGATTTCGTCGGGGGGGGCTTCGGCACTCGATCCCTGGAATCGGTCCAGCGGGAGTTCCGGGACCCTTCCCTCGAGGGACGCCGACTGTTCGCGGAAGGGTTCGGAACCTTCTTCCTGGTCCTAGTGGCGGCGGGGGGTCCGGTCGTCAACGCCGTCAGCGGGGGGAAGCTCAGCCTCGCCGCCCAGGTCGCCGCGCCCGGTCTCATGGTGATGGCGATCATCCTGTTCATGGGCGCGACCTCCGGGGCGCACCTCAACCCGGCCGTCAGCATCGCCTTCGCCGCCCGGGGGGACTTTCCCTGGCGGCGCGTCCCCGGTTACATCCTCGCGCAGCTCGCCGGCGCGCTCTTCGCCTGCCTTCTGCTTTCGGGGCTCTTCGGCCACGCGGGGTCGCTCGGAGCTACCAATCCCGGGCCGGGGTTCACCGCCGTCCAGGCGCTCGTCATCGAGGTGGTCCTCACCGTCGGACTCGTGAGCACGATCCTAGGCACAGCATCCCGAGCCCAGAACATCGGGTCGCTCGCGGCGATCGCGGTCGGAGGGTACATCGTCCTGGCGGGACTCTGGGCCGCGCCCATCGGCGGAGCGTCGATGAACCCGGCGCGGTCGCTAGGCCCGGACCTCGTCCTGGGGAACCTCGGGAACGCCTGGATCTACGTGGTGGGCCCGATCCTCGGCGGACTGCTGGCGGTGGGCATCGCACACATCCTTCGCGGGCCGGGCGGGGACCAGCCCGCCATCCAGGCGGCCCAGGGTCGGTTGCCGGAGATCCTCGGGCAGTACGCGCACGAGGCCCACGCGCGGTCGGAAGGGGCACCGTCCCCCTCGAATTCCCGGAAGGACCGAAACGGATGACCGAGACGTTCGGAGGACTCAAGCTTCCTCCCGGCGAGAAGGTGGACCTCGCTCACACCGATGCTTCCGAAACGTCCAGTTGGCGAAGTGGTCGGCGAAAGGGAGAAGCGGCGCTTCTCAGCCTTCGCGAAGAGCTGGACCGGCTCCAAGAGCTGTTCTACGCCGACGCGCGACGGGGCCTCCTCGTGATCCTCCAGGGGATGGATACCAGCGGGAAGGACGGGGTCATCCGCCACGTCTTCGAAGGGGTCAATCCCCAGGGCGTTCGGGTCGCCTCCTTCAAGAAGCCCACCCCGGAAGAGTCGGCTCACGACTTCCTCTGGAGGATCCACCGGTCCGCCCCCGCCAAGGGCGAGATCGTGATCTTCAACCGCAGCCACTACGAGGATGTCCTCATCGCCCGGGTCCACCAGATCGTGCCCCAGAAGGTCTGGTCCAAGCGGTTCGACTCCATCAACCAGTTCGAGCGGGAGCTCGTCGAGGAGGGCATCTCGATCCTGAAGTTCTTCCTCCACATCAGCCGCGAGGAGCAGCGGGCGCGCCTACGGGACCGGATCGAGGATCCCACGAAGCGCTGGAAGCTGAACGACGCCGACTTCCAGGAGCGCATGTACTGGGACGAGTACCAGGCGGCCTACGAGGACCTGCTCCATCGGACGAACACCTCCTGGGCCCCGTGGTACCTCCTGCCGTCGGACCACAAGTGGTTCCGGAACCTGGCGGTCTCCACCATCCTGGTGGAGCAACTGAGGGCGATGAAGCTCCGATACCCCCGGCCGACGGTCGCTGTCTCTTCCTTGAAGCTGGAGTAGAGGAGCCCGGGCGGCGACAGCGGTCGGGGTTGCCCGGTCCGTCGAGGAGGCGCTTTTTTATATGAGCGCTTTCTTACTTATCGTGAAGGAAACCTGGGACTCGACCGTCACGTGACGGCGGCCCCGGGAGCATAACCATGCCCAAAATCATAGGGATCGATCTGGGGACCAGCAACTCCGCGGCGGCCGTGCTCGAAGGCGGACGCCCGGTGATCATTCCGAGCTCGGAAGGAACGACGGTCGGGGGAGGCAAGGCGTTCCCCTCGTACGTGGCGTTCACGAAGGACGGTCAGCTGATCGTCGGGGAGCCGGCCCGCCGGCAAGCGATCTCGAACCCCGAGGGGACCGTCACCGCGTTCAAGCGGAAGATGGGAACGGACTACCAGTACACCCTCCACGGAAAGAAGTACACGCCCCAGCAGCTGTCGGCGTTCCTGCTCCAGAAGATCAAGCGGGACGCGGAGGCGTTCCTCGGTGACAAGGTCGAGAAGGCGGTCATCACCGTCCCGGCCTACTTCAACGACAACCAGCGCCAGGCGACGAAGGACGCGGGCGCGATCGCCGGCCTCGAGGTCATCCGGATCATCAACGAGCCGACCGCCGCGTCGCTCGCCTACGGGCTCGACAAGGCGAGCAAGACCCAGAAGATCCTCGTCTTCGACCTAGGCGGAGGGACCCTCGATGTGACCCTGATGGACTTCGGCGAGGGGGTCTTCGAGGTCATGTCGACCAGCGGCGACACCCAGCTCGGCGGGACCGACATGGACAACGCGGTGACCGAGTGGATCGCCGCGGAGTTCCAGCGGGAGTCCGGCGTCAACATCCGGTCCGACAAGATGGCGATGCAGCGGGTGCGCGACGCGGCCGAGAAGGCGAAGATCGAGCTTTCCTCGACCATGGAAACCCAGATCAACCTCCCGTTCCTCACGGCGACCCACGAGGGTCCGAAGCACCTCGCGCTCCCCTTAAACCGGGCGAAGCTCGAGGAGCTCGTGCGGCCGATCGTGGACCGATGCCGGACCCCGGTCGAGCAGGCGATCAAGGACGCGAAGGTCGGAAGGGACCAGATCAGCCGGGTCGTCCTCGTCGGCGGCCCCACCCGGATGCCGATCGTTCAGAAGTTCCTCGAGCAATCCGTCGGCCGGCCGATCGAGCACGGCGTCGACCCGATGGAATGCGTCGCGATGGGCGCGGCCGTCCAGGGCGGCGTGCTAGCCGGCGAGGTGAAGGACGTAGTGCTGCTGGACGTGACCCCGCTCTCGCTCGGCCTCGAAACTCTCGGCGGGGTCTCCACGCACCTCATCGACCGGAACACCACGATCCCGACCCGCAAGAGCCAGGTCTTCACGACCGCCGCGGACAGCCAGTCGACGGTCGAGATCAAGGTCTACCAAGGCGAGCGTCCGATCGCGGCGGACAACGTCGCGCTCGGGAGCTTCCTGCTTAACGGCATCCCACCCGCGCCCCGGGGCGTCCCGCAGATCGAGGTCTCGTTCGACATCGACGCGAACGGGATTCTCAACGTCTCCGCGAAGGACCTCGCCACGGGTCGCAAGCAGGGGATCACGATCACCGCCTCGAACAAGCTCTCGAAGGACGAGGTCTCGAAGATGGTCCATCAGGCGGAGGAGTTCGCCGAGAAGGACCGCGAGCGGGCCGAGCTCATCCAGACTCGCAACACGGCCGAATCCCTGGCCTACGAGGCCGAGAGGGTCCTCGCCGACGCGAAGGAGAAGATCTCTGCGAGCGAGGCCGACGCGATCCGGGAGAAGGTGAAGGTCCTTCGGGAGACCGTCGGGAAGCAGGACGTTACGGTCCAGGAGATCCGCGACCGGACCGACGAACTGACGAAGGCGCTGCACGCGGTGGCCCAGAAGCTCTACCAGTCCGCTACCGCCCCACCGTCCGACGCGGGCGGGAGCCAGGCTCCCCCGAGCGCCGCCGGGTCCGAGGCCCCGTCCTCGGGCGGGTCGGGCCCTGTGGACGCCGACTTCAAGGTCGTCGACTCCGACAACAACGGGGAGAAGAGCCCGCCGTAGGGTGGCCCTGCGTCACCCGGGGGGGAAGGGCCGGGGCCACTCCCGGCCCACCGGGGGTCCTACGTACTCGATCTCGGGTCGGATCAGCCGGTTGTCGGCGGCCTGTTCGAGCGCGTGGGCGGTCCAGCCGGCCGTGCGGGCCACCGCGAAGGTCGGGGTGAACATCTCTCGGGAAAGTCCAACGGCCTCGAGCACGACCGCGCTGTAGTACTCGACGTTCGTGAACAGCCGGCCCTCCGGCCGAGTGCGTTGGAGGGCGGCGAGCGCGGCGCGCTCGACCGCTTCGGCGAGCTCGAACCGGGCCGGCTCCGCGACCGAGCGCGCAATCCGGTGGAGGACGACGCCGCGCGGATCCTCGGTCTTGTACGCTCGATGCCCGAACCCGAAGAGAAGCTCTCGTCGGGCGAGACGCTCGGCGACCCACGCCTCGGCCCGCTCGGGCTTCCCGACCGCGTCCAGCATGTCCGAGACGCGGCTCGGCGCACCCCCGTGGAGCGGGCCCTTGAGCGTGCCCAGCGCCGCGGTGGCAGCGCTGATCAGGTCCGAGCGGGTCGAGATCGCGACCCGAAGCGCGAACGTCGACGCGTTCATCCCGTGGTCCGCGAGCAGACAGAGGTATCCCTCGAGGGCTCGGACCCGTTCGGGCGAGGGTTCCTCCCCGGTGAGCATCCACAGGTAGTTCGCGGCATGAGAGAGCTCCGGACGAGGGCGGACCGCGGTCTTCCCCTGGGACCGACGGACGGACCGAGCGAGGAGGCCTGGGGTCTGGGCGATGAGGCGGAAGCCCTCGGTGAGGCTCGGTGGGTAGCCGAAACTTCCGTCCCCGAGCGAGGAGAGGATCGTGCGCAGCGCTTCGAGCGGGGGCAGGTTCGCCGGCAGCGCATCCACGACCCGCTCGGACACGAGGGGCGGTTCCCGGGCCGCCTTCAGCGCGAGCACCACCTCCGGAGACGGGTCGGCGGCAGGGGGTTCGCCGTAGAGGAGGAGGTGCACGATCGATTCGTACGGGACGCCCGGGACGAGCCGACGGACGTCGAACCCGCGGTACGCGAGTTCGCCGGTTTGGCCTCCTACCCAGGAGATCTGGGACCTTCCCACGACGACGTCATCTAATCCCTTGGAGGCATGCGCGGGGGGCATGGCGGGCCGAACCCGGTCGCCAAATAATCTTTCGCCCTACCCGGAAAACGCTAAAGGCCGCGCCCGGGTCGTGCTCGCGATGGCCGACGGCCCAACGTACGTCGTGGAACGGCTCCTTCAGCAGCGGGTGACGCTCGAGCTGAAGGACTCGCGGACATTGACGGGGAAGCTCCTCGGGGCGGACGAGCACATGAACGTCGTGCTGGACGACGCCGAGGAACGCACATCCGAGGTCACGCGACATCTGGGCCGGGTCGTCCTGCGCGGGTCGAACGTCGTCACCCTGAACGCCCCGCAAGGCGCGGCAGGGAAACCGTCCTGATGGGACCCTCGAGCGGCGCCCGCTTCGAGAAGGTCCGTCCACGGCCGAAAGGCGAGGCGCTCGCTGTCCTCAAGCTGCTCGCGATCGCGGGGGGCGACCACACCGCGGTCGTGCTGACCTCCCGCGAGGTCGGAAAACGGATCGGGGTAAGCCAGCAGGCGGCCGACCGATACCTGCTCGCCCTCGAAGCGAAAGGCCTCCTCACCCGGTCCCTGGCACAGCGGCGCCAGCGCCTCCTGCTCACGCCCGCGGCGATGCAGTTGCTCCGCAGCGAGTACCACGGCTACCGTCGGATCTTCGAGGGTCCGGCGAAGGTCTCGCTATCGGGGAAGGTCGCTTCCGGTCTAGGGGAGGGACGATACTACCTCAGCCAGCCGGGGTACGTCATCCAATTCACCGAGAGGCTCGGCTACTCTCCCTACCCGGGGACCCTCAACGTACGCGTGGGCCCCGAGGCCCTCCGTCGGGCCTCGCTCGTTTCCGAATGGACCGGCGTGCGGATCGACGGGTTCCACGCGAGCGGCCGGACGTTCGGCGGGGCGATGTGCTTCGCCGCCCGAATGAGCGGTCACCCCTGCCACCTCATCCACCCCGACCGAAGCCACTACAAGGATGTCATCGAGTTCATCGCCCAGGACTGTCTGCGGGAAGCCCTGCACGTCCGGGACAATGACCTCGTCCAGGTCGCCATCGAGGAGTCGTGACGCCGGAGTCGGTCGGGCGCTCGGTCGCCCGGGACCGCCAACCGGAGCCCGCGCCTTCGGGCGAGGCGCGACGGTACGTCCGCCAGTGGGTCGAGGACGAGGCGATCGGCCCCGAGCGGGTTCGCGCCTTCGTGCTGATCCTGCGCACCCGCGGATGCTACTGGGCCGACGTCAAAGGCTGCTCGATGTGCGGGTACTCCAAGGACACGCTCGGGCGCTCCGCCACGAAGGACGAGCTCGCGGAGCAGCTAGCGCGAGCCCTCGCGAGGTACCGAGACGAGCCGTACGTGAAGGTCTACACCTCCGGAAGCTTCCTCGACGACCGCGAGGTCGACCCGGCCAGCCGAACGGCGATCGTCTCGGCGTTCTCGGGCCGGGCGCGCCGGTTCCTGTTCGAGACGTTGCCCGAGTTCGTCCGGCCGGAGGAGATGAGCCCGCTCAAGACGGCGTTCGCGGGCGAGCTCGAGGTCGCGCTCGGTCTCGAATCAACGGACCCGACCGTCCTCGGTCGGTTCGTCAACAAGGGTTCCTCCCCCGCTGAGTACCTCGCGGCGGCGGACCGTCTGGCCTCGCTCGGCGTTCGGAGGAAGGCCTACCTTCTCCTGAAGCCCCCCTACCTGACCGAGTCGGAAGCGGTCGCGGACGTCGTGCGGTCGGTCCGGGAGGCCGCGGCGCACTTCGATTCGATCTCGGTCAATCCCGTGCATATCCAGAACGGAACGGTAGTCGAGTGGCTGTACCACCGGGGACGATACCGGCCTCCCTGGCTCTGGTCGCTCGTGGACGTCCTCAAGGAAGGCGCCGCATTCCGTGGAACCTCCCGTCTGGTCTCCTTCCCGACGGCGGGAGGGCTCGCTCGGGGCCCGCATAACTGCGGTAGCTGCGACGCTCGGGTCCTCGCCGCGATCCAGGAGGCTTCGCTCTCCCAGGAGTTTGCTCCGCTCGACGAGCTCGACTGCCCGTGCCGGACGGAGTGGCGGTCGTCGCTGGCCTACCTGCCGCTCGGGGTGGAAGCGTGACCGGCCTCGTCCCGCGCCGGCCGGCCCACGCGGTCGACGCGATCGGCCAGTTCCTGAGGGCCCACGCGCTCGGGAGCGGTGCCGACGGCGTTGTGGTGGGGCTCTCGGGTGGGATCGACAGCGCGCTCGTGGCTCGGCTCGCCCGCGACGCGCTCGGCGCCGACCACGTCCTGGGAGTGCTCCTGCCCGACGCTTCCTTCCCAAACCCGCTTCTCGAGGAGACCGAAGCGTACGCGCGGGAGCTCGGGATCGAGTCTCGGACGATCCCCATCGAGCCGGTCGAGCACGCCCTCCGGACGGTCCTCCCCGAGCTCGCCGACCGGGTCTCCCTCGGCAACGCGAAGGCCCGGATCCGGATGATCGTTCTCTACGCCATCGCGCGGGAGCGCCATCGTCTCGTCGCCGGCACGGGGAACAAATCCGAGATGCTGCTCGGGTACTTCACCAAGTACGGGGACGGAGGCGTCGACGTCCTCCCCCTCGGGGACCTCTACAAGACGGACGTTCGGGCGATCGCGGAGGAGCTCGGATTGCCGGCGGCCATCCGGGCACGACCCCCGACGGCGGGGCTGTGGGAGGGGCAGACCGACGAGGACGAGCTCGGGATCTCGTACGAGGACGTCGACCAGATCCTCTACGGTCTCGAGCAGCTCCGCACCGAGGCCGAGATCGCCTCCCTCACCGGGTTCCCCCTCGAGCGGATCCGCGCGGTCGCGAACCGCGTCGCCCAGTTCCGCCACAAGCGACGCCCGCCGCCGATTCCCAAGGTTCGGCTCCGGACCATCGGGATCGACTGGCGGGACTGACGAATCGGGCGGGCGGCTCCGCCTCCCCCCGGCCGGCGTAACGTTTTACCCGCCCAAGGCTCGGGGCGCCGTCCCCTGACACTGTACCCCTATGGACCGAGCGACCTACCAGCGCCTCTACGAGGCCCTTGTCACCTACGAGGACGTCCACCGGGTCGCGCACAGCGAGCATTGGAACGAGGAGCTCCTCTTCGTCATCCACACGCACCGCGTGACGCGCGACGCGACCCGTCGGTTCTACGTCGTGAAACGACAACTCCCCCGTCTCGTTTCCCAGTGGAAGCACGGACGTTCGATCCTCGACATCGCCCGGGAGTGGAAGTTCCCTCCGGTCCTGATGGGCCAGCAGATGCTGGGCGAGCTCGGCATCCCCCGGAAGAAGGTCTGGGGGGCGTTCCTCCATCCCGAGACCGCCCCGGACGCCCGCCTCCGTAAGGAGATCGACGAGCTCCTAGCGGCGGACATGATCTACTCCCCGCACGGAATGGAGCTCCAGCGCGAGCGCGGTCGGAAGGGCGAGGAGCGCCTGCAGAACTGGCTCGAAAAGCACGGCATCGGGTTCCGGACCGAGAAGGACCTCCGCGGCAAGTTCGCGAAAACCC
>Ga0209039_10003751_pt1 | contig 11632 bp, 11 predicted proteins | sample BogFormECP12_OM1_FD_188238 | JGI IMG/M metagenome (GOLD analysis project Ga0209039, IMG submission 188238) | Bog forest soil microbial communities from Calvert Island, British Columbia, Canada - ECP12_OM1 (SPAdes) (version 2) | ecosystem: Environmental > Aquatic > Freshwater > Wetlands > Bog ...
AATCTCCATAGCGACAGCGCTCCGGGCCTCTCCCCGCGGCTTAGTTCAATGCGTTCTTTGCGGCATGGCTGCGCCACACCGCAAAGAACCCTCTTCATTTGGAGGCTGGAAGGAAACTCCCCCTTCCCCTTCTCTCGCTTCCGCCCACCTCGGCGCCTAGCTCACAGCTCCACGCCTCGTATGGATACGCAACTAGGCATAGAAACGTATTGATTTTACGTATGAAAGAGGGATTTGGTGTGAGCGTATGCCACAAGACCCAGAGTCTGGTGCAAATGCGCAAGCAACAGGGATTCCTCAGCAACGACGCTGAGTTTGAGGGGGGGTAGGGGGGGTTTTGCTGCCGGGCGAAATCGCGCCGCGCAGGGGGGTACTACAACCGTGCGCGCGCTGCCCAACCAAACATCAGAATACCGCTCGCAGCGATCCAACTGCCCGCCACACGGACAGCGATTCGTGCCCAATATGCGCGCAATGGAACAACCAGTGCGGCAGCGAGTGCCACCAATACGAACACCGCAACACCTAATCCCAGCAGAGAAACGGTTGCGTTTTCAGCCTGGCCCATCCCGGTGCCGTTCAAATATCCACCATAGAGCCCCAGCGCTGCAGCCAGAACGGTGGTCGTGTGCACGGAGAGCTTCACGTCCGCAGCCAGCAACCCGCCGAGCAGCAGAAACCAGATCGCTGATACGATAGGGCTGCCACTCGTGGCAGATACCATCAACCCGAGGAGGCTGCCCAGCAACCACGCAGGGGGAAGCACAAATAACGTTCTGCGTCCGTACTGGGCGCCGCGCTGTCCAGATAGCAGCGCAAGGGCGAGTACGGGAACCAGGTCTTCGGGGCTCATGAGGAAGTGCATCGACCCGTCGTAGATCGGTCCCATACCCGTTGAGTTCAGATGTGCTTTGGCCGGAGCCGAGCACAGCACGACCGCAAGGCCAACGATCGCGTAGATGGGCCGATCAGATTTCCGCGTTGTCTTCATGTGAACGCCTTCCACATGAAGAAGACGCCGCCCACGGCGACCAGCGTGCCGGCCACTCGCACCAGTCTCTGCCCCCATGCCCAGCGATGGACCGTCCCGATACCGATTCCCACAGCGTGCAGACAACCCGTCGCAATCACAAAGCCCATGCTGTAGAGCAGGACGCTCTGGTTCGGCGGCAGCTCCGTTCCGTGGGCGTGTCCATGAAAGATGGCAAAGAATCCGACCAGCGCAGCCGCCACAGCGACCGGGGGCCGCACTTCGAACATCACGGCCGTGCCCAGCAGAATGGCGGATCCAGCGATCCCATATTCGATGCCCGGCAGTCGTACGCCCAGGAGGCCCATCATTCCACCCAGCGCCATCACCATGGGAAACGAGACTGGCAGGAGCCAGATGGCGGGCGGACCCAGCTGCGCTCCCCAAAGGCCCACAGCGACCATCGCCAGAACATGGTCCAATCCCGAGATGGGATGCCAGAAGCCGGTGAAGAAGCCCACCGCAGCGCCCTGCTGGGCGTGCGCGAACGCCGTGTGCGACCAAAGCGTCGCCAAGAGGAACACGGCCCACGCTCGCGCCAGGGACCGCCGGTGCTTCCTTCTCATTGGGCGCCGCCCAGAAGCAACGCCAGGCGCTGCACCGTCCAGTAGGCGCCGAGCGATCCCACGGTGTATCCGGGAAGCGCTTGCACCCACCTTGGCCAACGTATCTCCAACACCCGGAAGGAGTGTTCCAGCGCAAGAACGAGGGCGATGAAACCAAGCTGACCGAGCTCGACCCCCAGATTGAAGCTCACCAGAGCGAGGGGCAGCTCGGGGCGCGGCAAGCCAGCGCTTGTCAAGGCGCTGGCGAAGCCGAAGCCATGGAGCAGGCCGAAGGCAAGCGCTACGGCCCACGGATGTCGAATCGCGATGCTGGTCTCGCCGCGCCAAGAGCGCACAATCTCAGGACCGAGAAAGAGGATGCTAAGCGCAATCGCGGCATTCAAAGGGAGAACAGGCACCTCCGCATAGCCAAGCGTCGCGATCGCGAGGGTGATGCTGTGGGCCACCGTAAAAGCGGTCACGGTCTTCAGAAGCATCCAGCGGTCCTTGACGATGAGGAGCAAGCCCAGCACGAAGAGCATGTGGTCGGCTCCCAGGAGAATGTGCCGGATGCCCTCGAGGACGTACGTGCCTACCACCTGCAGCTTGCTCTGCGAGCTGCCCATTTCGATCCAGGGTTGCGACGCGCGCGCGATGGCCGTCCATTTGCGCCCGTCCTGCATCTCGACACGAACGAGCACATCCGTAATCGTCAGTTGCAGGCCCAAAAACTCGATGCGCTTGCCCGCGAGGCCATTGGGGCCTGCATCGACCCAGCGCCTCTCCACCACGGAGTCCGCCAGTTCCTGAACGCTGGGCTCGCGCAGGTCCTTCACGCCATCAGGCAGCTTCAGCGCCACTGGCAGGCGCATCCCCGCCAGAACCGGCGTGCGCCACAACACGCTGAACTGCCCGGAAGCGGTTTCCTTGATTTCCAGATAGGCCGGCCGCGCCTCGTGGGCGGAGGCAACTGGAACGATGGCAACCTGGGCAAGCAGTAGACCGACCACGGACACGAGCCAGCGCTGGGCCAACGGAGGTCCGTGCAGCATCGCATGATTGGAGCACGTTCCCGCACAACCAAAGCCGAGCCATTTCACGAAATGTTTTCTCACAGCGGCCCCGCCTCGGAGGAAGTCGGCTCCTTCTTAGAAGGTGGCGCCGAAGTGCGCGCATCCTCCTCGGATGGCGGAGCAGGCAGCAGCACGCTGTACTTGGTGCGCATCTCGGCGTAGGCCTTCTCCCAGGCCCTGCGCTTCTGTTCGCCCAGCCACGCGGTCTTCACGTCAGCCTCGATCTCTTCGAACGCCGGAGTTCGTCCCGGGATGACGGTGGTGACGAACACCAGGTGCCAGCCGTAACCCGACTCCACCGGCCCGTGCCACGCGCCGGGTTCCAACTTCTCGAGCGCCACGGCAAATTGGGGACCGAACTCCTTGGCGATCGCTTCTGGTGTGCGGTCGGCATAGTAGTCCTGGAACATGAATCGATCGGCGAGTGCGGCCACCTGCTTGGAGTCCTCCGGCTGGCCGGCGATCCTCGCCAATGCCCTCGCGGCGTCTTCCTGGGCGTTCTTTCCGCGCCTGTCGGGAGAGAAGTAGAGGTGCCGGAAGCTGTAGCGGCTGGGCAACGCGAACTTTTCTTCGCTCTTCTCGAACCAGGCTTTCAGTTCGTCGGTGGTGGGCTCGTGGGCAGCAGCAACATCCTCAGCCAGGAACTGCAACTTCTGCGCGATGCGACGCTTGACAATGGTGTCGTCCTTGTCGAGGCCCATTGCGATGCCTTCACGGTAAAGGACCTCCTCCCGCACCTTGTCCTCGACCAAGGCCTGAAGCTCTTGGACCGTGGGCGGACGATGCCACTGCGACTCGAAGTACGTTTCCATAAGGCGCAGGTCATCCAGCGAAATGACGATCTGCCTGGAGGTCTCGACACCCAGGCGCCCGCGGTTCATAGAGGCGTTGATTCCGAACAACAGCAGGCCCAACAGCAGAAAGTGCACCAGGGGCTCGCGGACCCCGCGTTGGATCGCGAGAAGAGACCCACGACGGAGCGCACTGCACCTCATTCAAAAGTGGCGCTGGAAAGTTGGTCCACAGGAGTCGTAGGCTACCAGTCTCGTCCACTGCGAGCGCGTCGGGATCCTTGCAGCCCAGGGCATTTTTTGCCTACTGGTAGCTCTCCAGCTCCTGCTTCATATCGGTCTCCACCTTCTCCATCGCCTGGTTCCAGACCTTTTCGATCATCTTCCGTCGCACCGCTTCGCGCATCTCCTGGAACTTCTTCTGTCGCTCCGGATTCAGGATGGGCATGATCCTCAGACCGCCAAAAGGGTGAGGTGAGCGGGGCTTCCGACTTGGACAGGCGGGAGATCAGGTCATATCCATGGGAGCCCACCGGCGACCCGCTTTCGTCAGTCGTCCACCGCGGGGCGCCGTAAGGCGCCGGATCACGCAGGGTCCTGCGACACCCAAGGCATCCTCTCCTCCTAGAAGATGTTCTCCAGCTTCTGCTTGATATCGGTCTCCACCTTCTCTGCCGCCTGGCTCCCCATCTTTTCGATGATTTGCCGTCGCATCTGTTCGCGCATCGCCTGGAACTTTGGCTGTTGCTCCGAATTGAGCAGCGGCGTGATCTTCTCGTCGGAGGAGCGGCTCAGTTGTCTCAGCTGCTCGACCTTCTGCACTGCGCTGAGGGAGGTGTTCTTCTTCAAGGCCTCGAGTTGCGTGAGCTCCTGCGTCATGATCGGGACGATCTGTTCCTTCTGCTGCTCGGTCAGCCCGAGCTCAATCGAGAACTGGTTCATGAGCGCGGTGAGCGGATTCAGCACATACTGGGGCGAGGGGATGATCTCATAGTTGGCGTAGCCGAACTCGTTGCTGCGCGCGCCGTAATAGGTGTTTCCCAGCTTGTACACCGTGGTCGAGTACGGGTCCTGGGAGAGCAAGGTGATGAGTCTTCCGTCCTCGATCTTGTAGGGAATCGTGGTTCCCTCGCTTCCCTCGCGGAACACGTTGCCGTAGCCGCTGGGCACGATGGCGTTCTTGCCGATGTGGCAGACGGTGGTGTTGCCCTCCGATGTGAAGCTCTCGCTGAACTGGTCCCCCGTCACGTTGTTGCGCACCCAGAAGGCCTTGCCGACGATCAGCGCCTTCAACTGCGCATCCGCCAATCGGGTCACGCCCTTTGCCTTGAGCTGTGCCACCGTCATGCCCGCCGGGGCATTCTTGCGGGCGTCGGCGCTCGGCGTGTACCAGATGGGCGAGCTCCAGGCTCGCTCCTGCCCGGTCAGCGGTACGACGTCCGTGGGGGTGAGCCCGGCTTTCACCGCCTGAATGAGGGTCCAGCGGGGAGTGGGGATCTCCAGCACACGGGCGTAATAGAAGGCATGCAGGCTGGCATCGAACTCGGGGTCGGTCCACACGGTCTTCAGCTCTGTGGACCCTTCATCGTTGGTGTAGGTGGCCTTCTCAAGGTCCACGGTGCTCCGAATTGCGGGAACCCGGCCCGACCACTTGTCGGGCTTGCGGTCGCCGGACCACACCACATCGAAGATCTTTTCAAAGCTTTGGCCGTTCTTGGTCCAGCCCTTGATGACCTGGATGCGGTCGAGGTTGGCAGCGGTCGGGTCCTTCACCGCCCAGACGACGAACGCTGGCGCCGCGCCCTTCGTGGCCGGCATCGGGGGCAGATCGCCACCCATGGGGACGCCGATGGCGTAGGACTGGTGCACCCAGTCCGGGGCGTTGAAGACGCCTTTGTTGTAGCTCCAACCGCCGAAGAAGCGGACCTTGATGTGCGGGCCGCTCACGCCGAAGGTTTCCTTGCGGTACATGGCGTCCCAGAGGGAGGCCCGGGTGTTCTCTTCGGCCCAGACACCGGTCAATCCACCGGGGTTTTCATACCGCACGTCCATCGTGCCAAACGCCAAAACCCCGGCCATGCGCCGCGCCACGAGTCCGTCGATTTGGGCGTGACCGCCGTAGAAGTTGTCCTGGCGGTAGGGACTGCCGGTGTTGTGCGAGTCGGAGCCGCCTGCCATGCCGAACTTGTACGGGTTGTAGCCCCGCACGTCCTGCATCGCGATTCCATCCTTCAGCGCTTGCCGCCCGTAGCTCCCTCGAATGCGATCGACCCGGCCCACGTTCGCCGGCAGACCGAGGAGACCGGAGACTATCTCGTAACTGGCGAACTCATCGTTCGGAGATAGGAAGGGGTGAGTCTCCGATTGCCCTTTGATCTGCTTGATCTCGACGAGTCGCTCGTTGCGGTCGCGTGCGGCCGCCCAGGCCGCGTCGATGGGCCGCCCGTAGCTGTCCACGTCGGTGGGATACATCCAGCCGTCACTGAGATTCGCGTTGTGGGAGATGGCCAGCAGTTCGTTGCCCGCCTTGCGCTGGGCGTCCATCCATTTCCACAGGTCTTCGGGGTGCCATGAGTCGAGGGCGCTGTACGGCATCTCCGGCACCTTCGCGCAGTCACGGAAGAAGATATTGCGGTGCAGGTTTCGGTTGTCGAACTGGGATGTGTATTCGTAGGAGCAAAAGGCTGTGAACTTGCCGGGGTGGTTGTTCTCGTCTGCGATCTTGACATTTTCCTTCCAGATGGAGCCAGCCACCTGGGGGCTCATGAACGCTTTCACCGGGGGTTTGCTGAGCATGTTCACGAGGTACGTGAAGACCTTCTGGATCTCTGCCTGGTCATTCGGATCTTTTAGAATCAGCGGTTGCGCCTCCGGCAGCTTGCTGAGGGCCGATCCCGGGGTGTTCGCTTGCTTGGTGACCCCGACGTACTCGGAGTGGTCGGTGACCCCCATGAAGTCCATGGGCGTGTCGATCTTGATGTCGTAGCCCAACGGGTGCTTGATGGTCTGGCCCTGAGCGTACTTCAGGGCATCATCCGGCCCGGTGACGCGATTGCCCATCAGCCAGGCATCCACCGACCAACTGGTGTGGATGTGTTCCTCACCGAAGTAGGCGTCGCGGTCGGGGTTGGGTTGGGCAAGAGCCGGCCGGGCGGTCGCGCTGAGCACCGCGGCGAGAGCCGCGCAAATTACGAGCAGTGCACGGCTTCCACTCCCCATTTTCGCGTGCCTGATTGGTTCGTCGGCCCTCCTGGGGCTGGCAAGGATCGACATCGCTCTTCCTCCTTTCGTGGAAGTATCGCTCCCGGTTCGCGAAGAACTCAAGAAATGCCTTCGCTCATTCGCTCGCTCGGTTTGGTCTGCCGGCTGTGCGGGTTCGTTCTCAACGTTCCCTCGACTGACCGGCTCGGCTGGCCAACTCTTGCCGTCATTCGCGCGCGTGCTCCCGAGCCTCTGGAAGCTCTTGTTCAACCGCGGCTTGGTAGCGTTGCCAAAGGTCCGATTCGGGGAACTTGGAACCTAGGTCCCAGATCACCTCGAAGAGCCCCGCCTCTTCGGATGCGTTAAGGAGAACCAAGTTTCGGACTTCTGTGGCATCCATGGAGTCATTCCATTGAGATGAGGTGGGAACGCCCCGGCAAAGCCGGCCCATCGCGTCTTGGTTGCCACATTTCGGAAGATCCGGCCACGTACAAACGGATGCCCGTCGCGGAGCAGTAACACCCGCTAACGACGAACTGAAGGATCTGAGGCCGCACTGTGCCGTCCCCTGTCCCCGTAGGGGTATTTGTGACGTAGCAGGCCAGTTTCACCGCCTAGGGTCGAAGCCGTGCCGAAAGGGGCTCAAGCGGACGCGCATTAGCTCAGACAGCGGCGCGGCGGATGGTAGTTCTTGCCGGGGTGTCGTACTTCCGGCAGAGGGAGGTCGAACATGGGCGGCAGGATTCATCGGACCGTAGTTGCCTCGGGCCTGGGCGTTGCTCTGTGCATGACAGGCTGTGCGGCGCAGTTCAAGAGCGAGGAGCAGTCTGCCAAGACGATGCCGATCAACTGCGCCACCGCGCGGGGCGATCTTCGCGTGCTGCAAAGCGAAAAAGCCAACGTCGTGCAACAGGTCGCCATGGGCGTGACGATGATCTATCCCGCTAGCGCCGTGCTCAGCATTCTCACCGGGGTGGAGGACACGAAGTATCAGGTCGCGACAGGCGAGTACAACGCGGCAATCGACAAGAAGATCTCCGAGATCAAACGCACCTGCGGCCTGTAGTTGTCGGAAGGTGGACATTTCGACGGCGGCGCCCTCTCGAGAGAGCCTGCAATTCGGTCTGGGGAAGTGGAACCGGTTTCAGGAGCCAAGAGGCGAGTGGAGATGGGGTTCAAGCATTCGTGATGAGCGGGGCTCAGCGCCCAGAAAGAAACGCTCCATGATGAAGCGAAAAGCGGCTGCGCTCCTGGTCGCGCTCGTCGGCTGCGCGCCGACCTCCGTGAACTTGACGTATGAGCAGGGAGGTCCCCTGCCGCGACCCGAGCGGGTCTTGGTCTACGAGTTTGCGGTCTCGCCCGAAGAGGTGCAGCTCGATCGCGGGTTGGGCGCGGATCTCGAACGGATGGCGCAGGGCACTCCCCGCACCGCGGCAGAAATCCAGATCGGGCGACAGGCCGCTCGCGCGCTCGCTAACAAGCTCGTGCAGCAAATCAACGCCATGGGCCTCCCAGCGCAGCGCGTCTCGGGCGCGCCCAATTACTGGGGGTACTCGCTCCTCATCGAAGGCCAGTTCATCTCCATCAACCAAGGGAATCGTACGGAACGCACGGTGATCGGCCTCGGCGCCGGAGCGAGCTAGGTCCAGACGCGGGTCCAAGTCTACGAGACCAGAAAATGGGGTCTGGAACGGGTCGAAGATTTCGTAACGGAGGCGAGAAGCGGCTACAAGCCGGGGATGGCCGAGACGATGGGGGCGGGTGCGGCGGCGGGGAATCTCGCGGCCTCCGCAGCGGTCAGCGTCGTCGGTTCCGTGGCGTCCGAGATGCTCTCTGCAAACGTCAAGGCAGATGCTGAGCGCACGGCGAGCGATGTCGCCAATCAACTCCAAGCCTACTTTGTGCAGCAGGGATGGATCGCACCCCAATAGGCGTTGTAGCCCAGGAGCGGGATGAGAGAAGATCGGCTTCGTATCAGTGAAGGAGTACAGAGCATGAAACGGGAACGGAGAGAGATCGTAGTCATCGCGGAAGTCGCGGCATTCCTATTCGCTGCCACGCTGGCCGTCCTTCCGGCCGCCGCGCAGCAGGTCACGGGCAAGCCCGGTTCGCCCGACGCCACCACTACGATCGACGGCCGCTACCTCCCGCCACCGCCGCAAAAATTTGAGGGAGAGATTAACCTCAATGCTGCCCAGTCAAAACCGGCCTGGCCGGCGCGCGTGGTCCCACCGAAGGGCGCGCCGAACATCTTGCTGATCCTCACCGACGACGTAGGCTTTGGTGCACCGTCCACTTTCGGCGGCGTCATTCCGACGCCCGCGATGGACCGCATCGCTGCCAGCGGGCTGCGCTACACCAATTTCCACTCGACCTCGTTGTGCTCACCGACCCGGGCCGCGCTGATCACCGGGCGCAACCACCACTCGGTCGGGTTCGGCGTGATCTCCGAGATCGCCACGGGCTTCCCCGGTTACAACAGTGTGATCGGCAGGGACAGCGCCACGATTGGTCGCATTCTCCTGGATAACGGCTACCGCACGTCGTGGTTCGGCAAGAACCACAACACGCCGGTCTATCAGACGAGCCAGGCGGGTCCGTTCGACCAGTGGCCGACCGGCATGGGGTTCGAGCACTTCTACGGTTTCATGGGCGGCGATGCCGACCAGTGGACGCCGGGCTCGCTGTTCCGAGACACCACGCATATCCAGCCCTTCATTGGGAATCCGCAGTGGAACCTGATCACCGCCATGGCGGATGACGCCATCCAGTGGATGAATGAGCTCAACGACATCAATCCGGCGATGCCGTTCCTCCTGTACTACGCGCCGGGCGGCACGCACTCGCCGCACCATCCAACGCCGGAGTGGATCAAGAAGATCAGTGACATGCATCTGTTCGACAAGGGCTGGAACGCCGTGCGCGAGCAGATCTTCGCCAACCAGAAGAAGCTCGGTGTGATCCCCCAGGACGCCAAGCTCACGCCCTGGCCGAAGGACCTGCTGAAGGAGTGGGATCAGCTTACGCCCGTCGAGAAGAAGCTCTTTATCCGCCAGGCCGACGTGTATGGCGCGTATCTCGCCTACACAGACCACGAGATCGGCCGCGTCATCCAGGCCGTGGAGGACCTGGGCAAGCTCGACAACACGATCATCATCTACATCAGCGGCGACAACGGCTCTTCGGCCGAAGGCTCGCCCACCGGTACGCCGAACGAAGTCATTCCGTTCAACGGCATCGAGTTGACGGCCGAACAGCAGATGCCGTGGTACGACGCCTGGGGTTCCGACCAGACCTACCCCCACTATTCGATCGGGTGGGCCTGGGCGCTTGACACGCCGTACAAGTGGACGAAGCAGATCCCGTCCTTTTTCGGCGGCACGAAACAGGGCATGGCGATCTCTTGGCCGGCGAAGATCAAGGACAAGGGCGGCATACGCTGGCAGTTTCACCATGTGATCGACATCGTGCCGACGCTGCTCGAATTGACCGGCATTCCGGCGCCCGTCATGGTCGACGGTGTCGCGCAAAAGCCGATCGAAGGCGTGAGCATGGCCTACACGTTCGACAAGGCCAACGCTGACGCACCGTCGCGCCACCACACCCAGTATTTCGAGATGCTGGGCGTACAGGGGCTGTACAACGACGGCTGGATGCTGAGCGCGGTTCCGATCCGCGCGCCCTGGCAACTGGAGACGAAGGCGGTCCTCGATCCCGCCAGCGCCTTCAAGTTCGAGCTGTACGAGCTGAGCAAGGACTGGACGCAGTACACCGATGTCGCCGCGGCCAATCCGCGCAGGGTGCAGGAAATGAGGGACCTGATGTTCGGCGAATTCGCCAAGTATCAGGTACTGCCGCTGGATGCCTCGGCGGCACCGCGGTTCGTCACGCCGCGTCCCAGCGCAGCAGCGGGCCGAACGGTCTTCAATTATTCGGGTTCGGCTGTGAGTATTCCGAACGGCAACCAGCCGACCCTGCTCAACACCTCTTACATCATCACGGCCGATATCGACGTGCCGCAGGGCGGGGCGGAAGGCGTGATCGTCGGCGAGGGGGGGCGATTTACCGGGTACGCGCTCTACCTGCTGAAGGGCAAGCCGGTGTTCACGTACAACCTGCTCGACCTCAAGCGCACACGCTGGGAGGGCGCGGACGCGCTGGCCCCCGGCAAGCATACGATCGAGTACGCCTTCAAGTACGACGGGCTCGGCGAGGCGACGCTCGCGTACAACAATTTGAGCGGTGTCGGCCGCGGCGGCACCGGGACGCTGAAGGTGGACGGCAAGGTAGTGTCGACCGAGAAGTTAGAGCGTAGCCTTCCCCTGGTGTTCCCGCTCGACCAGACGTTCGACATCGGCAGCAGCGGCGCCTCACCGGTGGATGACCGCGACTATAAGGTGCCGTTCAAGTTCACTGGCAAGATCAACAAGGTGACCATCGCGGTCGATACGCCGAAGCTGACACCGGAGGACGTGAAGAAACTGGAGGCTGCCAACGGCTCCGCGGCGGACTAGCAGTAACCAGTACGCCACATGCGGAATGGCCGAGGGACGCGCGTCCCTTGGCCCCGATAGTGATCAGGGGTCGATGGGCGGCGTTTCGTACGGCGGTTGTTCGGGATCATTCGGCTCAGCCCGGACATTCGGTGCGCGATTCCCCAAGGACGGGCCGCGGTCCCTCGGATTCTGGTCCCGAACTACCACGGCGGCGACTGAGCCACCCTCCGCATCCGGTCCTCCGTCGTGTGCGCGTAGCCTGGACGGTCGTGATCAGCGGTGGCGACCTCACAAGTCGAGGGCCTCGATCGCGCGCCTCTTGCGGGCATCGGAACTCGTCACGTACCGCATGACGACGCTGAGATCGGACCATCCGCCGAGCTGGCGGACGGTCTCCACGTCCACACCCCTACCGAGCAGCTCAGTGGCAAACGTCCGACGCAGGAGATGAAGCCCGGGGCGCAGAGTCGGGTGGTAAAGTGCCGCGCGCTTGAAA
>Ga0209039_10003752_pt1 | contig 11631 bp, 9 predicted proteins | sample BogFormECP12_OM1_FD_188238 | JGI IMG/M metagenome (GOLD analysis project Ga0209039, IMG submission 188238) | Bog forest soil microbial communities from Calvert Island, British Columbia, Canada - ECP12_OM1 (SPAdes) (version 2) | ecosystem: Environmental > Aquatic > Freshwater > Wetlands > Bog ...
GATGAATTCGAGCACGGATTCTCTCTTGTAACACGGCGTGACGGGGGCCTGCTAAGGCAGCCGCACGGAACAATTCGTTGTTGATTCCACACCCTCACTTGGTTCTGTCTACGGCCAGGTGTTACGTGGACTCCTTACTTCTTGGCCGGATCGAAGACAAGGCGAAGCGGCGCGCCCTCCTCATACTGAAAGCCAGGATCGGCTGGCTTGGATGTTCGCTTCCGGCGTTTCAGAGCCGCTATCCGGGCGTAGGCATCCGAAGTTCCACCCGACGCAGTCGACTTCCCCGGAGACAGTGATGATTCAACTTCTGATTGGGGCGGTGTCATCCGGTTCGCAGCGATCCACGGAGGCAACTCGTCGACGCGACGTGGTGCTTTCGCCCACCGCACACGGAGACGAACGAAATCGCAGATCGTGCTGTGGTCTACACGAAGACCGACGTGCTCTTCCAGTACCTTGGCGATTTCGCGATAGGTCTTCGACCGCCGCCGCAGCTCGCGGATGAGATCATAGTAGGGTTCGAGCTTGGAGCGAGGCGGCTTGGGCGGAATCGCATTGAGGATCTCAGACAGATGTTTGTCCATGGGAATCGGTCTCAGTTTGGGTTGCAGCCATGCCCAACAGAAACCCAACAAGTGCCCACCAAGACTCCAACATGGTGGGTGTTTGTTGGGCGCTTGGTGGGTGTTTCCACGGGGCCTCGCGATCCTAAGCCGACAGGCTTAGGGATGGTGTCTATTCTCAAAAGCCCTTCTCGATGGGTTCCCGCGGACGCTGCGAAATTCTGCTTCATCACTCCACCTCGATCTTTCGAACCGAGATTTCCCGAATGAACCGCCCGACCCCACCTGAGAATTGCCCGGCGCGGGTGTCCTCGCGGATAGACGCTACCCGACGGGTGGCGATCGCGAGCATGAGCGGATCGAGGCCGGCTCCTTTGACCACCACGTCGTGGCTGGCGAAGGCGATCCGCACCTGGTCGGCGCCACCTTCGGCGTAGACGAACTGACTCCAGGCCAGTACCAACCTTTCTTTCACCAGAACGACCTCCAACGTCGCTGGAGGTTCCGTGGCGTTGATAGTCCACGATGAGCTATCGGCCAATGCCACGTTCATGAGAACGTTCCTTTCTAAGGGTGATCGCGGCTTGCTGTACGAACTCCGCAGCTCTGCGCACCATCTCTCGGGCAATCGCCATTCCGCGGCAGGCGGCGCGGCGCAACGGGGTTCCCGTGCCGCGCAGAAGCTCCAACGCCGAAGTTCGTGCCATCGAACGGGCCACGGTCCCCTGGAGCCGCTCCTTGTCACTGGTCATCACGGTGACTGCGCGGCGGCCACGGGACGCGGCGACATAGAACAGCTCCCGATGCATGCCATCCGCAGAGATGATGACCGAGTCGACGGTCTTGCCCTGGCTGCGATGAGCGGTGACGGCGTAGCCGTGAGTGAAGCTCCGATAGTTCGCTGGGAGGGTCCGGCCGTCGGCAAGGTGCACCCGGCCGGCGGCGTCCACGGCCGCGACCGACACTAGCTCGCCGTTGGTAACACGTAGACCAGCCTCCCGGCGATTTCCCGTGAGCAGTAGCCGGTCGCCGGCGGACACCTCAATCGGACGCGCTTCCAGAACGTCGAAGCTTGTCGCGTGCTTGCTGGTAATCGTATGCTCGGTTCCGTCCGCCTTGCGAACTACGACTCCGTCAGGGCCGGATCGGATGACTTCCGCAGTCTCGTTCTTTGCGATGGCCTTCACGGCGCGATGAAACCCGAGGAGTTGCCCAGGACGGAGATTTCGCAGGTCGGCTTTCTGCGCCGCGGTCCAGTTCAGCGAGACGTGGCGAACCAACTCCGCGCCCAGGCCGAGTTCGCCTCGCGTCTTTCGCCGTTCGCGGATTGCCTCGGTCACCCGGTCAATCTCCTCATGAGTGGCGCAAACAACCAGGCAACTGGCGCCGTCCGCGGCGGCATAAGCACGGGCGACAGCTTGGGCGCGTTCGACAAACGGAACTTCCCGGACCGCGCCCATGGCGATCAGCTTCGCGAATCCTCGCTCGGGGTCGCGACGGAGTTCTATGATCGCATCCCGATAGTCCTTCCTGGTCTGCCGCTGTACCTGATTCAGCGAGACCGTCTTCAGGCGTGACTCCTTCTCCAGAATCCGAAGCGCGTCTCCGGCCTCGACACTCTGAATCTGCCTGGTGTCCCCACTGAAGACGACCCGGAATGAGCCGTCTTCTGCCAGTTGCAGTAGGTCCGCCATCTGCCGCGCCGAAACCATGCCGGCCTCGTCGAGAATCATGACCTTGCCGCGTGCGTCGTCCTGAACCTGCGGATCGCGCAGGAGGCGTTCCAGCGTGATGGCGTTCGCAAAGCCAACCTTCTGCAGTTCCTCTACGGCGCTCATTGTCGGGGCCAGTGCCAGCAGCTCTCGGCCAGCCTCCATCAGCCCCCGCCGGAGTTCCCGCAATGTCGCTGTCTTCCCGGTGCCGGCCGCGCCGCTGATGCTCACCGCGCAATCACGCGACCCCAGCACAAATTCGACAGCCTGCCTTTGTTCGGGGCGCAATTGGTCTGAAGCCGTAAAGGGTCGGCCGCCGCCGAGCGCCTCGAACGCACCCTGACCGCGGTCGATTGCGGCGATCATTTTGCGTTCGCGCTCCAGACTTGCGGACGTTGCGATTTCCCGGCCCGAACGCAAAACCGATCCCGCCGACTCCTGGAAAGCCAACTCGCCCTTCAAGCTCGCGAGGGAAATGTGTCCCCGGCCATGTCGTAGCGCTTCCGTGAGCACTTCGTGGTCAGGAGCCACCGAAACCCGCTCGAAGGTGTGTTCCTTGGCATGCGCCAGGGACGGCGCGCTCGGATCGAGCACAACAGGCGCGATTCTCGCCTCGCCACGCAAACCCGCGAGTAGGCCTCTCTCGTTCGCGACCAAACGCGCCCGCTGCTTCTCCCGCAGCTCACGTGTCGAGATCTCGGCGAGCTTGTCGGCGCGCGTCTTGCGTACCAGCACCGCGACTTCGTTGTCCGATGGCCGCCGCCCGTGCTGGGCGATAAAGGCCTCAATTGCCTGGTCGCGTTGGTGGCTCCGCTGGCTAAATCGCGTGAGCAGTTCGGCGGGAACGCCGCGGATCTCGAAGCCGGTATCCCTCCCCCGTGCATCCCGCTGGCTCTCGACCTCGTAACTAAGGCCGCGGACTTCGCGCGCGAGCGCGTTGCGGTACACCTCCGTCAGGTAAGCCCGGCGTTCGTAGATCTCGGATGCCTGTAGTGCCTTCCACCGGCCCTCTGTGCCATTAAAAGTCAGGTTGGCGGCTACGGCGTGCGTATGTAGTTGCGGGTCCAGTTCACGGCTCGTGTCGTGGTGATAGAGAGCGAGTGCCAGGTTGCCGGTTGTCCGGTTCTCGTTGGCGCCGGATTTCCGAACCCGGCTGGCCGCGTACGCCTCGACTTCTTTGAGTGCCTCGCCAACGGCGGTGCGATGCGCGGAAATCAGTCGCTCGTCTCCGCCCAGAATGGCCAGCACGGAGACGGACTTCGGCGCGGAGATCGTGAAGTCGTACAGGGTCCGGCCCTGCGCCAGCTTTTTCCCGCCAGCGGCGGTGCGGTCGGCACTGTGGCGAACCCTCAGGAACTCGTTCGTCTCAGGATGCAGACCCTGGCGCAGCGCCTCGAAGTCTTCAGAATCAATAGCTCCGCGCAACCCCAGCATCTCGGCGCCGCGCCCGTACCATTGGCCCGTGACGCGCTCGCCCTCGGCGTAGTAGTCGCTGTGTTCGAGGTGCCGGGATGAGTATCCCTTCCCGTCCGACATGGCGCGGATTGTCAGCATCGGCAGAGTCCTACGGTTTCGGCTGTGGCCTGATTGGCTGCACAACTGACGTGCGATCTGCTGGCTGCGGCGGTGATTCCATCCAGTGCTCGAACAGCATACCGGTACCGATACCCACCACCAGCGCGAACACCGTCAAGGTGTACAGCGACCATTGGTACTCCGCGCGGAACACCTGGACTAATTGCTGTGCCGCCTCGCGGGTGCTGCTGACCGCGTCCGAGCTGACGGAGTGAAGTTTATTGATCGCCTCACGCGCCTCGGTCACCGCACCCTGGTAGGCTTGGCCGAGCGTCCTCGCGCCGAGCCCGAACTCGGCGGTCGCTTTCTTGATCTGAGCGGCGGCCACGCTTAACGCCTCGGCCGTAGTCGGAATCGTCGATTGGACGAACTGCTGCCGCAGGCTTTCGTTGACAGTGGCGGCAATGGCCTCCGGCTCGATCCCTTTGGCTATGTGCGCGGGGAGTTCCGCCAGCCGTCGGTCCAGTTGCTCGTGATGAGCCTGACTCGATTCACAAGCCTGGTGGAAAGCCTGCATGGCACCGTGCAGGCTCTCCTCAAGGCGCTGTCGTTCCGCTGCCATTCGCTCGGGCACTTGCACCATGAGCAAGACCGAGAACTGCATCGCCCGCAGGATGCGCAACATCTCGTCGTTCTCGGGCAGGGAGCGGCAGTGACGGAGTTCGCGGTAGTAGTCAGCCCTCACGCTGGCGGGCAACGCCGCCGCGATCCGGTCGATCAGATCAGCGTCAAACGGTTCAACCGTAGCGGGCGTCTCGTTCACGGCAGCAGCAACTCCTTCACCCCGTCGAACTCGGCGAACATGCGCCTCCGGTAGCTCTGGGCGCGCATCACCAGAGACGCCTTCCGCAATTCCGGCGAATCGGTCCCTCTCCTGGCCACCGCGCCTAGCGTGACGCCGTGGTTCCTCGCGGCGTTTTCCAGCACGGGCAAGCGGTAATCCAGGTGGACCACGGCGGGCGAGTACTGCTGCTGGAACAGCAACGCCTGCTCGGTGGCCCGCCAGTACAGGAAGTCGGTGTGCTCGGTCGTCGAGTTTTCGACGATCAGGTAAGCGGCTCGATCACCTAGCCGCGACGCCCAAGCAAGGACGCTTTCGACGCTTGCCGGATCGGCGGTCACCACGCCGACGGCGGTGAAGACGATGCCCGCCTCGGTCACGTCGTCGAACATTTTGTCGAACCACTCGTAGGTCACTTGCCCGGACCCCGCGCCCATGTCGGCCAGGATCACGGGCGCGCCGTCGGTGAGCTCATCAATGAAGGAGTCCAGCCCGGCGGGCGTGTGGATGTTGACCTTCGGCACCCTCCCGCCGAAGAAGTGAGTGAGCGACCCGCGCGCTTTGTTCTCCGTGTCCAGGTCGAGAAGCTTGACCGGAATCTCGTTTTCCTCGAACCATTCCGCCAGGCCCGTCATCACACTCGTCTTGCCAACGCCGCCCTTTCCACCCATCGACAGAATCACGCGCTTGCGGATCGGCCGCGCTGGCGACTCAGATTTGTTCGTTGCACCGTTCAAAGGAACCTCCCGAGGCGGCCTTGTACCGAGACAGATGGCCCCCTCTACTTCTATAGGGGTTGGGAACGGCACTTTGAGACACCGAAACCGGATTTTTCTGGGCCGAGGTTCACGGCGGACGCGTCGGCCTCCAAAGCAGCCGAGTTCGAGTGGACTGTTTTGCACACCCACTGCGCAACCACTTGGCGGTTCAGTGTCTCAAGCCTGCGTTCCCATTGCCTTATAGGCAGAGGCGCTGAAGCGCCGGGAGAGAACCGTGCCGCAGACTGCCACCAAACCATCCAGAGAGAACCCTGCGGGCGACCGCATCGCGCCGCCACCCGCGCGTCCGCCCAGTTCGTTGGTTTCACGGGCCGATCAGGAACTGCCAATGAGAGTCAAGGACGCGGCCCGCTATCTTGGCGTGAGCCCCCAAACGGTGTATCTTTGGGTAGAGCGAAAGCAGATTCCCCATCTCCGCGTGATGGGCCGCAACATCCGGTTCCTGGAATCGGATCTCAAGCCCTTCCGCGCGCAATTCAAACAGGAGGTGGGAATTGGCAAGACCGAGTAAACATGATGGTGTCGTCTATCGACGCAAGGACAGCAATATTTGGTGGATGCGCTACCGGGACCGGACCGGGTGCCGCCGCCTCGAATCAACTCATACAGAAGACTGGCAGGAAGCGCAGTGTCACCTTCGCGAACGGCTTCAGGCCAGAGACAACAACACTCTCGATATCGTCCGCAAGGGCGAACAGCTCACTTTTGGCGAATGGGCAGATTTTTTCCTGGAAAACTATTCCAGGCCGCCGATTCGCGCCGCCGGCACGCACGAAGCGAATGAGAATGCGCTCAAGAGTCTGCGGCCGGTTTTCGGTTCGATGAAGATGACGGAGATCGACGCAACCCAGATCGAGATCCACCTGCGCAATCGGCTTCAGGCCCACAAGCATGTCCGGCGGCGCGAGGGGACCGCGGAACTCGGGCTCCTGAAACCCGCAACCGTTCATCAGGAGTATCGAATTCTCCGGCGCATCTTCAGCGTGGCCGTCAAAAAGAAGCTCTGTCCGGCGAATCCATGTGCCGGAGTAGAGTTCCCCGTAATTCTCAAGGGGTTGTTCCGGCCACACTATATGACATGGTCGGAGCAACTGGCGATTGAATCTCACGCGCCCGTGTACCTGCAAAACGTGATCCGAATTCTCACGGAAACTGGATTGCGCGTTTACAAGGAACTGGCGCCGATGCGTAAGGACCAGGTAGACCTTGCGAACAAGCTCGTGTTCATCGCCGATTCGAAGACCCCGACCGGGGTCGCCGAAGTGCCTCTTACGGATATCGCCGCCGAAGCGTTCCGGCGCCAGTTGGAGGTCGCTGGTCCGGGGCCATGGCTCTTTCCAAGTTCGAAAATCCCAACCGGGCATCAGACGAACTTCAAGAAGACCTGGGAGCGAACCCTGCGGAAGGCCGGAATACCCTACTTCCGGCTGTACGATCTCCGGTCCACACACGCTACTCGCCTCAGTGCGGGCGGCGTTGCGGACGAATGGGTCACCCAACTCCTTCGGCAGACGGACGCGAAGGTGTTCAAGAAGTACTCCCAGATGAAACTGCAAATGAAGAGAGAGGCGCTGGCCAAGTTGAATCGCAAGGCCAACGAGAAGGAATGTGCTTAGGGGTTTTGATACGGTGGATCGGAGCCGATGAGGTTTTGATACGGTTCTGATACGTTTTTGGAAATGAGAGCGGGAAATGCCTCGAAATCAAAACTGCAGGTTGCTGATTCCCAAGACTCGGAATGGTGGGCGCGACAGGACTCGAACCTGTGACCTCCTGCGTGTGAAGCAGGCGCTCTAACCAACTGAGCTACGCGCCCTTCGGGGGAAAGATCGTGCGGCTTGGCGTGGGCCGCGCCAACTTCTGAGTTTACCGGAAATTCGCCGGGCGTGCCACTCCGTTCGAATCCTCGAGCCCTCAGATCATCTCGTTGAGCAGTTCCGGACGCGGACTCGGAATCACCACCTTGTTCACCAGCATCCCCTTCTGGCCCACGATCTGCGCGCCCGCGTCGATGGCCGCCTGCACCGCGGCCACGTTGCCCGTCAGGGTCACGAAGGCTTTCCCTCCCAGCGCCATCGCCAGGCGGATTTCGATCAGCTCCACGTTGGCGGCCTTCACCGCCGCGTCGGCGCCTTCGATCAAGGCGGCCACCGAGAACGATTCCAGCACCCCCAACGCCTCCAGCGTCTCTACTTTCGTCGCGCCGCTGAGCGCCGGGAACACGCTCTCGTGCAGGTTGGGGATCGTGAACGAATCGATGATCGAGAAGCGCGCCTCGCTCACGCCCGCCGAGACCGCGGCTTCCACCGCGCCCACTTCGCCGCGCACCATCACCATGTACTTGCCCGAGCAGATGGACCGCGCCAGGACCAGCTCCACGTCCGCCGCCTTGAGCATGGTGTCGCACACCTCAAAGCCCGCGGCGACACTGGTCAGCTCGATGAGACCGATCGAATTTCTTGCCATCGCTTTACGTCACAATCTCCAGATATTCCGGTGTTACGGTGCGCACTTTGCCATCCACGCTGGCGTGCACGTTCGCGCCCAGCTTGCCTTCCTCGATGCGTCCCACCACCTGGCCCTTTTTCACCTTCTTCCCCGCTTCCACCACGGGGACGGCCGGTTGGCCGGCATGCTGCCGCATCTTGATGCGCACCACTTCCGGCCGGCATTCCGCATCGTCGAAGGGCGTGGCCGTCTCGTACTCCTCCACCTGCAGCCGCCGGCGAAGCTGCGCGAGCGGCACGCGCCGGTACTCCTTCATGGGATGCACTTCCACCGGCTTTTGCTGGATGAACTTCAGCCCCGCGCCGCGCTGCGATTTCTTGCCGTCGTCGCAGGCTTCCTTGGGATACAGATCCTCGGGACACGCGTACAGCGTGCACAGTCCGCAGGCGCAGCACAGCTCGCTCCACTGGTTCCAGATGTCCCCGCCGGTCACCGTGAACCCCAGGCTGCGCATCACTTTGTGCGGCATCACCTCGTAGCCCAACAGGTAGCGCGGGCAGAACTCGGTGCAGTAGCTGCACTGGTCGCAGGCCGACTTGCCGATGTGGTTCATCTCCGCCTGCGAGCGCGTCTTGCGCGTCATCAGGTAATGATCGCGCGGCAGCACGATCAGCCCGCCGGTGGTCTTGGTCACCACGTCTTCCAGGTCGAAGGTCAGCGTGCCCATCATGAGGCCGCTGATGAAGACCCCGAAGTCGCCCACCGTCGTTCCGCCGGCCATGGCCAGCAGGTCGCGGAACGGCGTGCCGACCGGCGTCCAGAGCGATTTCGGCTGGTTCACCGCGCCGCACACCGAGAGGAACTTGCGCGTCACCGGTTGGTCCTGCGCGGCCTGTTCCACGTTGTAGAGCGTCTCGACGTTGTTGACCACGCAGCCGACTTGCAGCGGAATCCCGGCCGGCGGAATCAGGCGTCCGGTGGCCGTGTAGACCAGTTCGTACTCGTCGCCGGACGGGTAGAAGTCGCCCAGCATGGTGAATTCGATCGCCGCGTTCTTCAGGCTGCGTTTCAGGCTTTCGAGTGCTTCGTGGTTCTTGGTCTTGATGCCGAACTTGCCGGTCTTCGAGCCCACCGCCTCCATCATGCGCGTCATGCCGTCGAGGATCGGCGAGGGGAAGTGCTTCATCAGCTCGGCGTCCTTGTGGATCAGCGGCTCGCACTCCGCGCCGTTGGCGATCATGAACTCCACTTGAGACTGCGCTTTCACGTAGGTCGGAAACCCGGCGCCGCCGGCGCCCACCACGCCGTGTTCACGCAGTTTCTCGCTGAGCATAAGTCCCAGGATAGCAAGGCCCCCGGAGCCGTTGTGGGGCAGGTTTTCAACCTGCGGCCGATTTTCAATCGGCCCGGCGAGCGAAGCTCGCCTGCGCGCGGCAACCAATCGGCCCCAAAACCTACGACATCGCGCGGGATTCGATTGCTGCTTGCGGCAATCCACCGCCTTCGCCCGTGACGCCGGTTGACACGCCGGCAGGCGGGTTAAAAACCCGCCGCAGGTTGAAAACCTGCCCCACACCACGGCGTGCCCTACCATAGAATCTGAAAGCATCGCATGCTCCTCAGGCCAGCCATCGCCGCCCTGCTCGCCGCCACGGCGCTCATGGCCGCCGCGCCCGCCATCAAGCTCCGCGTCCACACGCCGCGCGGCGAATCCACGGTGGAGGTGCCGCTGGAACGGTACGTCGCCGCGGTAGTGGCGGGTGAGGGCGGCGGGCTGCGCTCGGAGGCCGCGCGCCAGGCCCTGGGGGTGGCCGCGCGCACCTACGCCGTCCGCCTGCGCGGGCGCCATTCCGCCGAGGGTTTCGATTTCTGCGACACCACCCACTGCCAGCGCGCCGACCTGGACGCCGTCACTCCCGCCATCGAAGCCACCGCCGCTGCCACCGCCGGAGACCTGCTGTGGTTCGAGGGCTCGCCCGCCTTCACGCCCTATTCGCGCGATTGCGGCGGCCGCACCGAGGACGCCGCGGAGGTGTGGCCCGATCAGGCCGCGCCCTACCTGCGCAGCCAGCCGGACCCGTACTGCCTGCGCGCCGGGTCGCACCCGTGGCAATGGAGCGCGGATCCGGCCGGACTGCTGGCCGCCCTCACCCGCTCGGGGCTGCGCGCGCCGCACCCGATCGAACGCGTGGAAATCGTGCAGCGCACCGTGTCGGCGAGGGCGCGCACGCTGCTGCTCACTGGGGCGGGCGAAACCGTGCGCATCGCCGCCGGCTCCTTCCACGCCGCCGTGGGCCGCGAGCTGGGATGGAACACCGTCCAGAGCGCGCGCTACGAAGTGCATGGGCTGGTGTTTCAAGGCTCCGGTTCGGGCCACGGCGTGGGCTTGTGCCAGCGCGGCGCAGACCAAATGGGCGCCGAAGGCCGCTCGTATCGCGAGATCCTGGCGTTCTACTACCCCGGAACGGCCCCTGGCGCCACCGCGCGCGGGATCTCCTGGCAGCGGTTGGGCGGCGGCTCCATCGCACTGTTCACCACCGAGCCTGATCGCGATGGCGGGGTGCTCGATCTGGCCGAGCACCTGCTTTCCGCGGTGGCACGGCGGACCGGGTGGCCCGTACCAGCGGGCATCGAAATTCGCCTCTATCCCACTGTGGACGCGTTCCGAAACTCGACCGGCGAACCGGGATGGGTGGCCGCTCACACTGAAGGCCGCCGCATCCACCTACAGCCCGCCGCCGTGCTGCGCGCGCACGACGCACTCGACCGCGTGCTGCGCCACGAGCTGATCCACGTATTGATGGAGGCTCAGGCCGCGCCCGGTCTGCCGCTCTGGTTCCGCGAGGGCCTGGCGGAATACCTCGACCCTTCGAACCGCGGCGCAGCCGCCACAGCCTTCCCCGCCGATTCCGCGCTACGCCAGACCGCCGACCCCGCCGAAGCCCGCCGCGCGTATGCCGACTCCCTCGCCGCCGTGACCCGCCTGGTGGAGCGCTACGGCGAAGCCACAGTGCTCGGCTGGGTACAAAAAAGGGGTCTGACCCCTTTTTAACAAAAAAGGGGTCAGACGCATTTATTCGCGCGCCGTCACGAACGCCAGCCCCAGCCATCCCGCCGCGAACAGCAAATAGGCCACCGCCGCGCGGACCACGAAGCTGGTCATCTCTCCGCCGAAACTGCTCATGTGCGGCGCCCAGCCCACCAGCTTCAGCGGCGCCCACACCGCGGCCAGCAACAGCGCCGGCGCTTCCAGCCAGTACAGCCACACGCGGCAGCGCGAGGCAACCGCCCCGAATCCCGCCCAGCCGCGCGACACGATGGCCGGCCCGATGGGCAAAATCAGCACCGGCGCCACGATCCAGCGCAACACCCAGAACACGCCGTGGAAAACCGCCTGCACGGTCGCCGGCTTCACCGGCCTACGCAGATGCAGCGTGAGCCACGAAGCCAGGCGGAAGCCCGGGTTGTCCATGGCGTCGCGGGTCTGCATCAGCAAGGCGTAGACCACCACCACCCCGATGGCCGCCGCCACCAGCGGCGCAAGCCGGCGCAACGCGGCCCGGAACGCCGCCCCAATGCGGTGCTGAACGAAGAACGCGAACCCCGCGCCGTACAGCCAGCAGGCCCCGCAGACCACCAGCGCCGCCACCGCCAGGCTCCATAGCAACGCGCCGGCGCGCGCCTCGCCCAACCCCAGCCAATAGTAGCCCAGCCACAGCAGGAGGGCGTTTCCGGCCAGGTGGATTCCCGCAAACAGTCCCGTGGATCGC
>Ga0209039_10003753_pt1 | contig 11629 bp, 6 predicted proteins | sample BogFormECP12_OM1_FD_188238 | JGI IMG/M metagenome (GOLD analysis project Ga0209039, IMG submission 188238) | Bog forest soil microbial communities from Calvert Island, British Columbia, Canada - ECP12_OM1 (SPAdes) (version 2) | ecosystem: Environmental > Aquatic > Freshwater > Wetlands > Bog ...
ATGCCGTGTCCTTTCTAACCCGGATCATCGGCATTGGCATGGTTTCCCTGGTTCAAGAAAAAATTAAGTGAGGTGGATGAATCTCATTTAGTGATAATGGCGTCTATTTTATTATTGTTGCATGTTGTTCTACACGCTATGATATGTGACGGAATAATTCAAAATCTGCATCCTTCTTCTGACAATACTTTGTAGGATAAGAATTTCATCGAGATTGAATTAAATTAGATTCACATGTAGAATATTGACATAAAAATTAAACTTGATTTTAGAGTCAGGCCTTGAAAGTGAAATTAAACTTGCATGGGTCCTTTTGAATAATCTGGCCTTTTAGGTGGAGGTTGTTGTAATTTCTTGAAATAAGCCTCTCTATTTGCTACCGCACTTTTCAACCTCTCAATAATTGCGGCTTTTTCCTCATCAGTCTTCATGTTAACCATCTATGCTTATCTTCTTCACATTCTTATCATGATCTGTCGAAATCATTTCACCTTCTTTAATTTTGGCATCTGTGTTAATTTTGTCTGCTTTTCTAAAAGCAGATAAAATTTAAACATATTACAATTTAAACTCTTGTTTCATCTTACTATATAAACTTTTGCATTCATTTTCGAGTATTCATCAAATTGCAATATATTTTTTGTAATAGTTCAAACACCATTGAAATTTGTCGAACCGACGAAAAGCACATGCAAGTTTTTAGCTTGTACTTGCGATTCGGTGCGATCATATACGATACATCAAATATCTTTAAAGCTTATCAGCTTTTGGTACGAAACATAAGCATAACAACATAAACAACAATCCAATCTATTTTTATATCGGATATTGTTAATCAAACAATAATTGATAAAAATATAACTCTTATAAGATTTAGCCAAAATGGTTTATTGTTTTTTAAGTAACTATTTAGAATTAAGCACCTCCATTCTATACGGCTATTGAGCCATCACCGTCTTAGCATGAAAGAAATGGCTCAAGCACTTCCATTATGCACGGCTACCAGGGGAATATTGTCGATTATTCAAGCAAAAATTAAAAAGGGTTTTTATGGATGTTCAATTTGATCAGTTATTATGAGTAATGATATTGAGAAAAACTATAAATTCTTCACTACTCAAGGATTCGATTCTAGTCAATTTATTAAAATTTTTAAAGAACAAATTCCCGAATTGATAAATTTTAATGTCATTCACCCTCACCAAGATATTTATATGCCATCAATTGATGAAAAGGAACATTTACATTATTTGTGCCATTATTTAGAAAGAAATGGTTGCACAAACATATTACTTGAGAATAGTTATGTCGATCGCTACTACTTGGATGATTTCACTACATATTATCTACTAGCATTTCCTCATTACAAAAAAACATGCTCCAGATTTCATTTTCTAAAATTAGATGAAATATTTGACGAGGAAGCTTTTTTCAATAATTTCATCTTAAATTCAGCTTATGATCAAAAATTCGAAGAATTTTATTTAGGTTTTACCGTCATAAAGCCTCTACCCCAATTTTTTTTTGGAAGGACGTGCTTAAAACCCAACTGTTGGATATATAATGTTGGAGATCTTCTTGAAGGCAGTAGTCAAGAAATAAATAGTGAAAACATATTCTTCGATTACCGCTACCGGGCTAACATGGTGGGTATCGAAGTCGAATTTAAATCATTACCTTTTCAGGAACAAGATCCTGCAATTGGACGATGTGCGTCTGTAAGTCTTTGGACCGCGATACATGGATGCTCAAAAATTTTTGAAAACATTAGAACGCCAAGCTTAAGCAAAATTACTAAACTTGCCAACATAATACCACCCTCTGCAGAAAGGATTTATCCAACTACAGGAGGATTGGATGAGGCTCAAATTTCAAATGTAATAAAGCGTTTAGGTATGGAACCGGAATATAAGTGCGCGTATGATAAATATGACACTTATTTTCATTATCTTCCTAAAGAGTATCTTTATAGTTATGGGAGGTTGAAAATACCTGCTATTCTCTTGTTAAGTTTAACGGCTCAAAGCAAAGCAAGACATGCAGTTACGATGTCCGGCATAAATTATATTACAAATTCTTACAATTATCAAGAAAACGAACCCGAATTAGATTGTATTCATTTAAAATCAAGAGAATTGAAAAGCATCTTTGTTCACGATGATAATGTTGGCCCATATCTACATTGTCGAGTAGTTCAAAATTTGGATGATAATTACAAATTGAGTTTACAGATCCCAAGATTTAAGGATGGATTTCGATATCAAGAAGACGAAGCTGAAATTACAGGAGTGATTTTTTTAGTGCCTGATGATATCAGAATAAAGTTTAGACAGATTTATGACAATTTGTATGGCTTAAACGCTCTTTTTAATGTGTTTTTAGAAAGCTATGAAAATTTTGAACGACAACTAATATGGGATGTTTATTTAACAAATGTACCGGATTTTAGAAGTTCCATTAAGAACAATTTAAATCTAAACAATAAAATCAAAAAATTTTTGATCACAAATAATTGTCCACATTATTTATGGAAGTGCAGAGGTTACTATTTGGATGGCCAAAAGGAAATCAATGTTGTTGAGATCATCGTTGATGCCACAGATTTGTCAGAGGTTTCATACATCTCATTCATTTTCTTTTACCAGGATAGTATTTTAAGAGATTTTTATGAATTTATTGAAGAACCTAAATTCTACAATGATATTGTTGCGCAATTACAAAATGAAACTAATTTTATTAAATTGAGAAATAAAGCTAGAGAGATGTTAAGAATAATCGAATCCTCCAAAGAGCAATCCGAGGACGAAAGTAAGGCCGAGGGGGATTAAATCTATCAGCAACCCGCGTCATCAATGCATTATTTGAATTATCGATTCACCCCACACGGTTCACCCCCACACACGTGGGGACAATTTTCTTGTATTTACTCAATTGTACTTGATTTACGGTTCACCCCCACACACGTGGGGACAATTCCCGGGTCTTCTCGGAGTTCGTGAACGTCCACGGTTCACCCCCACACACGTGGGGACAATGTGCAGCAGTGTTTTCCCGTGAGTTCCCGGGTCGGTTCACCCCCACACACGTGGGGACAATTATCGGATAACGGCGCAGCATGGTAGCGGTTTCGGTTCACCCCCACACACGTGGGGACAATCATGTGATGCGGCATCACGTCGCCTCCAGGTGCGGTTCACCCCCACACACGTGGGGACAATGATCAATAATATAAATTAGAAGCTTCGAAGGACGGTTCACCCCCACACACGTGGGGACAATTGCTCGACCGAGTAGATGCGCCCGTAAAAAAACGGTTCACCCCCACACACGTGGGGACAATGAGCTCATCGTTTTCATTGTTATCGGCCGTGCCGGTTCACCCCCACACACGTGGGGACAATCGCAATGCTTGCACGTGCGTTTCCAAGCGAGTCGGTTCACCCCCACACACGTGGGGACAATTTCACGAATTCCATGAGATATATCACCTATTACGGTTCACCCCCACACACGTGGGGACAATTTTCTTGTTCCTTCTTTTTCAACGCTTTTTCTCGGTTCACCCCCACACACGTGGGGACAATATATGATCAGTAAAGGCATGGATATTCCTCTGCTGGTTCACCCCCACACACGTGGGGACAATTTCATTATCCAAATGTCACCGCCGTGAACTTCCGGTTCACCCCCACACACGTGGGGACAATTTCGATGAACTGCACGACACTATACAACATCTCGGTTCACCCCCACACACGTGGGGACAATGCGTGTCCTGCACCTGGATGCTCTGATCGCCCGGTTCACCCCCACACACGTGGGGACAATTGTAGCATTGTTATTGCTCGCCTCATCGATGACGGTTCACCCCCACACACGTGGGGACAATGCCCATGATCGTCATGAAATGCCACGCCTGGTTCACCCCCACACACGTGGGGACAATGCTTGAGATACCCACTTGTTCGTGCCATCCCACGGTTCACCCCCACACACGTGGGGACAATTTTATTGTCTTGACCGCCATCCACGCCGCGCCGGTTCACCCCCACACACGTGGGGACAATTCGATGCTAAAGAAGATCACGGCAAGATTGTCCGGTTCACCCCCACACACGTGGGGACAATAATACCCGCCGGGGAGAGCTTGTAACCATCAACGGTTCACCCCCACACACGTGGGGACAATTGCGCGTTCGTGTTATACCAGGAAATGTAGTCCGGTTCACCCCCACACACGTGGGGACAATTTCACGAAATTGGTTGTATCAGATGCTCATCACGGTTCACCCCCACACACGTGGGGACAATGCTCTTCGAGGCCATGGACGCGGGGCCGGAGGCGGTTCACCCCCACACACGTGGGGACAATGACGTGTTGCGTAGCTGGGCTCAAGGCTGGGACGGTTCACCCCCACACACGTGGGGACAATGTAATAACAATCACAAACATGGATATTCCACACGGTTCACCCCCACACACGTGGGGACAATGAACCTTCGTCAATATCTTCAATCGCAATTTCGGTTCACCCCCACACACGTGGGGACAATCTCTGGTAAAATATATTCACGTGTTTTTAATGCGGTTCACCCCCACACACGTGGGGACAATAGCCATGCGGCGTGGTCTCGAGGCGTGATTCCCGGTTCACCCCCACACACGTGGGGACAATGATTGGCATGCCATCATGCCTTGCATCGGTTGCGGTTCACCCCCACACACGTGGGGACAATATAACGCCTTTGCTTCTAATGTCAATCCCGCTCGGTTCACCCCCACACACGTGGGGACAATGCCGTGACCGTGGCTCGACACGCTTGAATGTCCGGTTCACCCCCACACACGTGGGGACAATATCCATGATCTTCTTGGCGATCAGAAGACCCTCGGTTCACCCCCACACACGTGGGGACAATTGGAAATGCCTCATACAAATCCGCATTCGTGGCGGTTCACCCCCACACACGTGGGGACAATAAATTGCTTTCGCGTATCATCGCCAATCTTGGCGGTTCACCCCCACACACGTGGGGACAATGCATCGAGCTCCTTCCCGTGCTTGACAAACTCGGTTCACCCCCACACACGTGGGGACAATAAAGTGATAAGGGAAATGCAATCTTTCGAATCCGGTTCACCCCCACACACGTGGGGACAATATCCTTGAATCCGAAGTCTCCATTGACCGGCGCGGTTCACCCCCACACACGTGGGGACAATCCTTTTGCTCCTGAAGGTATCGTGCCTGCCTTCGGTTCACCCCCACACACGTGGGGACAATTACTGGAAAACATATTTGTCCATTATAAATTGCGGTTCACCCCCACACACGTGGGGACAATGATATCTTGGTCGTGAGTCTGCGAGCACGAAACGGTTCACCCCCACACACGTGGGGACAATGATATCCTCCATATGGCATGATCAAGGCACCCCGGTTCACCCCCACACACGTGGGGACAATGAGGGCACGGCGGGCGGCGCATCCGCTTTCTCCGGTTCACCCCCACACACGTGGGGACAATTTTATGCCTATCAATGAATTTTGAAATACTATCGGTTCACCCCAACACACGTGGGGACAATGGTTTATGTTGCTCGCCGGGGTCGGTCTGGTTCGGTTCACCCCCACACACGTGGGGACAATGGCTCGAGCATTACGCTTTAAAATCCGATTGTCGGTTCACCCCCACACACGTGGGGACAATACATGATCGCAACGTTCACTAACCGTTTCTTTCGGTTCACCCCCACACACGTGGGGACAATTTCTCAAAAATACTGATGAGCATTTCAACATCGGTTCACCCCCACACACGTGGGGACAATGTTTATCAAGTCACGTCGCCATATACAAAAAACGGTTCACCCCCACACACGTGGGGACAATATAAAACACGATCGGGATTTGCATTTGCTTTACGGTTCACCCCCACACACGTGGGGACAATGTCACATGATCGAGATCGGGCGGTTTGATCGCGGTTCACCCCCACACACGTGGGGACAATTTGTACAACTGGCTTTGCTCGAACCATTTCTGCGGTTCACCCCCACACACGTGGGGACAATGCTTCAAGCACGAATGCCAGCGACACGATCTTCGGTTCACCCCCACACACGTGGGGACAATGCAATCGAGCTCGCGGGCTTCTTCGGGAAAATCGGTTCACCCCCACACACGTGGGGACAATCTGATTCAACCGGTTTTTCATGTCTACCTGTGCGGTTCACCCCCACACACGTGGGGACAATTACGATGCTGCATCAGGGATTGTTGCGGATTTCGGTTCACCCCCACACACGTGGGGACAATGCGCTTCGGGAATTCGTCCCTGGTCATGCAATCGGTTCACCCCCACACACGTGGGGACAATGAATTGTGGAATAACCCCTTCGATAACGTCTCCGGTTCACCCCCACACACGTGGGGACAATGAATTGTGGAATAACCCCTTCGATAACGTCTCCGGTTCACCCCCACACACGTGGGGACAATTTCACTGAATCTTTTTACCATCTCGCATTAGGCGGTTCACCCCCACACACGTGGGGACAATAGTCTTTGGAATCTTTGGAGTCTTTTTTTTACCGGTTCACCCCCACACACGTGGGGACAATCAATTTTGCCGACATGTCCATGCCCTGGAGGGCGGTTCACCCCCACACACGTGGGGACAATTTGCTGTAAAGCAAGTTGCATCCCGACGATCTCGGTTCACCCCCACACACGTGGGGACAATGTCATTTCAGCTGCGTTATGACCAGCCCATTTCGGTTCACCCCCACACACGTGGGGACAATTCGGTTTCCCCGACCGCTGCGGAATCGCAGTCCGGTTCACCCCCACACACGTGGGGACAATGCGGCTTCGGTGCCCCACACGTAGACGAACGCCGGTTCACCCCCACACACGTGGGGACAATTGCGGGGCAGAATCGATACTTCCAGTCTATTTCGGTTCACCCCCACACACGTGGGGACAATGGATGCAATGGTTTCTTTCAAATTCTTATTTTCGGTTCACCCCCACACACGTGGGGACAATTTTTCCGGCATCATGGGCTCGCCATTGACGACCGGTTCACCCCCACACACGTGGGGACAATAATGGCTGGTTCTTGCAGTCATTGAACCAATGCGGTTCACCCCCACACACGTGGGGACAATCACAGGATAGATTATTAAAGTGAATATCTATTCGGTTCACCCCCACACACGTGGGGACAATTTAACTAACAAATCATCAAATCCTAACAAGTGCGGTTCACCCCCACACACGTGGGGACAATCAAGCATCAGAGCAAAATTTTCTATGTGATTCCGGTTCACCCCCACACACGTGGGGACAATCGTTAGCAATCGGTAATCGAAGCCACACACGGCGGTTCACCCCCACACACGTGGGGACAATGATACAGTTTCCTTCAACGATTCATCAATTAAGGTTCACCCCCACACACGTGGGGACAATTTTGTAAGGCAATTTATTGCCTGCATAGCCTCCGGTTCACCCCCACACACGTGGGGACAATATCGTCATCTCATCGAGACATCCAAGAGTGTACGGTTCACCCCCACACACGTGGGGACAATACGCCAGGGCGCTTTGCTTCTCGGCAATGTCCGGTTCACCCCCACACACGTGGGGACAATTTCTCTGGAGCTCGTAACTCCCGGTCGAAGATCGGTTCACCCCCACACACGTGGGGACAATCCGTTCGTGTTGTCGTGAATCCATGACATCTGCGGTTCACCCCCACACACGTGGGGACAATGCGCAACTCGACGCGTGGGATTTGCTCGGGTGCGGTTCACCCCCACACACGTGGGGACAATTTATCAGTACTCGGAGTACTGGCTTTCAACGCCGGTTCACCCCCACACACGTGGGGACAATCTCAATTACAGCAAAGGGAATCGCACACAAGACGGTTCACCCCCACACACGTGGGGACAATTCAAAGAAGGAGTTTAACATCTGTTCTGCATACGGTTCACCCCCACACACGTGGGGACAATATCATTACCAGGTCCTATAAAATCCCAAATTGCGGTTCACCCCCACACACGTGGGGACAATGGTCTATAGTATTCACGTCGTAGGACATTTACGGTTCACCCCCACACACGTGGGGACAATAGCAAATCCTCGATGGGCGTTTCCTTGAGTTTCGGTTCACCCCCACACACGTGGGGACAATCCGAGGGGGATGAACCCGCGCCGAGGTCAACCCGGTTCACCCCCACACACGTGGGGACAATTAATGAGATTCGTGGCCTCGGTCATGAAGGTTCGGTTCACCCCCACACACGTGGGGACAATGACATGATTCTGTTCTGCTTTTCTCTATATCCGGTTCACCCCCACACACGTGGGGACAATCCTATCAAATCGCAAAAATTACCATATTCATACGGTTCACCCCCACACACGTGGGGACAATCAAGGAATGGAATCCTTCAATGGGAAAAACATCGGTTCACCCCCACACACGTGGGGACAATGTCATCGCCTCGATCTTCTTGAACGATAACCCCGGTTCACCCCCACACACGTGGGGACAATCTTTCCAAAGTTTCGTCTCGCGTTTTTCTTTGCGGTTCACCCCCACACACGTGGGGACAATAAATGTTAAGCCTTTCACGATGATATCATCAACGGTTCACCCCCACACACGTGGGGACAATCGCAAGATACCAGCAATCTCCTTCCAAACAGCCGGTTCACCCCCACACACGTGGGGACAATTACAAATGAATAAGTGAATAATTTATCTGAATCGGTTCACCCCCACACACGTGGGGACAATCTTTCAATTGGTGTTTCAACTTTAATAGGTTTCGGTTCACCCCCACACACGTGGGGACAATTTTTGCGTCAGTTGGAGTCTTGGTTATTTTTGCGGTTCACCCCCACACACGTGGGGACAATAAATTCTTTTCGTACGCAAATAGTACTGGATTCGGTTCACCCCCACACACGTGGGGACAATAGGATGCCGATCACGACCTTGGCGCATGATTTCGGTTCACCCCCACACACGTGGGGACAATGAAGCCTTTCGTTGTAAATCCATTATTTTATCCGGTTCACCCCCACACACGTGGGGACAATTAAAATCAACGTGAGCATTCCAGTACACAAGACGGTTCACCCCCACACACGTGGGGACAATTGTCGGGGCTCGCACGCGATGGCTCGGCATGTCGGTTCACCCCCACACACGTGGGGACAATCACGGTTGCATCATGTTCGACTTTCTTGAGGGCGGTTCACCCCCACACACGTGGGGACAATAATGCAGCAACTCTTTCCAATAAAACTACAAACGGTTCACCCCCACACACGTGGGGACAATGCAGAAATCTCTTTTTCTTCCTTCACTTTTTGCGGTTCACCCCCACACACGTGGGGACAATCAACATATGCAGCTCCCCAATCGGCTTTTGCACCGGTTCACCCCCACACACGTGGGGACAATGTGAATATTGGTGGTACCGTGAGGATCGGGTTGGTTCACCCCCACACACGTGGGGACAATATTTACTATTCTGTTTAATGGCAGTGAGCAAACGGTTCACCCCCACACACGTGGGGACAATTGTTTTCTTGTGGCAGTTTGAGCAATAACGTCCGGTTCACCCCCACACACGTGGGGACAATGCCTTCCGATTCGCGCGGATGTCATGTTGCCGCGGTTCACCCCCACACACGTGGGGACAATTGAAGTTTCGGATTGCCATCCGTCCCCTTGCTCGGTTCACCCCCACACACGTGGGGACAATCCCGGAGGGGAGGCCTCAGCGACTTCCGCGGCCGGTTCACCCCCACACACGTGGGGACAATTTCACGAATTCCATGAGATATATCACCTGTTACGGTTCACCCCCACACACGTGGGGACAATGAGATACTGCATCCTTTCTGGTGGAAAATACTCGGTTCACCCCCACACACGTGGGGACAATGGTTAATGAGAAATACATTATCAAGCGTGATTCGGTTCACCCCCACACACGTGGGGACAATCAAGCATCCGAGCAAAATGCTCTATGTGTTTTCGGTTCACCCCCACACACGTGGGGACAATATTTTTTTGACTAATGGTTCGTTTAGTAATCTCGGTTCACCCCCACACACGTGGGGACAATTGGACAGCACTTGTTTGAATATTTGAAGTAATCGGTTCACCCCCACACACGTGGGGACAATAATGTTCTGCTAATAAAATCTCGAGAAGATCTCGGTTCACCCCCACACACGTGGGGACAATGCTCGGATGACGTTTTGTTGGAATTCCCCAGGCGGTTCACCCCCACACACGTGGGGACAATGAACCTCGGCCGTGGGTTTGATTGGTGCCGTTCGGTTCACCCCCACACACGTGGGGACAATAAACCAGTGTCGGGTTTCGTGTAATGGATGGTCGGTTCACCCCCACACACGTGGGGACAATTGCGAGTTCCTCGCACGACCATCTACGATGGTCGGTTCACCCCCACACACGTGGGGACAATGAATTCTTCATCTCTTAGAATATGCGCTTTATCGGTTCACCCCCACACACGTGGGGACAATTGCGTGTGGAAATCACCAAGCCTTCCTCGCTCCGGTTCACCCCCACACACGTGGGGACAATTCATGTCATAGTTTTCTCCTTTGTAGTAATCCTGGTTCACCCCCACACACGTGGGGACAATGATGAAACGATTCCCGAGACACGGTCTTTCTTCGGTTCACCCCCACACACGTGGGGACAATCTCATCATCGAACCACGCGTTTGATCGCGTGACGGTTCACCCCCACACACGTGGGGACAATGTTGCCAGGTCCGCTTTCATTTGGTCGAGATGCGGTTCACCCCCACACACGTGGGGACAATTTCTTGTCGCTTTCCTTGTCCTTCGCGGCTTTCGGTTCACCCCCACACACGTGGGGACAATCACATAGCATCCAAAAAGGACAAACGTGTCCACGGTTCACCCCCACACACGTGGGGACAATGTTTATTACTCCGACCCTATAATGTGCCGAGTCGGTTCACCCCCACACACGTGGGGACAATTGCAACACGTGGGAATCTTGCTCGACCATGTGCGGTTCACCCCCACACACGTGGGGACAATGACTGCCTGCATTCATTCTACCCCATTCGATACGGTTCACCCCCACACACGTGGGGACAATTGCTCTGGGATATTGCGGAACGCAACGGGTGCCGGTTCACCCCCACACACGTGGGGACAATTGCTTCATGGTGGCAATCATCACGAGGATGTCCGGTTCACCCCCACACACGTGGGGACAATTTCGAGCCCTGGCACGGGGGCAAGAGCGTGGCCGGTTCACCCCCACACACGTGGGGACAATTTATATTTTTAGACTTGACGGCGCTTATCTGGCGGTTCACCCCCACACACGTGGGGACAATGGGACGAAGCTCGGAGTTTTGCCGAGTTTTTTCGGTTCACCCCCACACACGTGGGGACAATTCATCATATTCCCAAATAAACCAACCGTGAGCCGGTTCACCCCCACACACGTGGGGACAATGCTCGTCGTCACCCTTGAAGCGCTTGAGGACCGGTTCACCCCCACACACGTGGGGACAATGGTTTTG
>Ga0209039_10003754_pt1 | contig 11629 bp, 8 predicted proteins | sample BogFormECP12_OM1_FD_188238 | JGI IMG/M metagenome (GOLD analysis project Ga0209039, IMG submission 188238) | Bog forest soil microbial communities from Calvert Island, British Columbia, Canada - ECP12_OM1 (SPAdes) (version 2) | ecosystem: Environmental > Aquatic > Freshwater > Wetlands > Bog ...
GAACTTTAATCCGGATGACCCGGGCCACCAGAGCTTCAACGAGACCGACCTGACCCTGAGCTACACCTATGTCCTCGACAAGTTTAGCTTCACCGGCGGATATATCTACTACGGTCTGCGGTATGCGAACGAGACGCAGGAGTTCTTCGGGAGTGTGAGCTACGACTGGTTCCTCAAGCCCACCCTCTCCATCTACCGGGACTTCTCGGCATACCCGGGCTGGTATTTGAACCTCTCCATCGGCCACTCCTTCAAGATCTACCAGGAAGTGACCCTCGATCTCGGTGCATCCGCAGGGTATGAGATAGGTACGGGCAATTTCTGGGATACCTACCAACCAGCAACCGGCGCCTATACCGGCTCAAAGTACAGCGCCTTCCATGACGGCATGGTGAAAGCAGGTCTCACCATACCCGTTACCAAGAAGGTGGTCATTCAGCCCATGATAGCGTACTGGTTCCCGCTCTCGAACAATGCAGAGAAAAGGGATAACGGCAACTCCTATAACCCGAACGGCTATCTGAAGTGCCTCTGGCAAGGAGGGGTTACGGTTGCGTATAGCTTCTGAAGTTCGCAACGCACAGATTCAGTTGAGCGTAGCTGAGAAATAAGAGGTAACTATGATGATCAAACCCGGTACCAAGGCGATTCTCTGGATGATCCCCGGCGCAGCGCTTATGCTCGTTTTTGTGTTGGTGGCAGCACACTTCTACAAACCGGAGAACCCGGCTGAAAAACTCGCATTCAAGACGAGACGAGCCGACTTAGTGGGTCGGATGCAATTGGCCCTGGCCTCGGCCTCGGAAGCGGAGAAGAGCGCGGTCCTGGCCATCACGGACGAAGAGTCGCAGAGATTCGCCGATCAGGCCCGCGCGGCCACGGGGCAATTGGAGAGGGAACGTCTGGAGCTGGAGGATCTCTTGAAGGCGGGCGGCACGCAAGGTGAGAAGGACCTCCTTGCCCAATTCTCCAAGGCCTTTACCGAACTCCAGCGTATCGACAAAGAGGTGCTGAGCCTGGCGGTTAAGAACACAAACGTTAAAGCGTACAGCCTGGCATTCGGTCCGGCTGCAGACACAATCAAAGAAATGAACGAGGCGCTCTCCAGCCTCGTGGCGGCGCATACCGACTCACCGGAGGCAAAGAAGGTGATGATCCTTGCCTTCGGCGCAGAGACCAGCGCACTGCGCATCCAGACCCTGCTTCCGCCGCACATCGCGGAGGAAAGCGACCAGAAGATGGACGCGTTGGAATCTCAAATGGACAAGGAAGACAGACAGGTCCGCAAGGATCTGGACGGCCTGGCCGCGCTGCCGGAACTCAGCGGTAGTAACGACCTCGCGACGGCCAGGTCACGTTACGCCAAGTACACCAAGATCAAGACCCAGATCCTGGCCCTCTCCCGCGAGAACACTAACGTCCGGTCACTAACCATTTCGCTGAATCAGAAACGCAAGGCGATGCTTCTCTGTCAGGAGGCTCTGAGCGCGCTTAAGCAGGCCATCCTGGAGGAGCCCATTAAGGGAGTGACTTACGGCAGCCCACCCCACCCCCGCTAGGGTACGGATTTGCCTTCAAGCGAATACCTTCGTTACCCATCGGCCTGTTCTTACTCGACGTACCACCAGGTACGCCTGCGTAGCCCAGGCCTCGGATCGCCTCGGTCTTCATCTTGAATGCAGATCCGTACCTGCTGCCAGGCTCGACGCAGCCACAACGAAACTATATGTTTTGAAGTCGAATTTAGGTTCATGCGTTAGTTGCAATAAAGTTGAAGCGAGGAAGCGGATATGCGCGGTAAATAGTGCATGTAATGATAATTCGGATTCAGGATGGAGACCGAGGCGGCAGCGAGTCGAGCCCCACCCGCAAGCGGGTACCCGGGCGTACTAAAGTACGTCGAGGAGAGCGACGCAGCGACAACGAAGGTATACGCCTGAAGGCGAATTATCATTAGACGTTGGCCCATCGCGCTGCTGCCAGCGCAGACAAACTCGATATCGCGGAGAGGAGACGTCTCTGGTCAAGCAAGAGATTCTTGAATTCGTATTGGATGCCTATCACCCCTACCGTCTCTTCGAGCGACTTCATAGGAACAAAAAAACTACTGACATTCGAGAGCGTCTGTGTGCCTGCCCCGGCCATCTCGCCGTGGGCATAGGACCACTCGGCCACGGTCATCTCATGGGGGCTGAGATCGATATCAGGTTTGCTTCTGGCCCAGACCTGAAGCCTTCCTTCCTGCCCCTTGAAAAGCACAAAAGACGGCACATCCACGACCTTGGAGACATACCTGACTATTATGTGACTTATGTCATCGAGGACCGTTGTTCGGAGAAGCGGCAGAACGTTTTTCCATTCCTTCGCATCAGTCACAAATCCTCCGATCAACTGCTCGACAGGGGGCATCATCAGGAATTCCTTGCTCATCTCCTCTATCAGGGTCATCCGTTTAACACGCACCTGCAGAGCAAGATTCCGCTCTTTTGCCATTCTCGCCAGCTGGCCAACCGCAACCGATGTGAAAAAGAATACGATCCCGTTGACGATATCGTGCGAGTGGTACATGCTGAACGTGTACTTCGGTTCCGTAAAGAAGAAATCAAAAGTGAGAAGGCTGAGGACTGATGCGAAAAGAGAGGCGACCATGCCGAAACGTAGAGCTGCTGCAATGGTTGCTATCAAATAAATGAAAACAAGAGACGCAGGTATGACCAATGCCTGGAGAAAGAAATTGAGCGCCGTAATCATGGCAACCATGCCGGTGCTGACCAGATATTCTTCAGGGCGCACCGCAGGCCATTTGAAGGGTTGCACGGCGTGAGTGCTGTGAGTCTCTACCACGGGCGTTACGAGGTGCAGTTCGAATTCTTCTTGGGCCCGAATCAACTTGTGCACAGGTGAGCGGTTAAAGAATTCAAAAAGCCTTGGCCGGGGTTTGCCGACGACTATCCGTGTGATATTCTGTTCCCGGGCAAACCTCAAGATTTCTTCAGCTATATCGGTCCCCATGAGCGTGGAAGTCTTTGCGCCCAACTCCTCCGCGAGATTGAGCGAGTCTGTCAGGTAGGTTCTCTGCTCGTCCGAGAGTTCCTTCAGCGCCGGTAAGGCCACGTAGATTGCATACCATTCCGCCTGTGCCTCTTTAGCTATCGTATAGGCTTTGCGGAGCAACTGCAGCGCGTAGGGGCTTGGGCCAATGCATACCATCAACCGTTCACCCGCTGCCCAGGGACCGGAAATCGCTTTCGCCTTCATGTAGTTGAGGAGTTCGGTGCCCATCTTGCGAGCTACCAGTGTAAGGGTGAGCTCGCGCAAGGCAACAAGATTGCCCCGCTGAAAGAAATTCTCCATGGCGCGTCGGGCTTGTTCGGGAATATAGACTTTCCCTTCATGTAACCGCTGGGAAAGCTCTTCAAGAGGGATATCAATTACCTGAACTTCGTCTGTCCTGTCAAGAAGGGTGTCGGGTACCGTCTCCTGCTGCCGGATCCCCGTGATCGTTCCTACCACGTCTACCTGGCTCTCGAAGTGCTGAATGTTGACGGTAGTGTACACGTCGATGCCTTTATCGAGCAATTCTTCAACGTCCTGGTACCGTTTCGGATGGCGACTGCCGGGGGCGTTCGTATGAGCCAGCTCGTCCACGAGCGCCACGCCCGGCCTGCGCGCCAGTATCGCGTCAATATCCATTTCGTGAAGTTTGATGCCCTTGTACTCGATCTGCCGTACGTTGATGATCTCCAATCCCTGGAGCAGCGCCTCCGTCTCAGATCGCTTGTGCGTTTCTATGATGCCAACTACCACGTCTTCACCGCGATTTTTCAGCACGTGCGCTTCCTGGAGCATCGCGTAGGTTTTCCCGACGCCCGGGGCATAGCCGAGGAAAATCTTTAGCCTGCCCCGTTTTTTCTCTTCGCGCTGAATCTCCCGCAGGAGCGCATCAGCATCGGGTCTGGAGTCATTTTGAGAATTGCCATCCCTTGCCATTCGGCACCTGTCTCAGATTGTAAGCCAGAATCCTTGGAAAGTCACTAAAGAGTTGGGAGAACGACTCACTTCAGTTCGATTGGTTCGATTGGTTTCATTAGTTTAATTGGTTGACAGCGTGGACTGCAATGACACACTGAACCCGGTCATTGAGCGGAAACCAAGCTCCTCATTCTAAATGCACATGGGTATGACGTTCGGTTGCAACTAATAGAACCAATGAAACAAGGTTGGTCTTACTTTGCGTTTACCGGTATCTTCTTGGTCTCCTGTATCGCTCTTGCAGTCTTCGGCAGCGTGATCTCGAGTACACCCTTCTTGAAGGTGGCCTGCACCTTATCTGTGTCCACCTCGATAGGAAGCGGGATGCTGCGGATGAAGGAGCCGTATGAACGTTCCATCCTATAGTAGTCCTCCCCCTTGTCCTCTGTCTCCTGTTTTTTTTCACCCTTAATCGTCAGGCTATCCCGCGTCAATGATACGTCTATGTCCTTCTCATCCATGCCGGGGAGCTCCGCCGAAACCTTGATTTCTTTGTCGGTTTCTGACACGTCGATGTGCGGTGTGAACGGGGCGGAGAGCCTTCTCTCACCGGGAGCCCATGGCGACAAATCGAATCCGCCAAAGAAGTCATCGAACAGCTTATTCATTTCCCGCTGGAATGCGCCAAACGGATACTCCCATTCACGCCTGACGTCCAACTGTGTTCCCGGTGCAGCCTTTGGTGCAACATCTTTTTTTGCTGCCATTTAAGCACCTCCTCAAATAGCTTTGTACCCCAGCCTTTCTTGCAGCTTATGCAGGTACTCCAATTAACTTCCCAGAAAGAATATTGTCATTGGCAAAAATAATGTCAAGAGTCGGACCTTATGCGCAGGAGCCTCGTGTATGGTCTAATACCCTGCTTCACAGGTACTGTGCGTCAGGGCTCGTTTGAAGGTTTCCGGAAAGGGTACTATAGTTCGGCGAGTATAGTCGTACGCCATCAAACCAGTCTCGACGAGAGCGACGAGGGTGTCGTCCCTCATCAGGCGATGGAACATCCTGAGAGCTGAGCGTCCGACCTCGCCCATGTGGCTATCAACACGCAATCGGTCAAAAAGGTGTCCCTCTCCGCAATACAGGTAGGCAAGGTCCCCCATAATGATCCCGGTACGGTTATCGCCTAGATTATTTTCTGCGACACCGAGCGCGTGAAACAAATGAACGCGTGCCTCATGAACAATCCTTACCACAGAATCGTGCCCCAGACGGCCCCCGTAATTGATGTGACCTACCTGGAGCTGAAGCTCATAGTGAAACTCGTACGCAGACTGTTCTTGAAGTTTGATGCCTTGCACGCTCAGGTTTTACAACAGTTTCTGTTTGCACGTCAAGGATACCTTCCAGAAAAGTTCCCTCCACGCTGCTCACAGGAACCTGCGTTTGTTGAAGCGATTATCTCACCGGTTCTTCCCGTTAACTTTTCTTTGAAATGATCGATAACCACAGAGGGGAGAAATTCCGAAAGGGGATAGTGTGTGATAGAAATAGGACCGGTTTACGGACCGAATAGTCATCTCTTTCCGGCGGGGACCGCCAGGAATGGAAAGACTCTTAGCGCCCCTGCCCAGTCGCGCCCAATCGAAAGCACGGCCGCCCTCCGTCAGGTCAGGCTACCCGTAGAGGATGCTGTTCGGGAGGTCGCCAGGAACGTGCTTGACTATATCGTAACCAACAGCCTTACGCGAGATGAGGGCTATCAGGCCTTCAAGGCGGAGCTTGTTTCCGGTATTCCCCTGGCCATGTTGTCCATCAACGAAATGGAGCTTGTCGACAAGCTCTCCCAAGAGTTACTAAATAGTGTGACAAATAATCCACAAAACATCACCATGGCCGAATCCGGCCCAATACCCGTCGACGAGACAGGTGAAGGGCTGATGGCCGGCAATTTTATTGACACACCAGCGAGTGATAGATCTGAGCAAATTCCTGAAATCCTTGGCCAGATGCTTGCTAAAGCTCCTGCGCTGGCCCAGGCAGGATTGCAGCAGTCAGAGGCTGGCCTCCACGAAAGTCCCGGGGCTCCCATGGGGCAGGCTCCCGTCGGATCTGAGGAGCGGCTTGCCATGAGTTGGACGCTTGGTGAGACTGTTGCAGCACGCAGCGGTCTCGAACAGAACGCCAACGAGGATTCTATAATGCGTCTCCTTTCGACCAATGGGTTTTTGAGCGGACCTATGAGTTCAAACAGCCCGCTCGTTCCCCTGAATAGGCCCGACGACGGCTCAGAAATAGTTCCGGCCACGCAACCCTCCGAAGGCGGTGAAGATCCGGCCATTAACGCCGCGGAACCTAGCTTGGTGGCACCGGCGAGTGTCGGCGCTCCGCAGCAGACGGACGCAGGCAGACCTTCCACGGTTTCAAATCAGAGCCCGAATTTTTCCTATGCATTGCGTGTCGATCTGACAGAAATACTAGGCGGCAAGCCGGCGGAGCTTCGCATTCGCTATGATGAAGCCTTGATCGTAAGCAAGGTGGCGGTGCTTCTCGAACAGATGAACGGGCTGGCCCGTGTTTACGAGGAGCCGGACAGGGCCGTATCGCCCAGTATGCAAAAGCCTTTGCTCAATGTAAATCTTTCATTGAGGCAGGTGTTGGCTGCTGCGCTTGGGATTGTTATCGATGGGAACAAAGCGTTTAACAGCCCTGCTTCCATTGGGATCTCAGCAGGACGTGACGGTCTTCTTAAGCTCGATCCAGCGCTCTTAAAAGGCGCGCTTGAATCGCATAGAGATGAGACTGTGATGATTCTCAAATCCATGGCAAATTCCTTCTATGACAATATTGGTCTGTATGTCGACCCGCGAATTCTGGCGCGTTTCAGCGAACTTCTCGGAATTGATATGGCGGGTAGGGCAGAGCGGTCCAAAAAAGCGAGTGAGCGCCGTTGGAAGAAAGATAAGGAAGCTCTCGAGAAGAGATTCCTGGAGCTGACACTCATACTGGAAGAATCGGGAAAGCTGCGGGACTGGTTCATGAACGTGGTTGAAAGCCTTGGGAGCGAGGTCTCGGACGCTGAACCTTCTGATGAAGTGTCTAAACGGCCCCTTCCTGCGGTCGATTTAGCCTGGGACCAGGAGGAAATCTTGACCTTTGAGCGGCCTTCGGAAGAACTGAAAGAAAAGCTTGTTACTCTATTCATTGGATGCACGTCGCGCGCTCTTCAGGATGAGGATGCTGATGCATCTATCAAACTACTGCTGAAGAGAAAAAGCCTCTCCGATCAACTCCTCTCCGCGAGACCTGATCTGGAGTCAAAGGTCGCAATGGTCTGTCTTGCAAATGAAGAGCTTGTCATAGGGAGAATTGAGGACGAGCGCCGGAAACTTTTCAAGAACCTGGATGAACTGTCGCGGACTGCAGTTGCGGCCAGGGGATACCGGTCCCAATTTCCGTTTCCACCGCCTATGGCGGCATTCATCACCAGCGAAGGCTGATGCCGATTTGCCTTCAAGCGTCTTCCTTCGTTGCCCTTCAGCCTGTTCCTACTCGACGTACCGCCAGGTACGCCTGCGTAGCCCAGGCCTCGGCTCGCCTCGGTATCCATCTTGAATGCAAATCGGCATAGCCGTTCTGGAAGGAAGTCAATCGCAAGCACCAAATCTCAAATTCCTAAATGGCAAAACAAAGCTGACGGCGGCACTAAGCAGCCTCTTATGTTCGGTTATTTGGATATTGGGGTTCGTTTGTGATTGGGAGCCTGGAATTTGACGTGACGGCTTTGTCGAATTGGTGACGCTTTACCGGCAAATTTTGTCTGAGGGTGCGCCCCTCTTGAGTCGCGCCGTAATAATACATACAATTTTCAAGCACTTCTGTGTCAGATAGTGTGGCATAACTCTTGCTTACTTAACTAGCATACGAACTGAGGCAGTCTAAAACAGGCCAAAAAAGGATTAACTAGACCGGGAGGAGCACCCTCCTTTCCCCGTGGTCTCCTCCACCCCCCAGAGCCCTTTGAGGGCTCTGGGGTCCCCCCAAGCATTACAAGTTTGTAATCTTCGCGTAATCACGCCGTTAATGTCATCGTTTAGAATGTTGTAAAAACAAAGGGCGCTGTCGGGCACCACCATCTTTTGGAGAACGGAGAAATAGCTGGGCGGATACCAGGACACGCGCTGAAGCGCCAGGTTGACAAGCCGCATGAGGTTGTATTAGGCTACATAAGTTTGCGTAAAGGCAGCCTTTTGAGAAAAACCGCATGGTTATCCGAAGTGGCCGGCCAGGGATCAGGAAGGTCTGAGAGCGTGGCCTCGTTGTTCGAACTACAAAAACGATTCCCTTGTAACGTTTTCAGCGCATCTGACGACTCAATTTAGGGAAGAGAATAGGTTCGTGGTCGAGTTTTTGCATGGCTGGGATAGCATATCCGGAACGAAGGGACATGTTACGGTGAGTGACGTCTTGGGTCAGACGATGTCCGTGCGAGTAGCTGCCAATCAAACGGGCCCGACAGCATACGGGCTACCTATGTGAGTATGAGCGACATGGTTACGCGAGACGTCGAAGAGAAGAAATCACCTGAGTATACAGGTTCCAAGCCTTCGCACAAGCGCTGGTGGGTTGTGCTGCTGGTAATCTGTCTTGTGGCTCTTGCGGCGTACGCTGTTCTTGTCAGGACAGGGAAGATGCCGCTCGGCACTGCTGGTAATCAACACAAAGCCCTTCCTCCAGGGATCCCCGTAGTGGCCGTCCAGGCGAAGAAGAGCGACTTCAATATCTATATCAGCGGGCTTGGCTCGGTCACGCCGGTTTACACGGTTACCGTAAAGAGCCGCGTTGACGGCCAGTTGATGGATGTCCTCTACAAAGAAGGCCAGATGGTTAACCAGGGAGACCTGCTGGCCACGATCGATCCCCGGCCGTATCAAGCCCAGTTGACGCAAGCTGAGGGACAGTTGGTCCGCGACCAGGCGCTGCTGAAGAACGCCCTGCTGGACCTGGAGCGGTACAAGGTGCTCTGGCAGCAGGATTCTATTCAAAAGCAGCAGTTGGATACCCAGGAGGCTTTGGTCAAGCAGTACGAAGGAGTCGTGAAGACAGACCAGGGGATGGTCGACAACGCTAAACTGCAGCTCGTCTACTGTCGCATCACAACGCCGATTACCGGAAGGGTGGGTCTGCGCCTTGTGGATCCGGGCAACATCGTCCATGCGACTGATACAAGTGGTCTCGTTGTGATCACCCAGCTTCAGCCTATCACCGTTATCTTTCCGATCTCGGAAGATAACCTTCCGCTTGTGCTTCCCAAGCTCAAAGCCGGCAACCCGTTAGCCGTCGAAGCCTGGGACCGTGACGATAAGCGCAAAATCGCAGAAGGAGCGTTGCTGACGATCGACAATCAGGTCGACCCCACGACGGGCACCGTGCGTTTTAAGGCAATATTCGATAATAAAGATAACCAGCTCTTTCCCAATCAATTTGTGAATGCCCGCCTGCTTGTCGACGTCAGGGTCGGAGCTACCGTGGTCCCGGCGTCAGCGACCCAGCGCGGTCCGCGAGGCACATATGTCTACATTGTAAACGCCGACAAGACGGTCACGCAGCGTTTGATTGAAATGGGAGAAACCCAGAGAGGCCTGACCGTTATAAAGTCCGGAGTGACACCGGGTGAACTCGTTGTCGTCGATGGTGCAGAAAGGCTGCGAGATGGCGCAAGGGTGGAGGTGAAAGTCCAGGCGGATGATACCACGCCAAAAGGCGGCCGATGAACCTTTCCCGTATATTCATCCTGCGGCCTGTCGCAACAACGCTGCTGATGGTAGCTATTATCCTGGCAGGCGCCGTGGCGTACAAGCAACTGCCGGTATCTGCGCTGCCTCAGGTTGATTATCCCACTATCCAGGTCCGTACCTTCTATCCGGGCGGAAGTCCGGATGTCATAGCTTCGTCAATAACGGCTCCTCTGGAGCGCCAGTTCGGTATGATGCCCGGACTGACACAGATGACGTCCACGAGTTCCAGCGGCGCTTCGATCATCACGCTGCAATTCACCTTGGAACTCAGCCTGGACGTTGCCGAACAGCAGGTACAGGCTGCGATCAACGCGTCCTTCACGTACCTCCCGAAGGACCTTCCAATTCCGCCCGTTTACAGCAAAGTAAATCCTGCCGATGCCCCGATTCTTACATTGGCCTTGACTTCCGATTCGTTGCCCATGCCTCAGGTCGAGGACCTGGCAGACACGCGCTTTGCACAGAAGATTTCCCAGTTGCCCGGGGTCGGACTCGTGAGCATCAGCGGCGGGCAAAGGCCTGCGGTTCGTATTCAGGCTAACCCTAAAGCCCTCGCTGCCTATAACATGACCATGGAGGACCTGAGAGCAGCCATTGTGGCGGCCAATGTCAACCAGGCAAAAGGCAGCTTTGATGGTCAGCGGCAGGCCTACATCATCGGAGCCAATGATCAGCTTTTTTCGGCTAAGGAATATCGATCCTTGGTGGTCGCCTATCGTAACAATGCACCCGTGCGATTGACTGACGTAGCTGAGGCGATTGACGATGCGGAGAATGTGAGACAGGCCGCCTGGATCAATAATTCTCCCGCGGTGATCGTCAATATTCAGCGCCAGCCCGGAGCCAATGTTATTGAGGTCGTGGATCGGGTCAAGCGCCTATTGCCTCAACTCCAGAGTTCCTTGCCGCCCACTGTGCACGTGTCGGTGCTGACAGACCGGACCACGACTATTCGCGCATCCGTTAAAGACGTGCAGTTTGAACTGATGCTGGCTGTGGTCCTCGTCGTGCTCGTCATCTTTTTCTTTCTCCGGAATTTCTCTGCGACGACAATCCCGAGCGTGGCGGTTCCTTTATCTCTTGTCGGAACCTTCGGCGCCATGTATCTTCTCGGCTTCAGCCTGAACAATCTTTCCCTCATGGCCCTCACGATCTCGACCGGTTTCGTCGTGGACGACGCGATTGTCATGATCGAAAATATATCGCGTTTCATCGAGGCGGGTGATTCGCCGCTGGAGGCGGCTCTCAAAGGATCGAAGCAGATTGGCTTCACCATCCTGTCTTTGACCGTTTCTTTGATCGCTGTGCTGATTCCGTTGCTTTTTATGCAGGACGTGGTGGGACGCTTGTTTCGTGAATTCGCGGTCACGCTCGGCATTACCATTCTCATCTCGGCCGCGGTGTCGCTGACCCTGACGCCAATGATGTGCGCGAGGCTGCTCAAGCATACGCCTGAGGAACAGCGGAGCAGGTTCTACAGCGCCTCTCAACGGATGTTCGACAGAACCATCGCCTACTATGGCCGGACTTTGCGGTGGGTGCTTGACCGACAGAAGCCGACCCTGTTCGTGGCCGCGGGTACGCTGGTGCTCACCGTGCTGCTCTACATGTTCATCCCGAAGGGTTTTTTCCCCGTGCAAGACACGGGGCTTATACTGGGTATTTCCGAAGCGCCACAGTCGATATCATTCGATCTCATGGCGCGTGAGCAGCAGGCGCTTGTCCGCGCGATCTTAGAAGACCCCGCTGTTGAGAGCCTCTCTTCATTCATCGGCATAGACGGCGTCAACACGACCCAGAACAGCGGAAGAATCCAGATCAATCTGAAGCCGCTCGAAGAACGGAGAATGAGCGCGAGCGAC
>Ga0209039_10003755_pt1 | contig 11629 bp, 13 predicted proteins | sample BogFormECP12_OM1_FD_188238 | JGI IMG/M metagenome (GOLD analysis project Ga0209039, IMG submission 188238) | Bog forest soil microbial communities from Calvert Island, British Columbia, Canada - ECP12_OM1 (SPAdes) (version 2) | ecosystem: Environmental > Aquatic > Freshwater > Wetlands > Bog ...
GCCGAACCTGCACCTGACCGCGCGGCAGGCGGCCGAGCACGCGGCCCGGGCCGGGGTCGGGCAGCTGGTGCTCACCCACCTGGTGCCGTGGAACGACCGGGACCGGACGCTGGCCGAGGCGTCGCAGGCTTACCGGGGTCCGCTGTCGCTGGCCGCCTCCGGCCTGGTGCTCGGGCCTTCGGGGCCCCGATAAGCTGTGCGTCATGTCACGACCCGACGGACGATCCGTCACTGAACTACGGCCGGTGAAGCTGACCCGGGGCTGGCTTGACCACGCCGAAGGGTCGGTGCTGGTGGAATTCGGCCGCACCAGGGTGCTGTGTGCCGCGAGCGTCACGGAGGACGTGCCGCGCTGGCGGCGCGGCAGCGGGCTAGGCTGGGTGACCGCCGAGTACGCCATGCTGCCGAGGGCGACCAACACCCGCGGCGACCGCGAGTCGGTCAAGGGCCGCCTGGGCGGTCGTACCCAGGAGATATCCCGGCTGGTCGGGCGCTCGCTGCGGGCCTGCGTGGACTACAAGGCGCTGGGCGAGAACACCATCGTCATCGACTGCGACGTGCTCCAGGCCGACGGCGGCACCCGCACCGCCGCGGTGACCGGCGGGTACGTCGCGCTGGCCGACGCGGTGGCCTGGCTCAAAGGCCGGAAGCGGACCAAGGGCGACCCGCTGCTCACCTCGGTGTCCGCGGTCAGTGTGGGCATCGTGGACGGCGAGCCCCGGCTCGACCTGTGCTACGAGGAGGACGTGGCCGCGCAGACCGACATGAACGTGGTGTGCACCGCCAGCAGTGACTTCGTGGAGATCCAGGGCACCGCCGAGCGGGAGCCGTTCAGCCGCGACATGCTCGGCCAGCTGCTCGATCTGGCCGTGGCGGGCTGTGGCGAGCTGACCAGGCTGCAGCGTGAAGCCCTCGGTGGATAACACCGTCGTGCTGGCGACCAGGAACGCCGCCAAGCTGCAGGAGCTGGCCCGGATCCTGAGCGCGGAAGACCACGATGGCGCCCAGATCAGGCTGGCCGGTCTCGAGGAGTTCCCCGACGCGCCCGACGTACCGGAGACCGGGGCCACGTTCGAGGCCAACGCGCTGCTCAAGGCGCGCGCGATCGCGGACCACACCGGCCTGCCCGCGGTGGCCGACGACTCCGGGCTCTGCGTGGACGCGCTCAACGGCATGCCCGGCGTGCTGTCCGCCCGCTGGGCGGGCGGCCACGGCGACGACCGGGCCAACCTGAACCTGGTGCTGGCCCAGGTGGCCGACGTGCCCGATTCCCGCCTCGGCGCGCAGTTCGTCTGCGCCGCCGCGCTGGTCGTGCCGGGCTCCGGCCCCCGGGAGTGGGTCGTGACCGGGCAGGTCGAGGGCCGGCTGGTCCGCGAGCCGCGCGGCAGCGGGGGATTCGGCTACGACCCGATCTTCCAGCCCGACGGGTTCGACCGGACCACCGCCGAGATGACCCCAGAAGCCAAGGACGCGATCAGCCACCGCGGCCGCGCTTTCCGCGCGCTGACCCCGTTCATCACTGGGATACACAGGGAGGGCACATGACCGACAAGCGACTCGCACCTGGCGACCCGGCCCCCGACTTCACCTTGACCGATGCCGACGGCCAAGAGGTCTCGCTGTCCTCGTTCCGCGGCCAGCGGGTGATCGTGTACTTCTACCCGGCCGCGATGACTCCCGGCTGCACGAAGCAAGCCTGCGATTTCCGCGACAACCTGGCCGACCTGAATTCCGCGGGCATCACCGTGCTCGGCATCTCGCCCGACCAGCCGGCCAAGCTGGCCAAGTTCCGGGACAAAGAGAACCTGACCTTCCCGCTGCTCTCCGATCCCGATCACGCCGTGCTCGAGGCCTACGGCGCGTACGGCGAGAAGAAGCTCTACGGCAAGACCACGGTCGGCGTGATCAGGTCCACGTTCGTGATCGACGCGGACGGCACGATCTCCAGGGCGCTGTACGGCGTCAAGGCCACCGGCCATGTCGCGCGGCTGCGGACCGAGGTCGGCGCCTAAGCGGTACCGTTACTAGCGGCCCGGTTACCGGCGGCCCCTCACAAGCTGCCCCGGGCGATCAGCGGCCAAGCGGGCGTGGCGAAATGGCATACGCGGCAGGTTTAGGTCCTGTTGGTGGCGACACCGTGGGGGTTCGAATCCCCCCGCCCGCACTCAGCGGCCGGCCGGCGTGGGAAGCGTCTCCGCGGAAACGTCCCGCGCAATTGCGTGACGTTCCCCGGCGAGGGCCAGGGCGGTGCCGGCCAGGACAGCCAGCCCGTACAGCACGTACTGGTCGCTGGCCAGCATCAGTTCCGGCCGGGGCGGGTGGCCCGGCCACGGGATCGCCAGGAACCCGGAGAACACCGCCGCGCCTGCGGCCGCCGCTAGGCCGCAGCCCATCGACCGCCGCCGCCACGCGGCCGCGGTCAGCCAGACCAGCAGCGGGACGGCCCAGACCCAGTGATGGGTCCAGGAAAGCGGCGAGACGAGCAGCCCGGTGATGGCGCAGCACACCGTCCCGGCCAGCCGGTGCCCGCGGCGGTGCGCCCAGACGGCGACGGCCAGGCCGGCCAGGCCGACCGTCAGCGAAGCGACCAGCCACCAGGTCCGCGGCGGGTCCCCGGTGCCGGCCAGCCGGGCTATCGCCCCGGCCAGGGACTGGTCCGACGGGTTGGCCGGATTGCCGATCCGGGTCTGGTCGTAGAACACCCCGCCCAGCCAGAACGTCCGGGACCGCGCGGGCAGCCAGATGAATCCCGCCGCGACCGTCGCGGCGAACACCCCCGCCGCGGTCACCGCGGCCCGCACCCGCCCGGTGAACGCCAGGTACGCCACGAAGATCAGCGGGGTCAGCTTGATCCCGGCGGCTAGCCCCGTCCCGATCCCCTGCCACCAGCCGCCATCGTGCCGGCGCAGCACGTCGGCGCCGATCAGCGCGGTCAGGATCAGGTTGACCTCGCCCAGGTGCAGCGTGTACGCCACTGGCCAGGTCAGCAGCGCTATCGCCGACACCGCGAACACGCTCTCGGCGCGCGGCCGTACCCCCGCCGCGCCCAGCGACAGGCCGGACAGCGCCGCCAGCCCCGCCACGCTCCCGGCGGTGACCGCGACCTTCAGCACCCCGATGGACGCCCCCGCGAACACCGCGAACAGCAGCGCGGCGAACGGCGGGTAGGTGAAGCTGAACGGCGCGCCCGGAACGTACAGCGCCCCGCCGCCAGCGGCGGCCTGCTGGCCGCCCCACCAGTACACCCGGACGTCCCACAACGGCCAGTGCGCCGTCGGCGCCGGGAGTCCGGGAAGCACGTACACCACCAGCGCCGTCACGCCCACCAGCACCAGCGCCACCCGCACCGACGGCCTATCCCGCCACGACACCAGCCGGGCCGCCCAGCGACGTGCCTGCAGCGGCGTCGTGACCGGAGCGGGGGCTTGTGTCACTAGTTAACCTTGCCTCGGAACGTGCCGCGGCGCATCCGCCCGGGGGCTAGAGCTGGGCTAGAGCTGCCCGAACGCTCTTAGCCCGCGGGCGTACGTCAGAAAGCGTAAAGACCACTGTCCCCCCGGGCCAGGGGACGTCGAACGCCGGCGTCAGCGGCGGCCCCGGGATCGTCGCCCGGCGCGCCCAGCCCGGACGGCAACGGCCGCCGCGCACGCCCCTCCAGCGAGGAAAGGCACGCGTTGGTCGCGATCCGGTACAACCAGGTCCGTACCGATGCCCGCGTGTGGTCGTACCTGTCGCGTGCCTTCCACGCCCTCAGCATCGTCTCCTGCACCAGGTCCTCGGCCTCGTGGAACGAGCCCAGCATCCGTTAGCAGTACGCCACCAGCTCACCCCGGTAGGGCTCAAACTCCACAGGCCCATCATGGCGTACGCGGCTGCTCGGCCGCCCGAGTCGATGGTCATCCTCCGTTCATCAGCATCGAATTGATGTTGAACGACGTCGGGAACCCGATGAACTGCTGCATCACGTCGACCACGCGCTGCAGCCGGACCTTGTCCACGCTGCCGACCGGCCCCGTGCTGACCGGATAGCTGTCCAGGGCCATGACCGACACGGTCGACTTGGACACGTCATACGGGGCCGGCACGTTCTCCAGCGCGGTTTCGACCGCGTAGCGGCTGGTGTCCGCGATCTGCTGCCCCTCTTCCAGCGCCTTGTAGAACGCCGCCAGCGTGTGCGGGTGCTTCTGCGCCCACTGCTTGGTCACCACGTAGCCCTCGATCGGGAAACTCGTGGTGGCGCCCTGGTTCAGGTCGGCCAGCGGCACGGAGCCGTCGGCCTGTTCCGCGCTGCTGGCGAACGGTTCCGGCATCACCGCCGCGCTGATGGCGCCGGACCGCAGATCGGGGACCATGTCGGGGAACGCAACGCTGGCAAATCCCACCGACTTGGGGGATATCCCGTGCTCGGCCAGCACCGACGCGGCCAGCAGGTACAGGATGTCCTTGGGTGCGTTAACGGCGATGGTGTGGTTCTGCAGGCCGGCGAGGCTCTTGATCGGCGAGTTCGGCACCGTGTAGATGCCCTGGGCTCCCGGCCCCATCACCGATCCCTCGGCGAAGATGTCCAGGTTCGCCTCGCCGCTCTGCTGCGCCTGGATATAGGAGACGTAGTTTCCGCCGGTGATGTCGTATACGCCCTTGACCTGGTCGGCGATCACGGTCTCGCTGCTGGTCGCGGCGTTGAAGGTGACGTTCAGCCCCTGGGCCTTGAACAGGCCCTCGTTAAGCGCGACGAAGAAGCCCGCCGAATCCGCGGCCGGAACCACGGCGACGTTCAGGTTCGGCTCTTCCACGCTGGACGAGGCGGCCGCCCCCCCGCCGCTCGAGCATCCGGCCACCAGCGCCAGCGCCAGCGCCGTGGCCGTGACCAGTAGCGCCTTACCACGCAGTCGCCTGGTTCTCATCGTGCTAACCCTTCCTAGCGGCGAGGAGGGGACATTGACGGGCGGTACGTGCCCGTTCACTCCAGGACGTGCGGGTACCAGGCCAGTCGGAGTCCCCCTCCCATATCCCTTGGGCAGCATAAAGCAGTAGAACCGGCCCATTCAGGCAATTGCCGAAAGTCAGACTTAGCAGGTTATGAGATGCGACAGCGTGCGATGCCGTAGGAGAAGGTGCGATACCGGGACAAGAGCCCTCCATGGCGACATTAGGAGACAGCCGGTGCGATCACGGCCGAACCGATAGCTATGAGGTGGGTGAGGAGAACTACAATCCGTGATTGTGCTCCATCGTGACGAGATCGCGCCGGCGAGCTGGTCCTCGAGCTGGGCTGCCGGCTCGCCCAGGCGGGCGTGATGTGCCTGATCAGCCGCCGCGTCCCGCTGTCGGTGTGGCCGCAGGGCGCTCGCCACGCGGCCAGGTGATGTAAAGGTCGCCGTGGACCTGACAAAATAAGCCGTCTATCCCGAACGAACCGTGGCGACGCCAGCAGGACAGGTTCGGGCCCGGCCAGGAAACGGAGCGTGTAATGGCGGACGCGGACGCGGACACCGACGCGGAGTCCTTGAACCAGGACGAGCTGGTGGCGGGCATCGACCGCACCCGCGCGGAGCTGGCGCGCACCATCGACGCCATCTCCGACCGGGTGAGCCCGAAGAAGAACGTCGACCGGGCCTTGGAGCAGGTCCGCCAGCGCGTCGGCCAGATCGACCAGCGCGTCGGCCAGATCGACCCCCTGATCGCCGGTGCCGCCGCCGCGGCCGTCGTCCTCGGCGTCACCGCCCTGTTCCTCTGGCGCCGCCGCAAGCGCTAGCCGCCGCGGCCCGCGGGCCCTCAGCCGGCGCTCTTGGTCAGCTCTTCATACTCCGCGGCGGACAGCAGGTCGGGCGGCAGGGCCGCGTCGCCGTTGCCGTCCTCGGCCACGCGCACCCGGAACATCCAGCCGGCCGCGTACGGCTCGGCGTTGACTAGCGAGGGATCGTCTTCCAGTTCGGTGTTGACCTCGGTGACCTCGCCGTCCACGGGGGAGTACAGGTCACTGACGGACTTGACGGATTCCACCTCGCCACAGGGCTCGCCGGCGGTGACGGTCGCGCCGGGGGCCGGCAGCGAGACGTAGACCACGTCGCCGAGTTGCTGGGCCGCGTACTCGGTGATGCCGACCGATGCCGAAGTCCCCTCGACGGACACCCACTCGTGCTCGGGGGTGTAGCGCAGTTCGGCTGGAACACTCATTTTTATTGTCTCCTCCGGTAAAACGGCAGGTCCGTCAGGTGGGCGGGCACCGCTTCGCCCCTGATGCCGACAGTAAGGACATGATCACCCGAGCCGACCCCGGGCTCCAGGTAGGCCATCGCGATCGGCACGCCGAGGGTGGGGGACGGGGCGCCGCTCGTGACGGTACCGTAGGTCTGGCCATCGGCGAGGACGGGGTAACCGTGCCTGGCGATCCGGCGGGACTGGATGGTCAGCCCGACCAGGTGCTTGACGGGTCCGGAAGAAGCGCGGGCGGCCAGGGCCTCACGGCCGACGAACTCGCCCGGCTTGTCGAACTTCACCACCCGTCCTAGGCCCGCTTCAAAAGGTGTCATGTCCGGGCCGAGCTCGTTGCCGTACAACGGCATGCCGGCCTCCAGCCGGAGCGTATCGCGGGCCGCCAGGCCGGCCGGTACCAGGCCGGCCGGAGCTCCCCGCGAAACCAGCGCGGACCAGATGGCCTCGGCGTCCTGCGGGCGGCAGAACACCTCGAAGCCGTCCTCGCCCGTGTACCCGGTGCGCGCCACCCAGGCCTTGCGCCCCGCCACCTCCCCGAACGTCCCCGCGTAGTACCTGATCGCGCCCAGGTCCAGGCCGCCCGCCAGCGGGGCGAGGATCCCGGCCGCCTCCGGTCCCTGGATGGCGATCAGCGCGTAGTCGCCGGTCGCGTCGGTGATCCGGGCATGCCCGCCCGCGCGCTCGCGAAGCGCAGCCAGGACCACATCCGTGTTCGCGGCGTTCGCGATGACCAGGTACTCGTCCTCGTCTTGCCGGTACACCACGAGGTCGTCGAGCACGCCGCCGTCTTCCGCGCAGATCATCGTGTACCGGGCCCGTCCCGGCCGCAGCACGGACAGGAAACCGGTCAGCGCGTAGTCCAGCACCGCCCCAGCGCGCGGCCCGCTGACACCGATCTCGCCCATGTGCGAGAGGTCGAACAGCCCGGCCGCGCGCCGCACCGCATGATGCTCGGCGGTCTCGCCGGCGTAACGCAGGGGCATCTGCCAGCCGGCGAAGGAGGTCATGGTCGCGCCGAGCCGCTCATGGACCACATGCAACGGGGTCTGCCTCGGCTGTTCCCCTGATGATGTCATCTGCGAATGGTATGCCGGAATCATGAACCTTCTCACCGAGCCCGAGATCACCGCCGAACTCGCCACCGTCCCCGCCTGGACCCGCGACGGCGATTCGATCACCACGGTTACCCAACGTGCCGACTTCAAAGACGCCCTGCTGTACGTCGGGGCCGTCGCCTACCTCGCCGAGAGCGCCAACCACCACCCCGACATCACCATCCAGTGGAACAAGGTGACGCTGACCCTCAGCACGCACTCGGTCGGCGGCCTGACCGCGAACGACTTCGCCCTGGCCCGCCAGATCTCGGCGTTGTCCTGAGGCCCTGAGGCCCTGTCCTGAGGCTCTGTCCTGAGGCTCCGCCCCGAAGACCAGCCCTGACCGACCCAGTCAACGACACGGCCAAGACACTCAGCCCGACGAGACCGACATCCGGCCCACCCTGATGTACCTGACCGGGCTGAAGGACGACTACGAGCACGACGGCCGGGTCATCACCGAGGTCCTCGCCGATCCGAACCGGGCGCTCAGCGCTCCCAGCGTGACCAGCCTGGGAGCCTGCTACCAAGATGGCCGCCAGCGTCGGCCAGTTCGGCCACTTCACCCTGCAGGCCTCGACGGCCGCCGTCGAGTCCAGCACCGCCGGCGACGGCGAGTTCAAGACGATCAACTCCGCGCTGACCGGGCTCGACCGGCTGCGGGACGGGCTCGCGCTGCGCATCAAGGGTGAGCTCGAGGCGGCCGCGTTCGCGGACCAGCCGATCTTCGGCGCGCAAGGCCAGACGATCGCCTGCCGGGCGATCATCTCCTCCGCGGGGGTGCTGGCGAAGCACCTCTGAGCAACAACCAGATCGCGGGACCGTGCCGCCGCCCGACGTCAATGTCAGGGCGGCGGCACGGCCACCGCACCGGGTATCGGACAATGGACCGGTGGAATCCCAGGTGCCCGCGGTCGGCCAGACCCAAGAACTCCGCGAGATCGTAATCCTCGGCTCGACCGGCTCGATCGGCACCCAGGCGCTCGACATCGTCCGGCGCAATCCCGGCCGGTTCCGCGTGGTGGCCCTGGCGGCAGGCGGCGCCCACCCCGACGTCCTGGCCCGCCAGGCTGCCGAGTTCGGGGTGGCGGCGGTGGCCGTACCCAGCCCGGCCGCCGCCGGCGAGGTCCAGGACGCACTCCGCCATTTTCTGTCCCGAACGGACCCGGCTATCAGCCTCGCGAACCGGTCCGCGCCCGGGCTTTCCCCCGCCGGCCCGGCTATCAGGCCCGCGAACCCTCAAGTATTTTGCGGGCCTGACGCGGTCAGCGAGGTGGCCGCGTGGCCGTGCGACGTGGTGCTCAACGGTGTAACCGGGGCGGCCGGGCTGCGGGCCACGCTGGCGGCGCTGGACGCCGGCCGGGTGCTGGCCCTGGCCAATAAGGAATCGCTGATCATCGGCGGCCCGCTGGTGACCAGCCGGGCCAAGCCCGGGCAGATCGTGCCCGTCGACTCCGAACACTCCACGATCGCGCAGTGCCTGCGGGCCGGGCGCGATTCCGAGGTGCGCCGCCTGGTGCTGACCGCGAGCGGCGGGCCGTTCCGCGGCTGGAGCCGCGACCGGCTGGACGGCGTCACGCCGCAGCAGGCGCTCGCGCACCCGACCTGGGACATGGGCCCGCTCGTCACGATCAATTCCGCCACGCTGGTGAACAAGGGCCTCGAGGTGATCGAGGCCCACCTGCTGTTCGGCTTCGGCCTCGACCGGATCGACGTGGTGGTGCACCCGCAGTCGATCGTGCACTCGATGGTGGAATTCTCCGATGGCGCCACGATCATCCAGGCGTCTCCGCCGGACATGCGGCTGCCGATCTCGCTGGGCCTGGCGTGGCCCGACCGGGTGCCCGAGGCCGCGCCGGGACTTGACTGGTCGACGGCGGCGACCTGGACGTTCGAGCCGCTCGACGACGCCGCATTCCCCGCGGTCGCGCTGGCCCGCGAGGCGGCCGCCGCCGGGGGCACCGCGCCTGCTGTGTACAACGCGGCGAACGAGGCGTGCGTGGCAGACTTCCAGGCCGGCCGGATCAGCTTCCCCCGCATAGTCGACACCGTGGCCCGGATAGTCTCAGAACATGACGTGGCGCGCACGGCCGTCACCACGGTGGCTGACGTGCTGGCCACCGACGGCTGGGCCCGGCGGCGGGCGCGTGAAATTAACGCCTAGGAAAGGGACGAGCGGATGGACCTGATTGGCTGGGTCATCTTTATCGTCGCCCTGCTCTTCTCCGTGATGCTGCACGAGACCGGGCACTTCGTGACGGCCAAGAAGTTCGGCATGAAGGTCACCCGGTACTTCGTCGGCTTCGGGCCGACGATCTGGTCCACCTGGCGCGGTGAGACCGAGTACGGGATCAAGGCCCTGCCGCTGGGCGGCTTCGTGAAGATCGTCGGAATGACCTCGCTCGACGAGGTGGACCCGGCGGACGAGCCAAGGTCGTTCCGCCGTCACCCGGCCTGGCAGCGGATCATCGTGCTGTCGGCCGGCTCGTTCATGCACTTCGTGCTGGCCTTCCTGCTGATCTTCGGCCTGGTGCTCGGCATCGGCATCGAGAACGACAACACCACCCAGCTGGGCACGATCAGCACCTGCGTGGCCTCGAGCAGCACCGCGCTGGCCAACGGCACCTGCACCGCGTCGAACCCGCCGTCCCCGGCCAAGCTGGCCGGGTTGCGGGCCGGCGACAAGGTGATCGCCTTCGACGGCATGCCGGTGAGCAACTGGACCCAGCTCGGCAACGCGATCCGCCACGCGCAGCCCGGGTCGCTGGTCACCATCACCGTGGTGCGTAACGGCAAGACGCTGACGCTGCACACCACGCTGGCCGCCGTCAAGGGCCGCAGCGGCGGCTACCTGGGCATCGAGCCGGCTGTGGTGTTCACGCCGGCCAACCCGATCCGCGCCGTCCAGTACGCGGGATCGGCGTTCGAGCAGGTCATCGTCGGCTCGGTCAAGGCGGTCGCAGCCCTGCCGGCGGCGCTGCCCAAGCTGTTCAGCAAGGACCGGGCCAACACGGCCGGCGGCCAGGTGAGCAGCGTGGTCGGCGCGGCCGAGGCTACCGGCCAGGCCGTGGCGGCCAACGTCGGCTGGCAGTACAAGGTCAGCTTCGTGCTGCTGCTCATCGCCTCGCTCAACATCTTCGTCGGCCTCTTCAACATGCTCCCGCTGCTGCCGCTGGACGGCGGGCACATCGCGGTGGTCATCTGGGAGCGGATCCGGGCCTGGTTCGCCCGGCTGCGCGGGCGTCCCGACCCTGGCCTGGTGGACATGGCCAAGCTGCTGCCGGTCAGCTTCAGCATCTTCATGGTGCTGATGTTCTTCGGCGTCTTGCTGATCCTGGCTGACATCGTGAACCCGGTGAATATCGCAGGTTAACAGCGCCGGTTCACTGGCGGGTTCATCCCCGACGCACCCGTCAGCGTCCGGCCCCGGCCGGTCGCCGGGGATGGTTCAATGGCGGGGTAGAAGATCGGGGATCTGCCTGCCGAAACGGATGGGGGCTATGAGTACTGACCTCGGAATGCCGCAGACGCCACCGGCGCCACTGGCCGAGCGCAGGCTTTCACGCCAGATCATGGTGGGTTCGGTGCCGGTCGGCGGGGGTGCGCCGGTGACGGTGCAGTCGATGACGACGACGCTGACCGCCAACGTGAACGCCACGCTGCAGCAGATCGCCGAGCTGACCGCCTCCGGCTGCCAGATCGTCCGGGTCGCCGTGCCGTCCCAGGACGACGCCGACGCGCTGCCCGCCATCGCGAAGAAGTCGCAGATCCCGGTCATCGCTGACATCCACTTCCAGCCCAAGTACGTGTTCGCGGCGATCGAGGCCGGCTGCGCGGCGGTCCGGGTGAACCCGGGCAACATCAAGCAGTTCGACGACAAGGTGGCCGAGATCGCCCGCGCCGCCAGCGACGCCGGGGTCCCGATCAGGATCGGCGTCAACGCGGGCTCGCTGGACAAGCGGCTGCTGGCCAAGTACGGCAAGGCCACCCCCGAGGCGCTGGTCGAGTCGGCGCTGTGGGAGTGCTCCCTGTTCGAGGAGCACGGGTTCCGCGACATCAAGATCTCGGTGAAGCACCACGACCCGGTGGTGATGATCAACGCCTACCGCCTGCTCGCCCGGCAGTGCGACTACCCGCTGCACCTGGGCGTGACCGAGGCCGGGCCCACGTTCCAGGGCACGGTCAAGTCCGCGGTCGCCTTCGGCGCCCTGCTGGCCGAGGGCATCGGCGACACGATCCGGGTCTCCCTGTCCGCGCCGCCGGTGGAAGAGGTCAAGGTCGGCATCTCGATCCTGGAATCGCTCGGCATGCGCCAGCGC
>Ga0209039_10003756_pt1 | contig 11628 bp, 8 predicted proteins | sample BogFormECP12_OM1_FD_188238 | JGI IMG/M metagenome (GOLD analysis project Ga0209039, IMG submission 188238) | Bog forest soil microbial communities from Calvert Island, British Columbia, Canada - ECP12_OM1 (SPAdes) (version 2) | ecosystem: Environmental > Aquatic > Freshwater > Wetlands > Bog ...
ATTTGTTAAAGAACGAAAGAACATGAAATTCATTCGGTGCAAAACAAATTTTCAACCTGTTTCTTGATCGCTTTTCCTGAGTTTTGCACCAGAAACTAAACTAGTGTAGCACCCTTTAGTCTGCAAATTTCTTACAAATTGATTGATTCTTTTGTAAAACAGCATTGACAAACCCGTGCCATCCGCTTAAACTATCATCTATGATCCCACGCTCTTCTAAAATGGTGACAATTACCATGTCCATGCAAATGGAGACCTATTGTCGCGTTTGGGATGAGCGATAGTTTCACCTTAGTCGAAATGAGAGGCTGTCCCAGTGATGCGGACGGCCTTTTTGTTTGTAATAAACATGTCACACCTGCCCCACCGCAGGTGCGGGTTGCGAGGGCAACATCGTACTAGAAGAGTAAGCCCGAAGCAATCTCATGTAATTACCAAAATCCTATTTTACCGTTGCAAGGAGATAGCCACGTCGGGTTTCGACTCAAAACGTCTCAACCCTCCTAGCAATGACACGGAAATAATGGAGTCCTTATGCTTGAGAATATCTTGATTGCCATCGCCTGGCCATATGCTAACGCCGAAATCCACGTCGGAAATATCACCGGTTCACATTTACCCGGTGACATCGTGGCGCGCTATCACAGACTCAAAGGGAACAAAGTCCTCATGGTCAGCGGCACGGACTCGCATGGCACGCCGGTCACCATCCGCGCCGATCAAGAGGGCAAACCCGTCGAGGAAGTGTACAAGCGATTCCATGAAAGCTTCATTGAAGTTTTCAAGGGCCTTGGCATCACGTATGACCTGTTTACCACAACACACACTGAGAATCACTTCAAGGTTTCGCAGGATATGTTCCTAGCATTGCAACAAAACGGATTTATGTTCACACAGAAATCCATGCAATGGTACTCGCCCTCGACCAATAAATTCCTACCCGACCGTTACGTCGAAGGGACGTGTTATATCTGCGGCTACGAAGGCGCGCGCTCCGATCAATGCGACAACTGCGGCAACGTGCTCGAATCGGAGAGACTGATCAATCCGCGCTCGAAGACAGGCGGCGCGCTCGAATTGCGCGAGACCGAACATTTTTATCTCGACCTATCCAAGCTCGAACGGGATGTCAAAAAGTTTCTAGAAGAACGCTCTCCGCATATGCGCGACACAGTCCTTGGCGAATCACTTCGCAAGATCGAGTCCGAAGGCTTGAAGCCGCGCGCCATCACGCGCGATCTCGATTGGGGAATCCCGGTTCCAGTCAAAGGTTGGACCGAGGCGGGCAAACGCATTTACGTTTGGTTCGAGGCAGTCATCGGTTATCTCTCCGCGCCCATTGAATGGAGTCAGTTATCTGGGGCGAAGGACGCGTGGCGCGAGTGGTGGGTCAATCCCAAAGCCAAGCAATTCCACTTCATCGGCAAGGACAACATCTTCTTTCACACGTCGCTGTGGCCCGCTCAACTCATGGGCGCGGGAAGTCAATTCATGCAAATCTTTGCAGACGATAAACAACCGCTGACGCTGCCTTATGATGTGCCCGCCAATCAATTCATGAATCTCGAAGGACAGAAGATTAGCGGCTCGCGCCACTGGGCCATATGGGGACTCGACGCGCTGACCCGCTACGATCCCGACGCCCTGCGCTATTATCTGACGGTCAACATGCCGGAGATGAAAGACAGCGATTGGGATTGGAAGGAGTTCGTAGCGCGCAACAATAATGAATTGGTGGCAACGTGGGGCAACCTCGCTAACCGCGTGTTGGCGTTTTGTTATAAAAATTGGAATGGATATGTGCCCAATGTGGATGTAACCACGCTTCGTCCCGCGGACTTGGAATTGCTCGCCGTTATCGAAAACGGATTCAAGGCTGTGGGTGCGGAACTCGAAGCTGTACGATTGCGTTCGGCCTTGGGCGAAGCGATGAAACTCGCCACCGCCGTGAATGTTTATCTGGATGTTAATGCGCCGTGGACAGTTATGAAGACCGATAAAGAAGGCGCGGCAAAGACTGTTTACACCGCGCTCAAAGCCGTCGACTCGTTAAAGATTTTGTTCGCCCCGTTCCTGCCATTCACGTCACAACGATTGCATGAGTTCTTCGGCTATGAGACTCCGCTGTTCGGTGAGCAATACACCGAGACAGTCAAAGACTCGCTCGGCGATCATACGGTGTTGAGATATCGCCCTCCCCAGCACCCTCTGGGTAAAGGCGTCGATGGATTGCAATGGAAGCCCAGCGAATTGAAACCGGATGCGAGGTTGAATCAGCCGGGTCCGCTGTTTAAGAAGTTGGATGAGAGCGTGATTGAAGAAGAAAGAGCAAGGTTAGGAAAATAGATCAAAAACGGATGTCGCAATGACGTCCGGTTTTGATCTTGCGAAGCGTGGCAGAGAAAAACGCGGAGTTTGCGGTCAGGCATAAGGGTTTCCCCAGATTGGGATTGATCAAATTATCGGGCGAATTGACCATTTAGAGCGTAGAAAATTCGATTTACTCTGATCTCCCGACCTATCCCGCCCACCTGCGGACAATTCACAAACGGATCAAGGTTTAGACTCCACGCTCCGAGGCTTAGTCTTAAGGCATTAAGATTAAATCATAAGCCGTCGGGATTAAACAAAATCGCGCTATGGATTAATCCAGATGGCGTAAGGTTTAACCTTAAGACGAAAAGGTTAAACCAAAAGGCTTGATGTCAAAACCCGCTAGGCTTTTCACCACGTCGGACGACGCGGAGTTTAAGATCCGTGGTAGGCATGGGGTCGCCAAAAAAAATGATTCATTTCAGATAGTACCTATAGATTATTCAGTCTGGGAAAATTTTTGATAAAATAGGACAATTTTATTCGTAAAGGAGATTGCAAATGATTTTTTTTAGTGGCTTGGAATTGTGATCGGTATCCTGCTTGTGCTGGCGATCATCATCATGCTGACCGTGTTTTATTTCAAAGGTAATGCCCTAGTCAGCCGCACATACGATATTCCCGCGGAGAATCTCGTCATTCCCACAGATGCCGCTTCCATCGCACGCGGAAAACATTTTGTGCAAGCGATTTGCACCGGCTGCCATACAACTGATCTTTCCGGTCAGGTGATGATTGATGCACCCTTTGCCACAATTTATTCCGCCAATTTGACGCCCGGAAAAGGCGGGGCAGGCTCCGAATTCACCGATGCGGATTTCGTACGCGCTCTTCGGCATGGTGTGGATGATCAGGGACGCGCGTTGGTCATCATGCCATCACAGGAATTCTGGAATTTCAGCGATTCGGACGTTGCCGATATCGTGGCGTATCTCAAAACCGTTCCACCGGTTGACAAGGAACATCCAGACCCACAAATCAATCCGATTGGAACGATTATGTTCGGTGCAGGCATGTTCGGCGGATATCGTCCCTGCGTCTGTGATTGCCCACGACCAGCGCCCAGCATCTATTCCGATTGGCGTTACTTCCCAATACGGACAATATCTGGTTAACGTCACAGGTTGCCGCGACTGTCACGGCGCTCAATTATCAGGTGGTAAAAGCGGCCAACCGGGAGCCCTCGATGCACCTAATCTCACGCCCGGCGGCGACTTGCAAACATGGACTTCTGCCGATTTCATCAAAACGATTCGCTCCGGCGTGACCCCAACCGGTCGCGTCTTGAATCCAGATCAGATGCCGTGGCCTGCCTTCAACGCTAATTATTCCGACGGTGAATTGAACGCGATCTTCCTGTATTTGCAATCTCTTCAGGCATTACCTATGGTCAAGCCATAGAGAGAATGAATTTTCGTTCTTATCTTAAAAAAGAGAGCCATGCAAATGCATGGCTCTCGATTTAGCGAATTAACTTCTTGTCCATGAAGCGTGCCCCAATGGCGCAGACTATTCCACCATTGGTATTGGCGTGGAGCCACGTCCGCCCCACTTGCCGGGCCAGCCCGGAAGGAAAGTAGCCATGATCAGCGCCGCGACGGAGGCGTAGAAAGTCAATTCATAAGCCGCGTCGAAGCCCTGCATGGATTGATCGCAGGCCAGTTGAAGCGTGGATGATATCTTGGCTTTCGCCGCGTCAATGGCGGATTGTGGCAACGAGGCCAATGAACCTAGCGTGCCAGGTGGGAAATTATTCTGCGTCGCAACGCCGGGCGTTTCGCACACCCCATAAGGCGTGGTGACATTGACCAGCTCATCCTGCATCTTGTTCTGCAGGGCCAGGATATCAGGCGACAGGAAACCAACTAGGATCGTCGCGAGCGCCGCCACTGAAACGGCCTGAACCACGAAGCGCGTGCTATTCAACAACGATGAACCGCGGGGCAACACGTCCAACGGAATACTGCTGAGCGCAGCAACATAAGATGTCTGCAAAGTTAATCCAATTGCCAGGCCGCGCAATGCCAAGAGGAATACGATATAAGAAATGGGCGTGGTGCCTTGAATCACCGACAACTGCCACGTGTTGATACACAAGATCAGGAATCCTACAAACATAATCGCACGCGGACCAATCTTGTCGTAGAGTCTACCCGCTGACGGTGTGGCAATCGCAGAAGTCGCGGCAACCGCCAGCAAAATAATTCCAGCATCCAACGCGGTTCGTCCGCGGAAGGCTTGTAAATAGATCGGCATCATAAACTCCGCGCCGAACAAAGCAATCGTTGCAATATAACCGACCAGCGCCGCAATCAAAAATGTCGGGTTGAGAAAGAGCCGCAGATTCATCAACGGTTCCTTCGCCAGGCGCAATTCAATCAGCACATGAATGATGAGTATGACAAAACCAAATCCAAGTGCGAGAAGAGTGAACGGACCACCCCAGCCAAAGTTTTCCGCGATGGAAGCGGCATATAAGATCGCACCGAATCCTACGATCGCGGTCAGTAATCCAAGCGGATCGAAGAGCGGTTTTCTGTCAACACGAAAATCGATTAAAAAGTCCGAGCCGAGAATCACGCCGAGGATTCCAATCGGCACATTGATGAAGAAGATCGCGCGCCAAAGATTAATGTCTACCAGCCAGCCGCCCAAAATCGGACCGAGTGCCGGAGCAACCACCAACGCAATCCCCAACACTCCGAACGCCGTACCTTGTTCTTTCGCTGGAAAGGCGCGATAGAGTTGTGCCGGGCCGAGCGGTTGCGCGATTCCGCCCCCGAATCCCTGCAAAGCGCGCGCGGCAATCAAAGTTCCAAGCGACGGTGCAATACCACACAAGAGGGAACCGAATGCAAAAATAGCCAAGCCCAAAAGATAAACGCGTTTGATTCCAAAGCGGTCCGCCAGATAACCGGAGACCGGCGTGGTGATACCCAATGCAAGCACATAAATGCTGATGACCCATTGTGCATCCGCAAGGCTGGCGCCGAACACACGGCGCAAGGTTGGAAAGGCAATGTTGATAATGGTCGAATCGAGGATAACCATGAAGAGGCCGAACATCACGGTGATTAGCACTTTCCATTTTTGTTCCAGGCCGCCGGGTTTTTGTACAGGCGTTATTGCTTCACTCACAAGTAAAATTCCTCTCTTATAATGAGATATCCTTGTTATGATAGCAGGAAAAGTTCTTATCTTACTTGGCAAAAACTTTCTCGGAACAAAATCATCTCATTGTTCGTCTTTGAGTTATTGAAAGGAGTAACCTATGCAAAAAAGTTTAAAGTTTTTCTCAATCCCGATTCTTATTTCAATGTTTCTATCCGCCTGCGGAACCACCCCATCCGCAAGTTTGGCCAAATCCTCCCTTGCACGCGACACGAATCCAAATATCCCGCAAGCCGATCTTTCGACTCTCGTGGCTGGGAATAACACTTTCGCCATCAATCTTTACGAGGCGCTTCGCTCACAGGATGGAAATTTGGTTTTCTCGTCTTATAGCATTTCCCTCGCTCTCGCCATGACGTATGCCGGGGCGCGCAATGAAACCGAATCCCAAATGGCGAAGGCGATGAAATTCAATCTCCCGCAAGATCAACTGCATCCCGCCTTCAATACTCTCGACCTCGCGCTGGCAAATGAAGGCAAGGCACAGGGCAACCCTGGACAGCCCATGCAACTCAATATCGCCAACGCAATTTGGGCAGAACAGACGTATCCTTTCCAACAAGCGTACCTCGATTTGATTGCCAAGAACTATGGAGCCGGAATCCAGTTGGCGGATTTTATCAAGAACTTCGATCCCATGCGCGGACAAATCAACAGTTGGGTTAGCAATCAGACGAATAACAAGATCAATGATTTGCTCGCCCCGGGTTCAGTCAACTCCAACACGCGCATGGTGCTGGTCAATGCCATTTATTTCAAAGCCGATTGGGCTGTCCCGTTCGACCCGAACAACACAAACGATTCGACTTTCAACTTATTGGATGGATCGCAAAGCCAAGTCAAGGTGATGAACAATAGCGAGTTGACTTTGTCGTATGTAAAAGGAAATGATTATCAAGCAGTAGAGTTGCCTTACAACGGAAACACAGCGGCGATGGACATCATCATGCCCGATCAAGGAAACTTCCAAAACTTCGAGTCGACGTTGGATGCGCAAAAAATAAATGATATCTTCAATTCGATGCAATCCACACCGATTGCGCTTGGTCTTCCCAAATTCACTTTTACAACTAATTTTTCATTAAGCGATCAGCTCAAATCGCTCGGCATGACTGATGCCTTCGATAGCAACAAAGCCGACTTCTCTGGCATGACCGGCAATCATGATTTGTTTATCAGCGATGTGATCCACAAAGCCTACGTTGCTGTAGACGAAAAAGGCACGGAAGCCGCCGCGGCGACCGCGGTCATCATGCAAGCGATGAGTATGCCAGTGCAGCAAAAAGTGCATTTAGTGATTGACCATCCATTTATCTTTGTCATCCGTGACCTGAGGAGCGGGCAAATTCTGTTCGTTGGAAGAGTTCTAAACCCTGCCCAATAAAAAATCGGGGCGACTTGAGCAGTCGCCCCGATGATCTCTTTTAAAAGACTAATAGCCACGGTACCCCTGTTCCACTTTTTCAATCGCAGCGAGCCACTTGGGCAATTGATCAAAAAGCTTCTTCATGATCTCTTTCGTGCGCTGGATAAACAATTCATAATCACCATAAGTTTCCCCACCGCTGGCGCCCACTAAATCGGTAACTCCGCATAGAATCAGAGGACGAACGCCGTTTCTTTTCGCGACCCACGCAATCGCACCCGACTCCCAGTCGGCGGCCACAGCTTGATATTTTTGAATCAGCATCGGAATATCTTCTATCAAAATATCGCGGTCGCCCGAAACTAATAATCCACGCTGGACTGGAAAAGGAAGAACGCGCGGCAGCCACGATAAATCCAATTCAGTTGTGTAAAAAGCAATTTCTTCCGAGCCATCGGTCATCTGCTCGAAAATATCGTAAACAATTGTTTTTTCCACCAGAATAATCGTTCCGCGTTCGATGCGGCTTTCAAAACCGCCGCATGTTCCAAGATTGAGCAGCAAATCCGGTTTGTATTGATCAATTACATATTGCGTCGTCGCCGCGGCAGAAATCTTTCCCCAGCCACCATGAAAAAGCATCACTCGTCTGTTATCAATGCTGGCATCGAAATACTCCCCAAACGGTGATTGCTGAATATCCGCTTCAGGGTAAAACGATTTCACTGCACGCCACTCACCATTGGCAGAAATAATAACAAGCGGTTTCATGATTGTCTCCGAAAGTCTGCGTCCAGAGCGCGCGAGCCGTTGAGATAATCCATTACCATCTGCAAAGCGGAATCCGCAGACGATGATTTATTTTGAAGACGATTTCCTTCAAAGCAAAAAACACGCGCCCATTCGCCTTCCTGAGCTGACAAACCGATCCATGTTGTCCCAACCGGTTTATCCGGCAGACCGCCGCCGGGTCCAGCAATTCCACTGACGGATATGGCAATGTCCGCTTGAAGTGCCTCGCGCGCGCCGCGCGCCATTTCCAATACCGTTTCGCGCGAGACGGCGCCAAAAGTATGCAGAGTATCCCATGAGACATGGAGCAACGCGACTTTGGCCTCATACGCGTATGCCGCGACTCCGCCCAAAAAGTAATCAGATGAGCCGGGGACGTCAGTAATTCGGCTGGCAATAAGTCCGCCGGTGCAAGATTCAGCTGTTGCCAGTTTAAGTTTGTGCGCCCGAAGAAGCCCGCCAATTTGCATTTCAAGCAAATCAGTCAATGGTGCCTCCAAAATTGTTCCTGATTATAATCCGCTGGCTTGACCAAAACATTCCAGCTTTTCCCTTGACGAGTTGGTTGATCTAATCGAGTAGGGAGCGGCGGCTAACCGCTCCCTCTCACACCACCGGACATGCGGGGCCGCATCCGGCGGTTCATCGAGAATGACGCAGAATTACTTGCGCTGGACTTTCTTCTGTCTCGTGCCGAGGACGGCTCGACCCTCTGCACAACTCCCATAGGCTTCACCCATTTCGTTTGCACAGCAGTATCTCGATCTGAGATATTCGGTCTTCTATGTTCGTCCCTCGAACTGCTCATCGTACTCATCCTCTCGATGTTCAGCCCTTCCTGAAAAAATTCAGTACTATGACCTCGGCTGACTCCTGCCGTCTCAATCTGGCATCTCTGCCAGGGTTGCTTTGATAGCCGGACGGCAGGCCTCCCCAGGTAAGAACGTTGACTTTCCCTGCACCCCTGTCCCATTTACTGCTTCGGCCTTTGACTGCATTGGGCTTCGTTGTCGTTCGCCAACTCGCCCGACCTCACAGCCTCTTATGGGCTTCTTGTTCATCAGGTCGCAGATTTGCCTCCAGCTTCCTCCAGACCTCACCTCACGATGACGCCCTTGCTCTTGGCTAACGGTTGGTGCAGTCCACCTCCGTAAAGGTCTTTCACCTTCTAGTCAACGCCCATGCTGGGCGCACAAACCAAACAGAACGGAGATAATCCGTTCTGTTTTTCGTTGGCGCGAATTTATCGCCAGAAATTTGAAGTGGCGGGAATAAGACGTATCGCCACATCCAAAATCAATCCCAGCATAAACCATATCCCGAATGCGCGGTTATTGCGGAACGCCAGCGGTGCAAAATAAAGCGGCCATCCACCTTGTCCGTCAGGGAAACCTTCGGGACGAGTATCGGGCTTGGGCTTCAATAACGCAGGATAAGTCTGAAGAAAAGTTGGAACCGCTAGCAAAACAATTGCCATAATCGGAGTAAAGAACCTCGTCACGATCAGATAGCCTGTGAAAAGATAGGGCAGAATCATCATGGCCAAGACTGTGTAGCGCGAGATTTTCTCCCCGATCAGAACGGGGACAGTAAATATCCTTTTCTCCTGATCAAGCTTTTGTTTATCAATATGCTTGCCAAAAATCACCGTTGTAACCCCCAGAACATAGGGGATGCTCGCAATCACTACATTCCAATTCCAAACATGCGCCAGAACATAATACCCGCCGCCGATCATCAGTGGACCCCAAACAATCAGGACCGCCACTTCACCGAGCGCGATATATTTCAACGGCCAAGTGTAGAATAGTACAAAGAAAGCGCCAAGGCCCAGCAAAATCCAGATGGTCAAATCCCAGCCATTGATCGCAATAAGGTAAACGCCAGCGAGAAAAGCGAGAAAAGCGGTGACAGCGAAATATGTCAGGTGCTGGCGTTTTGTTACCAAGCCGCTCGCAATCGGCTGGGCACCATAAATGGTGCGGAAGTAATTATCTTTGTCCACGCCGCGGATGAAATCCGTGTAATCGTTGAAGATGTTATTGCTGGCATGCGCCATGATCAAGCCAAACGTCAAAGCAAGCCAAGGCACGAAATGAAAAGCGTGATTTCGAAATGCAAAGATTCCCGCCAGCGCGGCTGAAAGAAAAGTCATGATAAGAACCGCGGCGCGGGTGGAAATCAGCCAGTGCGAAACCAAATCGAGCTGATCCCACTCCTCTTTTGAAACTTCAGGGATAATATTCAAAGCTTTCTGCCACATTGCAAAATTTACCTTCATAAGATTCTCCTAAATAAATTTTGGGGATTATACAGCAATTCAAGGAATCAAAACACGCCATTTTAAATAAGGCCCAAAAAGCTGATCATCTGCAAAGAACAGCAAGGATAATCATCACCGTCAAACAATGATATTTATATCTGGCATAGCTATGAAAAAGGCCACATACTTAGAGCGATGCTCTGTAAAGTAAGGAATGAACTTTCAACTTAAGACACCTGACATGAAGACTTTAATTGTTGGCCTCGGAAATCCCATTCTCGGTGATGATGGCGTTGGCTGGAAAGTAGCGAAACAGCTAAACGGCATCATCGACCCTGATTCTTCCGTTGAAATCGATTGCGCCTCGTTAGGCGGCCTCAGCCTGATGGAGCGGATGCTTGGCTATCAGCGTGTAATCGTGATCGATTCAATGGAAACCGGTCAAAGTCCGGAAGGATGCGTTAAGGTATTTCCGCTGGCCGCCTTGGAAAATCCCTATGCTGGACATTCGGCTTCTGCACACGATGCATCGTTGATGACAGCCTTGCAGGCTGCCCAATCCATCGGTGCGGAGGTTCCTTCGCGCGTGGATATCGTGGCAATCGAGGCCAAAAATGTGTATGACTTCTCCGACAACCTTTCCCCTGAGGTTGAAAAGGCTATTCCACTCGCCGCTAAAGAGGTGCTGAAACTACTGGATGATTAGCAGGTTGGAACAATAAGGCTGCATTCTATCAAAGAGCCGAGGTCATTCGCCTCGGCTCTTATATTGTTATCTTTATCCTTCACTGGTCATCAGGAACAAAGGTTTCATTTCAAAGTTTTCATAGATGGGTCGATAACGGTCAGTATCATAGAATTGACTAACGTTGACAACTTTCTTGGTTGCAGTGATCACATCCAAAGGCATGTTGTCGTAACGTCCATTTTTCAATACAATCAACCGCCCATGCACGCCCCTAAGAACCAAATCAAGAGCCAAATTTCCGAATGCCATCGGGACAATCGAGTCAATGGCGTCGGGATCGCCGCCGCGTACCATATAACCAAGTTTTTGATCCACAACATCGACGGTTCGACCACTATTGAATTTAGGCGAAGCTTCTTTGATCTTTGCCGCGACCAAATCGCCGATCCCACCCAGCTTGGCATGGCCATAAGCATCTGTTGTGGAACCCGCAAAAACCATCTCGCCGTCGAACTTTGCTCCTTCTGAAACCAATACAATGGAATATCGGCTGGGATTATTCATGCGATCCCGACTAAGCAATTCAGTCAGGTGATCAACGCTGAATTGGAATTCAGGAATCACACAGCGGTTGGCCGCGCCAGCCATCGTCGGAAGCATGGCCGTGAAACCTGCATAACGCCCAAAGACTTCCAAAACAAGGAAGCGTTCGTGCGAACCAGCAATCGTCCTCAGGTTATTGGTCAACGCAATGGTGCGTGTGACACAAGTGCTGAATCCAATACAATAGTCTGTGCCAGGTACATCGTTATCCATGGTCTTAGGGATGGCCACAGTTTTCACACCTTCTTGATAAAGACGCACGCCATAACTCAACGTATCATCCCCACCAATGGGAACCAAATAATCCACGCTGAGGAAATCAAGATTCTTCAGCACCTCTGGCGTCAGATCGTTGCGTTCAGCATCGAACTT